>Ga0307477_10000111_pt1 | contig 120303 bp, 102 predicted proteins | sample atmos_gasesECM2C_FD_203316 | JGI IMG/M metagenome (GOLD analysis project Ga0307477, IMG submission 203316) | Hardwood forest soil microbial communities from Morgan-Monroe State Forest, Indiana, United States - atmos_gasesECM2C_515 | ecosystem: Environmental > Terrestrial > Soil > Temperate... | reverse complement strand
GTGGTCCGGCCTCCCGCCGCGGTCTGGTTGAGCACGTTGCCTGAGGCGTCGTAGGTCTTGCGCGTGATGTTGGCGTTGGGGTCCGTGATCTGGGTGATCCCCAGCGTTGCCGGGTCATAGACGTATGACCATGTCGCTGCGGACGCGGTGCCCGAACCAAATGTGGTCGATGTTAGCAATCCATCTTTGTAGCTCTCGACGGTGACATTGCCCTTGGGATCGGTGATCGTCGTAGTCCCGCCGGCGGCCGAGAAGTTGTCGCCGCTGTACGCATAGCCGGTACTGCGGTGCAGTGGATCCGATTGGCTGGTCGTCCGTCCCTGGCTGTCGTATGCGTTTGTGACCACCCCGCCCCTTGGCTCCGTCATGGTCAGCACGCGGTGGCTGGAGTCGTAAGTGAAGGTGGTGAGGCTGCCAGCTGGGTCGGAGGCGGAGGCGAGATTGCCCATGCCGTCATACGTGTACCTAACGATGCGCCCAAGGGGGTCGGAGACCGACGTTATGTTGTTCCCCGTCCAACTTAACGTCAGGTGCCGGCCCGCCGGGTCCGTGACTGTGGTTAGCTGCCCGCTGCCGTTGTATGTCAAGGTGGTGGCATAGCCGATGAGGTCGGTCTCCTTGATCAGTTGACCGCTCGTGTTGAAGGTGTAAAGGTTCTGGGCGTCGCGCTTGAAAAGGTAGTCACCGGTGCCGGTGTCCACTGACAGCGTCGCCGCCACCCGCGGTGCCGCCGTGTAACCGCCCCCCGACGGCGTGAACGACACCTGGGCGCCGTTCTCTTGGCTGATGGTGACGTCACCCGTGCCGCCGTCCACGCTCAACGACATGTCGTAGCTATCCGTCCAGCCATAGCCGACTGGGCCGTTTCGCGCTGCGAACACCGTACTGTATGTGCGCGAGAGGTTAAGAGGGATGCCGCGGCCCGCCAGTGAGAAATCTGTGAAGGTGTGGTAGAAGGCGCCACTCGCCGTGTTGATTGGGAATCCGCCCACATGGTCTTGGCACCAGCAACTCTGGGGCATCGACGGGTTACCGTTAGTCGGATCTTGTTGCGAAGTTAGCGGACCGCCAAGCGGACCCGTGTTAGCACCAATCGCAAAGTGGTCGGCGATCTGCGTCGCCGACAACGCAGTGGGATATATGGCCACCTCGTCGAACGACTCGCCGAAATGCCCGCCGATGCCGAACGCGAGACCATTCCCCGGGATCACAGTGTTAGCGCTGACTGGCCCGCTGCCCTTGAGCGCTCCATCGAAGTAGACGAAACCCGTCGTGCCGTCGAAGCTGGCGTCAATCAGGTGCCAGATGCCATCGCCAATACATTCGTGCGTGTCCACAGTGAGCTGCGTCCCGGCGTCAGTGGAGATCGACAGCTGACTGTCGACGTAGGGAATGGACACCAAGAACGAGCTGTACTGTATGAGGGGCGCGTAGCTACAAGTGCCAGACTTGTACCAGAATTCGACGGTCCGGGCTGCACTGCCGGCGGGTAAGCTCGTATCACTAGCTGAAACGCCCGGGGGTCCTCCATTGCCTGTGATGGAGATCGCTGTATCCGTGTCGCCTACGATGGCTCCCGAGACTGAGCTAGCTTGGTTGGAATACGAGCCATTGACACAATGACCGGAAGCGTCGTAGGCGACACGGCTGCTGCTGAGATCGCCGAGACGGTAGTAGACAAGGGGCGAGTCTGCAACGACCGACTGGCTATACGGGGTGACCGGCTTGGTGGCGCACTTTGTAGCGCCAGGCGACGCACCCACGCTCCAATGCGCATTGACCTCAGCGGGCGAAAGTGCACCGGGATAGATGGCCACCTCGTCGAAGGACTCGCCGTAGTGCCCGCCGATACCGAAGGTGAGACCGTTTCCCGGGATCGCAGTGTTGGCACTGATTGGTCCGTTGCCCTGCAACGCTCCATCGACGTACACAAAGCCGGTAGCGCCATCGAAGCTGATATCAATCAGGTGCCAACGGCTATCACCTACGCATGTTTGCGTGTTCACCGTGAGCTGCGTCCCGGCGTCAGTTGAGACCGATAGCTGAGCGACTCTTCCTCCGGGAATGGACACGGCGAAGGAGCTGTATTGGAGGAGCGGCGCCCCGTCGCAGACCCCCGACTCGTACCAGAACTCCACGGTGCGCGCTGCTCTGCCAGCAGGCAGACTCGCATCGCCGGCTGAGACGCCCGCAGCTCCTCCATTGCCGTTGATGGAGATAGCGGTGTCGGAGTCGCCAACGATAGCTCCAGGAACGGAGCTAGCTCGGTTGGAGTACGAGCCATTGATGCAATGGCCGGAGCCATCGTATGCGACGCGGCTATTGCTGATGTCGTCGAGGCGGTAGTAAATGAGCGGCGAGTCCGCGAGAACTGACTGGCTATACGGTGCGGCTGGCTTTGCAGCGCACTTGGTAGCGCCAGGCGAGTTACCGACGCTCCAATGTGCGTTCACGTCGGAGGGTGAGACTGCAGTGGGGTAGATAGCCACCTCGTCAAAGGACTCACCGAAATGCCCGCCAATCCCAAATACCAGACCGGCGCCGGGGATCGCCGTGTTTGCAGTAACTAGTCCGCTTCCTTCCAAGGCGCCATCAAAGTAGACGAAGCCCGTAGTGCCGTCGAAGCTGGTGTCAATAAGATGCCACCGATTGTCTCCAACGTTGCCCTGCGTCACTGTCACCGTCAGCTGCGTACCAGCATCAGTGGAGATCGAAAGCTGAGTGTCGCATCCGCTAATGGCCACTGAGAAGGAGCTGTATTGCAGAAGGGGGGTATCAGTACAACCGCCGGCGCCGGCCTTGTACCAGAATTCAACCGTCCGAGCGGCTTTGCCACCTGGCAAACTGGCATCGCTGGCTGAGACGCCCGGCGGCCCTCCATTACCTGATATGGAGATTGCCGTATCGGTGGGATCACCGACGATGGCTCCCGCAACACCGTAGCTAACTGTCGAACCATATTGGCCATCGATGCCGTTTCCCGATGAGTCATGCGCAGTGGAGCCTGAGGTTTCATCAAGGCGGTAATAGATAAGCGGATGATCTGCGAGCACGCATGCTTCGTAGGAAGTGCACGTGGGAGTTGATGGTTGCGGTCGCCGTTGAGTGCTGGATACGTGCGACTGTGGAGTTGTAGCGGCCGACGGGCTCGCCACAGTTGGATGAGCAGGCGGCGCCGAGCTTGAGTGCACGCCGAATCCAGCGGAACCCGTCGACGGAAACGCGACGATGGAAGAACCGACCACACACGCAACCAACAGCCGGCGCATGCGGACTCGCTGGTGTCGCGGACGAGCGTGGCTCCCTGATCCTCCAACTAGTGGCGGCCGAAACCGGACCAGATGATTGTGGCTGCCGTGTCTTAGTCCGCCCGCCATGCCAGTCCCCCCTGAAGGGTTCGGAAGCCGGCGATTTCAGCCACGACTGCGGATTGCCTAGGAAAATAGAACAGGGCCGTCGACTCGAAGGCCGCAACTCTACACCTGCCGCACGAGCCTCCTGGGACAGTTTGGCGCGATCAAGGCGATTTGATGGTCAAGACCTGCGTGGTTCTTACGGATGAAAAGGGCGATTTGCGTTCGGTGACCAGACCGAACTCGCCGCCCCGTTGTCCTCTCCCATGCCTTTTGACCCAGAGGATGGAGAAACCGGCTGTACAGTGCGACGAGCCCCACAAATCGACATGGCTCGGGATGTCTTGCGCTCGCCTCTAGGCGACCGTCGCTGCCCGACGGCTCGAGCTGTCAATAGGAACCATCCCAACGCAAACAGCACAAGTAGCAGCGTCAAAACGGATTCGCGCTGAAGTTACAACGACGGCCCCAATCGCAGCGAACAGCTACGGAGTCAACATGTAAATTGGAATCGCCCTAACCAAGCGTCCGTAACTTTCAGGCTGCGCGTCTCAGTGGGTCCAGTCGGGCCGTGTGAAATGACAAACCAGACTCCCTCGCCGATAGCACAGCCCAATCCTCCACCAGCCAGCGCACACAGACCGGCCCCGACGACGCCAACGGCGCCATTGCACACCTCGGTACATAGAGGGTGACCCTCACAGACTGGGCACTCACCATTGACCCAGCAGCCGGCCACCCCGCCGTTGCATGGTTCTCCGTTTGGACCGAGCGGTGTCAGGCCGCTCGGATCGGTCCCATTCAGCGGATCCCCTTGGACGTATACGTAAGGCAACCGCGTGACCTTCACCTCGGGATCTCGACTCAAGAACTGCGCATTCGTCGGGTCGTAATAACGGGCACGGAGGTCGTACAGCCCGGATTCGTTATCGGAGTACTGGCCAGAGAAGAGAAGGTGATTTGCCACCGTTCCCGTCGACGAAACCACGTTTCCGTAGGGGTCATATGTCCATGTGTCACGAGCCGCACCCGTGCTGTCGCTCAAAACGCGCGACGAGCCCAATTGGTCATGGTGGTAGAAGAAAGCGTTGCCGGAGGAGATCTGCTCGACAGGCAAGCCACCAGGACCGTAGACGTACGACGTGGAACCATCAGATACCAGGAGAGGGAGTGGCCCGGCTTCATCCCAAACGAAGGATTGGGCACTGCTACCCGACGTCTTGCTCATGCGCAGCCCGTCGCCGTTGTACACGTAGTTTGCAGCCGTCGAGCCTTTCGTAAAAGCCGTGAGACGGTTCTCTTGATCCCATGCGTAGGTGGAGGCCGTGCCAGTCGAGGGCGTCGCGATGGCTCTGTTGCCCTGCCGGTCATAGCCAAATGTCGTTTTCCCAGTTCCAGTGGCGGTGGATTGCAACTCGTTAGCCTTGTCGTACAACAGCGTCGAGCCGTTGATAAGATGCGTGACGTTGTTCCCAGCGTCGTACGAGTACGCGTTCGTATTAACTTGGGTCAGGCGATTGGCCTTGTCGTAGTTGTAGGTTAGCTGGTTCGGCACCGGGACACCCGTCGACTTTTCAGATAGCACCAGCCCATCAGAGTTGCGTGTGTATAGGAAGCTAGCGAACTGGTGTCCGCTCCTCTGGTCGCTAATAGACGTGAGCTGATCGGCGTTATTGTAGGTAAAGGTGTCAACAACGGTGCTTGCTGATGGGAACGTTTCGGTCGTCATGTTGCTATCGCGGTCGTAGCTAAACCGGATCGTCTTCGACAGCCAATCGGTTACTGAACCGAGGCGGCCGGCCGCATCGTATTTGCGGATAACAGCCTTCCCATTCGGATACGTGAGCTTGGTGAGCTGGTCCATGAGGTCGTATCCGTAACCCACAACGGCGCCTGTACCGTCAGAAGATCTGGTCATTCGATGCAACGAGTCCCACGTCCATGAGGACGATCCCGCACCGTCGGACATAGTGATGCGCTGGCCGTCACTATCGTAGCCCATGGTGACGCCCGGTGTGGTGCCGTCGCTATAGGCGATCGCGATCAGCTCGTTGTTCGCATCGTAGCCGTTGGTCGTCGTCTGACCATCGGGCAACTTCACCGTCAGCAGGTTGCCGAATCCGTCATAGGTGTATGTGGTGGTTCGAGATAGCGGGTCAGTGACAGAAGCGAGATGGTTCAGCGGGTCATAAGTATAGAAAGTGCTCTGGCTCAGCCCATCGGTCTGAGCACCTACGTTCCCGTCGGCATCGTATTGGGTCTGCTGGATCTGTCCGTTGGGTAGCGTGACCTGAGTGGGCTCATTACCGAAGTCGTAAACCGTCGTTGACTTTTGGCCAAGTGGATCTGTGACTGCGGTCCTGTTCCTGTCTCCGTCATAGCCATATGTAGTGACGTGGGCTAGCGAGTCCGTGACTGTTACTAAGTTCCCACGATTGTCATAGGTGTTCTTCGTGACCTTGCCTCGTGGGTCGATGACACTCAGCGGCCAGCCGTCTAGGTTATATGTGGTAGTCGTCGTGTCACCCAACGGATCGGTAACGCTGTTCCGGTTTCCGTAAGTGTCATATGTATACTTGGCGGTGTTGCCATCCGGGTCCGTCATTGAAGTGATATCTCCAGGATGGCCGTTGTCGTCATACAAGTTACTGGTCAGTTGGACCTGAGTGGTGCCGCTCAGCGGCGTCGAAACGCTTGTGAGGTTGCCTCGTGGGTCGTACGTCATGGTGCTCTTCACGCCATTCGGGTCAGTTGTAGTCAGCGGCTCGTTGAACGCGTTGTAAGTCCGTCGGGTCACCCGGCCTCCAGGGGTTGTGGAGCTGAGCACATTGCCGAATGCATCCAGGGTCTGCGAAACCACATGGCCGTTGGGATCGGTGGTACTCGTGACACCGAGGGCGGCCGGGTCGTACACAAAGCTCCACGTCGCCGCCGACTGTGTTCCGTACCCGTACGTGACCGACGTGCGCAGTCCGTATTGGTACGTCTCAACGGTGACGTTACCCTTGGGGTCGTTGATAGTTGTTGTGCCGCCTGCCGCCGATTGCAAGTCGCCGTTGTAGACGAAGGTGGTCTTACGGCCCATGGGATCCGTCTGGGCCAGCACTCTCCCAGTGCTGTCATAAGTGTTGGTCACGATCCCGCCGCGCGGATCGGCCATCGTCAGCAGCAGGTGGCTCGAGTCGTAGGTGAAAGTGGTCATGAAGCCGCCCACGTCCGTGACCTTGGCCAGGTTGCCAGTGCTGCTGTACGTGTACGTAAAGGAATGGCCCAGAGGATCAGACACGCCGGAGATGTGCGTCCCTGTCCATATGAACTTCAGCTGCCGTCCACCCGCGTCGGTGACAGTTGCGAGCTGGCTCGTTCCGTTGTAGCCGAGCGTTGTCGTATATCCATTCAGATCTTGCTCACTGAGCAGTTGCCCGGCAGCCGAGAAGGTGAAGGTCTGGGTGTTGCGGCGCACGAAAGTAAATGTGCCGTCACCGTTGTGGACGAGAGTCGCGTCGTCTCGCGGCGGAGGAGTGTAGGTACCTGAAGCCAGCGTGAACCTGACCTGAGCACCATCCTCCTGATTTATGGTCGCGGCGCCCGTGCTCGGATTCACGGTGAGTGAGGTGTTGTAGCTGTCGGTCCAGCCGTAGCCGAAGGGGCTATTAGTGCCGGCGGCCAGCGAATTGTACGTCCGAGCGAGCAACACCGAGATGCCACGCCCCGGAATGGAGAAGTCGGTGAAGCTATGGAAAAAGTCACCTGTGCTCGTGTTGACTGGGTACTGTGTGTTCAAGCCATACGGGTGACTGCAAGGCCAGCACGCGTTAGCGCCACCGAACTCTTCGCTAGCGATTGGCGGTCCCCCGAGCGGAGCAGCTGAGCTCTCGACTGCGAGGCTATGGGAAAAGGGGGCTGCGATCGCCGCGAACCTCACCCCGTTGGGCATCCTCACCGGGACGGGCGCGCCACTGTTAGCGGTAGTACCGTTGCCGAGCTGGCCGAAGGCGCCCTGGCCCCAGGCCCAGGCCGTCCCATTTGTAGCCAGGGCGAGGCTATGGTCTTGACCTCCAGCGACGCTGCTGAATAGCACCGAATTGGGCATATTCGCAGGGACAGGAGAGTCGCTGTTGGCGGTACTACCATTGCCTAGCTGACCGTAAAAGTTGTAGCCCCAGGCCCAGAGTGTTCCGTTCATGGCCACTGCAAGACTGTGAGCTGAGCCTGCTGCCGCGGCGCGGAAGGTTATTCCGGTGGGCATGCTTACTGCGACCGGCACGTCGCTGTTTGTGGTGGTCCCGTTGCCGAGTTGACCGTAGAGGTTGTCGCCCCAGGCCCAGGCGGCCCCGTTCGAGGCTAATGCCAGGCTGTAGCTGTCGCCTCCGGCGATGGCGGTGAAAGTCACTCCCTTGGGAGTGACAATGGCGACCGGCACGTCGCTGTTCGTAGTGGTGCCGTTACCGAGCTCGCCCTGTCCGTTGAAACCCCAGGCCCAGACGGTGCCGTTCGAGGCCAGCGCAATACTGTGCCCGTTGCCGGCGGCGACAGCGGTGAACCTCACCCCGCTTGGCATGCTCACCGCGACCGGCACGTCGCTGTTTGTGGTGGTGCCGTTCCCGAGCTCGCCATCTCCGTTGTAACCCCAGGCCCAGACGTTGCCATTCGAGGCGAGCGCCAAGCTGTGAAGACCGCCCCCGGCTACAGCGGTGAAGCTCACCCCGCCGGGCATGCTCACCGCAACCGGCACCGTGCTGTCGGCGCCGGTGCCGTTACCAAGCTCGCCGTCTCCGTTGTAACCCCAGGCCCAGGCGGAGCCGTTTGAGGCTACGCCCAAACTGTGGTTTGATCCGCCCGCGACGGCGCTGAAATTCACTCCACTGGGCATGTTCACTGGGGCCGGCACGTCGCTGTTTGCAGTGGTGCCATTGCCGAGTTCGCCCTGTCCGTTGTAACCCCAGGCCCAGACAGAACCGGCGCCTGGAGTCTGAGCCGTCGGAGGTGCAGAAGCATGACTCTCGGATGCCAGCGTCGTGGGGAAAGAGCTGAATGAGGCGACCATCGCAGCTAACGTCGGGACACCAACCGAGCGCAACTTGAGCAGCTTCGGCTTCTGAGGCCCCGCTCGATCACGCTGGAGGGCGCTAACAGCTGGACTGTGTGAATGCCTTCCCGAACGGGCAATCATGGCCCTCTCTCAGCATGGGGAGATGAAGAGCCGGCGGAATCGTGACATCGACCACGGATGGCTGGACCGGTACAGGGGCTGCCAGCTCGAGGTGGCCACTCTACACCCTGTTCATTCCGCACATCAGGCCTGCACTCCGGGGTGTTCGGTTGTAGCTGGGCGGAGCCAGCGCATTGGTGATGGCCGACTAGTCGCGAAGTGCCAGGCGACGATGGCACAATGGGCACTTGAGCGCAGAACAGGCAAGCGCTCTATCAGAGGGGAGAATCGGTGCATTCGGCGTGTGGCAGGCAGGCGCTCCTTAGCAGCGCATATTTCATCTGCTAGCGCTGTAGTTGAATTCAAAACCGTGGGGCTTTAGCTCAGCTGGGAGAGCGCTTGCATGGCATGCAAGAGGTCGGGAGTTCGAGCCTCCCTGGCTCCACTGCTCTCCCAGCTACCGCGCCTGGACGACGGTTCGGCAGCTCGACCAGATGGCCTCGAATCAGCCGCGCTCGGCGTTCACTGCGCACCTAGATGCACTATCAGGCGCATCATGGTGCCAAGATACGGCAGGGTATGCGCACGACGATCCAGCTGGACGACGACGTCGCCGCCGCGGTCGAGCGCGTGCGTCGCGCCAGCGACGTCGGCCTGAGCAAAGCGGTGAACGACCTCATTCGGATCGCGCTCCAGCCCAAGCAGCCGCGCAAGACGTTCCAGCAGCGCTCGCAGCCGCTCGGACTTCGCATCGACGTTTCGAACGTCAGCGAAACACTGGACCAGCTCGAAGGATCCTGGCATCGCTGATGCTGGTTGACGCGAACGTTCTGCTGTTCGCCGTCGACTCGTCGAGCCCGTTTCATCCGGAGGCGCGCGCGTGGCTCGACGACAAGCTGAACGGTCCGCGTCGGGTCGGGCTTCCCTGGCAAAGCCTCACCGCGTTTTTACGGATGAGCACCAACGCGCGGGCATCCGAGCATCCTCTCGCGCCGGCCGAGGCCTGGGGCTACGTCCGCGAGTGGTTGGAGGCGGAGGCCGCCTGGGTTCCGGAGCCGACCGAGCGGCATCGAGAGGTGCTCGGAGCTTTGATCGTCGAGTACGACCTTCGTGGTCACCTGATCAGTGACGCGGAACTAGCGACGCTCGCCATCGAACATGGACTCACCGTGATCTCCGCCGACACCGACTTCGCACGATTCACCGAGGTGCGGTGGGAGAACCCTGTCGCGAGTCGCCCCAAGCCCCGGAGGCTGCGTCGATGAGCGTTAGACGCCTCGAGCACATCGCGGGGTTCAGCATCGACCGGGTCGCTGCGGCAGCGGGTGACGACCCCGAGGTGCTCCGCATGGAGAACCTCGACACCGACCTTCCCCCGCCGGCAGCAGCCATCGAGGCAACCCGCGCGGCGATCGGGACCGACGAAGCCAACAGCTGGCTCCCGTTCACCGGACGGGACGACCTCAAGGAAGCGGTCGCGTCCCTCATCGAGCGACGCGGCGGACCCCGCTACGACGGCCGGCGAGAGATCGTGATCACCTGCGGCGAGGGCGACGCGATGCTTGACGCGCTCTTCTGCATCACCGACCCGGGCGACGAGGTCATCCTCACGGATCCCACCTACGCAGGCATGCTGAATCGCGTGCGGTTGGTCGGCGCCGTCCCACGTCTCGTGCCGCTCAGAGTCGTCGACGGCGAGTGGCGGCTGGATGTCGACTCGCTCGCAGAGTCGGTCCGCGAGCGCACCCGCGTCGTGTTCATCAACAACGCATCGTTTCCGTCCGGCTGGGTGGCCAACGACGCCGAGTGGGACGCCATCGCCTCGCTGTGCACGCGGCGCGACCTCCGGCTGCTGTACTGGGGTGGCTTCGAGGCCGTCCTCTACGACGGCCGCAGCGTGCGCCATCCGGCAGCGCTGCCCGGCATGAGAGACCGAACCGTCACCATCGGCGCGCCTACGCTCGAGCAACGGATGATCGGCTGGCGAATCGGCTGGATCGTCGCACCGGGTGCGTTGGTCAACGACGTGTCGCGCGTGCACATCTACAACGGGCTCGTGGCCAGTGGTTTCAATCAGATCGGAACCCGCGTCGCCCTGGCCGAGCCGGACGACGACCTGAACTCCGCCAACGCGGAGTGGCAGCGACGGCGCGACGAGACGCTGCGTCAGCTCCACGGGTATCCCGTGGTGCGGCCCAGCGGGGCGTGGTCGCTGCTCCTCGACGTGGCAGCGCTCGGCCTCGACTGCGAAGACGCGTCGCAGCGGCTCCTGCAGGCCAAGGTGGCGGCGACGCCAATGCGCGGGTGGGGCGGCGAGGTTGCCGAGCGACACGTGCGGTTCGTCTTCAGCAACGAACCGGTGGAGCGCCTCTCCGTCCTCGGAGAGCGCGTGCGAGCCGCGATCGGCACGGCCGGACGGCTCCAACCGTAGCTCGGCTGTCGCGGCGCTGCGACATGGAGGTCTCCGCCCGGCATCGAGACTGGCCAGGTGCTCGACGCGGTGACAGCTCGATTTCCGCGCGCCTTCGCACCGCCCAGGCGCAGGCAGCGCGTCTCCGGCGGCCAGCAGGAGATCTCCGTGGCGCGCGAGGTCTTCCGGTTCGTCATCGGCGCGCTCATCGCCGCGCTGCTGGTCATGGCAGGCGCCATCTGGGCAGTGAGCCAGGCGGGCGCGGCCGGCGCCACTGACGACGCCGAGCTGGTGACCTCCCTCGACGCGCACGCGGTGGTGCAGCCGCTGCTCACGCCGGCGTTGCTCGCCGGCGACGCGGCGGCGATCCAGACCCTCGACACCGCGGTTCACCAGCGCATCCTCGGCGCGCGCGTCGTGCGGGTGAAGGTCTGGGCGGCGCAGGGGGACGTCGTCTACTCCGACGCGCACGCGCTCATCGGCCAGCGCTTCACGCTCGGAGGCGACGAGCTGCAATCGCTGCGCACCGGAAACCCGCACACGGCCCTCAGCAATCTCAACGAACCCGAAAACCGTTTCGAGCGTTCCTTCGGGAGCCTGGTGGAGGCCTACGTCCCGGTCACCGCGACCGGAGGCACCAGGCTGCTCTTCGAGACGTACCAACCCGAGTCCGCAGTGCACGTCAACGACGCACGCATCTGGACCGGCCTGCTCCCCATCCTGGTGGCAGCGCTCTTCCTCTTTCTGCTTGTGCAGCTTTCGCTGGCCTGGCGCCTGGGGCACCGGCTGGAGCGCGGCGTGCAGGAGCGCACGGCCCTGCTGCAGCGCGCCATCGAAAGCTCCGACACCGAGCGCCGTCTCATCGCCAGCGACCTGCACGACGGCCCGGTGCAGAACCTCACCGCGGTCAGCCTGACGCTGAGCGCCGCCGCGGCAAGGCTCGGCGGCGACGCCGCGCCCGAGGTGGACCGCCAGGACCTGGTCGGCGTGCTCTCTGCGGCGAAAGAGGAGGCGCGCGCCGCGATCCACGAGCTGCGCAACCTCATCGTCGAGATCGCGCCTCCGGACCTCAGCAACAGCGGCCTCGTGCCCGCGCTGGACCGGCTGCTGGCAGCCGCCCGCGACACCGGCCTTCGCACGGAGTTCGACTCGGCGGGTCAGCTGGAGCTCACGCCGGAGGTGACCGCGCTCGTGTATCGCGTCGCGCAGGAAAGCGTCCGCAACGTGGTGAAGCACGCGCACGCAACCTCGGTGACGGCGACGCTGCGTCTCCAGGAGGACGGGATGGTCTCGCTCGATGTGTGGGACGACGGCGTGGGCTTCAGTCAGGAAGACCTGCTGCGCCGCAGATACGAAGGGCACATCGGGCTCTCACTGCTTCGCGATCGCGCGATCGAATCCGGGGCGGCCTTCGAAATCGACTCGAAGCCCGGGGGCGGCACGCGAGTTGGGGTGCGGGTGCGGAATGCCTGAGCGGCCGATCGGCGTGCTCATCGTCGACGACCACGCTGTTGTGCGGCGCGGGCTTCGCGAGCTCATCTCCACGACCACCGAGTTCGAGGCCGTGGGAGAGGCGGGCGACGGCGCGGAGGCGTTGCTGATGGTGCGCACGCTGCACCCTGACATCGTGCTGATGGACATCTCGATGCCGATCGTCGACGGCGTCGAAGCGACGCGCAGCATCATGGAGGACAGCCCCGACACCCGCGTCATCATGCTCACGTCGGACGCCAGCGAGGCCCGCGTGCTCAGCGCGCTGGAAGCGGGAGCTGTGGCCTACATGCTCAAGGAAACCGAGCCCGACCTGATGCTCATGCGGCTGCGCTCGACGGCGCGCACGATTCCGCGGCTGCTACATCGCTCCACGCGGGGGGAGGCTTCCGCCGGCTAGCACGTCCGCGGGTGGCTGGGGGATGCCCAGGAGGAAACCCTGCGCGAAGTCGCAGCCGATGCGCTCGAGGAACGCGCGCTGCCCCTCGGTCTCGACTCCCTCGGCGACGACGGTCATTCCCAAGGCATGCGCGACGCCGACGATGGCGCTGGTGATCCCGCGGTCGCGGTGATCGCTCTCCAGGCCGGAGATGAACGACCGGTCGATCTTGAGCTCGTCTCCCGGGACGTTCTTCAACTGGGCGAGCGACGCGTACCCCGTGCCGAAGTCGTCGATGGAGAGACGGAGCCCGAAGCTTCGCAGCGTGTGCATCGCGGGCACGGTCGTCTCGAAGTTGCGCATGACCTGACTCTCGGTGATCTCCAGCGTGATGGCCTCGGCGGGGACCGCGCTGGACGCCAGGAGATCGCGCACCTGGAAGATGAAGTCGGGATCCGCCAGCTGGCGGGCCGAGACGTTGATGCTGATACCCACGTTGCGCCCCTCGCCGAGCCACGCCGCCGCCTGCGCCGTGGCTGTGGACAGGATCCAGTGCCCGAGGGGCACGATCAGCCCGGTGTGCTCCGCCAGCGCGATGAACTCGCTCGGTGAGACCCACTCGGCGCGCGCGTCCGGCCAGCGCACCAGGGCCTCGACGCCCACGATCTCGCCGGTGCGCAGGTCGAGCTGCGGCTGGTACTGGAGCACGAACGCGTCGTGCGCAACGGCGCGCCGCATCGCGGTCTCGCGAGCGAACTGATCGGCGACGCGCTGACGAAGCGCGTCACTGTAGACGACCACGCGGCCCTGCTCGCGACCCTTGGCCGCGTACATCGCTGACTCGGCGTCGGCCAGCAGCGCGGCGGGCTCACGGTGAAACTGCGTCGACACGGCGACGCCCATCGAGACGCGCACCGGCACCTCGTGCGACGCGATCGTGTACTCGCGCTCCACGGCCCACGCCAGCCGCGTGGCCAGCACCCGGGCCTCGTCCTCGCCGGCCAGGTCCAGCATCAGCACCGCGTACTCGTCGCCCCCGATGCGGGCGACGACGTCGGTCGGCCGGCCCGCGTCGATCAGGCGCTGGCCAACCTTGGCCAGAACTTCGTCGCCGGCCCAGGTGCCGATGCCCTGGTTGATGCCACGCAGCCCGTCCACGTCCAGCATCACCACCGCCCGCTCACCGGGGCTGTGCGCCGCCAGCGACGAGGCGCGCTGCAGGAAGAGGTCTCGCCCCATCAGGACGACGCGCCGGTTGGACGCCTCGAAGAGCGGCGCCGCGCTGCCGAGCCGCGGAACCTCTGCCGATCCTCGGCGCCCAGCCGGAGAGAGCATGGGCCATATCCTCGGCCGCCAGGACGCTTCGCCGTTCGGCGCGGCTGGTACCAATCGGTCACGGTTTGGCGAAGTTCAGCTACCGTCCGGCCTTGTGAAGCAGCTGTGGGCGCCCTGGCGCATGGCCTACGTCAGCGGAGAGGTGGCCCCGGAGGCCGGCGGCTGCTTCCTGTGCCGCACCGCCCAGGACGGGGTCGACGCTCAGCACGTCGTGGAGCGCACCGCCCGCACCTTCACGCTCCTCAACCGCTATCCGTACAGCAGCGGCCACGTGATGGTGGTGCCCGCCCGGCACGCGCCCGACATCGTCGACCTCGACGACGCCGAGGCGTCCGCGGTCATGGCCGCCGTGCAGCGCGCGGTCCGGGCCATTCGAGCGGCCCTCAACGCCGAGGGCTTCAACGTCGGCCTCAACTCCGGCGGGGTGGCCGGAGCGAGTGTCGAGCACGTGCACGTGCACGTGGTGCCGCGCTGGGGAGGCGACACGAACTTCATGCCGGTGATCGGCGACGTGAAGGTGCTGCCAGAGCACCTCGACGCCACCGCAGCCACGCTGCGGGAGGCGTTCAGCAGCCTCCCGTCAGGCTGAACCCTGCAAACTGCCCGGGAGCGGGCTGGTATAGTCGCAGCGCCGAGACGTTCCCCTCGCGCTGACCTGGTCGGTCGAGGCGTCAACGCCCACTGATCGGGCTTGTAGGAGACATCCGTTGGGTTCTGTCATCAAGAAGCGGCGCAAGAAAATGCGCAAGCACAAGCATAAGAAGATGCTCAAGAAGACGAGGTGGCAGCGCCGCGCCTAACAGCGCGGCGCTGGCTCACGCTCGCGCGTACGAGTGCAGGCCGGCGATCCAGAGGTTCACCGCGTAGAGCGTGAACAGGATCGCTGCGAAACCGAACGCCGTGATGATGGCCGCCCGCTTCTCCTTCCAGCCGTACGTGACGCGGGCGTGCAGGTAGATCGCGAACACGACCCAGGTGATGAACGCGAACGTCTCCTTCGGGTCCCAGCCCCAGTAGCGGCCCCAGGCGTGCTCTCCCCAGATGGCGCCGCAGATCACGCCGAACGACCAGATGGGGAAGCCCAGCATCACGAAGCGGTAGCTCCAGAGGTCCATCGTCTTCGCGCTGGGGAGCACCCTGCGCAGCCTGGACGCGAAGCCCGTCCCCAGCCCGCCTCCGGTGATCGCACCGCCCCCACGTAGGGTCATCGTCGCCACCCCGTCCGGGCCGACGCCCGTGGGCGCAGCTGTCGTCGCCACGGCGAGCACGCGCTGGTCCGCCCAGCTGCGGGCCAGGTACGCCATGCCGAAGAAGAACGAGAAGCTGAGGATGCCGGACGAGGTGGCCATTGCCGTGACGTGAATCGTCAGCCAGTAGCTGTGCAGCGCCGGCACGAGCTGACCCGGCGGGACGTACAGCATGTACGCGACGCCGAGCAGCGCCACGACCACGATCATCGCCGGCAGCCCGATCAGCCGCATCCGCGCGCGGACCATGAGCACGAGACAGCACGTGACGACGATGAACGCGATGCCTGTCGAGTACTCGTACATGTTGCCCAGCGGCCAGTGGCCCGCCTCGAAGGCGCGCGTCAGGATCGACGCTGCGTGCAGCGGCCAGCCGACGAGGACGAACGCGAGGGCGATGTCGCCCAGCACGCGACGCCGGAATGCGAGGTGGAGAACGAACCCGACGAGGGCCGCGCAGTAGGCGCCGACGGCGACCCCGAACAGCACCAGGGAGGCGGGGGTGCTGGCCATCCGGGCCGAGTATAGCCAGGCCCCCGAATTGCACGGTCCGCCCGACGACCCCGTAAAGGAACGCTACGTCGGGCCCACAGCCCGGCACCGCCACCTACCATTGCCCCGATGGAGAAGACCCGGATCCTCCTGGCCGACGACGACCCCCGGGTCATCCAGGTCGTGGGACGCTACCTCGACCTGGAGGGCTACGAAGTGGAGACGGTCGGCGACGGCGAGTCGGCGGTGCGAAGGGCCACCGCCAACCCACCCGACCTGATCATCCTCGACATCATGATGCCGGCCATCGACGGGCTCGAGGCCTGCCGTCGCATCCGCGCCAACGAGGCGACCGCACGCACACCCATCCTGATGTTCAGCGCGCTGAGCGAGGAGAGCGACGCCGCGCGATCCGCCGGCGCCGACGGGCTCATCGCGAAGCCGTTCACCCTGCCGGACCTGGCCGAGGCGGTTCGCACGTTCTTCGGGTCCGGCAACTAGCGGAGTGCTGCCCCAGGACCGCGTCACGTTCGACTCGCTCTACGGCCTGGAGATCGTCGAGGAGTCGCCCAACCTGATGCGTGCGCAGGTCGCGGTGACAGAGAAGGTGAGGCAACCGTTCGGGCTCGTGCACGGCGGTGTCTTCGCGGCCGTGGGTGAGGCGCTGGCGTCGATCGGGACCACGCTCGCCGTGCTGGACGGCGGCAACGTGGGCGTCGGAATGTCCAACCACACGACGTTCGTGCGGCCCATCCTCGAAGGCACGATCCACGCTGAGGCGCGGCCTCGTCATCGCGGACGCACGACCTGGCTCTGGGACGTTGACATCACCGACGACGCCGGCAGGACCTGCGCCCTCGGCCGGGTCACGATCGCGGTGCGGCCCAGGGCCTGACCAGCGGCGGTTCGGGCGCCCGCTCAGCCTCGAATGAGCACGGCGTCCACCGCGACGGTGTCGATCGCCGCCCGGTCCACCGTGACGCCGAGCCCCGGAGCGTCGGGGACGCGGATCATGCCTTCCTGCATCACCGTTGGCGGCATCGTCAGGTCGAGGTCGAAATAACGGCCGGAGGGTGAGATGTCGGCGGCCAGCGTGAAGCCCGGGAGCGACGCGAGCGCCAGGTTCGCCGCGCGTCCGATGCCCGTCTCGAACATGCCGCCGCACCAGGCAGAGGCGCCGCGACGCAGGCATACCTCGTGCACACGTCGCGCTTCGAGCAGGCCGCCGACGCGACCCGGCTTGACGTTGACGATCGAGCACGCGCCCAGCGTGAGTGCGTCCGCGGCCTCGTGGGCGGACTCGATCGACTCGTCGAGGCAGACCGGTGTGGTGATGACCCGCGCGAGCTCCGCGTGGGCCAGAAGCGATCGTCCACCGAGCGGCTCTTCGATCAGCGCAACGTCATGCTCGGCGAGGGTGGCGAGGCGCGGCGCGTCCTCGAGCGCATAGGCGCCGTTGGCGTCCAGCCACAGCACGGCGGCTGCGCCGAACCGACCGCGCACCGCAGCCACGGGCTCGAGGTCCCAGCCGGGCAGTATCTTCAGCTTGATGCGGCGGTAACCCTCGCGGAGACGCTGCTCCACGTCGTCGAGCAGCGCATCGATCGTGTCCGCCACGCCGAGCACCGCCCCGCAGGGAATCTCGTCGCGCTCGCCACCGAGGAAGGCGGCGAGACTCACACCCTCGGTGCGCAGCTCTGCGTCGAGCGCGGCCATCTCGAGCGCGGCCCTGGCCATGCGGTGGCCCCGCACCTCACTCAGCCGCCGCTCGAGAGACTGCGCGTCGACCGACGAATCGGCGAGGGCCAGCGGCACGAGGTGGTCGCGGAGGACCGCCTGCGCGCCGTCCACGTACTCCGACGTGTACACGGGACGCGACATCGCGGCGCACTCGCCCCATCCGTCCGCGGCATCCGTGATCACGTGCACCAGCAGGACGTCGCGCCGGCGCTGCGCGCCGAGCGCAGAGCGAAACTCCTGCTTGAACGGAAGCGCGGCGCGTATGAGCTCGACCGCCTCGATGCGCATCGTCGATCAGACCGAGTTGCGATGCGCCTGCACGGCCTTCCCGTCTTCCGAGCGTGCGATGTGGTCGGTGAACTCGAACCGCCGCGGCACCCTGTACGAAGCGAGCCGCTCGCGGCACCAGCGTTCCAGCGCTGCGGCGCCGGCATCGGACACCACCAGCGCGGCCAGCGTGTGTCCGTGCCGTGCATCCGGGACGCCGAACACTGCCACATCGCGCACGTCCGGATGCTCCCTGAGCACGTCCTCGACCTCCTCCGGGCTCACCTTCTCCCCTCCCGTGATGATCATCCGATCCACGCGTCCCACGACGTGCACCACGCCGCCGTCCACCCATCCCAGGTCATCGGTGCGCAGCCTCCGCCGCGGTCCGGCGCCGGCGAACGCACGTGATGTCAGCTCTGCGTCGACGTACCCTGGCGACAGCACCGGGCCGCCGACCAGCAGTCGACCCGGCCGCCCTTCGCTGTCGTCCACGTCGATCGTCGCCCGCGAGTGCACGAGACCGGCCGTCCCCGCCAGCTCGAGCGCACGCTCGGGCGGCACCACCGCGATCTGCGACGCCGTCTCCGTCATTCCGTAGCTCGGGCACACGCGCAGTCCGCGCGCAGCCCACGCGCGCACCTCGCCCCGGGTGGTGGCCGACCCGCCGACGAGGAGCGCGCGCAGAGCGGCGAGTTGGTCACCGCGCTCATCCTCGAGTAAGCGGTGCAGCATCGTCGGTACGAAGGAGGCCAGGGTGGGTTGGCGCGCCAAAGCGGCGTGCACGGCGTCTTCGCTGAACCGGCTCAGGTACACGACTGGCGCTCCGAACAGCGCGCTGCGCCAGAGGATGGCCAGCCCGCCGACCCGGTGCGGACCGAGCGCGAGCAGCCAGCGGTCGTCGGAGGAGATGCCGCCCAGCGCCTCCGCGCACCCCTGGGCCGATGCGATGCAGTTGGCGAGGGTCAGGCGCACGCCCTTGGGCCGGCCCATGGTGCCCGACGTGTAGACGATCGCCACCTCTCGGTCGTCGTCGAGAGGCACGGGGGACAGCGGGTCCGCCCGCACGCCGGCGATGGGGTCGAGGCTGCCGTCGAAGCTCCAGGCTCTCGTCCGACCGGATCCGATCCGCTCGGCGACCTGCCGTACGGCCGTCGCGCCCGCCGAGGACGTGAGCACGATCCCGGCGCCCGCATCGGTCACGTGCGTCAGCAGCTCCGGCGCCGGGAGCCGAGGCGACAGCGGCACCATGACCGCCCCCAGGCGAGCGCACGCATGGAGGGTCGCAGCCAGATCCGGCCCGGCCGCCTCCACCACCGCGATCCGATCCCCGGGAGTCGCGCCGACAGCGGCCAGGCGCCCGGCGAGGATCGCCGCACGGTCGTCGAGGTCAGCCCAGCGCATCACCTCGCCGCCGGCGCCGTCGATCAGCGCCGGCGCGGCAGGATCGCTCGCGGCCCGGCGGCTGAGGGGATCAGTGGACACCATCTACAATCCAGACGATGATAGTGATGTCTCTAGGAGTATCTGCTTGAGCGATTGGCGGCCCTCCGGTGAATACCAGGACATCCTGTACGAGACGCTCGACGGGCAGATCGCCAAGATCACGATCAACCGGCCCGAGGTGCGCAACGCCTTCCGGCCCACGACGCTCTTCGAGATGAGCAACGCCTTCAACGTGGCCCGCGACGATCCCGCGATCGGCGTGATCATCCTCACAGGCGCCGGAGACGAGGCCTTCTGCTCGGGCGGTGACCAGCGGATCCGGGGAGACGACGGCTACGTCGGGCCCGACGGGATCGGCCGGTTGAACGTGCTGGATCTGCAGGTGCAGATGCGGCGGTTGCCCAAGCCGGTGGTGGCGATGGTCGCCGGCTATGCGATCGGGGGCGGTCACGTGCTGCACGTGGTCTGCGACCTCACGATCGCTGCGGACAACGCGCGTTTTGGCCAGACTGGGCCCAAAGTGGGGAGCTTCGACGGCGGCTACGGCAGTGGGTTGCTGGCGCGCATCGTCGGTCACAAGCGCGCCCGCGAGATCTGGTACCTGTGCGAGCAGTACGACGCCGCGACGGCGCTCGACTGGGGACTGGTCAATCGGGTCGTTCCGCTGGCGCGGTTGGAGGACGAGACCGTCGCGGTGTGCCGGCGGATGCTCGAGATGAGCCCGCTCGCACTGCGGCTGCTGAAGGCGAGCTTCAACGCCGACACCGACGGCCTGGCGGGGGTGCAGCAACTCGCCGGTGATGCGACGCTGCTCTTTTACATGACGCCCGAGGCGCAGGAGGGTCGCGACGCCTACAAACAGAAGCGCACGCCGGACTTCTCCAAGTTTCCGCGGCGCCCCTGAGGCGCGGTGACCGCGAGCGCCTCCATCGCGTCGCATGGGCGGCCCTCCCGCGGACGCGTGTGGCTGCTGGCCGCCCGCCCCGCGACGCTTCCGGTCTCGATCTCCCCGGTGCTCGTGGGCGCTTCGGTCGCGGCGCACGACCATCGGGTCCGCATCGCCGCAGCGCTGCTCGCACTGGTCGTCGCTCTCGCGCTGCAGGTGGGGGTCAACTACGGCAACGACTACTCGGACTTCAAGCGTGGCGCCGACACGCCGGCGCGCATCGGCCCCGTTCGCGCGGCGGCATCCGGGCTGATCCCGCCGCGGCACGTGTTGTACGCGGCGCTGGCCTCGTTCGGCGTCGCGGCAGCCGCGGGGTTCGCGGTGGCGCTCATCGCTGCGCCGTGGCTCATCGCCGTGGGAGCCGCGTGCATCGCGGCGGCGTGGTTCTACACGGGCGGGCCCCGCCCCTACGGGTATGCGGGCTTCGGCGAGCTGTTCGTGTTCGTGTTCTTCGGACTGGTGGCCACGTGCGGCACAACCTTCGTCAACGAGGGGCGTGTGACGCTGCTGGCAGTGCTCGGTGGCGTGGCAATGGGGTGCTTCGCCGTGGCCGTGCTGCTGCTCAACAACATCCGCGACGTCGACACCGACGCCGCCGCGAACAAGCGCACGCTCGCGGTGCGCATCGGACGCCCGCGGGCGCGGCGCGCTCTGATCGCCGCATTCGCCATCGCGTACGCGATGCCTGTCGTGGCGGTGCTCACCGGACGCGTGGCGGCGCTCGCGCTCGTGACGCTGGCGACCGCGCCGCTCGCCGTCGTGCCGCTGCGCAACAGCGCGCAGCGCGCCGGACCCGCGCTCATCCGCGCTCTGGTGACCACGGTGCGCACGATGTCCGTCTTCGCGATAGCGTGGGCGCTGTCGCTGGTCTTCTCGTGAAGGGTCCCGACCGCGCGTCGTGCACCTGGTGGTCGTCCTCAGCGCGTCGACACGTCGCTGCGATCGTCCACTTCACGAACGAACGCGGTGAGCAGCGCCCCCACGATCTCGGGCCGCTCGAGGTGCGCCGCGTGGCCGGCATCGCGCACGATCTCGACGCGCGCGTCCGGCAGCGCTGCACCGAGCCGTCGCGCAAGCGCGACGTAGCGCGAGTCGTCGGCGCCCGCGATCACGAGCGCGGGGCACGCCACGCGCTCGAGCTCGCCCCAGAGCGGCGCCATCGCACCGGCGCCCATTTCGCGAAGCGACGCCGCGAGCCCCGCCGGGTCGCTGGCGAGGCGCATGTGCCGCAGCGGTTCGACCAGGTCCGGCCGGCGTGCGCGCAGCGTCGCGAAGAGCGGCAGCGCGTCCCAGTGCTCGGCAAACCAGGCGATGCCGCGGCGCTCGATGTCCTGCGCCAGCCGCTCGTCAGCGAGTCGCCGGGTGTGGCGTTCGGCATCGTCGAGACCCGCGTGCGCGCTGATCACCGTGAGGCTCGAAAGCCGCTGCGGATACCTGGTGGCGATGTGCAACGCGAGCCGGCCGCCCATCGAGTAGCCGGCCAGACGGCATCGGCCGAGGTTCAGGCGATCCCAGAGGGCGATCACATCGTCCGCGCACGCGTCCATCGAGTACGGCGCGCCGCCGCGCACGCGCGTGGCACCGTGACCGCGCAGGTCCACCGTCAGGCGTTGATGGTCCGCAACGTCAGCGCCGGGGAAGCGCTTCCAGACGTCCCCGCGCTGCGCGAACCCGTGCAGAAACGTTATCGGCGATCCGGTTCCGCGCACCTCGTACGCGATCGACGCGTCGGTGAGCTCGAGCCGGGGCATGTTGAGATGCTGACATGTCGGAGCTGAACGAACAGGCGGCGGCCGAGTTCGCGCAGGGCCTCGCGGACTCCGGCCTTCGCCTGGTGTGCATCTCGCCGGGATCGCGCTCCGGACCGCTGGCGATCGCGTTCGCGCGACATCCTTCGTTGCAAACCTGGACTCACGTCGACGAACGCTCGAGCGGCTTCTTCGCGCTTGGGTTGGCAAAACGCTCGGGCGACCCGGTCGTCGTGCTCACCACCTCGGGTACCGCCGCTGCCGAACTGCATCCGGCGGTGCTCGAGGCCCACCACTCGCGCACCCCACTCGTCGTCGTCACCGCCGACCGCCCGCCGGAGGGCCGAGACAGCGGAGCGAACCAGACGACCGATCAGCGACGACTGTTCGGCGACGCGACGCGCTGGAGCGCCGACCCCGGCCCCCCCGACGGCGCGCAACCGCCGTGGCTCTGGTACCGGATCGCTTCACGCGCCGTCAGCGCGAGCACGCAGCCGGTGGCGGGACCGGTGCACGTCAATCTCGCCTTCCGGGAACCGCTGCTTGGCCGCGATGATGCCGGCGGCCGGCGGTCTCCAGCGGAGCGACGGCCGCTCAACGTGCACGCCGGAGTGCGCACACCGAGTGAAGGCGCCATCGCACGTCTCGTCTCACTCATCGAAGCCGCGCGCCGCCCTTTCATCCACGTGGGCTCGCTGCCCGCATGGTCCGCTCAGGAGTCGCTGGCCCCACTGACGGCGCGATCACCGCTCGTCGTGCACGCGGAACCCACGTCGCAGCTGCGACGACCGGACATTAGCGGCCTCGTCACCAGCACGGAATCCCTGCTGCGCGAGGAGAGGTTCGCGTCCGCGCACGCGCCGGACCTGGTCATCCGCATCGGCGCAGCGCCGACCTCCCGGGTGACCGCCGAGTGGCTGCTCGACAGCCGGCCGAAGCACGTCGTCCTGCTCGATCCCGACGGCTCCTGGCTCGACCCGGCATACCTCGCCACCGAGGTGATCCAGGCCGACCTCGGCGTCACGCTCCGGCAACTCGCAGAACGCGTTCGTCCGGGCGACGGACGCGAGTGGCAGGCGGAATGGCTCGAGGCCGACCGGCGTGGTGCACGAGCCGTCGAGCGAGCGCTCGACACGACGCCGCTGTTCGAGGCCCACGCCGTGCGTGCACTCGCCCACGCGCTTCCCGCGGAGGCGACGGTCGTCGTCGGATCGAGCCTGCCTGTCCGCGACGTGGATTGGTTCTGGCCGCCTGACAAACGGCGCTTCGTCGCCAACCGCGGCCTCAGCGGGATCGACGGGTTCGCGTCGACCGCGCTGGGAGCCGCCGCAGCCGGCACGGGTGAACCGATCGTCGCTCTCTGCGGCGACCTCACGCTGTACCACGACATGAACGGCCTGCTCGCCGCGTCCAAGCACGGTCGCGGCGTGACGTTCGTCGTGCTCAACAACTGTGGCGGGGGGATCTTCGCGCACATGCCCGAGTCACAGCGGACGGATGTGTTCGACAGCGTCTTCGCCACTCCGATCGGGCTGGACTTCGCGAAGGTCGCAGACCTCTATGGTCTGGCGTATGCGAAGGCGGAGCACGCGGACGCGCTCCCGTCGGTGATCGCCGCCGCGCTGGGAGAACAGGGATCGTCGCTCATCGAGGTGCACTTTTCGAGGGAAGCGAGCGTGAGCGGGCATCGGACGCTGTGGGCTGCGGCGTCGTCAGCGATTCGCGCAGCGCCCGGATCAGCGCGAGAAACTTGACGTCAGTCTCCTCGAGCTCGTCGAGCGACGACGAGTCGGGCATCACACCGGCGCCCGCATAGAGGCGCACCCCGTCCTCCCACAGGAGGCCGCACCGTAGCGTCACCGCGAACGCACCGTCGCCAAGCGAGTCCGTCCAACCCACCGCGCCCGCGTACCAGCCCCGTTCCATCCGCTCCAGCTCATCGATGAGCCGGCTCGCGGCGGGCCAGGGCGTACCGCCGACCGCCGCCGTCGGATGCAGCGCAGCGCACAGCTCGAGGACGGTGGGCGCCGCCTCGAAGTGGGCTGTCACGGTGGTGGCGAGGTGCTGCACGTTGGGAAAGCGGATCAACTCACGCGGGGTCACCTGCACGCTCTTCGCGCCGGTGCTCTCGTAGAGGCGGCGGACGTCGTCCACAACGAGGTCGTGCTCGCGCGCGTTCTTTGCGCTCGCCTGCAGCTCGCGTGCCAGCCGGCCGTCCTCTCGCGCGTCGCGGCCGCGAGCCGCGGTGCCGGCCATGGGTTGTGACGCTGCCCTCGTGCCGTCGCGCCGTACGAGAAGCTCGGGCGACGCGCCCACGAGGGCGGAGCCGTCCGCGCCGGGGATGAGAAAGACGTAACACGAGGGCTGCGAACGCTCGAGCACTCGCAGGACAGATCCCGCATGGAGCGGGCCGTCCGCACGAGCGATCAGCTCACGCGCGAGCACCACCTTGTGCGCCTCGCCCGTCCGCAAACGCTCGACCGCAGCGTCGACGGCCGCCATCCAGTCGTGCGCCGGCCGGGCCGGCTCGGTGGTGAGGTGAGCCGTGGCCGGCGCCCGGAGGACGTCGGGCTCCGCCGCGACGAGCGCGAGCAGCCGGTCCGCAGCGTCGTCGCCGCCCGTATCGCCGGCGATACGGATCGTGTACGCGTCCGTGCGCCCCGCGCGCCGGCGCAGGACCACCTCGGGAATCCGCATGAGCGCCGCTGGAAACCCGTCCCAGGGACTGGCCGGATCGCGCTCGGGACGGAAAGCGAACCCGCCTGCGCCGATGACCGGCGCGGCGCCGGCGTCGTCCAGACCGGTCGTTTCCGCCATTTCCTGCCACAACGCTGCGAGCGCCCGCAGGCGGTCGGTATCCACGCGCTCGGCGACCATCCGACCGTCAGCGCCTTCGGCGTGCGCCCCGTTGTCGTTCGTCACGAGGTCCACGCGCCTGCCGATCGCCGCGATCGACGTCCCCTCGGGCGTGGGGTCGCTGAACAGCATGGCGGCGAGCCCGGTGTCGCGGGCGCGCGCGACGACGTCGACGGGACTGGTCCACCAGGGAAACGCGATCGACTCGACGATCAGCCGCACCTCAGCGGGGTACGGTTTGGGCCACCGGCGCGACGTCACCCTCGACGTGCTCGCGTGCAGCGCGGAGGAGCGCACGCCGGAAGTGGTGCTCCACCAGGAAGGCGCTCGCGTCGAGCAATTCGCCGAAGAGCTCCATCAACCTGGTCGATACGTCGGGGCCCGAGCCCTCCGCCTGCAGCCGCTCTCGGATGTGGTGGTCGAACAGCTCGACGGCTCGGCGCGCCGTCTGCGCCGTGTTGCGCGCGTGCTCGGTCGCCAGCGCCAGCAGATCCTGCAGCGGGATCCCGGCTTCGAGGAGTCGCATGCCTGCGGACAGCGCCTGGACGTCAGAGGCTCGGAACTGCTCGGCACCCGCGCCGGAGATGCTCACCGGCGCCAGGATCTCCGCCTGCTCGAGCGCGTGGATAACGGCGATGGGAATGCCGCTGCGCGCCGAGAGCTCATCGAGGGTGAGCGTTTCGTCCTCGGGAGCGGTCGGCGCGGTGACCGCGGCGACGAGCGCCTCGTCGGACGGCTCGAGCTCGCCGTCGAGGAACCGGCGGATGATCGAGAGCGTGAAACCCCGCTGCTGTAGCGCGCGGATCCGCTGCAATCGCTCGACGTGCACGTCGCCGTACCAGGTGACCCGGCCGTCGCGCCGCGGCGTGGGAAGCAGCCCCCGTCCCTGATAGAAGCGGACCGTGTCTACGGCGACGCCGGCGGTGCGGGCCAGTTCTTCGATCCGGTACTCCATGAGTGACCACTCTAAGAGATGGGCTGTCGATCCGCTCCCCCGCCCTTACGCCCCGGCGCCGCTATCCCGGAACCGTTCCGACGGCAAGCGCGACGGACCCGAGGCCCATCCGGGTCACTGGGCCCTTCGCGATGCCGGCGCGCACGAACCACGACCCTAGCTCCGGCGCCGTCGCGAAGGCGCGGACCGACTCGGTCAGGTACCGGTAGGCGGCCGGTTCTCCGATCACCGCGCCTGCCATCCGCGGGCCCCAGGTCGCGAGCAGGTCCGCGATGGGCGCCAGCGGACCTTCCGGCCGAACCGCCTCGAGCACGGCGATGCGGCCCCCGGGCCGCACCACGCGAGCCATCTCACGCAATCCCGCAATCGGGTCGTGCAGGTTGCGAAGCCCGAAACCGATCGTCGCGGCGTCGAAAGCGCCATCGGCGAAGGGCAGGTGGAGGACGTCGCCGGTCATGAATTTGATGCCCGGATGCCCGTCGCGCGCGATCTCGACCATGCGCTCGCTGAAGTCGAGCCCGACGACGCGCAGCGCTCCCGCCCGTAGCACCGCCGACGCCAGCTTGCCGGTGCCGCACGCGCAGTCGAGCACGGAGGAGGCCGGGTGCCCGTCGATCGCTGCGCGAGCGGCGCGCCGGCGCCACAGCGAATCCTGGCCGAGCGTCATCAGTGAGTTGGCGCGGTCGTAGCGGCCGGCGATGCGATCGAACATCGCTCGCACGCCCTCGGGATCGCGGCTCGGCCCGCCGACCATGAGGCCATCTTGAAGGGCCTCGCCTATACTCGGACGCCCAGCCCGCGTGGGGCGGTAGCTCAGCTGGGAGAGCGCTGCCCTCGCACGGCAGAGGTCGCGGGTTCGAGTCCCGCCCGCTCCACCAAACAGCCGGTTACATGTAACGTCGCAGGGTGCCGAAGCCCTGCATGCCCATCGTCCTGCAGCCCCGGTGAGCGCCCGCCGGCGTGCCCTGATCCTCGGTGCCGGGTTCGGCGGCCTCGAGCTGTCGACCCGGTTGTCGCTGGAGTTGGCAGACCAGGTCGACGTCACCCTCATCGACCAGAGCGACGCCTTCGTCTTCGGGTTCGCGAAGCTCGACGTGATGTTCGGTCGCAAGACTCTCGATGAGGTCAGGCTGCCGTACCGCGACATCGCAAAGCCGAGTGTCCAGGTCCGTCAGGAAACCGTGCTCTCCATCGACCCGGAGCGCAAGCGAGTCGTGACGAGCGGAGGTACGTACGAGGCCGACATCCTGGTCGTCGCGCTGGGAGCCGATCTGGCTCCCGAGGCGACACCCGGGCTCCTCGAGAGCGGCCACGAGTTCTACTCGGAGCAGGGCGCGGCGAACGTACGCGAGATCCTGCCCACCCTCGACAGTGGTGCCGTGGTCATCGCCGTGTTGGGCGGCTTTTTCAAGTGCCCACCGGCGCCGTACGAGACGGCATTCATGCTGCACGACTTCCTCACGGAGCGAGGGGTGCGCGACGCGTGCACGATCCATCTCGTCACCCCGATGCCGAAGCCGATCCCGGTGTCGGACGACGTCTCCAACGCCATCCTGGGGTCGCTCGACGATCGCAACATCGAGCACTCGCACGCGTCGTTGGTCACCAGCCTCGACCCGGTCGCCAACGTGGCGCACCTCAAGGACGGACGGGCGCTCGCGTTCGACCTCTTCCTCGCGGTCCCGGTGCATCGCGCGCCGGCCGTGGTGGTGGAAGCAGGCCTCACGGAGGATGGCTGGATCCCCGTAGACCCCGCGACCTTCGCCACGAGATTCGCGGACGTCTACGCGGTGGGCGACGTGACAAGCGCGCCGGTCCCGCGAGCCGGAGTCATCGCTGAGGGCGAGGCCGCCACCGTCGCCGACGTGCTGCTCGCGAGCATCGGCGGTGGCGCGGAGCCGGCTCCATTTGCCGGCGAGGTGATCTGCTACATCGAGATGGGTCGCGATACCGTCGGCAAGGTCAACGTCAACTTCCTGTCTGGGCCGGCTCCGATCGCCATGTTCACGCCGCCGTCGCTCGCCGTTGCGGCAGAGAAACGCGACTTCGCGGCCTCCCGACGGCGACGCTGGTTCGGCCACGAGTAGCGAGCTCACCGCCCCCTCACAGCCTGTCTACTGTGGTTGCGAGCGCGCCCTTCACCTCCGAGTGGTGCGGGTGCCCGGCGAGAGGAACGTGCAGCGCGGACCTGACGAACGGCGCTGTCGCTCGTCGCGTCTCGCCGCCCCCTTACGTCGAAGCGAGCAGGTCAGGCGGCTCGGCGCGCGATCAGGTGATACACGTGCCAGTGCTTCGGGGTCCCGTCGGCGGTGTGACCGTCCTCCTCCACCTCGCTGAGCTCGACCACCTCCCAGCCACCGAACAGCACCCCGATCTCCGAGCGCGAGGAGAACGTGAGCTGGGATCCCGGCACGTTCCACTCATCTCGCGCTCCGAAGAACGTTCCGGCGAGGACACCGCCCGGACGCACGGCGTCGCGCAGGCGCTCGACCGTCGGCGTGAACCGGGCAGGTGACACGAACGGGAGCACGAACTGCGCGTTGACGAGGTCGTAGTCGGCGGGGCCGAAGTCCTCGACGGCCGCCGCAACGACGCGCAGGTGGCCGTAAGAGACGAGCCGTCGCAGTGCTGCTCTTGCCGCGGGCGAGGAATCGACCGCGGTCACGCGCCAGCCCAGACGCAGGAGGTGTCCGGTGTCACGGCCACCGCCGGCTCCCACGTCGAGCGCGTCGCCGGGTTCGCGGAACAGGCTCGCGGCGCGCACCAGCCGCGGCCATGCGGGTTCACCGCTGGTGAGCCTGACGAAGTTGCGCCAGCGCGCTTCCGACGGCTCCACGAGCCCTCTCGTCGTCAGGCGCTGTGGTCGAGCAGCCAGGCGTGTACCTCGCCGACCCGGTTGGCGAGCAGCGTGAGGTGCCCGTCGGTGTCGGTGAGCAGCGCCTCCGCTCCCGGGATGTGCGCGGCCAGCCACTCCCCGTGCGCAAAGGGCACGAACCGGTCCTGCCGCCCGTGCACAACGAGGGTCGGGATCGAGATGTCGCCGACGTCGAACCCCCAACCGGCGACGTCGGCCACGCTGTCCTCCCACCAGCCCTGCACGCCGGGCGCGAGGCCGTCGCGGGTGGCGAGCATCAGGTGCTCGGACAGCGCGCCGGTGAAGACCGCGGCATCGGCGGGTGACAGGAGGCTCTGCAGCTGCTGCGCCACGCTCTCCGCATCCGCCGCCAGGAGCTCCTCGCGATCCCGCTCCATCTTCGCGCGCGCCGTGGCCGGATCGCGAAGGTACAGGCGGGTGTCGTCGACGTTGAGGTCGCCCATGCCTGCGAACCAGTCCAGACCCTCGGCCGCGAAGGGGGCCGGTGAAGCGACCGCAGCCGCGGCGACGACGAGCTCGGGCAGCAGGGCCGCCGAAGCCAGAGCATGCGGCCCGCCGCCGGAGATCCCCCACACGTACACGTGGTCCAGCCGCAGCTGCGCGCAGATGCAGCGCACGTCCTCGGCGCAGGAGGCGATGACCCGGCCCGGAAGCGACGTCGAGCCGCCATACCCGGGACGGTCGTAGCTGATCATCCGGATGCCCCTCCGGCGAGCGTCGTCGACGTTCGGCGGAAAGAGGCGACGCGAATTCGGGGTGCCGTTGTGCACCAGCACCGGAAGGCCACCAGGATCGCCCGTGTCCTCGACGGCGAGCCGTCTGCCGTCCGGCGTGTCGACGACGCGATCCATCAGCGGCGGCTTCCCTGCACGCCCGCGGAGCGGCTCATCCGCGTCGCCAACCCGTCACCACGGCACGCCGAGAGCGGTGGCGCCGAAGCGCATGAAGGGGTTGGCGATGCGGCACACCTCGATGTAGCGATCCATGAAGTCCGCGGCGCACACGTTGGCCTCGGAGAACATTGCGTGCCACGTGAAGCTCTTGCGCTTGAGGTCGTCGACGAACGGATGATTGGGATCGCAGCCTGCGGAGCTCGCTTCAGGGAGTCGCCCATGTTAACGAACATCGGCGCGAACCGCGCCTCGGTCACGATGCGCTTCCAGGCGCCGGTGTTGTTGACAATCGCGTCTCGAACGCGGGTGAGCGTCGCCGTCTCGGGCATGTGGATGCCGCCCCCGGCGAAGGCCTCACCGGGAGCCAAGTGCAGGTAGTAGCCCGGCGCGGGTCCACCGCGCCCTCGATCGTGTCCGAAGGACATCCCAACGGCGGTCTTGTACGGGCTCTTGTCGCTCGAGAAGCGGATATCGCGATTCACACGAAACAGCGACCCGCCAACGGGTCGCGCATCCGCCACCACGTGCGGACTGAGCTTACGGAGTGGCACTCCGACAGCCTCGATGAAAGCGAGTGCCGGTCCGCGGACGTCGGCCTCGTATCGCGCCCTGTTCTGCTGAAACCACTCGCGATTGTTGTTGCGCGTCAGCTGACGGAGGAAGTCGAAGAGTTTCGGACTGAAGTACGGGCGACGCGCAGCCATTGTCTCGTAGGGGATCGAGGGGGAGGGCGCCGCTCGGGCGTCCTCCCTCTCCGCTGTTCAGTTGGGAGCGACAGTGTATCCGGAGGTGTTCACCAGCGTGTCGTTGGGGTTGTTGCGCTCCTCGATGAAGCCCATTCCGTTGCGACCGTTGATGACGTTGGCTCCGGGGTTGCGGGCGATCACCCAGGTCTCTCCAACGGAGCTTCCCACGAGCTGGTCGTTGCCGTTGTTGCCGAGCAGCAGCACGCTCCCAGCGCCGTTGTTCTCGAGGAATGCGTTGCTGTTGCCCGACGAGGCGCACAGCACCGCGTTGTTGCCCGTCGCAATGAGGTTGGTGCCCGTCTGGGAGCACGCCTGGAACGTCGTGCGGTTGCTGTTGGTCGCCCAGGGGAAGAAATCGACGTCCGCAGACACCGACGAACCCGAACCGAAGCTCCAGACCGACGGTCCCGTCGCGTTGCCCCACCAGTCCTTGGTGGCGTTGACGGTGGCCCGCGCGATCGTGGTGCTGTTGGACACCCCGCCGACGTTGGATGTGCCGATTGTGTCGTTGGTTGTCGTGAGAGTCACGTGTTTGTCGCCCACGTGTCCGTCGGAGCGCACCTGGACGGCGTCGATGGTGGCGGCGCCGAAGGCGTCACCGTTTGCCACGCCCACCACCGGCGTGCCCTGACCGTTGTACTGGATACCCAGCACGCCGACCTCTGCACCCTGAAGCGTCGAGCCGTTGACCGACGTCTGGCCGGCGTCGAACACGACGTTCTCATACCGGTTGAGCAGCGTCATGCCCGAGAACGCCTCGTTGACGGCTGTGAACGGCGACGGTGGCGTGAAGAACGGCGCGTTGTTGAAGTCCTCGACGTTGTAGATGCCGATGTCGCTCTTCTTCACGGTCGACGACGAGACAGTCGTCTTGTCAGCATCGAACAGGAGGATGCCCGCCGACTGCACGTTGTTGAGGCCGTCGGGGCCGCATCCGCCACTGGTGTCGTTGCACTCGTCGCCCGTGACGAGCGCCTGGCTGATGGTCGCTTTCGCGCCGTCGCTGACCTGGATCCCGTTCTGTGCGATCGCCGTCGTGGGCCCGGTCCCGGTCACCGTGACGCTGCTCAGCGTCGCGCTGCTGCCGGTGCCATCGATCGTGATCCCGTTCTTCTGGTACGTGTTCACGGTGACGTTGGTGAGCGTCGCGGTGCCAGGATCAGCGTTGTTCGGTGAGGTGAGCGACAGTCCCACCTGGACGCCGACGCCACCCTGGCAGCCGTCGCTCTGCGGGTCGCCACCGGTGTTGGACACCGTCGAGTTGCTGAGGTTCAGGGTCGAGCTGCCGAGAACGGCGACGTCGTTGATGGAGTCGTAGCAGACGTTCGACGGCCAGCCGCCCTTGATGGTGAAGCCGGAGATCGACACCGTACCCGCGTGGCAGATGTCGACGACGTCCTGGTTGTGCTGCGAGCCGCCGTCGGCGTCGCACGAGGTTGCGTCCGGAGGCGCTGGGTTGAACGACGGGCCCTGCACGGTCACAGACCCCACCGCGGTGAGCGTCACGGCCTTCGTGATGGCCAGCTCCTCACCGTACGTGCCGGCGCACACGTTGACAGTCGCGCCCGCCGGCGATCCCGTGAGCGCTGCGCTGATCGTGTTGTACTTGGGTTGCGTGCAGCTCGTGTTGTTGCCGATCGGGGCTGTGTTCGACACCCACTCGGTCGGCGGGTTGCTCCTGCTCTGAGGCGACTCCTGTCCTGCAGTGGAGCCATGGCTTGCACCGCCCGAGCGGGCGCCGCCCAGCCCGGAGGGAGAAACGTGCATTGCGACAGTGGCCGCTTTCGCAGTCTGACCAGGCCCTGTCGCAAACAGGGCGAAGCCCGCCACCGAAACGATCGGCAGCATGACAAATGTGCGTCTCATGCGCACCTCCCCTTTGTTCTCCGGCCTGGCGATCCCTGGCCGATCCCCGCTATGTCGATCGCACGCTAGCACAACGGTCACGGTGCTTTCCTTATCCAATCGTTAAGCAGCAATTGGCTGCTGTGCAAACTGGGCGTGCGGACGCCACGCGCTCAGACGATTGCGCCCGCCACCCTTATCGGCGTACGGTGCCGCGCCTGGCCAGCGAATCGATCGTCACAGCCGCGAGCAGCACGAGTGCTGTGACCACCAGTTGCAGGGCGGCGCTGAGTCCGAGGAGGCCCATGCCGTTCGCGATCGCCGCTATGACCAGGCCGCCCACAACGGCGTGCACCGCCTTGACGCGGCCGCCGAAGAGGCTCGTCCCGCCGATGACAGCCGCGGCCACCGCGTACAGCACCAGCTGTCCGCCGTCGAGGTTGGTCGACACCGAGAGCAGCCGGGAGGCGTAAACCAGGCCCGCGATGCCGGCGGTGAAGCTGGCCAGCGTGAAGCCCAGCGTGCGAATGAAAGCCAGGTTGACCCCGCCTCGCCGCGCCGCCTCGGCGTTGCCCCCGACCGCGTACATGTAGCGTCCATAGCGCGTGCGGCTCAGCAGAAAGGTCCACGCGGCCAACACTCCCAGGACGATCAGGACCGCCCAGAGCACGCCTCCGATGGGCACCACGAACCCGCGGTTGATGTTGCAGACCGCGACGAGCACGACCCCGGCCGCCGCGACGCCGCCGATCTTGATCACCGTCAGGCTCGGGGGCGGCGCGACCAATCCACGCTTTCGACGGCTCCGGTCGCGCAGCCACAGCATCGCTCCGAAGGCGGCCACCACCGCGGCCATCAGGATCCACCCGACCGTCGGATCGATGTTGGGCGTTGGCGAGATCGTCGATGACCTGGTCGTTGATGGGCAGCGTCCCGCCGTTGCCGAGGATCATCAGCATCACGCCCTGGAACCCGAGCAGCCCGGCGAGCGTCACCACGAACGAGGGCAGTCCGAGGCGCGTGATGATCGTGCCCTGCACGGCCCCGATCGCAGCGGTGCTCAGCAGGGCGACGACGACGCAGAGCTGGCAGCCGGAGAACGGGTGCCACCCGGTGTGGGTGGGCGCCTCATCGCGCGACGTGCGCCTGCAGGGATCCGGGCTCGATCAGTCCCTGTCGGTGGTGTCCAACTGCCCAGCCTCGGTCTCGTCGTTCACGCCGTCTGCGCAGATCCCCGAATCGCCATGGTCGGCGGGGTCGATCGCGACGGGCGGCGGGGTCGCCGGCGTCGTGGCCTTCGTCGTGCGGCGGATGCGCCGCAGACAGAGCGCGTGACGGCCGCTCGCACCTGGTAGGCGCCATCGCGCATGCTGGTCGTGCGCGATGGCTGCGACGTACGACGCTGTGGTGATCGGCGCGGGACCGGCCGGCGGCATCGCGGCGTTGACGCTGGCGCGGTGCGGCGCGAGAGCGCTGCTCCTCGAGCGGCGCGCGCTCGGCCGCGACAAACCGTGCGGCGGAGGGCTCACGCCGCGGGCGTGGCGCGGGCTCGAGGTTGGAATCGCCGACCTCGTGGACGCGCGGGTGGACTCGGCGGCGATTCGCTTCAATGGACGGTTCGGGGAACGCGTTTCCCTGCGCGCATCACCGATTTGGATGGTGCGACGGCGAGGTTTGGACGAGCGCATCGCCACCGAGGCCGCGCGCGCGGGAGCAGACCTGCACGATCGTGAGCCGGCGCTCTCCCTTGCCCCGGATCGCAGCGGCGTCACGGTCACCACGACGAGGGGGCGCTACCGCGCGTCGACCCTGCTGCTCGCCACGGGCGCGGAGGGCGCGCTGCGGTCCTCGCTCGGGCTGGCCCCGCCGAGCACATCGATCGCGGTGGGGCTCGAGCTGGAAGCGCCCGCGCGCGCCGACCATCTCGACCCACGCCAGCTCATCTTCGACTTTGCAACCCCGCGCGGGTACGCGTGGGCCTTCCCCAAGGGCGACTGCTGGAACGCCGGCGTCCTGTCGATGCGCAGGGACATCGGTCCACAGCTGCGCCGCAGGCTCGGCGATCTCATCACGACGCTGGGTCTCCGCTTCGCCGTCCCCGGGGATCCCGCACGCGCAGCGCGCGGTCATCGCATTCCGATGCGCGCGCAGGGAACGCGTCTGACGGTGGGACGCTCAGCGCTGATCGGCGACGCGGCGGGTCTCGCCGACCCCATGTTCGGCGAGGGCATCGCCCAGGCGCTCGCCAGCGGACGCCTCGCCGCGCAAGCGGTGCTGCGCGTGCTGTCCGGAGAGCGACCCGACCTCAGCGACTACGAATCGGCGCTGGAACGCTCGATCGGCGCGCACGCCACGCGCATGCGCCGGGTGGCGAAAAGGGGTGTACGCGAGGCCGTCGACGGCGGTTCGCCTGCTGGGGCTCCCGCCGGGCCGCGCGCTGGCGAGGCGATTCGCCACCGAGCCGTTCGCGGCCGCGTGAGTGCTACCTTCCAGCGCCGTGATCACGTCCCCTCTGCTCATCGGCACCGACGGAGCCGAATCACAGATGACGCGCATGGGCATCGCGCGGATCACCGTGGGTCTATCCGGCGCCGAGCCCGGCCTCGGCGCGAAGATCTTCGGCGCGCCGGCCGACGAGATGACGACGACCGCCCGGCTTCTGAGTCGCTTTTTCGCAATCCGCCAGGTGGCGCTCGGTTCGTGGATCCTCGCGATGCGCGACGCTAGCGGGCGCGACCGCCGCCGCTGCGTTCAGGTGAATCTGGCCGTCGACGCGGTGGATCTCATCGCGGTCACGCCGCTCTTCGCGCGGAAAGGCCTGCGTCGGACGGCCGCGATGGCTGCGTTTCTGGCCGGATCCGCGACCCTCGCCTGGCTCCAGATCCTCGAAGGGACCTGAAGCCAGGCGTCGCGGGGCGCTTACAGAGTGAGGCGATGCACGCGGCGGCGGCGAGCCACCAGCACGGCCCCGACGGCTCCACCGCCGAGGATGAGGAGCGGCGTCCAGGGCACCTCCGGCGTGGATGCCGGCGCTGTTGCGGCGCACGTCTGTCCCGTCAGGCTGGTGCCCGAGGTCTGCTGGATGAACATCGGTCGCGACACCGCCCCGGTCGGATCCGTTGTCGTTTCGCCCGTTGCGATCATCAAGCAGCCGTTCTGATCGACCGCGTTGGTGAAGAAGTCACCCAGCCGGCGATCCTGGCCCGTTGCAACGCACGTCGTGCCCTGCTGACAGGTGCCGCCACTGTGAATCGGGGCACCCACGGCGTCGATAGGTCCGAACACGGTCGGCGTGCCGCTGCCCACACCGAACAGGCTCTCATCGAACAGCGAAACGTTCCCCGTGGTGGTCTGGTCCGGATCGACAACCTTGTCGTACTGGTACCACACGACCGACACGTTGCCGGGTGAGCCGACGGTGACCCATGGCCAGAACGCAGACACGCCGGAGATCGGGTGGACGACGATGGGCGTGGTGAACCCGGCGCCCGGGTTCTTCAGGTCGAAGGTGGATAGCTGGATCGTGTTGTTGAGGGCCGTGTTGCCGCCCTCGCTGGTGTCCCACGTCAGGTAGACGACGTCGTTGCTGTCGATCGCGATCGACGGCCAGTGCGCGAAGACGGCGTTGTTGCCCGGCACCTCGTACTGCTGAGGGAAGTTCGTGGGGCCTCCGGGGCCGAACGCCGCCTCTGCACTCGGCAGGATGCTGATGCCGACGCCCTTGCTCCCGTCCTGGTTGTTGAAAAACGCAGGGTCGATGATCGCCCCGTGGTAGCCGTCACTGAGGTTGTTGTGGTCGTAGAAGAGCTTGCCGGATGCGGTGTACGAGCCACCGCGCGGGGTGTTCGCATTGCCGAAGTCCATGATGCCGACGGACACCAAATTGGTCGGGTCCACCTGGCCGTTGATCCCGGAGCACTTGAGCATCGAGAACCCCGCCACCGGGGGCTGGAGCTGCCCCAGGAAGATCTCATGGCCGCTGCTCAGCTGGGTGTTGGCGTCCTGGTTGGTGTCGGTTGCGAGGAACACCTCGCCGTTCACGCCACCCGCGAGCCAGGGGCGGTCACCGCCGTGGCAGTTGTTGTTGCCGGCCGGGAAGGTGCGGCCGCCGTCGAAGGAGGCGAACACAGAGTCGTTCGCCAGGTCGATGCCGGTGTTGTACAGCGTGCCGCCCTCATCGATCGTCCAGTCGGGGTCGCTGAAGCCGAGCCCGAACGGGCTCGTCGGCCCCACGCTCGCGATGCCGTTCTGGACGGTCGTCGTGCGCGACCACGTGGCTCCGTGGTCGATCGACGTCCAGACGTTCACCTGGTTCACGTAGCTGCAGTCGAATCCGGACGGTGTCTGCTGTGGCGGCACCTGCGGCGTGCTGCAGATGTTGCTGGTGTCGGGCGAGATCAGGCCGTCGCGGAAGAGGTGGGTGGTTCCCTCGTGCGAGGTGTAAGCAAGATCCGGCCCCGCCGACGTGTTCGAGAACGTGACCAGCGGCTCACCGCCTGCTAGGGCGGGATCCACCTTGAAGTGTGTGAACGTCGGGGGCGTCAGCACGGCTGAGCGTCCCGCCACGACGGGCAGGGTGGCGATGGTGCCGAGGACGGCGAACACGGCGGCGCCGGTCAGCGCGGCGCGCCGATGCGGACGCAGCCGAAGCAAAGGGATCGATACCTTCATGTCCTGATCTCTCCTCCTGAAAGTCACGCCGTCCCCGGCGAGCGCCGCCCGCCGGGTTTCCGGCGGCGAGATGCAGTGTAGTGCCGGGCTCCTCGTTCGCGCCACTTCCCGGGCATCGTCGCCTCAAGGCTCGGCCCCCGACGCTGCGCGTATCGTCGACTTCGTGAGCGTGCAGCCGGCCGAGCTCCCCTGGCAGGCGTCGCTGTTCGACGCCGCCGAACCCGTTCCGGACGTGTGGTTCGAGAACCTCAGCCGCTATCAGCTGGACGCCACGGCCTGGGTGGACCACGCACCCGGCTGGCTCTCGGGGTCCGACACGCTGTTCGACTGGCTGCTCGGGAGGGCGCCCTGGGAGAGCGGCCAGCAGGAGATATACGGCCGGGTCGTCGACACCCCGCGCCTGGTGGCCCGCTGGCCGTACGAGCCACCCGCGTCGCCGCTCCCGGATCCGTTGGAACGGATTCGCGCCGCGCTGGAGGCCCGCTACTTTCGTCCCTTCGACAGCGTCAGCGCGAACCTGTACCGCGACGGCCACGACTCCGTCGCCTGGCACGGAGACCGCATCGCACCCACGCTGGGTCACCCGCTTGTTGCGACCGTCTCGCTGGGCCACCCTCGCCGCTTCCTGATGCGGCCGAGAGGTGGTCGCACCGAGCTCACGCTGAAGCTCGGTCGCGGCGACCTCGTGGTCATGGGCGGCACCAGCCAGCGCACCTGGCAGCACGCGATCCCGAAGACAGCGGCGGCCGGTCCGCGGATCAGCGTGGCGCTGCGCCACTCGCGCTGATTAGCGGAGCGTCTGGCCGGGAAGGGAGCCGAGCGAGGCCACGACATCGCCACGGAGCCACACCGTGTCGGGTGCGCTCGCGTACACCTGAAGATACTTCGACCCGTCGAGCAGCGACTTGATCTCCGGGAACTGGACTGCCGCGTCGTCGGACACGATGATCAGCGTCGGGCTCAGCGTGTCCACGAGATCCGCCACCGGGCCGTTGATCCCCAGCAGCACCTCGTCGTTGTAGATCGGCGGGGTGGGCATCTGCTCGTCGAGGTCTGCGAGAGCGTACAGCCAGGCATCGGACGACCACACGACGGCGGTGCTCCCGTTCAGGCCTTCGCCCTGCAGCCAGTCGGCCACCGCAGAGTCGGCGGCGACCCGAGCGTCGAACGAGTCCTCCCAGTCGGCCCGCATCTGCGCCACCGCGCCGCCGTAGTACATCCCGAGGTTGCGGTACGTGTTCAGCTGCGCGGACGGGGCCGCGAACGGCACCCAGTCCAGGCCCGCGACGCTCGCCATCGAGGCCGCGACGACCAGTCCCGTTATCTGCGGGGCCGAGCGCACGAACGTGTCGCTCCGAAGTGCGCGCAGCCGGGTGGGTGCGGGGACGGACGCGACGAGCAGCGCCAGCGGCACGACCGCCGGCGTCAGGTAGTGCGCATACGGCTGCTTGGACACCGCGGCGACCAGGAGTGACGCGCCCGCCCAGAGCACCATCACCCAGGTGAGCGAGCGGCTCCGGCGCAGGAGCCATGCGCCGCCGATCAGCAGCACTGAGCCGCACATCACCTCGGCGAGGTGCGCGACGACGCCGCCCGGCGTGGCGGGGAACACCGACTGCGTGTACGCGACGTAGAAACCGACCAGCGCGAAGCCCACGTGCCCAGCGCCCGCCTGCAGCACCGCCACCGCGACCCAGGCTCCGGTGATCGCGACCACGACCCCCAGGAACGCGGCGAGATCGCGCAGCCGCGCCCGCCGGCTGAGCAGCATCGCGAGCGCGAACGCGCCTGTCTCCGCCAGCGCCGTCTGCTGATACGCGATGGCGGCGGCGGTGAGCGCGCCCACCGCGACCGGCCAGAGTTCGACGCGCCGCAACGGCCGCTGTGAGCGCGGATCGAGGTTGACGAGCAGGATCGCGCCCGCCCACGAGAGGGGCGCGATGAGCAGGCTCTCGGGTATGGCCAGCTCCGCGTCGAGGATGGGCAGGCCGAGCAGCGCGGCCGCGACGATCGCCGCCACGGCCGCGCGCCGTGACGTGAGCAGGTGCCACGCGGCCCACGCGACCGCGGCGACAGCGAGCCCACCGGCCACGAACGTGAGCAGGTGCAGGGCGGCCTCGCTGGACCCGAAGAGGCGCACGACGAGCGCGACCGTCCAGGACTGCAGCGGGGGTTTGTTGTTCCAGATCTGGGTGTAGAGCACCTTGCCGCGGAGCAGCCCGCGAGCGACGCTCACGTAGCTCGCCTCGTCCGTGTACCAGTGCGGCTCCAGGAACGACGGCGCCCGCAGGGCCGTGAAGAGCACACCGGCGGGAGCGAACCACCGCAGCGTCTGAAGCCGTGCCCGCAGGCTGCCTCTCATCGCGGCTCGGCGCCTGGCATGGAAGGGCCCGGGATCGACCTCGGACGAGGTTCGCTTCCGATCGCACCCCGATCAGAAAGCGTCACGAGTCGCCAAGTCTACGTGGCAACCCAGCCGAAGCAGGCCGTTCCGCAAGCCTCAATGGGAACTTCTGGGCGTATTCTCAGATGTGATGCGCGCCCCACAGCACCTGCGGCTCAGAGCCTCCGGGGCGGTGCTTCTCGCGCTGCTCGGCGTCTGGCTGGGCCACGCGGTCGAGTATCTGCGAGTCTGGGGTCTCGGTGGGCTGGACCGCGCGCTGCTCGGGCCGGCCCACGCCTACATGATCCCGCTGGGCGCGGTGCTGGCCCTCGCCGCGGCGCTCTGCGCCAGGCGGGCGTGGACGTCATGGCAGCGCCTCGCGATGCGCCTCGACGCTGCGGCGAGATCCCTGCGGGGCGCGCTCCGTGGAGGCGCTTCCGGCGGTGCAACGGCCGAGCCGCTGACGGCGCCGTCATGGGAGTCTCGAGTGCTGTCGCTCTCGACGCTGCTGGCGACGGCGCAGATCAGCCTATATCTGCTGCAGGAGAACGTCGAAGCGTTCGCCGCCGGGCAGACGCCGCCCGGGCTGGGCGCCGTCACCGGCGTGCACTGGGCGGCCGCGCTCATCCAGCTCGACATCGCGCTCGTCCTGCTGGCCGTGGCGGCGTTCTTCGTGCGGCGCTTCCAGGCCCGGGTGGCCGAGGTCGTCGCCGTCGAGTCGCTGGTCCACTGGATCATCCGCGCGAGGCTACGGCCGCAGCGCGCCACAGTGCGTCCTTCGGGGCGTCTCGCGGCGGCGTTCGAGTGGTGGGGGCGCGCGAGCTGGTCACGTCCTCCTCCCTCGGTCCTCGCCTAGCGCCCTGATCGCCGGTCACCGAGCCGGTGCTCGCGCGCACGCGGTCGCGCGCGCCATCAGACGTTTCTTCAGGAGGACAACTCTTCATGTCTCGACGCCTTTTCGGCATCGCCCCCGCGGCGGTGCTCACTTCAGCGCTCGCCGTCCTCACGGCGACGCTGGTGTCCGCCCACGTGGTCCGGACCTTCGGGCCGTACACGATCGCGATCGGCTGGGAGCACGAGCCCACGTACGCGGGCGAGCTCAACGCGGTGCAGTTGATCGTCAAGGACGCGGCGGGTCACCCGGTCAACGACCTGACCAGTGATGAGCTGCACGTGCAGATCTCCGCGGCCGGGCTGACCAGCTCGACGCTCTCGTTCGACCCGTCCTTCGACCCCGACACCGGGCTCGGCAACCCCGGAGAGTACGACGCATCGGTGCTGCCCACGGTCCCCGGCAACTACACGTTCAAGCTCACCGCGTCCGTGCACGGCACGATGATCGACCAGTCGTTCACATCAGGCCCCACGACGTTCGACACTGTCCACGACGCGACGTCGGTGGAGTTTCCGCCCGGGCTGCCCAGCCTCACACAGGTGAACGCCCGCGTCTCGAGAGATTTGCAGCGGGTGCAGAGCGCGCTGGCAAACGCCGACAAAGCCTCCTCTTCGGCCGGCCGCGCCACGGCGCTCGCGATCGCCGGACTGGTCGCAGGCGTCCTGCTCGGCGGGATCGCGGTCACGATTGCACTGCGATCTCGGAGGAGCGCATGACGCGATGACTCTCAGCGCGCGGCACACGGTTTCCGCGCTCGTCGCAGCGGTGCTCGTCCTGCTGGCGCTGCCAGCGACGGCGTCGGGGCACGCCCTGGCCCAGAGCTCGGTCCCAGCCGACGGCGCGACCCTGCAGTCGTCGCCGCCGAGCGTGACGATCACGTTCGGAGAGAACCCCGATCCGGCGCTCTCGAGGATCACCGTCATCGACACCTCGGGGCGATCGTGGACAGCGGGTCCGACAGTGCCCGTCGCCGGCAGTCAGCTCGAGCTCCAGGTGCCGCTGCGGCGCCTCCCACGCGGCGTCTACACGGTCACGTGGGAGACCGTGTCCGCTGTGGACGGCCACCACGCGGCGGGCGCCTTCGCGTTCGGCGTCGGCGTCTCCCCGGGTGCCGGTGCGGTGAAACCCTCGACTGTGTACGGGGCCGCGCCTCCCAGCGGTCCCGCGGTGATCTCGCGATTGCTGCTCTACGCCGGGCTCGTCGCGGTGCTGGGGTGCGTGGTGCTCGGGGCCACTGTGCCGGCGTCGTCGCGACGCTCGCTGAGCCGAGTCGTTGCCACCGGCAGCGGGCTCGCGTTCGTTGGAACGATCGGCGTCGTCGCGGCACAGATCAACGGCGCCGGCGTGTCGTTGTCGAGCGCGTGGTCGTCCTCGCTGGGGCGAGCGCTCCTGGCCCGCAGCATCCCTGCCGGGCTGCTCGTCACGGTCGCCGCAGTCCTCCTCGCCAGCCCGCGGCGCTGGAGATCGCTGAGCGCTGCCGCCGGGCTGCTGGCGCTGGCAGCGATGCTCGTCGACGTCCTGTTCAGCCACGCCGCGGCGGAGAACCCCACGCTCCTCAACGAGCTCGCGCAGTGGGTGCACATCGCAGCCGTCGGCGTCTGGATCGGCGGGCTCGTCGCGCTGCTCGCCGTCATGGTCGGCGCCTCGTCCGACCTTCGCACACACGCAGCGCGCAGGTTGTCGACGCTCGCCGGCGCCGGGCTGGTCGTGGTTGCGGCGACGGGAGTGTTCCGCGCGGTCATCGAGGTGCAGACGTGGCAGAGCCTGGTGACGACAGCGTTTGGCGCTCTCGTGCTGCTCAAGGTGGGCCTGGTGTTGATCCTCGCCGGGCTGGGCGCGCTCAACCGCTTTGGAAACCTGCCCCGCATGCCCGCGCTCGTCCACCGCCTGCGCCGCACGGTGACCGCCGAGGTGCTCGTGGCCGTCGGTGCGCTGACCGTGGCGTCAGCGCTCGTGAATGTGTCGCCTCCCTACGCGTCGGCGCCGGCGTCGGCCGCGGTGGTGCAACCCGTCGTCGTTACCGGCAGCGACTTCGGCACGACGGTGAAGGTCCGTCTGACGGTGTCGCCCGGCACCGCGGGCATCGACGACTTCACGCTGAACGTCGACGACTACGACTCGGGCAGCCCGGTCGACGCATCGCAGGTCACGCTGACGTTCTCGCTGCCGAACCAGACCGTCGTCGGCACCTCCAGCCTGTCATTGAGGCGCGCCGCGCCGGGCGTGTACTCGGGCCGCGGCGGCAACCTCGCGATCGATGGGGCCTGGACGGTCGACGCACTCATCGAACGAGGGCTCAACTCGGTGGAGGTGCCCCTTCAGGTCACGCCGCGCAGCGTTGCTCCGGTGGTCACCAGGGTGGTCTTCGCGGGCGAGCCCACGCTGTACAACATCCACCTTCCTCAGGGCGCGATCGTGCAGGTGTACATCGACCCGGACAGGACCGGCCCGGTCGAGTTCCACATGACGTTCCTCGACCGCCGCAATCAGGAGGTCCCGATCACGTCGGCGGCGGCCACGCAAGCGCGGGCGAGCGGCTCGCCGCTGAACCTGAGCCTGCGCAGGCTGGACGACATCGGTCACTTCGTCGCGGACGCCACCGTCACTCGCGGCTCCAACCGCTTCGACATGATCGCGGCCACAGCGTCCGGTGACGTGATCTCGACGTACATCGAACTCGCTCCCGCAACATGAGGAGGATTCCCATGCGAAGACTTCCGGCGCTCGCGCTGCTGTCGTTGGCGCTCGCCGCCTGCGGCGCCAGCACGCCGTCCGTCCGAACAGCCTCACCAACTCCGAACCTCGCGTCACGTCCGTCCACGCAGGCTCAGGTGACGATCATCTCCCCCACTCCGGGCGAGGTCGTCCACGGCAGCATGGTCAACGTCGTCATCGGGCTCAGCGGGGCGACGATCACGCGCCTCTACTCGACCGATGTCAACGGGCACGAGGGGCATGTTCACCTGTACCTCGACAACCAGCTCATCTACATGAACTACACGCTGCAGCAGGATGTACAGGTGCACCCCGGCTTTCAGTACACGCTGTACGCGGAGTTCGTCGCGGCCGACCACTTCCCGTTCGCGCCGCGCGACAAGACCGCGCCCGTATTCTTCAGCGTGGCGAGCTGAGGGACTCGCCTCGAGGCCGGAACCGCCGGGGCGGCGGACCCGTGACAGGCAGCTGCACGGTGAACGTCGCCCCCTTGCGCGGCACGGACTCGACGCTGATGCGCCCGCCGTGCCCCTCGACGATGTGGCGCGCGATCGCCAGGCCGAGTCCGGAGCCCTCGCCGTCGCGCCCACGCGAGCGGTCCGCTTTCCAGAAGCGTTCGAAGATGCGGGGCAGGTCGTGTGGATCGATGCCGACGCCGGTGTCGATGACCTGAATCTGCATCGTGCCCTTGGCGCGGGCCAGCCCTGCGCAGACGGTGACCGCGCCCCCCGACGGCGTGAACTTGAGCGCGTTGTGCACCAGGTTGCGAACCGCCTGCGAGAGACGGGGTGCATCGGCTTGGAGATGCGGCAGCTCGGGGTCGGTCTGAACGTCCAACCGCACGCCGCGCTCGTTCGCCAGCGGGCGCAACCGCTCGATGCCGCTCAGCACGTCGTCGACCGGTGACTCGACGAACTCGAGCGGCCGCTGGCCCGACTCGATGGTGCTGAGCTCGAGGAGCTCCTCGACCAGCTGCACCATGTGGTGCACCTCGAGCCCGATCTTGCCGACGAAGTCTCCCGCTGCCTCCTCGTCGTTCAGGGCGCCGTGCTGCAACGTCTCGACGAGCAGCTGGATGGCCGTGAGCGGCGTGCGCAGCTCGTGCGAGACGTTGGCGACGAAGTCGCGCCGCATGGTCTCGATGCGGAGCACGCGGGACTCGTCGCGTATCAGCAGGCAGACGATCGGCGAGGCGCCGTTGGCGACGGACACTGCGCTCATGACCAGCTTCCGGTCAGCGCGCATGTCCGGCAGCTCACGCCGGATGGTGCGGCCGGTCTCGAGGCAGCTCGCCGCCGCGCGAATGAGCCGGTAGTCGCGGCACGCGTCGGCGAGGCGCCTTCCCTCGCAGTCCTCGGCGAGCGGCACGAGGTCGACGGCCGCCGCGTTCGCGTACCGGATGACGCCGTTCGTATCGATGATCACGACGCCGTGCTCGAGCTGGCGCCCGACCGCGTCGACAACGGCGTCCATGTTCACGGTGGTGGCAGGTACCGCGCGCGGCGGATGTCACCGTCCTCGGCTTCGAGGACCCACGTGGAGGCCTTCTTGAACCGCGGACGAGGATCCTCGATGACCCGCTCCTCGCCGAGCATTCCAACGAGCTCACCCATGACGTCCCCGTGCGAGCAACCCGCGACGGCTCCGGCGCCGCTGCGCAGGAGGAATTGCAGCGCTGTCTCCGCCGGAGTTCCCTCCTGCAGCGCCGGCGCCTGCTCGACGCGCAGGCCGAGACGGTAGGCGAGCGCCTCGACGGTCTGCACGCAACGCAGCGAGGGGCTGGAGAAGATCCTCTGGATGCCGGAACCCGCCAGGTTCGCGGCCAGACGCTCCGCCTGCAGCTCCCCCGCTCTCGTGAGCGGTCGTTTGTCGTCCGGAGCCGTCCACCGCAAGCGGTCCTCCGCGATGGCGTGGCGGATCACGTAGACCGTCTGGGTCGTGGTCTGTCGCCTGACACTCGCGCCTCCGGTCATCGCATCCACCTGCGCAGGCTCTTTCGGCTGGAGCCGTCCCATACGTCACTCCAGGTGGCGCGCAGCGCAGCCGCCCGTTGTTTTCGCAGCTCGATCATCGGGCCGATCGCCGCGGAGGCGGCGTCGTCTGAGCCGGCGTGGTCGCTCAACCACTGCGTGGCGACGACCGCGTCGTGCAGGTCGCCGAGGTGCGTCTGCAGGTCCGCCATCGCCTGCGCGAACCGTTCCGCGGACGGGCCGACGGCGGGCGCGACCGCCTCCGCCGCGTATCGAGCGCGCTTGGCGTCGATGCGAACCTGGTGCAGCTGATCGTCGGAGGGCTCTGCCGGCAGGGCGTCGACCCGACGCCGCAGCCTTCGCCACGCGCGGTGCACGAGCCGCGGCAGCACCGCTGACGCGCGGTCGGATCGCGGCGCGGAGACGTGGGGGTCGGTGGCGGCCTGCACCAGGCGGTCGAGCAGCGCGACATACGCGTCCGAGTCCATCACCTCGATGAGCCGCGCGCGATCCGCTTCGCGCGACGCCCGAAGCGTTGCGAGCACTCGATCTGCGGCGCGGCGGTCCACGACTCCCTCCGCGTCGTGGCTCAGCCCACCGAGCAGGACGTCCGCGTCGCGCACGCTGCCGAGGTCGTCGGCGAGCTCGGCGAGCGCAGCGCGCAGCGACGCCACCCAGTGCTGCTCGAGCAGCGGCGCAAAGGTGCGCAGGTCGGATCGCAATCTGCGAGTCGCCACCCTCGCCTGGTGCACCGCTTCCGGATCCGTTCCCATGCGCACCGGACCGTCGTGCCGGACGAGCCGCGTCACCGACGCGGCGAGCGCGCCACGAATCGTCTCGTCCACCGACGACTTCTGGTTGACGGAGGGGATGGGGAGCTCGGGCGACGGCGCGCGCAGGGCGACGACCCGCAGCGCCGCCGGCAGCGCATCATCCGCGTGCGCCCCCGCGTCGCGCAGCAGGCGCACGACCGTCGCCGCCTGCTTTCGCGCCGCGCGCGGAGCCGCGACGGTCAAGCGGCGCAGCGGCGGTCCGCTCGGCCGGCCCACCGTCTCCGTCCGCTCGTCGTCGATGCGCACCGTCACCAGGTCGTCACCCTCCATGGTGAGGACGCGCTGCGCCGTGCGCAGCGTCACGAGCGGCCGGAGCGGACGGCCCCGCCGGTACGCGGCGACGAACGCAACCGCCGCCTCCGGCGGCTCGTCGTCTCCTCGAAACGTCTCCACGTCGCGGGACTCGACGGAGACGACCCACCGGCTCCGTGGACCCCGCCGCAGCGTGCACTGCCAGCTCGCGAGCCTCAGGTCCTCCGTGTCGTAGTGCGTTGTCGTCGTCACCGAGGACGACGAGGCGCTGAGTCGCAGACCGCTGGCGGCGAGCGACGGCCGGCGAAACCCGGGACCGACGCTGAGATGAACCTCTTTCCAAGTCACATGGCGGCCGAGCGGTGGAGCGCCAGCTCCTGCAGCCGCGCCTGCGTGGCGATGCCGCGCACGGCCGGCAGCTTGTGCCAGTTTCCCTCGGAGTCGAGCTCCCACGCCAGCTCGTCGTCGCTGAGGCACACGTCGAGCACCTCTGCCAGGCGCAGCCGCAACTGCTCGGTCAGCACCGGCACCACCACCTCGACGCGTTGGTCCAGGTTGCGGTGCATGAGATCGGCCGACCCGATGAAGTACTCGGCCTCCACGCGGTCGCTGCCGAAGCGATAGATGCGCGAGTGCTCCAGGTAGCGGCCGACGATCGACCGCACCGTGATCGTCTCGGACATGCCAGGGACGCCAGGACGCAGCGAGCACATGCCGCGCACGATGAGGTCGATCTGCGCACCCCGCTGCGAGGCCTCGTACAGCGCGTCGATCATCCCCGGGTCGGTGAGGCTGTTGACCTTGATGGTGATGTGGCCGCGCGGCTTTCTCGATTCCGCGTCGATCATGCGCAGCAGCGCCTTGCGCAGCCCTTCGGGCGCCACCAGCAGCCTGCGATACCGCTGCTGACGGCTGTAGCCCGTCAGGGAGTTGAACAGCTCGCTCAGGTCGGAGCCCAGCTGGGGATCAGCCGAGAGCAGCCCGATGTCCTCGTAGATGCGCGCGGTGTCGCGGTTGTAGTTGCCCGTGCCGATGTGGCAGTAGCGACGGATGACGCCCGCCTCCTGGCGGACGATCAGCGTCACCTTGCCGTGCGTCTTGAGCCCGACGATGCCGTACACGACGTGCACGCCTGCCTCCTCGAGCATCTGAGCCCAAGCGATGTTCGCCTGCTCGTCGAATCGCGCGGTCAACTCGATGAGCGCCACGACCTGCTTGCCGGACTCGGCCGCGTGCGCCAGCGCGCGCACGATGGGGCTGACCGGTCCCGAGGTGCGATACAGGCTCTGCTTGATCGCCAGCACCTGCGGGTCCGACGCCGCCTGCTCGACGAGCGCCTCGATCGACGCCTCGAAGGATTCGTACGGGTGGTGCACGAGCACGGGTCCGGCGCGGAGGACGCGAAAGATGTCGACCGAGCTCTCGCCGGCGGGTGCCGCGAGACGAGGCGGCACCACCGGTGTCCACGCGGGCTCCTTGAGATCCGGTCTGTCCAGCGCCGCGATGCCGAACAGGCCTCCGAGGTCGAGCGGTCCGTCGACGATGAACACGTCGTCGTCGGTGAGCTCGAGTTCTCGCGTCAGAACGCTGATGACCTCGGGCGTCGCGGTGCGGTCCAGCTCGAGACGAACGGCCTCGGGTGAGCGGCGACGCCGGTGCAGGACGCCCTGCACCGCCTCGAGCAGGTCTTCGGCCTCCTCCTCCAGCTGGAAGTCGGCGTTGCGCGTGACCCTGAACACGTGGTGCGACTCGATGTCGGTCCCAGGGAAGAGCCTCGTCAGGTGCGCCGCGATCACCTGCTCGATCGCGACGAATCGCTGAGCGTCGGGGAGCGCCAGGAAGCGGGGCAGCAGCGGCGGCACCTTGAGCCGAGCGACGCGCCGCTCGAGCGTCTGTGGATCGTTGACCACCACCACGAGGTTGAGCGACAGGTTGGAGATGTAGGGGAACGGGTGCGCGGGATCGACCGCGAGGGGGGTCAGCACGGGGAAGATCTGCTCTTCGAAGACGCGGTCGAGATGGCCATGCGCGACGTCGTCCAAGTCCTCCCACGCGACGAACTCGATGCGCGCGGCCTCTAGCGCAGGGACCAGCTCGTCGACGAACACCCTCGACTCACGGTCGACGAGCGAGCGCACGCGCTCGCGGATCGCGGCGAGCTGCTCGCTGGCCGTCATGCCGTCCGGCGACACCGCCTCGATGCCGGCCTGACGCTGGGTCAAGAGCCCACCGACTCGCACCTGAAAGAACTCGTCGATGTTGCGGCTGAAAATCGCGAGAAAACGCACTCGCTCGAGGAGCAGACGCGACGGATCTTCGGCGAGAGCCAGCACCCGCGCGTTGAAGTCGAGCAGGGAGAGCTCGCGGTTGATGTAGCGGCCGGACTGGCTGGCCCTTTCGATCTGAGGCGCCGGCGCCCTTTCGACGGCCGCCGGAACGATCTGTTCCCTGGCCACGTCGTGCATTCCTGGCATCATCCCAAAAGACTGTGAAGCCACGCGACCGCGTCACGATGTCCTGACGAACGGGATGCCTCAAGGCCGCCCGCTCGCCGTTTTCGACATCGGCTCCAACTCCGGTCGCGCCATCGTCGTGCGCCTGGTCGCGGGCCAGCAGCTGGAGATCCTCTCGGATGCGCGAGCGCCGCTCCGCCTCGTCACCGATGTCGACCGAGAGGGTCGCCTGGGGCCGGCCGCGCTGGAGCGCACCGTCCTCGCGTTGCGCGATTTTCTGTCCATCGCGGTCGGGGCTGGTGCGCGACGCACGATCGCGGTGGCCACGGCCGCGGTGCGAGAGGCCACCAACCGGCGCGAGTTCGTCGCGGCGGCACACCGCCAGACGGGACTGGAGCTACGCGTGCTCGAGGGTGACGAGGAGGCGCGCTACGCGTTCTGGGGCGCCGTGCACGGTTTGCCCATCGACGACGGTCTGCTCGTGGACGTGGGTGGTGGCAGCACCGAGATCACGCGCTTCGCGCGGCGCCGCGCCGTGCAGGGCTGGACCCTCCCGCTGGGAGCACTGCGCATGACGGGCCGGTTCCTCGCCAGCGATCCTCCGCGCCAGACGGAGGTGCAGCGTCTGATCAGCTTCACGCGCGACAGGCTGTCCGAGGCCGACGTCCCTCAGCTGAAGCCGGGGGAGCGGCTGGTGGGCACCGGCGGCACGATCCGCAACCTGGCGAAGGCCCACCGAGCGCGGCGCAGCTCCCCCATCCCCCGGCTGCACGGCTACACCATGAGCAGGCGCGACGTCGCGGACATGACGGCGCGCCTCAGCACTCGACCGGAGGCGCGTCGCGCGGCGATGCGCGGGCTCACCGCGGATCGCTCCGACAGCATCGTCGGAGGGGCGATGGTCACGCAGACCATCATGGACATGGTCGCCGCGCAGGACGTGGTGACGTCCGCGCAGGGGTTGCGCGAGGGCCTCGCCTTCGAAGCCTTCCACGACAACCTCCCGGCCAGCCGCAGCGTGCGTCGAGCGTCGATCGATGCGCTGACCGCCCGCTTCTCGACCTGGACGGCCACCCGGGCACGCCGCCGCGTGGTGATCGCCCACGCCATCATCGACGGCCTGGGGCTCGAGATCCCGGAGAACGGACGCGAGATGCTCGGGCACTCGGCCTGGATGCTGGACATCGGGAGGAGCGTCGACTTCTACGAGCGCTTCGAGCACACGGCGGACATCGTCGCCTCGTCGGACCTTCGCGGCTTCATCCACCGGGACATCGCGCTCATCGTGGCGATCATCCGCGAGGCGGGCGACGAGATGCCCTCGCTCCGGGCCTATTCGTCGCTGCTGGACGGCTCGGACCGGCGGTTCGTCGAGCTGGCCGGACTGGTCCTGGGCATCGCCGACGAGATCGAGCGACGTCTTCCTCCTGGCGTGACCGCCGGCGCCGCCGTGTCCACGCGGAGGCAGACAGTCGTGGTGAGCGCGCCGCTGGTGAACGCGTGGCAACCCGGCCAGCTGGGCCAGCGCTTTCGGCGGCTCATGCGCCGAACGCTGGTCGTCATCCCGGGTGCCTGATGATTACGCTCTCATAACCACTGGATCCCGGGAGAGCGACCTTCCGAACTCCACAACGGAGGCATGAGCATGGCCAAGAAGACGAAGCCGGCCGGCATCGAGCAGGCCCGACTGCTCAAGAGGCTGCACGAGGCGCACGATCAGTTGCGGGCCCACTCCAGCCGGACGTCGGAAGCCGCCGACACGCTGCGGCGGCTCCTGCAGCAGGTGGAGGAGCACATCACGCACGCCAACGGGGCCACGTCGGCGTCCTCGTCGCCGGGACGGACGGCGCCGGTAGCGCGCCCGGCGGGCGCGGGCACGGGGCCGATCCGGCGGCGAACACCACGCCCGGCCCGGAGCCGGGACAGCAACTCGGCTTAACGCCTCGATAAGCAGAGGGTCCCTCGTGGACAAACGGATTCCTTTCAAGATGCTCCCGAGCGATGAGCAGCTGCCTCCGAGCGGCGAGGCTGGGCCGAGCGCTGCCACCGGCACCGCTGAGAGCGAATACCCGCGCCCGGCCCAGGATGACGCCGCCGCCGTCGACGCCGAGCTGCACCGCCTCCGCGAGCTCATTCTCACGATGGGCGACCTCGTCGACGCTGCCATCAGCCAGGCGACTCTCGGGCTGGTCAACCGCGATCCGGAACTGTGCAACCGCGTAATCGGCGACGACCACCACGTCAACGAGCGTCAGCGGGAAGCCGGAGAGATCTGCTTCAACCTGCTCCGCCACGGTGTGCCCGGTCCGGTGCCGCTCCGCCAGACGCTGGGGTTCCTGCACATGTCCGCCGAGCTCGAGCGCATGGCGGACCACTGCGTGAACATCTCGAGAATCGGCCGGACGCTCGCGGATTTCCCGGACCTGCGCCAGACCGTGGACATCCCGCTCATGTCGCAGCTGTGCGCCGAGCAGGTTCGCGACATGCTCGGCGCGCTGGTGGCGCGCGACGTCCGGCGCGCGAGGGAGGTCGCAGCGCGCGACGACAGGATCGACCGCGTGTACAACCGCCTGCTCGACGACCTGCTGCACCTCATGATCGACGACAGCAGCACGGTCTTCCGAGCGACCAACTACGTCCTCGTCGCGCACAACCTGGAGCGCATCGCGGACCGGGTCACCAACCTCGCCGAGGATCTGGTGTTCGTCGAAACGGGCGAGATCCAGGAGCTGGGTTAGTGCCCGACAACCCCGACGGGGGCAAGCGGCTCAAGGCCCGGCGAATCCTCGTCGTCGAGGACGAGGAGAACATCCTGCACATGCTCCGCTACAACCTCGTGCGCGAGGGGTTCGACGTCGTCGAGGCGCGCACCGGCACCGAGGCCGTCAGCGAGGCGAGACGCACGCGACCGGATCTCATCATCCTCGACCTGCTGCTTCCAGAGCTGGGCGGTCTCGAGGTCTGCCGCATCCTGCGCCAGGAGATGAACACGCCCATCCTCATCCTCACGGCGAAAGACAGCGAGGTCGACAAGGTGGTCGGCCTCCAGATGGGTGCGGACGACTACGTCACCAAGCCCTTCTCGCTGGGCGAGCTGATGGCGCGCGTCACCGCGTTGCTGCGCCGCGCCGACCTCACGGCAAGAGAGATGGTGTTGAGCAAGGAGGTCGAGCAGTTCGGCGGATTCCGCATCGACCGCGGCGCCCGCACCGTGCACGTGGAGGAGGAGGAGGTGCGCCTCGCGCCCAAGGAGTTCGACCTGCTGTCGCTGCTGATCCTCAACGCCGGCAAGGTCCAGTCGCGCTCCCTGATCATCCAGCGGGTCTGGGGCAGCAAGTTCTTCGGGGACCACAAGACGGTCGACGTGCACGTGCGTTGGTTGCGCGAGAAGTTCGAGCGCTTCGACACGCTGCCGTTCCGCATCACCACGGTGTTCGGTGCGGGCTACCGCCTCGACCGCCTCGAGGCGCCGACCAAGAACGCGAAATAAACCCGATTGCGGACGCGCGTGATCGGCGCCTGCGCAGCTCTCGTCATGGCGGCCAGCGCTCTCGTCGTCGTTTTCAGGTTCGCGCCCACCGGGCCACCCATCTACGACGGCCTGTGCATCGATGAAGTGTACCGATACCTGGGGCACCGGCCTGCGCCTGCCGCCGCAAGCCAGGCGTTTCCCGGAGGCGAGTCGCAACCCGCTCAGATCGCCACGTCGGAATCACCGCCGCAGGCCGAGGTGCTGCTGATGCTCGGGTCTGTCGTGTCGCGCGCGCGGTTCACGGTGAGCGTCACGCCGATCCTCGCGCCGCCACCGCCTCCTTCGGGACAGCGCTTCGACGGCAACGCGTACCGCATCGTCGCCACCTCGGCCGGCGGCGGCGCGCTGCAGCCGAGCGCGTCAGCTCCGGCCACCATCGTGCTGCGCGCGGCGACGTCGGGGTCGCACACCATCCTGCGTCTCGACGGCACTCGCTGGACGGCACTGCAATCGTCGCTGGAGGGCTGCGGCAACGAATACCTCGCGAGCTCGACCAGGCTCGGTGTCTTCGCAATCTCGGAGGGTCGTGCACAGCCGAACGGGGGCTTCCCCGCAGCACTCGTCGCGCTTCTCAGCGTCGCGGTTCTGGCGGGGGCGACGCTGGCTCTCCTGCGACTGGGGAGGACGCGGGCTGAGGCACGTGGTGCAAAGCGGCCGCCGAGCTTTTGAGCGAGGCGGTGGGGAGCCGTGCCCTGAAGGGACGTCGCGGATCTTCTGAGCGAGCGGTGGGGAGCCGTGCCTGAAGGGACGTCGCGGAGGCGCGCCCGGCCTGGCCGCGTCTGCACTGTGCGCGCCGAGCGCGAGCGGCGGGACCAACCTGGTCCCGACCGCGACCCGAAGGCACGGCTCCGCATCGCCTCGCTCCAAAAGTACGGGCTAGCCGAGGTCTTCGAGCGCCCCCGTCTCCGCGAAGATCAGTTCCTCCGCGATGTTCGTCACGCGGTCGGCGATCCTCTCCAGGTAGTGCGCCACGAACACGAGCCCGGTGGCCCGCGGCGCCAGGTTGCCGTCTGCCGTCATCGCGTCGACGTAGGTCGAGAAGATGCGCCGGTACTGCGCGTCGAGCACGGCGTCGCGGCCCGCCACGTCGCGCGCCTGCTCGACATCGCGCGCCTCCACCGCGGCCAGCATGTCGCGAACCTGCTTCTCGGTCTGCTCGGCCATGGCGCCGAGCGGCTCCGACGACGGGACGTCCGGCAGGTCGGCGGTGGACCGTGCGATCCGCGCGATGGACACGCAATGATCGGCCATGCGCTCCAACTCCGCAGCCATGTGCTCATAGCCGAGGATGTCGCGCAGGTCGCGCGCCACGGGCGCCTGGGTGAGGATCGTGTGGAAGCACAGCTCGCGGATCGCGTGATGGCGTTCGTTGATCGCCTTGTCACCCTCGATGACCGCCGTGCAGACGTCGGGGTTGCGCTCGCGCAGCCCCCAAACCGCCCTCACGATCGCGGCCTCCACCAGGACTGTCAGGTCCATGACGCCCGCCCGGATGCGGTCCAGCTCGGCCTGCAGCGTCGGCCTGTGGGTCGTTGGCGTCTGCTGGCTCACCCGAACCTGCCGGTTATGTAGTCCTCGGTTCGCTTGTCCACGGGATCGTTGAAGAGCTGCTCGGTCCGGCCCATCTCGATCAGCTCGCCGGCGCGCCCTTCGCCCATCAGCATGAAGGCCGTGTAGTCGCTCAGCCGAGCGGCCTCCTGCATGTTGTGCGTCACGATGACGATTGTCACCTCCCCGCGTAGCTCACGCATCAGCTCCTCGATGCGCATCGTGGCGATCGGGTCCAGGGCGGCGCAGGGCTCGTCCATCAGGATGACGTCGCTTCCGGCGGCGAGGGTGCGGGCCAGGCACAGTCGCTGCTGCTGGCCACCGGAGAGGCTCGTGCCCATGGTCGTGAGGCGGTCGCTGACCTCGTCCCAGAGCGCCGTCTGACGCAGGCAGCGCTCCACCGTGTCGTCGAGCTCTGCGCGGGCGGGGCGCCCGTCGAGACGCAGGCCGTAGGCCACGTTGTCGTAGATGCTCATCGGAAACGGGGTGGGCCGCTGGAACAGCATACCGACGCGCCGGCGCAGGCCCACCACGTCCACCTCGGGGTCGAGCACGTTCTGCTCGCCGATCAGCACCTCGCCGTCGATGCGGTATCCGGCGATGAGGTCGTTGATCCGGTTGATGCTGCGCAGCAATGTCGACTTTCCGCAGCCGGAGGGCCCGATGATCGCGGTGATCTCGCCGATCGCCGCCGAGAACGAGACGTCGCGCAGCGCCAGAAAGGCCCCGTAGTGAACGTTGACACGCCGCGTCGAGACGGCAGGGTTGGCCGCCTGTTCGATCGCGGCACGTACCGGGCGCGCGCGTCGCGGGTCCGCGCGCTCGTGCAGACGACCGAGAACGCTCAGCTCGCTCGCCATCTCAGCCGACCCTGCCGCTGACATACGCTTCGGTGGCCGGATTCGTCGGCGCTCCGAAGATCTGGTCCGTCGTGCCCGCCTCGACCAGCCTGCCCGGTTCGCCCGCGCGCTCGATCGTCATGAACCCCGTGAAATCCGACACGCGCGCAGCCTGCTGCATGTTGTGCGTGACGATGACGACGGTATAGAGGCTGGTGATCTCCCTGATCAGCTCTTCGATCCTGAACGTCGCGATCGGGTCGAGCGCGGAGCATGGCTCGTCCATGAGCAGGAGCGCCGGGTCCACCGCGACCGCGCGGGCGATGCAGAGCCGCTGCTGCTGCCCCCCGGACAGGCTCACGGCCGGCTTGTGCAGCCGGTCTTTGACCTCCTCCCAGAGCTGCGCGCGGCGCAGCGCGCTTTCCGCGATGTCATCCAGGTTGCGGCCCCGGGTGGTGCGTGCCAACCGGACGCCGATGACGGCGTTCTCATAGATCGACTTGGTGGGGAACGGGTTCGGCCGCTGGAACACCATGCCGATCTCGCCACGCACGGATCCGGGATCGACGTCGGCGTCATACACGTCCTGGCCGTCGAACAGCACCCTACCGCTCATGCGCGCACCGGGTACGAGCTCGTGCATCCGGTTGATGCAGCGCAGCACCGTGCTCTTCCCACACCCCGATGGGCCGATCAGCGCGGTGACCTTCTGCGGTGCGGCGGTCAGCGACACGCCGGCGACGACGTGGTGCGCTCCGAACCACGCGTTCAACCCCTCGATGGCCAGCCCGCCACCGGCCGGTTCACCGCCCGTCGCTTGCGCGTTCACGTTCATCGCCACAGTCGTGTACTCCGCGGTCGTCATATCACGCGTTCGCCGTCCGCACGCGCCTGCCGAAGAAGCGCGCGATGATCGTGAGGATCAGCACGATCGCCACCAGCGTCAGCGCACCGGCCCACGCGCGCGCCTGCGCCTGCTGAAAGCCCGTGACCGCGTTGTCGAAGATCTGCAGCGACAGGGTCGACATCCGGCGCCCCGGATTCAGCTCGGTGAACAGCTCGTTGCCCAGAGCCGTGAGCAGCAGCGGCGCCGTCTCGCCCATCGCCCGGGCGATCGCCAGCATGGCGCCCGTGATGATGCCGGGCAGCGCCGTGGGCAGGCAGATGCGCAGGACCGTCTGGCTGCGCGTGGCGCCGAGTGCGAGGCTCCCCTCGCGCAGCTCTCCGGGCACGAGCCGCAGCATCTCCTCGGTGGTGCGGGTCACGAGCGGCAGCGCGACGATCGCCAGCGCGAGCGAGCCCGCGAACCCGGAGAAGCCGAATCGCGTGACCCAGACGGCGTAGACGAACGCGCCCGTGACGATGGTGGGGATGCCGATCAGCACGTCGTTGACGAAACGGACGGCCCCCGCGAGCCGTCCACGACCGTACTCGACGAGATACACCGCAGCACCTATTCCCAGCGGGATCGCGATGGCTGCGGCGATGCCCACGACGATCAGGCTTCCCACGATGCCGTTGAAGAAGCCGCCGCCCGTAGCCGATGGGTTGCCCGGTGGGTTGTGCGTGAAGAACGACGGGCTCAGCGCCGAGAACCCCTGCACCGCCACGTACACGAGCACCCAGGCGAGCACGCCAACTGCGAGCGCGACGGCCGCGACGAGAAGCGCTGTCATCAGCGCGCTCTTGGTGCGTCGCCGCCGCAGCGCCGGCCTGTTGCGAAACGCGCCGCTCGTGACGGCGAGGTCGCTCATAGCGCCACTCCCCTGCGCACCACGGAGCGCGCGATGACGTTGACGATCAAGGCGACGACGAGCAGCCAGAAGCCGACGACGAACAGCGACTCCAGGTGAAAGGGCTCGGTCGCCTCTGTGAACTCGTTGGCGATGACGCTCGACATCGTCGCGCCCTGCGAAAAGATGCTCGTGTTGACGTGCAGGACTGAGTTGCCGATGACCATCGTCACGGCGATCGTCTCGCCCAAAGCGCGCCCCAACCCGAGGAGCGACGCGCCCACGATGCCAGACCGTGCGCGCGGGAGCACGGCGGTGCGGATCATCTCCCAGCGCGTGGCGCCCAACGCGAACGCGGCCTCCTTCTCGTTGCGCGGAGTGCTGCGGAAGACCTCGCGGCACACGGCCGCGATGATGGGCAGCACCATGATCGCCAGGACGAGGCCGGCGGTGAAGTACGAGTAGCCGAAGAACGGGCCGCTGAAGGGGACTCCAATCACCGGAACCGTCCCGATCGTCGTGGTCAGAAAGCTCACCACCGGCTTGATGGCGGGAATCAGTGCGAAGATCCCCCAGAACCCGTACACGACGCTCGGCACCGCGGCGAGGAGGTCCACGAGCGAGGACAGCGGCCGGCGCAGGCGCAGCGGGGCCACATCTGTGATGACGAGGGCCGCGCCCACCGCCAGTGGAACCGCGATGATCATGCCGATCAGGGACGTGAGCAGGGTCCCGTAGATGAACTGCAGGATGCCGTACGGGTTGGGGTGCGCGGCGGTCGCGGTGGCCTCCGACGGCGCCCATCGCGAAGAGGCGAGCGACGAGAAGAAGCCGTAGTGGCGCATCGCGGGCAGGCCCTGCACGATGAGGAAGACCAGCATCGCTCCGATGACGACGAGGACGATCCCTCCGGTGATCGCCACTCCGGCTCCGAAGATCGCGTCATTGACGTGGCGCCGACCGCGCTTGAGCGCGATCGGCGTGACCCGGCGCGGCAACGCGGCAACACCGCCACCTGCTGCGGCCGGGGGGAGCATCAGCCGCTCCCCACGCTCAACGTGACCCGGTGCTCATGTCGCCACCGGCGAGCCGTTGAGCGTGATCGTGCGAAGCCGCGCGATGCACAGCTTCTGCAGTGTCGACCCGAGCGGCGTGTAGTTGACGGAGAGCGTGAGGTCCTGTCCCTTGGTGAGCACCCACGAGAAGAAGTTCACGAGCGCCGCGGCCTTCGCGGCGTCGGTCTGGTTCTGGTACACCAACGCCCAGGTCAGACCAGTGATCGGATACGCCGCCGGGTTCGTTGTCGCGTCCACGATGTCCACTCGCAGGTCACTCGGATAGTCGCTGATGCCGACGGTCGCGTTCGCCGCCGTCTGCACGCAGGGCTCGATGAACTTGCCGGCCTTGTTCTTGACGTCCGCGTAGGTCAGGTGCTGTGAGAGCGCGTACCCCAGTTCGACGTAGCCGATGCCACCCGGTGTCTGTCCGATCACGGCGGACACACCCTCGTTGCCCTTGCCGCCGATCCCCACCGGCCACGCGACGGTCTTGCCGACGCTGGTGGTCGGCCCGCCCAGCGCGCTGACCCAGCTCGGGCTCTCCTTGGTGAGGAAGTCGGTGAATATGTTGGTCGTGCCCGATCCGTCGGAGCGGTGCGCGACGGCGATCGGCAGGTTGGGAAGCGTGACACCGTGGTTGAGCGACGTGATCGCCGGGTCGTTCCAGTTGGTGATCTGGCCGGCGAAGATCTTTCCCAGCGTCTCGCCGTCGAGCTTGAGCCCCGTCGCGATGCCCGAGAGGTTGTACGCCGCCACGACCGGCGCCTGAACCACCGGGATCTGCACCACCGCACCCTTCGCCTTCGCGATGTCGGCGTCCTTCATGAAGGCGTCCGAGGCGCCGAAGTCGACCGTGGCAGCCTGCAGCTGTGCGATGCCGGCGCCCGAGCCGACCGACTGGTACGCCACCTGAACGCCGTTGCTGGCGTACGTCGAGGTCCAGACCGACATCATCGGTGCGACGAACGTAGAACCCGCGCCACTCAGGCTGGAGGCCTGACCACTGACCGTCGCGAGGCCATCGGTGTACCCGGGCGGAGAGACGGTCCCGGTGCAGAGCGCGGTGGGCGTCGCGGTCGGAGCGGTCGTCGCCGTTCCGCTCGAGCCGCCGCAGGCTGCGAGGATGCCGGCGAACCCGGCGACGGTCGCGATTCGGCCGACGGCTGCAGGGCGCCTGGGGTCGCGCTCGGGGCGTTTGCGCGGCCGGTTGTGAACAATCATCCGGTTGCTCCCAATTGCAATCACTTTGGGCAGTCGTCTCGATGTGGCGACCTAATGCTGGCGGCCGTTTGGTTAAGCGCGCGCTGCGCCATTTGCGAAGCACCGGTTAAGGTCGTCGGGGGGCGGATCAGGCGCGACGGCGGCGGCGGAAGAGCCGCCAGGCGCCGGCGGCGGCTCCGACCCCGAGGAGCACCAGCCCTGCCGTGAACGGCGTCTCGGGTGTCGCCGCGGCGGGCGAGGCGAACAGGTCGCTCATCGGTGACGAAGACGCTGCGTTGTTGAGGTAGGTGCCGATGCCGAAGAGGTCCTCGACGGTGCGCAGCTGGGACGCGTGGTCGTACGGCGTGTGGACCGTCTGGCCGGCCTTGACGCCGGGGCCGAGCGCGACCAGTCCAATTCGGCCGCCCGCGCCCATCGCGCCGCCCGGCCCGCCGTGACAGCAGCCGCTCGTGTCCGACGACGCACCCTCGTCGAACGTGACGATGAGCAGCCCGTTGTGCGCGTTGATGTACGACAGGATCGGGGGCACGTTGGTCTGCAGCCACGCGTCCGCGGCGACCAGGCCGCCGGGGTTGCCGTTGGAACAGGTTGCGTCGTGGCCGTCGTGGCACGTGTCGGGCGTGATGAACGCATAGCCGGGCACCGTGTTCGCGGCGAGATCGGTGGCGAACTCGGAATACGGGCGCACGTGCGCCTGGCAGCGCGTGTCGTCGCCGACGATGTCCGGGTAGTAGTTGAAGGGGTTGTGCCGATCGGCGTAGTCGGTTGCCGGTGGGGTCTGGCTGTCGCCCTGATACGGGTCGGGAGCGACTGTCGTGGGTGCGTACATCTGGTGGAAGCACGGCGACGGCATGCTGTCCATGTAGCCCTTCCAGCTCACGCCGGCCGTCTCGAGCTGGTCGGCGATGTTCGCGCCGCCGCTGAACGAGAGCGTCGTCTGGGCGCAGGCGTACAGGCTGACGGTCACGCAGTCGGAGTCCTGCTCCGCGTTGACGGGCGGCTGGGCGCTCGTCATCGCGACGTAGTTGTCGAGGCTGACGTGTCCGGTGGCGTAGTACTGGTCGTCCAGCACGCCGGCCGGCACGAGCGTGTTGTTCAGGTAGTGCGCGGGGCTCGACGTCCCGAACGTGCTCGCAAAGCTCTCGTTCTCGAGGACGAGCACGAAGACGTGGTCGTACGCGGGCAGCCCCTCGAGCGGCGCTGCCGCCGCGCCCTTGGCGGTGGCCAGCGCGAGCCCCGACACCAGAGTGGCGCCGATGACGGCGGACGCAAATGCACCCTTCACCGGGTCGCAATCTAGCGAATTCGCGGTTGTCCTCGGGTTAAGCGGGCGTCAAGGGATCGGAGCGGGCGACAATGCCGCACAGGATGGCTCGCTGCAGGGAGTGCGGAAGCGAGAACGCACCCGGCTTTCGGTTCTGCGGGTCCTGCGGCACGCCGGTGGCCGGCGGCTGTCCCTCCTGCGGATTCGACAATCCCCCCGGGCAGCGCTTCTGCGGGGGCTGCGGAACCAGGCTCGTCGCCGGGACCGTCGAGCCTGAGGACCACCGCGGTGAGCGGCGGCTCGCCACCGTGCTCTTCGCCGACGTGGTGGGGTTCACGTCGCTGGCGGAGGTGAGCGACCCCGAGGTGGTCGCCGCCACGGTCGACGAGGCGATGCGCCGGCTCGCGCAGATCGTCGTCAGCCACGGCGGGACGGTGGACAAGTTCATCGGCGACGGCGTGATGGCGCTGTTCGGCATCCCGACGGCGCACGGCGACGACGCGGCACGAGCCGTGGCGGCCGCGCTCGCGATGCGCGGCCAGGGTGGCTCGCTTCGGTTCTCGATCGGAGTCAACAGCGGCGAGGTGATGGCCGCTCCGGTCGGCGACGACGGAGAGCTCACCGCCATCGGCGACGCGGTCAACGTCGCGGCGCGCCTCGAAGAGACGGCGGCGGCGGGCGAGATCCTCATCGGGGCGCTCACCGCAGAGCTGGTGGCCGGCCGGTTCGTGCTTCGCGCGCGAGAGCCGGCGCTCCTCAAGGGCAAGCGAGAGCCGGTCCCGGTCTACGAGGTGCTCGAGGAGCGCGCCCGGCCCGAGCTCGAGCTCGCCGCGTCACCGCCCCTGGTGGATCGCGAAGCGGACCTCAACTTCCTCGTCTCGTGCTGGCGCCGCGCCGCGTCGCAGTCGCGGGCCCAGGTGGTGCTGCTCACGGGCGACGCAGGCGTCGGCAAGAGCCGCATCGCCGGCGAGCTGGCCGCGGTCGCAGCCGACGACGGCCTGGTGGTGCGCAGTGCCGCACCGGGCTACGGTTCGCTCGTCTCGGCTCGCATCGGCATGGAGCTGGCCCGCGGGCTCCTGGGGTTCGACGCGGAAGCCGGCGGGAAGCCCCCCACGGTTCTCGACGAGGCCGGCGTGCTGCGCCTGCGCCTGATGCTCGCCGAACGCGCGGAGCACGCGCCGGTGCTGATCGTCATCGAGGACCTCCACAACGCGTCGCGAGCGGACCTCGAGCCGCTCACCCAGCTCGCCGCACGCGCCGCCGACCTCCCGCTCCTGCTGCTGCTAGCCGGGCGCGCCCAACCCGCGGAGTGGCTCGGGGTCTTCGCGGGTGCGACCACCCTTCGGCTCGAGCCGCTAGCGCTCGACGACGCCTGCCGGCTCGCCGCCTCGCTGTCCGGTGAGCTCCCGCTGGCGGAGGACGCGGCTCGTCAGATCGCGGTCGAGGCGGGCGGCAACCCGCTGCACGTTCGCGAGCTCATGCGGCTGCTGTCCACCAGCCGGGCGCTGGTGGTCCGGTCCGGTGAGTACCGGATCGCCGAGCGGATACCCCTGCCTCCCAGCCTCCACGGGGTGCTCAGCGCTCGGCTCGATGCGCTGGCGCCCATCGAGAAGGCGGTCGTGCAGGACGTGGCCGTGTTCAGCGACGGCGCCCGCGCGGACGAGGTCGCCGTCCTCGCGGGGCACGACGTGTCGGTGACCCTCGAGCGCCTGGTGACCTCGGGCTTGATCCGTCAGGACAGATCGGGACGCTACGTGCTCAACGATCCGCTGCTTCGCGAGGTGGCGTACGAACAACTCCCCCACGCCAGCCGCGGGCAGCGGCACCGCAAGGCTGCGGCGGTGGCGGCGACCCCGCTGGGGCGAGCGCGGCACCTGGGGCTCGCCGCCGCGTTTCTGTCGGCCGATGCGCCGCTGCGCGATGAGGCGTCGGAATCGCTCGCGGCGACGGGGCTGCTTCTCATCGACGGCCCCGACTTCCGTGGCGGCATCGAGTTGCTGCGCCAGGCGGTCGCCCTCGGCCACGCCGACGCGAAGACGCTCATCCGCCTCGTCCAGGCGGAGACCGACCTGGGCAACCTCACCGAGGCAGGGCTCCTCCTCGACCGCATCGACCCCGGCGGGGATCCCCGCCTGGAGGCCGCGGTGCTGCACGCTCGTGGCAACTGGTTGCACCCGGACCCCGCAACGTCGCTGAGCATGCTGAGCGAGGCCGCCGAGCGGTGGGGCGAGCTCGGTGACGAGCGCCAGCGTGCCTGGGCACTCGCCAATCGCGGCAGCCTGCTCTTCCAGCTCGGCCGGCCCGAGGAAGCCATCGCGGAGTTCGATCAGGCCTTGGAGATCTTCAAGGCCGCCGGCGACCGCTCCGGCGCCGCGGCCGCCGCCCAGCAGCTGTCGCTCGTCAAACCGGAGGACCCCCGCGTTCCAGCCCTGCTCGCGGAAGGTCTGGCCCTGGCCGAGGAGGCCGGCGACCTGGTCAAGGTACGCAACGCCCTCATACCGCTGGCCTGGGGCCGGTTCATCCGCAACGGGCTCGGAGGTGGAGAGTCCAACGCCGAAGCGCTGGCAGCTGCCGACCGGCTGGCGCAGATCTCGGGAGAGATCGGCGACGTGATCTTCGAGGTGCAGGCGCGCTGCATCGCCGCCGTGCTGCACCGGCTTGTGGGCCGCATCGACGCGGCGGAGGATCAGATCCGGCAGGCGCGTCGCGCTGCATTCACCCGTGCGAGCACGCAGTTCCCGCTCCTCGAGGCGGCGGCCTTCGTCGTCGCGATGGCTCGGAGCGGCGACCCCGCAGCGCGCCCGGCTCCGGCCACCGACGCAGGCCCGATCGCCGTCGTGGCCGACGCGCTGATCATCCAGGCGCTGCTGCTGGCCGGGTTCACGGACCAGGCGCTGGAGCACCTGGCCGCCTCACCGCTCGACGTCGGATCGGCGGGCTCTCCGGCGTTGGGGCGGCTCATCGGCATGTCGCGGGGCGCAGCGCTGCTCTTCAGCAACCGACACGAAGAGAGCGTCGAGACGCTGCAGGCCGCGCGCGAGGCCGCCATGGCGGTGGGCGCCAGGCCCACGGAGGTCAGCGCCATCGCGCTGCTGGCGGAGTGCCACTGCCTTGAGGGCCGCATGGCCGAGGCTCGTGAGCTGATCGCCGAGGCGCCGGGCAACCCCGGCGGCATCGCCGGGCTGCTCCTCGACCGCGTCCGCTGGCTGCTCGGCGAGAACGAGCTGGAAGCGCACGTGCGCGAGACCGCTGCCGAACTGCTGGCGCCGGGCCTGCTCATGGACCTGACGCCCGCGGCGACGTGAGCGGCTACTCCCCGTCGGAATCGACGAAGTAGGTGTCGCAGGCGAGGTCGAGCATCTCCCAGCTCAGCTCCACGGGCCTGCCCAGGTAGCGCGCCGAGTGCACGACGTGGTTGAGCAGATCACGCGGGTGCGAACCGTGCAGTGAACGCTCCTTCGGGTAGTAGTGCTTCTCCAGCAGCCTGTGGATCACCGATTCGTCGAGCGGAATCTCGTGCTCGACGCACTGACGCCGCCAGATCTCCATGTAGTCGTCCTGCGTCGGGTCGGGTACGTGGACCTTGAAGCGAACCCTGCGCAGGAACGCCTCGTCCATCAGGTTCTGCGGACGCAGGTTGGTGGAGAGCATCACGACGCACGTGAACGGAACCGGAATGCTCGTGCCCGCGCGCGCGATGTTGAGGTAGTCGATGCCCTTCTCCAGCGGCACGATCAGGCGGTTGAGAAGGTCGCGCGGCGACATGTTCTGCTGGCGTCCGAAGTCGTCGACGAGGAACAGGCCACCGTTGGCCTTGAGCTGCATCGACGCCTCGTAGAAGCCGAGGGTCGAGTCGAAGCCCAGCTCCAGCATGCGCGGCGTGAGCTCTCCGCCCACCTTCACCGCCGGCCGCTCGGTGAGCTGCCAGCGGCGGTCGTGCGCGGGAAGCTCGCGATCGATCGGGAGGTGATGGATGGGGTCGTAGAAGCGGATCACCTCGCCGTGCACGTAGAGCGCGCGGGGGATGAACATCGGCGGTCCGAGAAGCGTCGCCGCCGATTCCGCGATCGTGGTCTTGCCGTTCCCAGGCGGGCCGTAGAGAAACACGGCCTGCCGCGCGTTCAGCGCCGGTCCGAGATGGTCGAGCACCTGGTCGGAGAGCACCAGGTGACTGAAGGTGTCGTGCAGCCGGGCCCGGTTCACCTGCGACTGGCCCTGCGACTGGCGCTCGGCCATCGCCGCGTAGTCGGCGATCGGCACCGGCGCGGGCCCCGCGTACTGGTTGATCTCCAGCAGCTCGCGAGCGCGCTGCCGGCCGGTGCTGGAGATGGAGTACGCCATGCCCGCGTTGATCGGGTCTCCGGGCTGGAGCGCTGCGGTGCGCACGCCGGTCGACGACGCGTAGCCTTCGTCGGCCAGGAAACGCACCGTCGTCTCGATGAAGCTGAAGGGCAGGCAGAGGTGCTCGGCGATGTCGCGCCCGAGCATGTTCCCGTTGAAGTACAGGACCTTCAGCACCAGATCGCAGACGAAGCTGAAGGGAAGCCCCGTCTCGTCGGCGGTTCGCGGCTGCGGCGGCATCGCGATGGGCGCGGAGACAGGGGGCGGCGCGCTCACTGCCATCAGGCTGCCGATTGTGTCAGCCGGTTTGCGCCGGCACAGTCACGGTGTCCGAGTTGTCATAGGACCGTGGTGGGCCAAGACCGGACTGCTATCGTGGCCCGTATGCCGCCAGTCCCCCTGGACGAGGGTTACCGGCAGCGACGTCGCGTCGGCCCGTTTTGGCTCGAGGACGGGCCGGGGGTGGCGATCGCCGGGGGCGTCATCCTCGCCGTCTTCGCCGTGCTGTTTGTGCTCGCCTTTGTATTCCGCCCCTCGTAACCGGGGCCGGTCGACCCCGTTCCACCCAGGGCGGGCCACCCGCCACCACTGAGCATTTGTGACCACGAGCACACCTCCGAACAGCTCCCCATTCCGGCGCCGGCGCGCGGGCCTCGGCGTCCGGCCCGGGCTGCTCCCGGGACGGCCCCGCTCCCTCTGGCCGGGTGCGCCCCCCCACAACGGCAACGGCAATGGCAATGGCAATGGGCTGACGCGCCGGCGCCGGGCCGGCCTCTACCGGCGCAGTCATCGCAAGCCGCCCAGCCGCAGCGTCCTGCGCGTCTTCCTCGTCGCGCTGGCGGTGTTCAGCGGGATCGGCACCGCCTTCATCGGTGTGGCGTACGCGGGCTACAACGCGTTCAAGGCGCAGCTGCCCGACGCCAGCTCCGTGGTGGCCATGGAGCCTCCGCAGGACAGCTACGTTTATGACAACGCCGGCAATTTGCTCGCCGTCTTCGACGCCGACACCCAGGAAGGCTTCCGGCACGTGCACGTGGCGCTGGCGAACGTGTCGCGATGGGTGAAGCTGGCCACGGTCGACGTCGAGGACCGCCACTTCTACAGCGAGGGTTCGTGGGACGTCCCCCGTCTCGTCGCCGCGGGAGTCAACGACGTCACGCATCGGGGCGGCACGCAGGGCGCGTCGACCATCACCGAGCAGCTGGCCAAGAACGTGCTCGTGGGCAGCAACCTGTTCGGGTCGACGTCGCCGCGAAGTCTCGACTACAAGATCAAGCAGATCGTGCTGGGCAACGAGATCGGGGCCAACTTCTCGAAGGACCAGATCCTCGAGATGTACCTCAACCGGATCTACTACGGCAACCACGCGCTCGGCATCGAGACGGCGGCCGAGCTGTACCTGGGGAAGACCGCAGCCCAGCTCGACCTCGCCGAGTCGGCGATGCTGAGCGGGCTGCCGCAGTCACCCTCGCAGTACGACCCCAACAACCACGATCCCGGCGTCGACGTCAACCCGCTCGCGAAGCAGCGCCAGCGGGTTGTGCTGCACGCGATGGTGGCCAACGGCGACATCACGCAGGCACAGGCCGACGCGGCGTACGCGGAGAAGCTCACCGTCCACATGTGGCGGGACTTCGAGCCGGACACGTCCAACGACCCGTGGTTCCTCAACGAATACCTGCCCAGCTGGCTGAATGACCACTTCGGCGGCGCCTTCACCAACGGCGGCTGGCGGATCTACACCACGCTCGACCCCGCCAAGCAGAACGCCGCCTACGCGAGCGTGCACGCGAACGTCCTCGCCGAGCGCACCAAGCACCCGAGCGACAACCTCAACGACGGGGCGCTGGTGTCGCTGGACCCGAAGACCGGCGAGGTGCTGGCCATGGTGGGCGCGTGGGACCCGACCGACAACCAGATCGGTCAGACGCGGATGATGACGAACCTGATCATCCCGGGGTCGACGATCAAGCTCTTCACGTACTCGGCCGCCGTTGCATCCGGGAAGTTCACGATGACGACGCCGATCCTCGACGCGCCGTACGCGTTCCCGATCCCGGGCGGGCAGTCATACTCACCGCTCGACTACGACCGGCATTGGCACGGCACGTGCCAGCTGAAGGAGTGCCTGGGCAACTCGTTCAACATGCCTGCGGTGAAGGTGGAGGTGGCCACCGGCATCCCCTACATCACCAGTCTCGAAAACGCCATGGGCGTCAGCAACATCTACGACAAGTGCCCCGGCAAGAACGTGCTGGGTCCTTACGCGTACGCGGCCACGCTCGGCAGCCTCACGTGCGGCATCTCGCTGCTGGACCTGGCCGACGGCGCCGCCACCATCGCCGACCTCGGCATCCACCACGACCCGATGCCGGTGACCAAGATCAGCGTCGCCGCCACCGGGCAGGTCATCTTCAACTACAACGCGAAGGCGGCTGGACGCCGCGTGCTGCCCGAGAACGTCGCCTTCATCATGAGCGAGATCACGAGCAACAACGCCAACCGTGTGCGCGAGTTCGGCACCAACAGCGGGCTCGTGCTGCCGGACCGTCGGGTGAGCGCGAAGACAGGAACCGCCGACTTCTTCATCGACAACCTCACGGTGGGCTGGACTCCGGACCTGCTCTCCGCCGTGTGGGTGGGCAACCCCGGGGGCAGCTGCCTGCAGGGCAAGGACCGCCAGGCCATGGCGCATCTGCTCGCCAGGGGACACAGCTTCGACGACGGCGCCGAGACCGCAGTGTGGAACCCCTTCACGCCGGCCGAGCTGCGGTCGGTGGGGCTTCAGCCGAACCCTGCCATCGACCACAGCTGCGGACACCTGGCCGGTCAGACCTCGGGTATCACCGGTGCGGCGCCGATCTGGCACGACTACATGCAGACGGCCCTGAAGGGCACGCCGAAGGACTGGTACTCGGTCCCCTCGGACGTCGTCCAGGACGGCAGCAGCGACGACGCCAACTTCTTCCTTCCCGCCACCCGCGGCGAATCGGGCACCTGCTACTACTGGGGACCCGCCGCCGAGCCGGACAACCCGTGCCAGTACACCGGCACCGGTCCGCCCCCGTTCCTCCAGAACCTCGGGCCGGAGGCGTCACCCGGCGCCGAGCCGTCACCCGGCGCGGCGCCGTCGCCTGGCGGCGTTCGCCCGACGCCGCCGCCCGGGCCCGGGCGGCCGGTCGTCACCGCTCCACCCCAGCCCATTCCCGGGCATTAGCCGCACCCGGGGTCGGTGCCAGAGCACATACGTACACTGACGGCGTGACCGACGCGGCGCCGCCCGAGGCGGCCATCCCGCCGGGACCGTCGCCCGTGGCGCTGCTCATCGCGTATGACCTGGTCACGCGGTATCGGCTGCGCCTCGTCGACGCGCGCGACAGCCGGCTGACCGGGCTCGACAGTCCGTACGACCTCGCGGCCGCGGCGTGGACCGGGGACCGGGCTGCGTTCGTCGGCTTCTACGAGCCGCCCGACGACCCGGCCCAGGCCGGCCACGACCTCGCGGCGCGCTGCGAGGCGGCGCGGCGCTGGGGAGCGGATCGCCTTCACATCCAGGGAGCCAAACGCTGCGACATCCTGCTCGTCGCGCTCAGGCCGGTGGGCGGTTCGATCTCGGCCGCGGGCCTCCCCGGCGACCCGGTGAGCGTCGGAGCCGCTTGGGTGGACGTGGAGCGTGGCGAAGCGGACGCGATTCTGCCGGTCCCCCCGGGTCTCCCGACGGTCGCCGACCTTCGTGCGCGTGCCCGCGCGGTGCAGGGCGGCGCCCCCGTCCCGACCCTCGCGGCGGTGGACCTCGCCGAGCGGCAGGCAGTCGCCGGCGGCTACGCCCAGCCCGTGCAGCGGCAGCTGGTCGCGCAGCCCGTTGCCACCTACGGGCTCATCGCGTCGATCGTGGCCGTGTTCCTACTCGAGCTGACGCTGATCCACCAGCAACCTGTCTGCGACACCGACCCGGGCTCACCGACCTATTGCGGCCTCTACGCATTCGGCGCACTCGCGAGCAACACGGATGCGAGCCAGTGGTGGCGCTTCGTGAGCAGCGCTTTCCTGCACGACAACGCCGACATCCTGCACATCGCATTCAACGCGCTGGCTTTGCTGTGGATCGGCCGCCTCGTCGAGCAGCTGTATGGGAGGCTGGTCCTGCTCGGAACGTTCGTGGTCACCGCGGTTGTGGGCGGCCTCGTCTGGGTGGGGGCCGGGGCGGTGGGCCTGCAACCCGGCGGCAGCTTCGCCATCGGCGCCTCGGGCGGCATCATGGGGCTGGTCGGCCTGCTGCTCATGCTCGGCCGCGTCCAGGGGCGCTCGGTGCCGGTGGGAATCGCCTTCGGCATCCGCCGCTACTCGTTCACCGTGATCGTCCTCACGATCGGGTTCGGGTTCCTGTTCCCCAACGTCAACAACTTCGCGCACGTCGGCGGTCTGCTCGCGGGCGTCGTCCTCGGCGCGGTGCTCCCGCCGCTGCGACGCGTCGGTGGACGCGACATCTCGCCGCTCGAACGAGGGGCGCTCGCCGGCGTCGTGGGTGCTGGTGGGCTCGCGCTCGTGTTCGCCATCGCGAACCTGGTGGGGGTGCTGCAGTCGGGGGCGACGCTCGTCTGAGCGCGCGCCGCCGGCGTCAGCCGGCGCTGCGCTCGCGTGCCCGGTCGGACCAGAGCCCTTCGAGGTCGTAGTACGTGCGCTCTCCGGGAAGGAAGACGTGCACGATCACCGAGTCGAAGTCCAGGCACACCCACGACGCGTCCTCGACCCCCGCCACTCTGAGCGGCCGCACGCCCTTTTTGCGGCACTCCGCCTCGATATTGTCAGCTATGGCTCTAACTTGCCGGTCGGTGTCGCCCTCGCAGATCACGAAGTAATCCGTGATGGTCGTCCTGTCCCGGATGTCGAGGGTGACGACGTCGCGCGCCTTCTTGTCGGCAGCGGCGGCCGCGATGCGGCCTGCGAGCTGGGTCGACGTCATCCGAGAGCATTATGCATAGGCGCGGCGCCGGGCGTGTACAGGCCACGCGCGGCGATCAGGTCGGCCACCGCGGCCGGAACCAGGTCTGCGACGGAGCCGCCGGCCGCGATCCGCCGGCGCACCTCGCTGGCGCTGATGTCCGGCGAGTCGACCTGCACGAGCCGGTGGTGTCCGGGCCTGAACCCGAGTGCAGCCGCGTCCGCTTCGGTCAGGGCGCCCGCGCCGTGGCGGTTGACGATGACGAAGTTCTCTGACGCGAGCAGGTCGCGCGATCGCCACCACCGCGGCACGGTGCGCGCCGAGTCCGCGCCCACCAGCAGCGTGAACGACGTGCCGGGGTGCGCGGCGCGCAGCGAGCGCATCGAGTCGAACGTGTGCGAGGGCGCGTCACGCCAGAGGTCTGCGGCGCACACGCGCAGGCCCTCTCGTCCCTCCACAGCTGCCTCCAGCATCGCGAGACGATCGGCCTGAGACGCGATGGGCGCGTCTCTGAGCAGCGGATGGCCGGCCGGAAGAAGCCACACAGATTCCGCATCCGTGTGGCTCCGAACCTGCTCTGCGATGCTCAGGTGACCGAGGTGCACGGGGTCGAACGTGCCGCCGAACACGATGACCTCGCCGCCCACGCTCAGTCCTCGTCGACGTACGTGAACTCGTAGTCGCCGATCACGACGGTGTCGCCGTCGGCGCACCCCGCCGCGGCGAGGGCCCTGTCGTCGCCGCGCTCGCGCATCTGGCGCTGCAGCCGCTGCACGGCCTCCTCGCTGTCCAGGTCGGTCATCGCCACCAGCTTGACGACGTCCGGCTCCTCGACGCGAACGATGCCGTCGTCGCGCACGATCGCGATCGCCGCGCCGCGCGCACGGTGGCGGTACGTGCGGTGCGCCACGCTCGGCACGAGCGGCGCCGCCTCCTCACGCGCGTCCGGCACGAGCCCGGACACCGCCTCCAACAGGGCGTCGAGTCCAGCGCGTTCCGCGGCCGATATCGCGATGGACCCGGGGTGCCGGTCGAGCAGCGCCGCCACCGCGGCGGATCCGTCCGGGACGTCGATCTTGTTGAACGCGAGCAGTGTCGGGCGAGACGCCAGCCCTGCGCTGAACGAGCGCAGCTCGTCTTGCACGGTGGTCAGCGCGCGCTCTGCCGCGTCGACGCCCTGGGACGCGTCGACGACGTGGATGAGCGCGCGCGTGCGCTCGAGGTGGCGCAGAAAATCGAGACCCAGCCCCGCTCCCCTGCTCGCGCCCTCGATGAGCCCGGGCACGTCCGCGATGATCAACGGCCGCTGCGACCCCACCTCCGCGACCCCGAGGTTGGGGTGCAGCGTCGTGAACGGATACGACGCGATCCGCGGACGCGCGCCGGTCAGCGCCGCGAGCAGCGTCGATTTGCCCGCGTTGGGCAGACCGACGAGCCCGACGTCCGCGATGAGCTTCAACTCCAGCGTGACGCGGCGACGCTCGCCGGGCTCACCGATCTCGCTGATGCGCGGCGCCTGACGCGTCGAGCTCGCGAAGCGGGCGTTGCCGCGGCCGCCGCGCCCGCCCCGGGCAACGATCACGACGGCGCCTCGACGGTCGAGGTCGGCCAGCACCTCGTCGCCGTCTCGCACGACGGTTCCCGGAGGCACGTGCAGGAGCGCGTCCTCGCCGTCACGCCCGGAGCGGCGTCCGCCGCCCCCCGGACTGCCGTTGGGCGCGGCGAAGCGCCGACGCTCGCGGTAGGCGCCGAGTGAAGCGTCGCTCGAGTCCGCGACCACCACGACGTCGCCGCCGTGGCCGCCGTCCCCACCGTCCGGACCACCGTGGGGCACGTACTTCTCGCGGCGGAAGCTCAGCGCACCGCGGCCGCCGGAGCCGGCGGCCACGTCGACGACCACATGGTCGAGAAAGGGGGAGCTAGCCAGTTGCGTCCGCGGTTTGCGTCCGCACGACCTCCTCGCTGACAGAACCGACGTGCAGGATCGGCACGGCTCGCACGTTCGCGCGGGTGCGGTCGCCGAGATGCTTGTCGTACGCGACGGTGCCGCCGCTTCGCGCGTACAGCGTGTGGTCGCGGCCGACGCCGACGTTTGCACCGGCGAGGATCCGCGTGCCCCGCTGGCGCACCAGGATCGTGCCTGCGAACACCACCTCGCCGTCGTGACGCTTGACGCCGAGACGCTTCGCCTTGCTGTCGCGACCGTTGCGCGAGCTGCCGCCGCCCTTCTTATGCGCCATCGGTCTTCTCTCCCTGCTCGCCGCTCGCCGGCGTCTTCTTCGTGGCGGCGCGCCTCGGCCGAGCCGCGGCTTTCGCAGGCGGCTGCTCGGCTTCAGCGACCGCCGGCGACTCCGCCACCCCGTCCCCAGCCGTCTCCGCAGGGTCAGCCGCGGTTTCCACCGCCGCCTTCGTCGGGCGTGCTGCGGCGCGCTGCCTTGCGGGCGCGGCGGCTGCGCCGGAGGCGCTGATGTCCTCGATCTCCAGCTCCGTGAGCTGGCTGCGGTAGCCGAGCGTTCGCCGGTGCCGCTTCTTCGCCTTGTACGTCATCACGCGCAACTTCCGGCCGCGGCGGTGCGCGACGACCTTCGCGGTCACCACCGCCTTGGCGAGCTCTCCGGTGCCGGCCCTGACGCCGTCGGAATCGCCGCCGAGCAGCAGCACGTCCTCCAGCCGGACGCTCGCGCCGACGTCGGCTCCGAGGCGGTCCACGAAGAGCTTGTCGCCCACGCTCACGCGGTACTGATGACCACCGTGCCGAATCACTGCATACATGGTTTTGCTCACACGCACCGCGCACCGCGAGGCCTGCGCCCGGGCGCTTTCGATGCCGAACGCGAGGATAGCACAGGGTCTGTCACTGCCCCGGGCTCCTCGTCGGCGCGGGCGTCGCGCCCGGTGTGACCGTTGGCGCGGAGACACTCACGGGCGCCGCGTTCACGAGGTAGACCTGGTCGCCGTCGTCGTCGTTGACCTGGATCGTCAGCGGGTAGGTGCCCTTGACCAGCTTTCCCGCTACATCGGCCTTGAACACGATGGTCACGATCCCCGGGCCGCCACTGCTGTCGGGCGGCAGCACGAAGCCGCTGTAGAACACTTCGACGGCTCCCTTGCCGGGGTCGATCGGGTTGCTCCGAGACCCGTTGCCCGTGAACGGTGTGATGCTCCTGTCGAACCCCATGATCGGCGGGAGCGTGACCAGCACCATGATGTTGCTCGCCGGACCGTCGCCGCTGTTGGTGATGGTGACGCGGTAGGTGGCGACCTGGTTCTCCTTGACGACCGAGGGACTGACGGTTGCGGTGAGGCTGAGCTTGGCCGCGGCCTTGAGAGTCACCGAGAGCGGACCGCTGCTGACCACTCCGGACGTGTTGTCGCCCTGCGCGTGTCCCGTCATGGTGTACGTCTTGGGTGAGCCCTCGACGTCGACGCTGAAGGGCACGATGACGCACGAGGCGCACGTGTTCGGCGGCGGGCTCGCCGCCGGCGCCGCGAGGTCCCACACGCCCCACTGCGGGTCGGAGACGCCCACCTCGGCGTCGATGGGCTGCGTGCGCGCGTCGCCCCAGCCGCTGATCCGGTCGTGCGACTTGTAGCGGAAGTTCCCGGGCAGGTCGACCTTCAGCGACACTCCCGGCGCGTCGCCGGGTCCGTTGTTGTCGACGCGGAGCACGAACGTCGGGGTGTCGCCCGGTTTGTACGTCGACGCGTTGCTGTTCGAGTCGAGCGACAGCGACACCGACAGCTGCCCATTGCCGCCACCACAACCCGCCACAGCCGCGGTCAGGGCGCCAGCGAGCACGATGCCGAGCAGGAAGAGGCCGCGGCGAAGGTGCGCCGAGTTCACCGAGAAGCGGAGAGGGTCCTCAGACGCGCTGCGGAGCGCGCATCGGTGTGAGCGGCCGCCGCGCTTTCGGTGGGGTGAGCGACACGTCGGTGGCTTTCGGCAGCGGATCCGGGTAGCCCACCTCCGCGAGCAATCGCAGCGCGAGGCTGACGTCGAGGCCGATCACCGTATCCACCCTGCCGCCGACCGCCTCGATGAAGTCGCCCGCTCCACCCTGGATGGCGTACGCGCCACAGCGGTCGAGCGGCTCGCCGGAGGCGACGTACGTCTCGAGGTCTCCGTCGCTGAACTCGCGCATCTTGACGGCGGACCTGCTGAGCCCGAGCGCCTGCTCCTCGCCCTGCACACGCATCGCGCACACGCCGGTGAGCACGGTGTGGCGGCGTCCACGCAGGTCGCGGAGCATCTCGCGAGCACGCTCCGGCGTGCCGGGCTTGCCGAGCGCGCCGTGCGGTCCGACGACCATCGTGTCCGCGGCGATCACGAACGTGCCCTGTGGCAGCGTCTGGCTGGCGGTGACCGCCTTCTGCCGCGCGATCAACTGCACGGCAAGGTCCGCGCCCATCCCGGGCGGCGGCGGGCACTCTTCGGAGGGATGCTGAACAGTGAAGCGGATCCCGGCTCGCGCCAAGAGCTCCCGGCGGCGGTCGGAGGATGAGGCGAGTACGATGCGAATCACCCCCACGGTCCGCGACCCCACATGCTCACTGCACGGAATCCCTCGCGTGTGATCAGGTTGAAGACCGTCTCGAAGCCACCATCCCCCTCCTTCGACACGGCGCGCTGCAAATTCATGATAGCAGCGGATGTACCGCAGTGGCCGATCGCCGCATATCGATGCTCACAGGCGCGCGAGCAGCACCGTGGCGAGTCCTGCCGCTCCCTGCAGCGCCACCAACACCGTCATCGGCGGGTGAGCGGCGGACGTGCGCGTGACCCAGGCGACGTAGCGCCCGTACACCAGCGCTCCCACCGCGATGGACGCGGCGACGAGCGGCGGTGAAGCCCGATCGACGAGCGGCTGCAGCGATAGCGACGCTGCCAGCACCACGAGGCTCGCCAGCGCGACGGCGGAGGCGGCGGGCACGCGACCGGTCGGGGCGAACAGAGTCGGTGCCGCCGTCAGCAGCGCCCCCGCGATGAGAGCCCGCGCGGCGATGACCATGGTGCCCGGGAGGCTGACGAGGATCGGCAGCGACAGGGTCGAGGCACCGGCCGCGAGCATCGACAGCGGCACCAGCGGGATGAGCGCAACGGCGGTGCTCGCGCGACCCCGCTCGCTCCGGCCGCAGAGCGCGAAGGCGGCGGCCTCCAGGACCGCCGCCGCGAGCAGATTGGCGGGCACGCCTGCCGCCGGGGGCGGCGGCAGCGTGGTGAGAACGGATCCCGGGAGCGGCGCGAGAGCGGCGGCGGCCAGCGCGGCCAGGATACCCGCCATCTCCGCGACCGTCAGCCGCAGTTCCCTCGCGGGGATCGGGACGATCAGCGCGGCGAGGACGAGCACAAAGATCCCACCGGGGAAGAGCGCCAGCGCGATCGCCGCCTGCAGCGCACCGAGCGGATCCACCGGCTCAGGTCCCGAATACCGCGGCGGCGGCCGCTGCCGGAGCGAGGCCGAGCGCCGTTGCTGAAGCCGCCGCGAGCCAGGAGAACGCCACCGCCTTCCGCGACGGAACGGCCTCGTGAGCCGGCCGCCCGGCTGCCTCACGCACCGCCCCGAGCACCGCGGCGAGCGAGAGCATCCCCACCGCGACGAGCGCCGACGTGGCCTGTGCCGGACCCACCTGGACCAGTGCCTGCACGAACACGAAGCGGGCCCAGAAGCTCGGCGCAGGCGGAAGCCCGGAGAGGACGGCCCAGCCGACGAGCCTGGCCCGCCCCGGCGTCGCGCCCGCGCCCTGCAGGAGCATCGGCCCGATCGCCAGATGCGTGAGCGTCATGAGCAGAGCGCCCTGCATCGCGGGGCCCGGGTGACCGCTCCCGGCGGCGGCCGCGGCCAGGCCGAGGTCGGCCAGCAGCACGCGGCCGTAGCACCGGCGGGGCAGGCCCCGGTTGGCCTGGAACCCCTGCCAGACAGCGGTGACCAAGCCGGCGATGAGCAGGATGCGTCCGTAGCTGTCGCCCGCGGCGGGTGTCGCTGCGGGGATCCGCTCGGCGACGACGAGCACCGACGGCCCCAGGAGGAAAGCCCACGGCGCCACCTCCGCGGCTCTCAGCGAGCCGAGCGCGCCGGCCGCCCACCCGCCCAGCGGCAGGAGGGCGAGCAGGGCGGCGACGCCCCCGCCAAGCAGCCCCGCCGCGATCTCCGGGCGCGGGCCGCTGATGGCACCCACCAGGGGGAGGAACGGCGCCGCCGCGAGCAGCGAGGCTGACCCCGCGCCGGGAACGCGCGCGGCCGCCAGCGTGGTGCGGCTGGGGGCAGCGCCGATCCAGCGGAGCGCCAGCGCACCGACGGCCGCCAGGAGCACGACCGCCCAGACCACGGGCGAAGCCGTCGCCAGCGCGATCGTCACGAGCGAGCCCACGACCCCGTAGGTGAGGCCTTCGCGCCCGTCGAGCCGGGGCGCGATCAGCAGGGCCAGGGCGAGAGAGGCGCCTCCCGCTTCGATCAGCCCGAGGTCGAGCCGGTCGAGGCCGAGGCCCGTCTGGGCGAGCGCGACGTTCGCGTGTTCTGCCGCCGGCTGGACGAGCCGGGCGGCCAGCGCTCCGGCGGCCGGTACGGCGACGCTCAGCCTCCGGACGCGGAAGGCGCGCGCGATCGGGCCGCACAGGATGCCCGTGCCCGCCCAGACGCCCGCGACGACCAGCGCATTCATGCCGCCTCCGCTCGCGGCGCCGCGCTGCGTCGGGCGTGCCGCCCGGCCAGCCAGCCAGCCAGCACCGAGGCCGCCGGGGCGACGGAGCAGGCGACGACGAGCCCGCCGAACGCGTCCGGTCCTCCGCGGATCAGCCAGGCGACGCCGCCTCCGAAGCCGGCGAGCGCCGCGCCGATCACGATGTCGGCGACGGTGCGGGCGACGATCATCCGGAACGCTCCGCAGACCCAGACGTAGGCGGCGGGCAGGAGCAGCCCGCGGACGATCGTGACGGCTCCGAGCGGCGCGTTGAAGCTCACCCACGACGCGGCGGGGAGCGCCAGGGCCGCGGCGAGCACGCGGATGCTGCGAGGCCCGAAGAGCGCCGACCCGCCGGCGAAGACCGGGATCGACGGATCGAGACCGGAGGCCCAGCTTGCCTGCTGCGCAAGGAGGCGCGCGACCACCGCCCCACCCGCGCCCACGACCCCGGCGCCTATGAGCACCAGCGGCGCCGATCCTCCAGCCACCGACGCGGCGCTCGGGGCGAGCCCGAGTGCAGCGGCAAGCACCGCGATCGGCACCGCGCGGCGTGAGTCGACGACCATCGCGATCACGCCGCCGAGCACTGCGAGGCTCGAGAGCAGGGGCTGCGAGGCCGCCATCAGTGCAGGAAGAACACGGCCAGGAGGGCGGCCACCAGCACCATGGGCAGCTTCGGCTGGCTCAGCAGCCAGCGATCCAGCGATCCCGCTCCCCCCAGGGCCAGAGCGACCGGCCTGCGCAGCGGCCGCCACAGCGAGAGGGCGCCCACCCAGGCGGCGCGAGGCGGATCCGCTCGGGGCGCCTCCCGAGCGAGCGTCGCCGGGGTGCGACCCGCGAGCACGCTGCCGGCGGTCGCGACGACGGCCAACCATGTGGCCGCGACGAGGACGTACCCGCCCGCCCAGCCACCCTGCGGGACGCGAACGACCGCGGCGTCGGCCGAGACTGCGAACCGGGCCGGGGAGAGTGGTGACACCACCCAGGCTCCGACGACCCCGGGTATCAGACCGGCGACGAGCGAGGCGCCCAGGGCCGCGCCGGAGAGGGGCGAGATCGGGGATCCGCCGTCGAGCCCCCCTACCCGTACCAGCTGGTGGGCGGCGGCGATCGAGCCCGCCGCCCCGACGACGGCGCTCGCGCAGATCGCGAGGGTCAGCGCGCCGCCGGCGAGGCCCAGAGAGACGGCAGCCCCTGCCGCCAGGATCGCGGCGCTCAAGCCGAAGCCCAGGGGGAGGTTGCCGGCGACGAGCAGTGCGAGCGCCCCGAGGCGTCTCCGCGTTTGCGACGACGGCGTCGCCGACCAGAGCGGAGACGCGGCCGCGGACAGTTCCAGCGCCACGAGCGCGGCGGCGGTGGCCGTGCCGCCTGCCTCCGCCGATATCCCCACCACGGAGATCGCGATTCCCGCCAGGATCAGGAGCAGTCCCCTCCCGGTGGTGGCGGGCTCGCCTCGCGCGCGTCCGGCCACCAATGCCCCCCACAGCGCGACCAGCGAGCCCGCGACGGCCAGGACGACGATGACAGACAAAGGAAGCGTCCCCGCCAGGCCGCGCAGGCGGAGCAGGACGGCAGCCCCGCACGGTATCGCGCCGATCGCGGCCCAGCCGAGCCCCGCTCCGCTCGGGGCGAGCGCCGGGGCGATCAGCGCAGCCGCTCCGGCGAGGGCCCAGGGGATCGCGACCGCCGCCGTCACGGCTCCCACCTCGACGGCGCCCAGATCGGAGGTGCCGACGCTGACCGTGAGCTCGGCCGCCGCGCCGACCAGTCCCAGCGACGCCAGCAGCATCAGTGCGTACGTCAGCCCTGCACCGCGAGACACGCGACGTCCGCGCGGCATGAGCAGCAGCGCTCCGACGCTCGCGGCCTCGAGCCCGGCCACGAGCATGACGACGTTGCCGCCCACCGCCGCTCCGCAGCCCCCGGCTGCGCAGAGAAGGATCGCGCCCACCCTGCCCCGGCTGTGCTCCGCATCGAGGAGCGCGAGCATTGCGGCGACTGCCGCCATGATGCCGAGCACGACGCCGGTCGAGTCCGCGTGGAACAGAAAGTCGGTGCCTGGTACCGGGGTTCCGAAGGTCGCGTCGAGGCTGCCCTGCGCGGCCACGACGCGAATCTCGCTCGCGAGCATCCCGGCGGCGGCGGCTGCTGCGACGACACCGAGCGCGCGCCCCCAGCGCTCGCCGCGACCACTGAGCAAGGTGGCGAGCGCAGCCGCGGCCAGAAGGGACCCGGGCGCGAGCACGAGTCGTACGCCGCTGCTGATCACGTGGGCGGCGCTTCCTGCGCGTCTAGCGTGCCGGAGCGGCTTCTGTCAGCGACTGGCTCGCGAAAGCGCGTGAGTGCCGACATCCGCGGCACAGTATGGGCAGACCGACCAACCCAATCTCAGGTTGTGGTCGCAGTTCTCGCACCGCCTCGCGAACTGCGTGCGGCAGTACGGGCAGATGATGAAGTCCTGCTCGATGTCGCGCCCGCAGGTGGGACAGGGACGCGTGACCACCGAGTCGTACACGGGCTCCAGCAGCGCTTGCTCCTCGAGCTCGCGAGCACGCTCCTCCTCGAGAGTCCGCGGCGGACGCAGCACGAAGTAGATGAGCGGACCGAGGAACGGCGGGAAGAAGCCGAGCAGCGCTGCCAGCCCGACGAAGGTCGGCGATTGCGACCGTCGTCGTGCGTCGCGCCAGACGTAGAAGGCAAGTGCCAGCCAGAGCGCGCCGACGTAGACGAGCACGGCCCCCAACCCCACGACGAGCAGCGTGCTGGTGTCGGCGATCATGCCTGGCTGTCTTCGACCACGACCTCGGCGCGCAGGGTACCCGCATCGATCGATTCCGGGGACGCTCCGTTCTCGTGGTGGTCCACGACGTCGACGGGGGCAAGCGCCTCCAGCAGCCGGGTGACGCTGCCCGAGCGCGGAGCACCCGGCGATTCGGGCCGGAGCACCACGGGCCAGCGCTGCCCGGACGTGGCGGGGAGGCCGCGTCCCTGGCGAAGCGCTCGGATCCGCTGCACGAGCTCGATGACGGCCGCCACCTCGCGCCGTGCTTCCTCCTGTCCGGGGACGCGGAGCGCGGCGGTCGTGGGCCACGGCCGCCGGTCCAGCGTGGGCGCTGGGTCCGGCAGGTGCTGCGCGCACTCATCGGTGATGAACGGCATGATCGGGTGCAGCAGGCGCAGGAGGCAGTCGAGCGCGACAACGGCGGTGCGAGCCGCTGCAGCACGCGACTCCGCGGGGACGTCGTCCTTCAGGCGCAGACGCTTGACGATCTCCACGTACCAGTCGCAGAAGGAATGCCAGGCGACGTCGTAGATTCGCTCCACCGCATCGTGAAACCGCAACGATGCGAACGCACGGTCGCAGTCGTCGATGAGCTCCGCCAGCTCGGCGAGCATCCAGCGGTCCTCCGGTTCCAGGTGCTGCTCATCCGCGGTCGGCAGCGTCGCGATGGCGTCGCCGTCCTCCGCGAGGCGCCCCACCAGGAAGCGGGTCACGTTCCACAGCTTGTTCGCGAAGCGCTGGTAGCTGACGACGCGGTTCTCGTCGAAGCGCACGTCCTGGCCGCCCGTACCGACCGACGCGGCCCACGCGCGCACGGGGTCGGCACCGTACTTCTCGATCATGTCCAGCGGGTCGATGACGTTGCCCTTGGACTTGTGCATGCGCGACCCGTCCGCGGCTTGGATGGTGCTCGTGATGAGCACCTGGCTGAAGGGCTTGCGGCCCGTGAACTTGAGACCCGTCATGATCATGCGCGCCACCCAGAGGAACAGGATGTCGCGCGCGGTCACCAGGACGCTCGTCGGGTAGAAGGCGCGCAGGTCCTCGGTGTCCTCGGGCCAGCCGAAGATCGCGAAGGGCCAGAGCGCGCTGCTGAACCAGGTGTCGAGCACGTCCGGGTCGCTGGTCAGCCGTGCGTCGCCGCACTCGGCGCAGGCGGAGGGAGGATCCACCCACGCGAACCGGTGCCCGTTCGCGCACGTCGACACCGGTATCGCGTGCCCGAGCCAGATCTGGCGGCTGATGCACCAGTCCCGCAGGTTGCGCATCCAGCTGAGGTAGATGTCGGTGTAGCGCTGCGGGTGGAACGTGATCTCACCCTGTTCCACCACCTCGATCGCCGGCCTGCCCAGCGACTGCATGCTCACCCACCACTGCTCGCTGATCAACGGCTCGATGACGTGGCCGCACCGATCGCAGTGGCCGACCGAGTGCACGTACTCCTCCTCCCCGGCGATGGCGCCAACCTCGCGCAGCGCCGCCACCACCGCGTCGCGCGCGCGCTCCACGGGCAGGCCGTGAAACCGGGGCATGTTCGGCACGTCCATCGTGCCGTCCGGCGCGACCACCGTCATGGTCGGCAGCGCGTGCCGGCGGCCGATCTCGTAGTCGGTCGTGTCGTGACCCGGCGTGACCTTGAGAGCGCCGGTACCGAACTCGGGGACCACCGCGGAGTCCTCGAAGATCAGGACGTGGCGGTCGACGAGCGGCACGATGGCGTGGCGACCCACCATCTGCGCCCAACGAGCGTCACCCGGCGCCACCGCGACACCCGTGTCGCCCAGCATCGTCTCGGGACGCACCGTGGCCACAGTGATGTTCCCGCCGCCTTCGACCGGATAGCGGATCTGGTAGAGCACGTCACGGTGTTCGCGCCAGTCCACCTCCTCGTCGCTGATCGCGGAGCGGTCGTGCGGACACCAGTTCACCATCCGAGGGCCGCGGTAGATGAGCCCTTCGTCGTACAGGGCCTTGAACACCACCCTGATGGCGCGCACATACCGTTCGTCGAGCGTGAACCGCGCGCGCGACCAGTCGCACGTGAAGCCCAAGCGCTTCATCTGCTCGAAGATCCGGCCTCCGTACTCGGCGTACCAGGCGTCGACGCGCTCCTGGAATCGCGCACGCCCGAGCTCCTCCTTGCTGGTGCCCTCGGCCCTCAGCTGCCGCTCGATCACGTTCTGCGTCGCGATCGCCGCATGGTCGGTGCCTGGACACCACTCGACCTCGTCACCGAGCATGCGATGGTGGCGCGAGAGCGTGTCCTGCAGCGTGAATCCGCACGCCTGGCCCATGTGCAGTGCGCCGGTGATGTTGGGCGGAGGAAGCGCGATCACAAACGCGTTTCGTGTCGATTGCGCAGCGCCGTGGCCGACGCCGAGCTCCTCCCATCGTTCGCGCCAACGCAGTTCGACGTCGCGCGGAGAGAACGCCTTGTCCATGATTTCGCCAGAGTATAGGGCGGTGTGGCGCGCTACTCGGCCGGGGTTGTCAGGCCGCTGCGCGGATCGCGCCACGACGGCCTGAAAGGATCGCTGGTGTACACGAGCTGCGGCGTCGCGACGCCGAGTCGCCCCGCGGCGACGGCTTCGCTCACCGCCGGGAAACGTGACGAAACGGCACCGTGCGCGGTGAGGTCGTCGACGGCCGAGTAGTAAGCGCGGCCCGCGCAGTCGCGGAGAAACGACACGAGGCCGGACACGCGAGGCGCTCCGGCGTCGGGCGCGGCTGCCTGCAGCGGAACGACGATGGCGTCCGGCTGATCCGCGGCCACCGACGAGACGGCGACGGGGTCGGCCGGAGCCGCACCGATGAGGCCGGTCGCCGTGGCCGATGCCGCCTGCGCGGCCAGAGATTCCAGCACCTGCGCGTCGGACGCGTCGTACGGCTGGTCGAACCCGCCCAGGGCGCGCAGCTGCGCGTTCAGCGACGGGATCGGCGCGTCACGATCACACGACCTGCTGTTGTCACCGGCCAGGTGCGTGAACGTCACGATCAGAACCGCCACGAATGCCAGGCCACCGACTGACAGCGCCGCGTTGCGCGCGCGGTGACGGCTCAGGCGGTCTGGTCCTGCGCGTCCTCTTCAGCCGCGCCGACGCGCCGCTTCGGCTCTTCGGTGAGCAGCAACGGCTCGACGCCGTCGTTGATGGCCTGCTCGGTGATGACGCAGCGCTTGATGTCGGGGCGGCTCGGCACCTCGAACATGCTGTTGAGCAGCACGTCCTCGATGATGGACTTCAGCCCGCGTGCGCCGGTGCCCCTCCCCAGCGCCTTGCCCGCGATGGCGCGCAGCGCGTCCTCGTGGAACACGAGCTCGACGTCGTCGAGCGCGAAGAACTTCTGGTACTGCTTGACGAACGCGTTCTTCGGCTCGGTGAGGATGCGGATGATGTCCTCCTCGTCGAGATAGTCCAGCGCGACGGTGATCGGCAGGCGCCCGACGAACTCCGGTATGAGTCCGTACTTGAGCAGGTCCTGCGACTGCAGGTGGCGCAGGATCTTGGTCGTCTCCTTGGTGCGGCTGCCGTGCGGTTCGCTGTTGAACCCGATGACGCGCTTGCCGATGCGGTGCTCGATGATCCGCTCCAGGCCGTCGAACGCCCCGCCGCAGACGAAGAGGATGTTGGTGGTGTTGATCTGGATGAAGTCCTGGTGCGGGTGCTTGCGCCCGCCCTGTGGCGGCACATTGGCGACGGTCCCCTCGAGGATCTTCAGCAGCGCCTGCTGCACGCCCTCGCCGCTGACGTCACGCGTGATCGACGGGTTGTCGGACTTGCGCGCGATCTTGTCGATCTCGTCGATGTAGATGATGCCGCGCTCCGCGCGCGGGATGTCGAAGTCCGCGGCCTGGATGAGCCGCAGCAGGATGTTCTCGACGTCCTCTCCGACATACCCGGCCTCGGTGAGGCTGGTGGCGTCGGCGATGCTGAAGGGCACGTCGATGATGCGCGCGAGCGTCTGTGCGAGCAGCGTCTTGCCGCAGCCGGTGGGGCCCACCAGCAGCACGTTCGACTTCTGCAGCTCGACGTCGCTGTTGCTCTTGGAGTGCGCGATGCGCTTGTAGTGGTTGAACACCGCGACCGAGAGCACCTTCTTGGCGTGCTCCTGGCCGACCACGTACTGGTCGAGCGCTGCGGCTATGACCTGAGGGTTGGGGATCGCGCCGGGCTTGCCGCGCTTCTGCGTGGTGGACCGGTTGTCCTCTTCCAGGACCTCCTGGCATAGGTCGATGCACTGATCGCAGATGTACACGCCCGGACCGGCGACCAGCTTGCGAACCTGTTCCTGCCCCTTCCCACAGAAGCTGCAGCGAGTGTGCCGCCTGCGCTCGTCGCGTTCAGTCACTCGCGGGCTGTCGCTCCACCGCCCGCCTGGGGCCCGTTGGAGGACGCCGGCGCTGCGGACGATCCGCCGTTGCTCTCCGTGTGAGGGGTGGCGCCGGCCTTGGGCCGCGCCTGGATGATCTGATCGACCAATCCATAGGCCTTCGCTTCGTCGGCGCTCATGAAGAAGTCGCGATCCGAGTCCCTGTTGACGACTTCGATCGGCTTGCCCGTGTGGTGCGACAGGATCTCGTCGAGGCGCCGCCGCACACGCAGGATCTCCTGTGCATGGATCTGAATGTCCGCCGCCTGCCCCTGGAAACCGCCCGTGGGCTGATGGATGAGGATGCGGGTGTTGGGCAGGCTCAAGCGCATGCTGGGTGCACCGCCGGCGAGGAGCACGGCGGCCATCGACGCCGCGATGCCCATGCAGATGGTGCCCACTCGCGGCTCGACGTACTGCATGGTGTCGTAGATGGCGAGGCCCGCGTACACCGATCCACCGGGCGAGTTGATGTACAGCCAGATGTCCTTCTCGGGATCCTCACCGGCGAGGAACAGCAGCTGCGCCATGACGACGTTCGCCACCTGATCGTCGATTGGCGTGCCGATGAAGATGATTCGATCTTTCAGCAGCCGCGAGTAGATGTCGAACGCGCGCTCTCCGCGATTGGTTGTCTCGACCACCATCGGGATCAGGTTCGCCGGTGTCACGGTGAACCCATTATAGGCAGGCTGGGAGATTGATCTTCCATAAATTCAACAACGCTTCAGTCACGCTGACGGAAGCCGGCGATCGCTGCGGACAGCATCACCAGGCCGAAGCCGAGCAACAGCGCCTCATCGGCCCACACAGACAGGGTCTGTCCGAACAGCGACAGCCCCAGCCGATGGATCGCCGGCGCCGGCACGCCCGAGCCCTCGAGGACGGTTCGCCGGAGCGGATCCACGCCGTAGCTCGCCGGGTCCAGTCGCGTCAACACCGTCATCCAGGCAGGAAGGTTTCCCAACGGAAAGAGAGCGCCCGCCAGAAAGAAGATGGGCATCATCAGGAAGTTCATCACCACCTGAAACGCTTGCAGGCTGCGCATGCGCGCCGCGAGGGCTGTGCCGAGCGCGCTCAGCGAGAATGCGAGCACGAAGATCATCGGAATCAGCTCGAGCACGCCGACGACGGTGAGCCGCACACCCACCACGGGTGCGAGGACGAGCAGGATCAAACCCTGGAGCATCGCCTGCGTCGCGCCGCCGAGCGTCTTGCCGATGGCCACCGCCGACCGGTTGATGGGCGCGACCAACACCTCCTTGAGGAAACCGAACTCCCGGTCCCACACGATCGACATCGCTCCGAAGATCGACGTGAACAGCACGGCCATGCCGATGACGCCCGGATAGATGAACTGTTGATAGCTGAGGCCGGGCGCGAAGGACGCCGACGCTCCCCGCAGGCTGGAGCTGAGACCGGTGCTGAAGATCAGCAGGTACAGCAGCGGCTGCGCGAGCGAGACCACCAGGCGCCAGCGATCGCGGGTGAGGCGCAGCACGTCGCGGTACCAGATGATGAAGACGGCGCGCAGGGTCGCTCCGTGCGTCGCGGCAGGAAGCGCACGCGGCCGGGAGGTGGTGAGCGCCTGATCGGTCACCGGCGTTGCCCTCGCCAGACCGCGCCGAAGCGGCGCATGGTGTCGAGCTGGCCGGCGCCCTCCTCCCTGATGGCATGGCCGGTGAGCTTTATGAACACGTCGTCGAGGCTCGGCTGGCGCGAGGCCACCGCGGTGACCGGCGCTCGCACCTCAGCGAAGAGGCGGGGGAGGAACGCGGCAGAATCGCGGACCTCGACCCGGAGCGTCCCGTCGGCAATGACCGGTTCGAGCTGAAAAGCGCGTTTGACTTCTTCGGCGGCGAGCTGAGTGTCGGTGGTGGTGATCGTCACGACGTCGCCGCCCACCATCGCCTTGAGCTCGGGCGGCGTGCCCAGCGCCACGATCCTTCCGCGGTCGATGATCGCGATGCGGTCGCAGAACTCCGCCTCGTCCATGTAGTGCGTCGTCATGAAGATGGTGATCTGCTCCCGCCTGCGCAACTCGTGCAGGTACTCCCAGATCCGCTTGCGCGTTTGCGGGTCCAGACCGAGCGTCGGCTCGTCGAGGAAAAGCGCGCGCGGGTAGTGCAGCACGCCGCGCGCGATCTCGAGCCTCCGTCGCATGCCGCCCGAGAACGTGCGGACGAGCGACGACGCCCGATCGGTGAGCTCCACCATGGCGAGCGCGGCGTCGATGCGCTCGCGCCGGGTGGCGCGGGCGAGCCCGTAGAGGAACGCGTGGAACTCGAGGTTCTCGCGCGCGGTCAACTGGTCGTCGAGCGACGGATCCTGGAACACGAGACCGATGCGCGAGCGAACCGCGCCCGGTTCGCGCACGACGTCGAAGCCCGCGACGCGCGCCTCGCCCGCCGTCGGCCGCAGCAACGTGCACAGGATGCTGATCGTCGTCGACTTGCCGGCGCCGTTCGGCCCCAGAAACCCGAAGATCTCGCCGGCGCCGACGCTCAGATCGATGCCGCGCACCGCCTCGACCTCGCCGTACCGCTTGACGAGCCCGGACACCTCGATGACGCGCTCGCTCACGATTCGAGCTTACCTGCGACTGATCTCAGCCTCGGTCAGTGGCGGTGTCGCTGTCGGGCGAGCATCTCGGAGGCGAGAGCCGCGACCCGGTGAGCGCAGGTCGAGCCGAGAGTGAGGCGCGGACGGCACCGCCGTCCGACGCCGACTCGACCGGCAGTGACATCCGCTCCTGACCGAGCTAGGTCTGGACGAACTCGGGCTCGTCTGAGCGGGCGATCTCGAAGAACCGGTCCGCGGCAGCGCGCCGGCGGAGGTCGCGGCGGGCGAGGTCGCGCAGGCGTCGGCGCCGCGGGGCATCGAGCTTCTGGCCCTCGGCGAGGCGCGTCGCTTCGCGATCCACCTGCTGCTCGTCGACCTCGATGCCTTCGGCGGTGGCGAGGGCATCGAGCGCGAGCTCGAGCTTGACGCGCTGCACGGCCGTCTCGCGTCGCTCGCCGCGCAGCTTCTCCAGGGTTTGGCCGGTGACCTCGATGTACCGGTCGAGCGGGAGGCCGAGGGCGGCGAGACGGTACTCGAGGTCCGCGAGCTGCCGCTCGATCTCGCGCTCGATCATGAGCTCGGGGATCTCGACGGACGCCACGTCGCGAAGCGCCTTGAGCGCGTCGGCCTCGAACTTCTCGCGGTCGGCCTCCGCCGCGGCGGCTTCAAGGCGCTCGCGGTAGTACGCGCGTAGCTCCTCGAGGGTCGATCCGTGCCCGTCGCGGGTCGCCAGCGAGTCGTCGAGCGGCGGGAGCTCCCGTTCGCGCACCGAGGCGACGGCGGCCTCGACGCTGACTGTCGCACCGCCGAGCTCCTCGCGGTGATAGTCGTCCGGGAGGGTGACGTCGAACGTCCGCGCATCGCCCGCGGACATCCCGGCGATCCCGTCGACGATGCCGTCGATGATCCGGCTGCGGCTCAGCTCGATGTCCCGCTCGCCGCGATCCTCGGCGCTCAGCGGCTCGCCGTCGCGGCGCATGACGAGCGTGCCGCGCACGACGTCGCCCTCGCGCGCCTCGCGTTGCACGTCGCGAAGCTCCGAGTGGCTGCGCCGGACCTCGTCGAGAGCCTCGTCGACCTGCGCGTCGGCGACCGGCGTCCTCTCCTGAGCGACCCGCAGCGACGGGTAATCGCCGAGCTGCACTTCCGGGCGCACCGTCACCGCCGCGGTGAAGGACAGCGGCTGATCGCGCTCGAGCGTCCCGACGTCGAGCTGCGGGTCACCCACCGGTTCGATGCCGGCCTGTTCGACGGCGCGGCGGTACAGGTCGGAGACGAGGTGTTCGACCGCGTCGTTGCGCAGCGCGTCCCAGCCCACCGCCCGCTCCACCATCGGCCCGGGCGCCTTGCCGGGCCGGAACCCGGGTATGCGCACGCGCCCGGCGAGACGCCGAAGCGCGTCGTCGATCGCCGCGTCGACCTCCGCGGCGGTCGCTTCGACGCGGAGCGCCACCTGCGAATTGCCGGTGCGCTCGACGTTGACTGTGAGAGGAGCAGCGGTCATGGCCACCTGAGACTGGTGAAAGGGGTGCGCGGACCGAGACTCGAACTCGGACGGGTTCACCCCACGGGATCCTAAGTCCCGCGCGTCTACCGATTCCGCCATCCGCGCCCGGTCTCTTCGCGAGCGCCGAAAGTGTACCTCCGCCGCCTTGCGCGCCAGTCCCGCTACCCCTACTCTTCTCCCGAACCCCGGCTTTGCCTGCCGACGCGGCGGCACGTCCGTCCACAACCCACACGGAGGACCTGGATGGAGGCGAGTCACTTTGGAGCAGCGGCCGTCGACCCGCACGCGGTCGTTGCTCACATCGATCAGAAGGCCATAAGGCTTTCGGCGCTCTTGCGGGACATCGACAATCACCCGATCGAGCTGGACGCGCACCTGCGGTCCCAGCTCGAGGACATCCTGGAGATGCTGGCGGTTCGCATCGCGGCCACCAGGGCGCTGATCGATCGCTCGACATTCGAGCTGCAGGGAGCCGGTTCCGCCGCCTAAACAGCACCATCTTCGTACTCAGCCGGCGCATCCGCGACGGTTCGGCGTCTCGCGCCCGTCGGGCAGCGTCGCCCAGTCGGCGCCGCGGACTGTTGCTGCCAATATTGGCGAAAATCAGCACGCCCACGGTTCCACCGAGCTGCGCGCCCCGCCCGCGCGGTTACAATCTGCGCGCCATTCAGTGCTGGACCGGCGTCTGCCTTGCCGCGTGCGCGACGTAGAGGCCGGCCGTCAGCTACACAGCAGGTAGGAGATCCTTGTTGTGGGCGGCGAGGTTGCGGAGCGACCTCATGATCGTCCGCCACGCAGCGCCTTTCCGCATGTACCAGATCAACCCCAGGCCCACGACGTCGCCGATCTCAGCCGAGTGCTCGGCGCTGGTCATGATGAGGATCGGCAGCCGCCGGAAGGCGTCCTCGGCCCGGATGCGCCGCGACAGCTCGAGAGCGTCCATGCCGGACATCGCCAGCTCGGCGATCACGAGCGTGGGCTCGAACGTGCCCAGCAGCTTCAGGGCCTCCTCTCCGGAGGCGGCGCCGGCTGTCTCGGCCCCCTCGCTGCGGAGCCGTGACGCGAGCTCGTCCCGATAGGCAGGATCACCGTCGACGATGAGGACGCGCTCGTGAAAGCCTCCCCACGGCCGGGGTACCCCCGTCAGAACCGGTTCCTCCCCTTCCACTGTCGGCGCCTCCTGGGTGTGCCCGGGCGGGAGGGACTGCGTGTCAGAGGGATGCCGCCGAGGACGCTGGCTGGAGAGTCGAGGGTACACCGTCGCCCGGAGAGCACGGTTCTGGCGGCCGCGCTGTGCCTCGCGCTGGTGGCCGCATGCTCGGGCGCACCCGCAACCACGACGCCGCGCCAGGGGGGCACGCTCTACGTCGCGCTCGACAGCGACCCCGTGGCGCTGAATCCGCTCGTCGCCAACGACCCGAACTCGCAGCGCGCGTACACGCCGCTGTTTCCCTTGCTCTACAGCGCCAATTCCGACCTGAGCGTGGGGCCCGACCTGGCCGCCGGCCTTCCGGTGACGAGCGCTTCCGGGACCGTCCTCACGGTTCCGCTGCGCGCCAACGCCAAGTGGTCCGACGGCACGCCGATCACGGCCGACGACGTCGTGTTCACCGTCGCGACTGAGATGGACCCGTCACTCCCGTCACACGCGGCGTTCGACTGGTCGCGCCTGAAGAGCGTCGCCAAGGCCGGTGCTCTGTCAGTGACGTTCACGCTGAAAGCACCCGACGACGCGTTCCTCGCGAACGCATTGGTGACGCCCATCGTCCCGCAGCACGCGTTCGCACACGTGCCGGCAGCGCAGATCGCGCAGGCGCCGTTCAGCGCCGCGCCCACCATCACCGGCGGACCCTACACATTCGATCACCGCACGCCGGGCAAGGCGATATTCCTCAACGCCAATCCCAACTACTTCCTGGGCGCGCCGCACGCGGACCACGTCGTCGAGACAGTCGTGAGCGACGCGGGGCATGCGGTCGACCAGCTGGAGAACGGGACGCTGTCGTGGGCCCCACTGCTCCCGCCGAGCGCTGCAGCGTCGGCTGCTTCCGCGCCCGGCCTCACCGTCTCTGCGTACCCGAGCACGGCGTTGGTGGCGATGGTCTTCAACCTGCGGCCGGGCCACGTGTTCGCCGACCAGGCCGTGCGCCAGGCGCTCGCCTTCAGCATCGCGCACGACGCGCTCGTCGGGGAGGCGACGGCGAGCGCGCAGGGGTATCCCGTGTGGGGCGACATCAACCCCAATTCGTGGGCCTTCGACCAGGGAGCGGCGGTCAAGTACGCACCCGACAGCGGGCGTTCACGCCAGCTGCTCAGTCGCGACGGGTGGAGCGTGAGCGGTGGCGGCACCGCGTCGCGCGACGGGCAGCCGCTCACCGCGCAGCTCATCTACGCGTCCGGCGACGCCACGAGGTCGGCGGCGGCGGCGCAGATCGCGCAGCAGGCTCACGTCAACGGATTTGCGCTCACCGTGAAGGGACTCGACGACACCGCGTTTGCCGGCGCGTTGCGTGGCGGAGCGTTCGACGCGGCGCTCGTGCTCTTCCCTGCGGGACTCGATCCAGACAGCTCGGCGCTCTTCGCGACCGGCGGACCCGAGAACTACGGCGCCTACAGCGACCCGATGCTGGACTCGCTGCTCGGTGCCGAGAAGGGTGTTGGCGCCGCCTCGGGCCAGAACCTCGAGCAGCTGCGCAAGCCCACATTCAGCCGCATCGAGCAGATCCTGTCGACCGACCTGCCCTGTTACTTCCTGTGGGTGCCGCGCGCGTTCACCGGTTTCAGCGCGACCGTCGGCGGCGTAGCCGGGGCGGGGCCGCAGCTCGACCTGGACCGGGCCGACAGCTTCTATCGTGACTGGTACCTGACGTGAGCGAGCCGGCGACCGGGTCGCCGGAGTATGGCGCCGGCCACTGGGCCGAGCTCGATCCCACCATCGGGTACGCGATCCTTCGATTGCGCATCAGCGTCTTCGTGATCGAGCAGCAGTGCGCGTACCAGGAGCTCGACGGACGAGACCTCGATCCGTCAGCGGTCCAGATGTGGGCGCGGCTCGGCGGGGAGGTCGTGAGCACGCTGCGCATCCTTCGGCTGGACGACGGCGCGTTCAGGATCGGGCGCGTGGCTACGGATCCGCGCTGTCGCGGACGCGGCATCGCCGGTGAGCTCATGCGCCGCGCGCTGCGTGCTGCGGGCCGCCCGTTGGTCCTCAGCGCACAGGCGCACCTGGTGGCGTGGTACGAGACGTTCGGTTTTGCCGTCTCCGGCCCCGGGTGGACGGAGGATGGGATCCCGCACGTGCCGATGCGCGTGACCTAGCCGAGGCGCGCTGCAGCACGCGAAGGCGATCGTTCGTGAGGACCTGCTCCTGCGCCTCGATCGCAGCCCGGTCCCGGCCGAAGTCGGTGTTGCGCGCGAACTCCAACACCGGCTCGAGAAACTCATTCGCCGGGGGCGGCTCGATGCCCCGGGGACGGAGCAGCGCGTCCGCGTGCGTGGTGTCGAATCGCGACCCGTACAGGAAGTACGGAAGGTACTGGCGGACGGCGGAGCCGAACCGCTTCCAGGGGCCGATGCCGAGCAGCGGGGACACCAGCGGCTCGATGAACCGAGGCAGCGGGGGTGGCGAGAAGCGCGGCGGCCTCGTGACGAACACGCGCGCGGCCATGTCGCCGATGTCGCAGGCCTGGGTTGCCCTTGCACCTGCGGCGAGCGCGTAGGTCTCGCCGGCGTCCCCCTGGAGCACCGCTGCGACCACGCCTCGGGCGACGAAGTCCACCGGAACGACGTCCACGGGCAGGTTCGGAGACGACGGTGCGTAACGGAGCATCCCGTCCGCGTAGGCGCGCAGCGGCCAGTAGATGACGTTGAAGCTGGTCGTCGCGCCCGAGCGTGAGTTGCCCACCACGATGGACGGCCTGACCACCGTGCACGGCAGGGCGCGCATGCGCGCGCGCACCTCCAGCTCGGCCTCGAACTTCGAGCGCTCGTAGCTGTTGCGAAACGCCTGTCCGACCTCGAGGTCGTCCTCGGCGAACCACGCGGGGTGACGCCCACTCACGAAGGCCGTGCTCACGTACGCGAACCGTTGCAGCCGGCCGCGCAGCTGCAGCTCCGCGGCGAGGTCGAGCATCGCAACCGTTCCCTGCACGTTGATGCGGCGCGCCGCCGAGAGGGGGTGATCGAAGCGCACCGACGCAGCCCCGTGAACGACATGGGTCACCCTGTCGGCCAGGGCGTGACGTGCCCTGACGCCGAGCCCCAGGTCCGGCTGGGTGAGGTCGCCTCGCAGGGCGCTGACGCGGCCGCCGAGAGCGGCCCATCCCGCCGGGCCGAACAGCTCGACGGCGATCTCCTCGACGCGATGGCGCGCTGTGGTCGATTTGCCGGCCCTGACGAGGCAGATGACGTTGGCGTCCGTGGTCGTCAGCAGCTGAAACAGCAGCTCCTGACCGAGAAACCCGGTCGCCCCGGTCACGAGGACGGTGCGCTCGACGATGGCACGTCTGATGGGGTCCGGTCCGCTCAATCGCACGCCCTCCTCCGGCTGTCTCATGAGATCAAACGAGCCAGGCTAGGACGATGTACCGGTCGCCGCAAGCGAGGCCACCGGATCGTTGCAGCGCGCACAAACGCACCACCGGGCGACCGGCCCCGATGCCTAAACGACGATGTTCACGATCCGGTCGACGACCGCCACGACCCTCTTCGGCGAGCGCCCGGCCAGCAGTTCGATCACCCGGGGGCGAGCCAACGCGAGGCGCTCCAGCTCGGCCGCCGTCGTGCCGGCGTTCACATCCATCTGATCGCGCACCTTGCCGTTGATCGAGATCGCGATCGTCACGGTCTCCTCTGCCGCCAGCGATTCGTCGTGCGCGGGCCACGAGCCGGGGCGGTGCACCGAGTCGGAGTGACCGGTGCGCTCCCACAGCTCCTCCGTGATGAACGGCGCAAAGGGGGCGAGGCACGTGAGCACCGTGGCCGCGTCGACGCGGCGGCCGTTCCCCTCCGCCGCCTCGTGGTCGAGCTCGCGCGTGAACTCCATCAGGTATGCGATCGCCGTGTTGTAGCGGAGGTTGGCGATGTCGTCGTCGACCTGCTTGATCAGACGGTGACGCCGTCGTTCGCGCGCCACGTCGCTGCCGTCGTCCGCGGTGGCGAGCTGCGTTGCCCGCCAGACACGGTTGAGGAATCGCGAGATTCCGGCGATGCCCTCGTCGCGAAAGTCGCCTCCCAGCGTGTACGGACCGAGGAACATCATGTAGAGACGGAACGTGTCGGCGCCGAACCGGTCGATGTACTCGTCGGGGTTGAGGACGTTGCCCCGGCTCTTGGACATCTTGGCCCCGCCCAGGATGATCATGCCGTGCGCCCGGAAACGCTCGAACGGCTCTGACACCGGGACCAGCTCCAGGTCGCGGAGGGCTCGCATCACGAAGCGTGCGTACAGGAGGTGGCGCACCGCGTGCTCGTTGCCCCCGATGTACATGTCCACGGGCAGCCAGGTCTCGGTGCGCTCGCGGTCGAACGCGACGTCGTCGAAGTCCGTCGAGGGGTAGCGCAGGAAGTACCAGGACGAGTCCAGGAACGTGTCGCTCACGTCGGTCTCCCGGCGCGCAGGCCCGCCGCACTTCGGGCAGGCGACGTTCACCCAGTCCTCCACGGCCGCCAGCGGCGACACGCCGGTGCCCGTCGGCCTGAAGTCATCGACCTGCGGCAGCAGGACGGGGAGGTCGTCCTCCGGCACCGCCACCGGCCCGTCCTCGGGGCAGTGGATGATGGGGATGGGCGGCCCCCAGTAGCGCTGCCGGGAGATGAGCCAGTCGCGGAGCTTGAACTGCACGGTCGGTTCCCCGCGTCGGAGCCGCTCGAGCTCGTCGACGATCGCGCGCCTCGCCTCCGCCGAGCCGAGCCCGGTGAAATCGCCACTGTTGACGAGAACACCCTGACCGCTGTACGGCGCCTGCGCCACGTCGCCGCCGCTGACGACCTCGCGTATCGGGAGGCCGTGCGCCCGCGCGAACGCCCAGTCGCGATCGTCGTGCGCGGGCACCGCCATGATCGCGCCCGTCCCGTACCCGCCGAGCACGTAGGGCGCCGCGTACACCTTCAACCCCTCGCCGGTGAGCGGATGGATCGCGTACGACCCCAGCTCGACGCCGACGCTGAAGTCGGGCTCGTCCGAGGGCGGCGGCAGGCGGTTGCGCCAGGCGTTGACCTCTCCGCGGCGCTCCTTGTCCTGCGGCACGAAATCGTCGAACTGCGGGTGGTCCGCCCCGATCACGAGGAAGGTCGCCCCATACAGCGTGTCCGGGCGCGTGGTGAACACCCACACGTCCTTGCGCGGGCAGCCCTCGAGGTCGAAGAGGATCATCGCTCCCTCGCTGCGGCCGATCCAGTTGCGCTGCATGCTCTTGGTCGACTCCGACCAGTCCAGCGTGTCGAGCGCGTCCAGCAGCTGCTGCGAATAGCGCGTGATCTTGAGCCACCACTGGCGCAGGTAGCGCGTCTGCACCACGGTGTGGCAGCGCTCGCACCTCCCGCTCTCGACCTGCTCGTCCGCGAGCGTGGTCAGACACGATGGGCACCAGTTGACAGCGCCCTCCCGCCACTCGGCGAGGCCGGCGTTGAACAGTTGCACGAACAGCCACTGCGTCCAGCGGTAGTACGCGGGATCCGCGGTGTTCACCTCGTGGCTCCAGTCGAACATCGACCCCAGTCGCTTGAGCTGGTTCTCGCGGAAGTTGTTCACGGCGCGGCGCATCACCACCGCAGGGTGCTCGCCGATCTTCATCGCGTAGTTCTCGCTGTGGATGCCGAACGCGTCGAAGCCCATCGGCTCGAAGACGGTGTCGCCGTGCAGCCGGCGCCAGCGTCCGTAGATGTCGCCGCCGGCAAACGGGATAACGTGTCCCACGTGGAGTCCCTCAGCCGAGGGATACGGGAACATCATCAGGTTGTAGAAGGGACGCTCCGGGGAGTCCAGCGGCGTGCGATAGTCGCCGCGCTCCTCCCAGATGCGCCGCCACCTCGCCTCCACGCGAGCGTGGTCGTAGTCGTCCAGGCTCACGCGACCCGGGCGATGGTCGTGGCGGTGCGGCTGTCCACCCGACTAACAGTACCCGCCGCCGCCGCCCGCGCACCGGGACGCGCCGGATCCACCCGCTGGGAGCCCGCAACGCCGACAATGGGGGCATGACTCTGAGGAGGCGTGTCGGGCTCCTCTTCCGGGCGCGGGCCGGCCGCGTGCTCGACACGATGGAGGACCCGGGCGATGCGCTCGAGCTCGCGTACGAGAAACAGCTCCAGGCACTGCAGCGCGTCCGTCGCGGCGTCGCGGACGTGGTCACGTCGCAGAAGCAGCTCGAGATCCAGCAGCGCCAGATGCGAGCGAACAGCGCGCGCCTCGAGGACCTGGCCAGGCGCGCCCTCGAGCAGGGACGCGAGGAGCTCGCCGCGAGCGCTCTGACCCAGGGCGAGCTCGTCGAGGGACAGCTCACCGGGCTCCGAGCACAGATGGACGCGCTGGCGCATCAGCGCGAGAACCTGGAGCTGGCCGGACAGCGACTGCAGGCACGGATCGCCGCCATGCGCACGCAGAAGCAGACGCTGAAGGCACAGTACAGCGCCGCTCGCGCAACAGTGCACGCCGGTGAAACCGTTGCGGGGATCTCCAAGGACATGGACGAAATCGAGCTGATGCTCGAGCGCGCCCGCGACAAGATGATGAGCACGCAGGCGCGCGCCGAAGCCGTCAACGAACTGCTCGACACGGGCGTGCTCAGCCGCCTCGGCGCGGGCGGCATCGACTCCATCGAAGCGCAGGTCCGTGCCACCTCCGTGGAAGAGAGCGTGGAACAGCGTCTCGCCACAATGCGTAAGGAGCTGGGACTCGGCGGCGAGCACCCGCGGCTCGAGGCGTCGTCGGACGCGAAGGCCAAGCCACGGGCGACGCGCCGCAGCGCGACCGAGTAGACGCGCCACAACGCCGCGCCCTATGCGGGCGCCATGTGCATAAGTTCCCCCCGCGCCGTCGGTGTCCCCGGAGAGCAGGCGCAGCACACGACCGCCGGCGGGAAAGCATAGACTTCGTCGCTTCCCATGCCGAGCCCGCCCGTGGACCTCGCGCGTTCGCCTATGCAGTGGGCCGAGGACGTCCTGCTTGCAGATCTTCGCGACGGTCTGCTGCGGCAGCCGCGCATGCGCAACGGCGGCAACGCGGTGCGATGCGTCATCGACGGTCACCAGGTGGTGGAGTTCTCCTCCAACGATTACCTCGGGCTCAGCATCGATCACCGTGTGCGCGAGGCCGCGTCGCTGGCGGCCCTCGAGTGCGGCGTCGGCTCGACAGGATCCCGGCATCTGAGCGGCTCGCACGCGCTGATGGTGGAGCTCGAAGCAGCGCTGTGCGGCTTCGCCGGCACTGCGACCGCGACGCTCGCGCCCACCGGCTACGCGGCGGACATGTCTGCGCTCGAAGCGCTCGGCGGTCGCGACGCGGCCATCTTCAGCGACGAACACAACCACGCGGCGATCGCCGACGGATGTCGCGCCTCCAACGCCAACGTCGAGCTGTTTGCGCATCGCGATCTCGACGACCTCGAACGACGGCTGTCGCGGAGCGATGGACGCCCGATCATCGTCAGCGATGCGGTGTTCGCCACCGAGGGAACGATCGCCGACGTCGCGGGGTTGAGCGCCATCGCGCGACGTTACGGCGCATGGCTGGTGCTCGACGAGGCGCACGCGACCGGCGTTGTCGGCGTGGGTGGGCGTGGTGTCGTGGCGGACGCCGGGCTCGAGTCGGATCCTCTGATCGTGCGGATCGTGACCTTCTCGAAAGCGCTCGGTGCGTCGGGAGCGGCGATCTGCGGTGGCGAGACCGTGCGCCAGCTGCTGTTCCAGCGCGGCCGTCCTCTCATCTACTCGTCCGCGCTGCCGCATCCCGTCATCGCCGCGGTGCTCGCTGCGCTGCGCGTGCTGCACGAGGAGCCCGAACGGGTCCAGCGGCTGCGTGAGAACGCTGAGCTGCTGCGCAGCGCCCTCGGTGACGTGGTCGCGGCCGCGGCGCATCGCGGCATCCCCATCGTCCCGGTGGTCATCGGCGACGCGGTGCGCGCGATGGAGCTAGAGAACGCGCTCTGGGAGATGGGCTGGATGGTGCACGCGCTGCGCCCACCGACAGTGCCCGTCGGCACCAGCCGGCTCCGCGTCGTCGCCTCGGCCCTGCACGACCCAGGCGACATTCGGGGCGTCGCACAGGCGATCCGCAGTCTCGTCACGTGAGGTCGCCGGACATACGGGCCGTCGAGCGGATCGCAGCGGACATCCCCTCGGGCTGACCATGACGGACGTCTCGTTCGTCGACGTGTGCACGGACTCGGACCTCGAGCGATACCTCTCGGTGGAGGCGGAGTCGTTCGGAGAGCCGGAGGCCGAAATCGACGCCGAGGGGCGCGCCGCCAGGGAGCACGCGCTCATGCGGATGCTGCTCGCGGGCGATGAGGTGGTGGCGGGCTATTCGCTCATGGGTGTCGGCCAGTTCTTCGGCGGGCGGAGCGTCCCGGCGCAGGCAGTCGCGTCCGTGTTCGTGCACCCCGCCTGGCGCCGTCAGGGAATCGCCGGTTCTCTGCTGGCCGACCTCGTCGACGCGGCGCGGGGGTTGGGCACGGGGCTGGCGCCTCTCTACGCGTCCACCACCCGCCTCTACCGGCGCTACGGATGGGAGGTCGGTGACCGCACGCTCTGGTGTCGGGTTCGAACCGACGCGCTGTCGCACCTGCGCGGCTCGGGTCGGGCCCGCTCCCGTCCCGGCAGATCGGAGCTCGAGTCCTTCCGGCGCCGATTCCTTCCCGAGTACGACGGCCCGTTCGACCGCCCGGAGTGGTGGCTCGACGTCCACTGGGACACCGAAGGCAAGCGGGACGGCCGTCGCGAGTACGGCTGGTACGAGGACGGCCGCCTCACGGGGTACGTGATGCTGCGCGAGTCGTTCGAGCACAGAGAGGTGTTCATCGCTGTGCAGGACCTGGTGGCCGAGACGCCGGATGCGCTGCGAGGTCTGCTCGGGTTTCTCGGCGGGCACGAGGCCCAGGTCGCAGAGATCACCATCAAGCGCGCGGGCATCCATATCAACGAGCTCATGTACCTGCTTCCCGACGCCGACAAGGCTGTGGCCGTTGACGGCAGCATCTCCTGGATGCAGCGAATCATCGACGTCGACTGCGCTGTGCAGCGGCGTGGCTGGCCGGGTGCGCCCGACTCGCGGCTGGAGCTCGAGATCAGCGACCCCTGCGCTGAACAGCCGTCGCGCGCGGTTTTGGAGATCGCCGGCGGCGAGGGAGCCGTGTCCACCGGCGGCAGCGGACGGATCCGCTGTGGCCTCGGAGCGCTGTCGGCCTGGTACTCGTCGCGCCTGACCGCGCGCGAGGCGCGGCGGCTCTCGATGCTCGAGGCGACCGACGCTGACGTGGCCGTCATGGACGCCGTCATCGCGCGCCGTCCGTGGTGGGAACCGGACTATTTCTGATCGGCGCAGGCGCGACAGCCGGCTGCAACAACGAACAAGGGAGGATGACGATGCACGTGCGACGGCTGGGTAGCAACGGGCCGACGGTTTCGGCGATCGGTTTCGGCGCGATGAGCTTCGCCGGCTACTACGGCGAGGCGGAGGACGGCGAATCCGAAGCAACGCTGCGCAGAGCCCTCGAGGTGGGGGTCACGTTCATCGACACCGCCAACATCTACGGCGCGGGTCGCAGCGAAACGGTCGTCGGCCGGGTGATCGACGGTCACAGGGCCGACGTGGTGCTCGCGACGAAGTTCGGCGGCGGGGGTACGGACGGGCTCGGCAAGCCGGAGACGGTTCGCCCTGCGCTCGAGGAGAGCCTCGCGCGTCTCGGCACCGACTACGTCGACCTCTACTACCTGCACCGAGTCGATCCCAGGACGCCCATCGAAGAGACGGTTGGCGCGATGGCCGAGCTCGTCACCGAAGGCAAGGTGCGCTTCCTGGGGGTGTCCGAGGCGGCTCCGGCCACGATCCGGAGAGCGCACGCGACGCACCCCATCACTGCTCTGCAGACGGAGTACTCGCTCTTCAGCCGAGACCCGGAGGAGGCGATACTGCCCACCGTTCGCGAGCTCGGCATCGGGTTCGTCGCCTACAGCCCGCTCGGGAGGGGGCTCCTGACCGGGCGGTACAGGAACGGCAGCGACCTGCCCGAGGAGGACTGGCGCCGTACCCTGCCCCGGTTCGAGGAGGCCAACCTGGAGCGCAACGCTCGCATCGTCGCCGAGCTCGGAGCGATGGCGGAGAGCCGCGGCCTCTCTGTGGCCCAGCTGGCGCTGGCCTGGCTCCTGCACCAGGGCGACGACATCGTCCCCATCCCGGGCACGCGCAGGCGCGAGAACATCGAGGCGAACGCGGCCGCGGCGGACGTCGCGCTCAGCGCGGGCGAGCTGGAGCGGCTCAACGACCTCGCTTCGCCGGCCGCGGTGGCCGGAGCGCGCGGAGCGCCGTGGTACATGGAGCGCGTCGACCTCTGACGGCGGCGCGGCGGCAGCACGGACATAAAGGAAAGTGCGGCTCCGAGGCCCCCCGTCCTCGACGCCGCACTCCCAGGTTTTCGCAGGTCGGCGGCCCCCGGGGCCGCCGGCTCTGAAGTTCAGCTCCAGCCCGATCCGTCCGCCATGACTCTCTCCTGGTGGGAGCCGGCTCGCGCCGGCCCCGTGGTGCTGTCTGATGCGTGACGAAGCTTCTCGCGGCGCCGCCCGAGCTTCAAACGGCCCCCGAGCGCGGCTTCACAACCCTTCGCCAACGTCTGACAAGGTTTTACAAGCCCGCCGCCAGACCGGCGTGCCGATTGACGGCGGCGCAAAGAGCCGTCTACTGTTCCGCTCACTGCGCTCGTCCCCGAGCGCGCAAAGCGAGGATAGGCGAGGTCATGGAAGGTAGATCCAGAGGAGCGCGCGGTGTGGCGATCGCCTCGGTAGCGTTGACTTCGGCGGCCATGCTCGCAGGGGTTCGTGCCAGTAGCGCTCACGCCGCCGGACCTGCACCGGTGTTCGGTCAGCCGACGCCCAGCGGCATCGTGGGTGACGGGTTCGAGCAAGACCTCCGCCTCGACAACACGACCAACCACGAGGTCATCTACTCGAGCGCGCCAGTCGGTCTCGGCAGCTCGAGCACCATCTGGCACTCCACCGACGGCGGCCAGACCTTCAAGTACATCCCGTCCCAGATCCCTCCGTACGGCAAGCCGTTCGCGTGCGTGGGAGGCGGTGACGCGGAGTTGAACGTGGACTCGGCGGGTCACCTCTACTTCGACGACCTGTACCTCGCCAACTTCGCGGTCGGGCGGTCGGACAACGGCGGCACGTCTTTTTCCGCCACCAACTGCTCCGGTATTCCCGACACACCGGTCGACCGGCAGTGGTACACGTCGCTCGGTGATCCCACCGGTGGCGCACCTCGCGACGGCCTGTTCCTCGTCTACGACGAATCGCCGGGGTCGGGACTGCTCGCGAGCAAGTGCCCCGGCAACGTCGGCAACATCCTCTCCATCGCGCGATCCCCGGCCAACGGCGGGGCCGGGGCAACCGCCGGCGCGCAGTTCAGCCTGCCGCTCGAGCTGAGCTGCGACGAAGGGATCATGGGCAACGACGTCAGCTTCAACTATCCGTGCACCCTCGGAGCGAACTGCATGGGCGGCATCCTGCCCGAGGTGTTCGTGATTCACGACAACAGCGCGCTCGACAACATCACGATCGATCGTTGCGACGTGGTGGCCACGTCCATCTCGAACCCGCAGGGCCTTGCCGCCTGCACGGGTGACGTCGTCGTGTCCAGCTTCCCCGGCTTCAAGACGGGTGCCAACTTCCCCACGATATCCGTGGACGACCAGGGCAACCTGTTCGCGGTGTGGGAGGAGGCGCCGGTCGACGTGAGCGGCAACGTGACCGGCAACACGCAGCTCTATTTCTCGACGTCGAGCACCCGCGGGGCTTCGTGGACGCTCGCGCAACCGCTGCCGACGCCCGGCCTCGACCAGGACGTGATGGCGTGGCCGGGATCGGGCGACCCCGGGCGGATCGACGTCGCGTTCTACGGGACGCCCGCTCCCTGGGCGCCAGGGGACGTCACCGGGCCCGACAGCGTGAACGGCCAGTACAGCCTGTACGTGGTTCAGACCCTGAACAACGGCGCCACTTGGTCGGCGCCGATCCTGGCGAGCGAGCACTTCACGCACGTGAGCACCATGTACACGCTGATCGGTGGCCAGACCGGGAACCGCGGAGTGGGCGACTTCCTGCAGCTGCGCATCGGTCCCAGCGGCGAGGCCGAGATCTCGTATTCGGACACCAACATCTTCGAGGGCAACTCGGATCTCTCGCCGGAGGCGATGTACGTGCGGCAGATCTCCGGCCCGAGCGTCTACAGCAACGCCACGATCAGCGGCACGCCGCCGCCCACCGGGGGCTGCGTCAACGACCCGCAGAACGACGCGACGTTCGATGCCTCGGGCGTGATCGGCCCTGACATGCCGCACCTCGACCTCCTCCAGGCGTGCATGTCGCAGCCGGACGCCACCCACTACCAGATCAAGATGAAGGTGGCAGACCTGACCACGCCCGGGGGCAGCTCCGGCCCTGGTCCCGACGCGACCGCCGGTGGGACGGTGAACACCTGGCAGATGCAGTGGCACGTGCCCTCCACCACGGACCCGGCGGGCGGTGCGCTCTTCATGGCGTACATGGAATCCGCGAACGGTGCTGCGCCGGTGTGCTGGGTGGGTCAGAACTCGCAGCAGGAGGCGCCCGGCGGCGCAGAGCTCACCTACCCGGGAACGACCCAGCTGCCTTCGAGCGACTGCTCGTACACGGCAACAGCGCCCGGGCTCATCACCATCACGGTGCCGATCGCCGACGTGACGGAACCGGGAGCGCTCAACAACACGCTCTACAGCGTCACGGCGTCGACGCAGACAGTCGACGCACCCAATGCGGAAACGCCCGCTGCACAGAACGTCCCGGCGCTCGGCGTCGTCGCGGGGCAGCTCCCGAATCTGATCGACGTCGCACCGGCGTTCGATTTCAACCCGACGCCGAGCGGCAGCGTGCCGGAACTGCCGTGGGTGCCGCCGGCGATCCTGCTGGGAGTCGGCGCAGCGCTCGTCGTCAGGCGGCGGGCGTTCGCCCGCCGGGCACCATCGGACTGACAACGGCGCATGTCGAACGGGGTCGCGGGAGCCGTCGTCGCACTGAGCGCGCTCGCATTCGGCACGGTGGCGAGCCACGCCGACGCCGGTGTCAGCTTCAGCGCCGATTACGTCAACAAGGACCTCGGCGGCGGTGAGCCGTACGTCATCTACAGCCACGGCGGCAACGACCTGATCTACACGTCGCACGAAGGGACCACGCATCTCGACAACTCGAACCCACATACGGGTGACTGCGATCTCCAGACGCACATGGGCTTTCTGTGCAGCTACGACAACCAGGTCAACATCTGGTACTCGCAGGACGGCGGCCAGAACTGGACGAAGTCGCTCGGCAACCCCTTCTACACGGGCTTCAGCGATCCATCGCTCAGCGAGGACGAGGGCGGCAACGTGTACGACACCGGCATCGACCTCGCCAACGACGCGGTGTACGCGTCACAGGACGGCGGTAACACGTGGATCGCGGGAACGCCGCAGTGCCACGCGGGTGACCGTCCGTGGCTCGCCGGTGGCCGGGCCGGCGAGGTGTTCATGAGCACGGACACCGAGGAAGCCGGTCACGAGATCTTTCACGGCACGCTGAGCGGGAGCGGCGGACAGAACCTGACGCTGGTCTGTTCGGCCTTCGGCATTCCGGACGGCGGTGGCCAGGGACAGCTCTACTACGATCACGCGAACGGCGACCTGATCGAAGGCGCCGATTTCAGCGACGGGGGATTCGGCGTGGGCGTGCTGCCCAACGCCTCGGGCGCGAACTTCAGCGGCGTCGGCACGGCGACCCCGTTCACGCAGCACGAGAGTGCCACGCTGTGCACTGCGCACCCGTCCTACTGCTCGGACTTCGCCATCTTTGCGCCGCAGATCGCAATCGACCGAGGCAACACAACATACGTGGTCTGGGCCAACAATCCGCGCGGCACGGGCACCACCGGTTGCAGCACGACCGTTCCCAACGCGATAGGTGGGCCGAACCTCCTGCCCAACCAGGTGATCATGATCTCGACGCCGGACGATGGAAAGACCTGGTCACAACCCATCGTGATCGCGTCGCCTCCAAACGCCAACGTCGTGTGGCCGTGGGTCACCGCCGGAGCCGCGGGGAACGTCTCGGTGGTCTGGGACCAGAGCGACCAGATCACGGATCCAGACTGCGACAGCGCCCAGCTCCTCGGCGGGAGTCCGACCAACTGGACGGTCCAGGCGGCCAACATCTACGGTCTCAACACCACCAACCCGGTCGTCGATCAGGTCAACGCCGTCCCGAACTTCGACGGGTTGCACGCCGGCGGCATCATCCATGTGGGCGGCATCTGCCAGTCCGGCACGACGTGCGCCGTGACGGGTCAGGACCGCCGTCTCGGAGACTTCCTCACGAACTCACTGGACCAGAACGGCTGCGTCATGGTGGCAACCGGCGACACCGCGTTGACCAACCCGAACCCTCCCGGCGGTCAGTTCCCCACCAGCCGGCCGCTGTTCCTGCGCCAGGCCAGCGGCCCCAGTCTCACCACCGGGCTGCCGTGCGCGTCACCGATCGCCTCCACACCGGAGGCGCCGTACTTGCCCGCCTTTCTCGGTGCCGGCGTGGTCGGCACACTGATCGTCGGATACCGGAGACGTCGTAGCCGAACTGCCTGACGGTCACGTGTCGGTGCCGGCCGATCTCCATTCTTGGTGCTGAGCCGCGCCTGCCCATTCCGGGCAGCGACCCTCGGTGGGCAGGCGCGTCGGGTTCAGCGGGTGATCGCTACGAGCAGGTGGACTTCCCGGTTCCGCTGAGCGAGCCGGTGTAGTTCGCGCCGCCGCCGCCGGTGGCGCCCCCTGTCACGAATGGCTTGAACGCCTCCGGCGTTCCGGCGTGGTCCGAGTTCTTGTAGACGCTCGCCTTGGTGTCGTCCACGGGCTTGACACCGAGGCTGTTGTAGTCGGGCGAGAACGTCGTGTACGCCGCCGCAGCCCACTGCCAGTTGATCGAGACGCCCGGCGTGTCACTGGTCAGGGTTCCCGACCACAGGACAGGTTGGACCCCACCCGGAAGGCCCCCCGGTGGCTGGTACTCGAGGCCCGAGAGGAACGCGTTCCCCGCCAGCCCGGACGAGGGCACGGTGGTCACCCATCGCCCTCCGGTGAACGTCGTGGTTGCGGAGGTGGCGGTCGGCGAGAACGTCACCTGCGCGTCAGGGACGGCAAGCGTTGTGGGCGTGTGGTTCGCCGTGAACGTGATGGTCTGCCCCGAGAACGTGAGCGTGACCGGGTGGGTGCCGAGCCCGGTCGCCTTCAGCACGCTCGAGAACCAGATGGTGTCACCGGAGGCGATCGGCGTTCCGCTGAAGTTCGACGAGATGGACGTCGCGGTGCAGCCGAACACCGGCGCCGGACACGACCCACCCGGCGACTGCGTGAGGAACGGCTTGTATCCGACGACGCCGTCCTGATCGATGATCCGGTCGCCCGTGCCACCCGGGTTGCTGGCGATCGTCGGACCCGTCGTCTTGCCCCACCAGTTGCTGGTCGCATCGAGCGAGCCTGCGGTCGGCGGCGCGTACCCGGGCCCACCGCCTGAGCTCACGTCGTTGTCCTCTTCCAGCCCGGCTGCGCTGTTGCCCTCGATGCAGTTGTTGTGCGCCGTCACGCCGGAGTTGGGGCCGACTGCGAAGGGATCCGCAACCTGGATGCCGCGCACGCCACCGGCAAGCACGTTGCCCGTGATGCTGATCTGGCTGTCGCCACCGGCGAGATCGACCGTCGCGCTCGAGGTGGAGCCGATGCTCCGGTTGCCGCTGATCGAGCTGTTCAGAACGTCGAACCACGCGATCCCCTCCGTGGTGCCTCCCACCAGGGTGTTGTTCGACACGGTGATGGAGTCGCCGGCGCTGTCCACCAGCATCGAGGTGCTCGTGTCGCCGCTGAACGTGTTGCTGTCGATGAGCGCGTTCGTCAGGCCAAAGCTGGTTTCGATCCCGTTCCCGCTGCCGGCTCCGGGCAGTGTGTTGTTACGGATCAGGTTGTGCTGCACGAGCGCGGCGATCACGCCCGTGTTGTCCAGCTCGATTCCCGCGATGTTGTTCTGGATGATGTTGTTGACGATCTGGTGCCCGCCCTGTGTCCCCGAGAAGCCGGGGTTGGTCCAGATTCCCGCGCCGAACGCGCCCGGATTGGTGGTCGGGTCGAGGCTGGCACCCTCGAGGGTGAAGCCGTCGATCGTGACGTTGTTGGCCTCGATCTGGATCGGCCCGTTGGCATTCGTGATGATCGACTCCGGCCCTGACCGCGAGCGCGCGTCGACGCCCGCCTGGGCACCCTGCAGGGTGACGCTCCGCAGGATCGTCACGTCTTCGTTGTAGGTTCCCGCGGCGACGGTGATCGGATCGCACGTCGGGTCGTTGACGGCCGACTGGATCGTCGGGTGCGTGAGCGACGGGACGTTGCATGTTGCGGCAAACACCGGGCTCTGACTTGCGACGGCAAACGTCAGGGCGATTACTGGCAGCGCAACAAGGCTTGCAACGAGTCTGGTTTTCATCGGCATCTCCCTCGAGGCGCTTCGGCCTCATCCTGGCCTCTCTCTCGACCCCCAGCTGTGGGGCGGCGAGCCCGGACGGACTCTAGCGCGATCGACCAGCCTCCGTCGGGGCCCACCCCGCCGCCGCCTCGCGTTTGCGGGTGCTGATGCGTTCGAGCGCGTTCAAGCACGCGCTGACGACCGGCTGCCTATGCCGGCGCAGAAGAGGTGACGGTGACTGAAGCCGGGAGCGCTTCGGCGCTGGCGAGCCGGCGCGCCACAGCGATCGCATCCTGGAAAAGGGCCTGCGCGCCGACGATGTTGGCCTCGGCTCCCGAGTGCGTGCTGACCCGACCATCATCGACACCGTCCCCAACCCGCCCCGTACGGCGGTCGTACACCGCCTCGCCCGCAGGGTTGCGCCCGTTGAACCACGCGCGTGAGGCGGCGGCAAGCGCGGCGTACTCCGACCTCGCGGTCACGTCCGCGAGCCTGTCCAGCGCAAAGATCACGGAAGAAACGTCATAGGGCTGAACGTGCGGCGCGTCGTAGCAGGCTCCAACGACACTTGTAAAGAGGGCGTCCGCGCTGCGGCGCGAGATGACGAGAAGGTCGTCGCGACCCAGGCGCGCACCGGCATCGGCGAGCACGCCCTCTTGGATGTGACCCCACAGGTGTGGGCTTCCTCGCTCACCAGGCGCGTTCATGAGCACGTCGCCGATGCGGCAGCGTACGAGCTCGTCACTCCATCCGGGGACGAGATCGGACAGGGCCTGATCATTGCCGGTGTCGGACAGCGTGAGCGCCGTCAGGATGTGCAGCGCGCGCACGTCGCTGGGAACGTTGGACGCCGCGGCGATGTGCGGCAGGCCCCGCAGCAGCGCCGGAACGATGCGCGGATCGCTGAGCACCCGCGACGCCCTGGCCAGTGCGAGTGTGGCTCGCGCTTGCCAGAAGCCACCGCCCGCGATCGAGGTGCGCCCTCGAAGATTCGGCGTCCCCTCCCAATCGAGGATGAAGTTCACCCAGCGCCCGTCGGTGTCCTGCATCGCGAGGACGAACTCGAGCAACCCCTGGCACCAGCGCATTGTCCACGGTAACCCGGTCGCCGCCCACAGATCGCAGTACAGGTCGAGCGCCCGCGCCGCATCGTCGACGCAGGCAATACCCTCGTAGCCGGCCTCCTGGGCCCGGACGGGTTCATCGAGGCCGTCCGCGTACACGGCAAGCGCTACCGCGCTGCTCCCCGCGAACGGGACGCTCCGGCCGAGACGCGCAAGTTGCCTCAGCACGGCTGGAGCTGATCGATGATGTCCTGGACCGTGAAGTCCGCGGCGGCGAGGCAGCTGTCGGCAGCCCCGTAATACACACGAATCTTCTTCCCGGCGGGGTCGAGCGCGACGTGCCCACATGAGAAGACGACGTCGTCGACGAGGCCGATGCGCTCGTATGGCTCGATCGGTACGAGGATCGGTTCCGGTGAGCGGGCGATGACCCGGCTGGGATCGTCGCCATCGAGGAGCAGGCCGCCCAGCGAATAGCGGGTACCGCGGTCGACGCCGTGGTAGATCTCGAGCCAGCCTTCGCTGACGCGGAAGGGAACCGTGCTTGCGCCGGTGCGGAGCTCATCCCACGTGCCAGGCCGGGGCAGCGCCAGCGGCGTGTGCTCGCCCCAGTGGACGAGGTCGGTCGAGTAGGCAATCCAGATCCCCAGCACCCGGCCGAACGACTGGGGCATCGGACGGGTGAGCGCGGCGAAACGATCGCCGACACGCCCGGGGAAGAGCACGACGTCCTTGTGGTCGGGCAGGAACGTCATTCCATGGCGATCAAACGAACGGAAGTCCGTCGTTGTGAGGCGGCTGGTGCTGATGCCCAGACGGCTCACCGAGACGTAGGTGATGTGCCAGATTCCGTCGATCAGCGTTGCCCTGGGATCCTCGCAGCCATACTCCTCGAAGCGAGTTCCCGGAGTGATCGCCGGCGTGTCGTCAACCCGAAAGTGGATGCCGTCGCTGCTCCGTGCCACTCGCAGGTGCGACATCTGGGTGAGAAAGTCGCTGACGTCGTCCGCTGCGGCGGTGAAGCCACCCGTGAGGTTGCGATAGCGGATCGCACGCGGATCGCTGAGGTCGAGGCCGGGGGTGTCACGCGGGAGGAACACCTCGACAACGCGCGCCGGCGCGCGTTCGGTGTCGAGGAATGCGATCCCGATGACGTCGTCGGCTCGGTACCCTGGGCCCAGCGGCTTGAGCTGTGGCTCCGGACGTGTGAGATCGAGGGTCAGCGCATCGGGCGGAGGAACGGCGCCGACACGGGGTCGCTCCCCCACGCGCATCAACAGAACCACCTCGTCGCCGATGCGCGCCGTCGCGGCGTTGAAGACCGAGACGACCTCGAGGCTCGGCTGCGAAGGAGATACGTCCGCTGCTGTGAGAATCGGGTTCTCGGGCACACGTTTGCCGAGATCGTGTGCCGGGTTCGACTGCAGGCCGCCGCGCTGCGCTGGAGGTTGCGTGTGCGCCACGCTGTTCATGACGTCCAGGAACGCACGGGCTGATCGGGGCCACGTCGCTTCGTGGGCGTAGGCGAACGCGGCCTGCTCGAGCGACTTCTTCGCGCCCGGGTCGGCGAGGATTCCCACCACGGCGTGCGCGAGCTGTCCCGGATCACTGAAGTCGACGAGCACTCCGCGGCCGTCGCTGAGCGCCTCGGCCGCGTGCAGATATCGTGTCGAGACGATCGCCTTGCCTGCTCCCAGCGCATACGAGAGCGTCCCGCTCGTGATCTGATTGGGGTCGAGGTAGGGCGTCACGTAGACGTCGGTCGCGAGGAGCAGGTCGATGATGTCGCGCTGGCTCATGTACTCGTCGATGAAGGCCACATGGCCGTCGAGCCCGAGGGATTGGATCTGCGCGACGAGCCCATTCCGATACTCCTCGCCCTGCAGGCGAAGCAGATCTGGATGCGTCTGACCGGCGATCAGATAGAGCGCGTTCGGATAGTGGGTGATCACCTCGCACATCGCGTCGATCATGTGCTGGAGCCCCTTGCGCGGATCGACCAGACCGAACGTGGAGATGAGCGGCCGCCCTTCGACTCCGAGCCGCTTCTTGAGTCGCACCCGCCCGTGCGGCTCGATCACGGGCATCCCGTGCGGGATGACCCGAGGCGGTCGAACGAGGCCATAGTCGGTCGTCAGGATGCCGATCGCTGCAGACGCCATGACGATGACCTCGTTGCTGAGCTCGGCGATGGTACGCACGGCCTCGCGAATCGACGCCGGCGGCTGGGGGATAACCGTGTGCATCGTCGTCACCACCGGCTTGCGCAGCTCTTGGAGGAACACGTGTAGGTGGTTCTCATAGGCGCTGTCCGTCCACCGGCCGGCGATGAACTTCGGCTCCGTCCAGGTGCCGTACAGGCCGAACTCGTGCTGAACGTTCACCACATCAGCCTTCGACGTGTTGATCGCGAGCGCGGCGGCGCGGTAACTCTCGGGGTCACCCTGGCGAATGCGCCATCGCACCTCGGACGCGTACGGGCGGAGCACGGCGGGCTCCTCGATGGCGGCGATCCGGCACGCCACCGTGGGATCGCTGGCGCGCACCGCTGCCATCAGATCTGCCGAGAACGTCGCGATGCCACATCGTCGGGGTATGGCGGAAGAGACGAAGGCGATGCGCATGGCCCCTCGCGCGTGCTTAGTCGCGACGCCGATTCGAGTGCGTCATGACGCCGGCTGACGCAGCCGAAGGCTTGGAGCGCTTGCGAGCCATCCGATGGAATCGTACTCTGATCTCGGACAACGGCTCAGCACGATCCGCGAGCGGAACACCTCGAGCCTGCTTGCCATATGCTGTTTGCGGCATGCCGAAGGACGTGAGAGAAGCCGAACGCGAACGCCAGAGAAGCAAGGAACTCGAAGAGCATGACGAACGGGTGCGCAAGGATCAGACCGAGAAGGTCCAGCGTGACCGTGCGGACAAGGCCGGCCGTGAGGCGCGCGAGGGTACGTAGCAGCGCGTGATTCGACCCGGTGGCTCAGCCACCTGGGAGCGCGGGCAAACGACCAGATGGGCCGCGCACCGGAGTGCGCCGCCCAATCCGTCGGGGTTGTGCAACTCAGGCGGTAAGAGCGGGCGCTCCGACCAATTTGGGCTGCTCAATGGTCGCTTTCACCGCGATGCGCGTTGGCTGCGCTCGCTGGGCTCGGGGCACCGTCACGGTGAGGACCCCGTTGTCGAAGCTTGCGGAGATCTCTTCGACCTTCACCTCCGCCGGGAGGCCAACCTGGCGAAACACAGAGTTCAGGTTCCGCTCGCGCCTCACGTACGTCTCCCCCATGAGCTCATGGTCGTGGCGGGCTCCGCGAATCGTCAGCACGTTTTCGTCGAAGGTGATGTCGAGGTCCTCGGCTTTGAACCCCGGCACAGACGCCACGATCGCGAACGCATCGTCGCTTTGGCGAATGTCGAGCGGCAGCGAGTGAACCGCCCGCTCAGGCGCGTGGCGAGCAATCGCATCATCGTAGAGCTGATCCTGCATCGCGAACAGCTCCGTCCAAGGATTCCAGCGGTTCATAACCATGGCGTCAACCTCATCGGATTGCGATGTTGGATTACCCCGAGTGGGGCCTCAACCACTGAACGTACCCAGCGATCGACGCTGTCAAACGCGACCGTGAAATTCAGGCCATAAACGGCGCAAACGCAGAAGCACTGGCGCGGCGGACGCGCCGTCGTATCGAGCAAGCCAATTGTGCAGAGGCTGCCCGCTCACCCTGTTCCGACACCGCTACGCTGCGTTCCCTCACATGAGGGAGTGTCAAGCATCAACCGAAGTCGGTGTAAAGCCTCAGCCGAAGTCCTTACCAGGCCCAGCAACCCGCCCGAATCGGGCACTATCTCCTGCGACAGACGGGCACCATGACCTGAGACATCACATGGAGCCGACGGGGAGATTCGAACTCCCGGCCAGCGGTTTACGAAACCGCTGCTCTACCACTGAGCTACGTCGGCGAGTGCCTCTCAGAGTACCAGCGCCTTCTCACGGCACGGCGCTCGCAGTCTCGAGGCGGGCGGGCATTTCGAGGAAGCGCCCCAGCCGGCCCACCTCATCCTGAAGCAGCCGCGGGACCCCTCGCTGAAGCGTACCGAAAGGGGTGAGCTCGACGACGGCCTCGCGTGACCCTCTGCGCAGACGCCAAGCGCCTTCAAGGTGCCCGTCCACACTGAGCGTCGGGTTGATCCAGCCCCCGCTGTAGATGTGCGCGGTCCGGTCCGCCTGGATCATCGCGTCTCGGTTGCGGTAGCCCAGCAGATACGTGTCGAAGTACGGAAGGAGCCGGACTGAGGGCGCTCGCCCATCTGCCGTGAACCGCTCGGACGACCTCAGGCGCATCAATCCGGGGATCGGTGCGGGCACCGGTTCGAGCTCATCACCGATCGCGGCAACTGCTGGGCGCGCAACGCTCATCGGCAGTCCCGACCAGGTTCGAAAGTCCGCAAGGCCGGCCGGCGCATACGCGGCGAAGTAGCGCCGGGCAAGCTCGGTCTCGGCCCGCTCGCGGCGGAGCGCCGTCTGGTCCCCCTGCACCACGTCGTCGAGCAGCGCGAAGGTGTTGAACCGCCCGATCTGCTCGGTCAGCACCAACACGCCGCGGTAGGCCGCCAGCGCAAGCAGGTGGATCATGGCCTGGCCATGTGGCACGGTGATTCCTCTCGCTTCCAGCCAATCGCGCAACTGATGTCGCGTCAACGGTCCGTCACTCAGAGCCCGACGGATCGAAGCTATCGCCCGCTCGCACAAAGCGTCATCTAGGCCTGTCTGCGCGCGGCGAGTCGCGTCACGAGCGGCGTTCAGCGGACCGAACAGCCGCAACAGCCAGCGCGCGTCGTCGGCCGCCACGAGGTGGAGGGTGCCGCGCATCAACCAGACGCGCACCAATGTCCGTCCGGGACCATGCGCACGCGCGACAGCCGCTTCTGTCAGCCCGCGACCACGCACCCCAAGCGAGGCGAAACCAGCGTCGAGCGCCTGAGCCTGCACGCCGCACACCGCTCGCGCGACATCGGCGGGTTCGCGCTCGACGGTGGTGGCGTCGCAGAGGAGCTGATGCGCAACGCGCTCGCGAAGGACGTCGCGAAGCGTGGATTCGGCCACGCGACCGTGCTAGGTGCCGCCGGCTAGAGGTCGATGCGACGCCGCCGCCGCACGCCGACCGCCGCCATGAAACCCACCGCCAGAGCGGCTACTGCGAAGAGCAGCCGCGCATTCCCCTCGGGAAGGTTGTTGCTGGGGGACTGCACGACATCGAACGGCGCCGCCGCGTCGATGAGGTTGAACGGCACGCCGCCTATGCCTCCGATCGACGGAACCGTGCTGGCCGGCTGCGTCAGCGTCATGGTCGCCGCGGTGACGCTGTAGAGGGTCGAGTCGATCGGAATCGTGGGCGTGACATCCGCGATCGGGACGTCGAGCGTGATCGTGCCGGGCGCGGTTGCCGTATAGCTGCCGGTGATCTGGTTCGCACCTGGGTAGCTGCGCAGCGCCCCGTTGCCGGCGGTGACGAACGCGGCGTCCCCGTCCCAGAACGTCGGCGCGGCCCCGTTGTTCGACTCCATGTACGCGAAGTAGTGGTGCCCGCCGTTGGCGTCGCCGTTGCCGCTCGAGTCGCGTCCCTCCGGTCGCAACCAGGAGAGCTGCCACACGAGGTCGGTCCCACCCGGATCGCCCGCCGGCGCGAGCGACGTGAGGTCGGCGACCTTGATCGTGAACCGGTAGTGCGCGGAATCGAGCTGCGTCCCGGTCGCGCCGAGGATGTCCAGATTGGGGATGTTGGAACTGCTGACACCGGCCGCGTCGAACGTGGCGTCCCCCGCCGGATCGGTGCTCGACCCGAGTGCTCTCGGCGTCCCCAGCACGACCGCCTTGGCCGGATCTGCGAGCACGCTCGCGCCTCCGTTCTGCTTGACGAACGCAGCCTCACCAAGGGTTTCGAACGGATGGTTCGAGTCCGTGTACGTGATGTTCGCCTCGCCGGCCGGGCCGATGCGCATCTGCAGAAAATCGCCTGTGGCAGTGCGCTGCGTGTCCAGCGTCGGTCCCAGGGGATTGCTCGGGTTGCTGAGGCCCAGCAGCGTGAAGATGTGCCCGCGGTGCGTGAAGTGCTCGCTGGCGAGGATCGGCTGCGTCCACGTCTGCGCGCCGTCGAGCGACTGCGCGAAGTACAGGCCCCAGTCACCCTCTGCGGCCGTCGGTCCGGCGGTCGCGCCTGTGCCCTGCACCGAGTCCGTGCCGTACCACGCGAGATCCAGCCGGCCTGCGTCCCCGGCAGCGACCCACGCGAAGACGTTGTTGTGCAGACCCGGAGTGGGGATGAGCGATGGTGTGCTCCACGTGGCGCCCTGGTTGTGTGACACCGACATGTAGAGCAGGCAGTCACCCGTCACCGCCGCGGTCGTCCGGTCGTACGGAGCCTGCTCCCAGACCACGTAGACGTTGCCCGCCGAGTCGATGCTGAGCACCGGGAAGTTGCCGGCCGTGATGGCGTTCGGGAAGCTGGCGATCTCGACGTCCTGGCAGTTCGCGAAGCCCGTCGGCGACGTCACGAAGTCCACGAGGTCGCAGCGAGCCACCCGCATGTCGTCGAGCACGGCGTTGTCGTGCGGGATGAAGACCTGCTTCACGCCGTTGTACGTGTGGATCGCGTCCGGACCCATGATCCCCTCATCGCATCCGGCAGGGTCGGTGACGGCGTCGCTCGGTCCGAACGCGACTCCCGCGCTCGCCCCCGTCACGTCCCCCGGCAGCGGTGAGCGCTCGAGCGTCAACTGATTGGCGGGCATGCAGGTGACCCCGGGGTTGATCACGCTGTTGGCGACGTTGTAGGCCAAAACCAGAGAACCGCCGCTGGTCGGGTTGCCGTCCACCGCGTACCACTGCCGGTCGTCAGGCGTCGTCGCCACCGAGAAGCAGCTGGACGGCGCGAACGTCGCCCCCTGGTCCGCGGATCGCGCGGTGGAGAAGTTGGCCAACGTGAGGTCGTTGAAGTACAGGTTGTCGGCGGTGTCGGTGGCGAGCTCGGTGTCGCCGCCCCCCGCGCAGGTACTGGTGATCTTGCCCGCCAGCGGCGACGCGGCGGGCACCCACTTCCAGGTCTGACCGTGGTCGAGCGAGCGCCAGATGAAGCTGTAGCCCGATGTGGCGGTGTTGGGGACGCTCATGTACATGCGCCCCTGGCTGTCGATCTGGAGGTTCGGCTCGAAGCCCCAGCCCGCGATGCCGGAGATGACCGGAACGCCGAAGGTCGGCAGCAGACCGCCGGCGCGCGCTGCCGATGGCTGCAGCCCCGGGCCTGCCAGGGCGGCACCGAGCAGGGCCAGACCGAGCGCGCGCATCCCCGCGGAGCGCAGCCCCGATCGCCTTCCCCGATTACGCATCAGAGCCCCATCGTACGCGCGCCCGGCCGTGCCGCAAAGCCGCGCGCCTCGCCAGTCGGATCAGCCGCGCAGCGGATTCGCCCGGATGAACCGCAGGACGGCTCGAGCCAGCTCGTGCGGCTGGTCCTCCTGCAGGAAGTGGCCGGCGCCCGCGATGGTTGTGTGGGACTGGCCGGCGCAGCCCGGAATGCGCTCCCTGAACAGCCGGTCCGCTCCGCGCGTGATCGGGTCCGAATCGCTGAACGCGCACAGAAACGGCTTCTCCCACCTGGCGAGGCGCGACCAGGCCGCGCGGTTGGCCTCCGACTCCACGTCGTCGGGATCGGCCGGCACGAGCAGAGGCATCTGCCGCGGTCCCGCCTTGTACGAGTCGTCCGGAAACGGCGCGTCGTAGCCCGCGATCTCCGCGTCATCGAGGTCGCGAACGCAGCCGCCGCCCACGATGTTGCCGACGGCGAACTCCGGGACCTCCTGTGAGAAGCGCCGCCAGCGCAGAAACGCCTCGGGCACGTGCTCGTCTCCGGTGGGCAACCCGGTGTTGGCCGCAACCACTCGCGCGAAACGACCGTCCTCGTCGTCTGCGACCAGCCGCAGGCCGATCAGTCCGCCCCAGTCCTGGCATACGAGCGTCGCCTCGCGAAGATCCAGCGCCGCCACCGCCCTGCCCATCCACTCCACGTGGCGCGCGTAGGTGTGATCCTCGCGCCGAGCGGGCTTGTCCGAGCGTCCGAAGCCGGCGAGGTCCGGCGCAAGGACGCGGTGGCCTGCGTCCACCAGCTCCGTGATCATCGCGCGGTACAGGAACGACCACGACGGCTCGCCGTGCATGAGCAGGATCGGCGCAGCGTCGCGCGGCCCCTCGTCGACGTAGTGGATCCGCAGATCCAGCTCCACGTAGTGGGGGGCGAACGGAAAATCGGGCAGCGCTGCGAACCGCTCATCGGGTGTGCGCAGCACGTCCATGGGCGCACAATACCGACCCTGCCATGCGCTCTCGTGAGATCCACCTCGCCGCCCGGCCCAACGGGGAGCCCGTGCCCGGCGACTTCGCAGTTGTCGAGCACGAGCTGCCGGACCCTGCGCCGGGCGAGGTCCTGGTCCGCAACCACTTCATGTCGGTGGACCCGTACATGCGCGGACGCATGAACGACGTCCCCTCGTACCTCCCGCCTTTTCAGGTTGGTCAGGTGATGGACGGAGGCGCCGTCGGCGAGGTGCTGCACTCCGAGTCGCCGGACTTCGCCACAGGCGATCACGTCCTGCACCAGCGCGGGTGGCGCGAATTCGCGCTCGCCGATGCGCGCGAGCTCCGCAAGGTGGACGCGACGGGCGCTCCGCTCAGCGCGTTCCTGGGGGCGCTCGGCATGCCCGGCCTCACCGCGTACGTCGGCCTGGTCGACATCGCGTCGTTCCAACCGGGGGAGGTGGTCTTCGTCTCGGGCGCCGGGGGCGCCGTCGGCGGTCTCGCCGGGCAGTTCGCCAAGCTCCTGGGCGCGTCGAGGGTGATCGGCAGCGCCGGCACCGATGCGAAGGTCCGGCACGTCGTCGAGGAGCTCGGCTTCGACGCGGCCTTCAACTACCGCGAACACTCGGTGCGCAAGCAGCTCCGCGAACTCGCTCCCGACGGCATCGACGTCTACTTCGACAACGTGGGCGGCGATCACCTGGAGGGAGCGATCGCCAACCTGCGCGTCCACGGTCGTGTGGCGCTGTGCGGCGCAATCGCCGAGTACAACGCGACCACCCCCTCACCCGGACCGAGCAATCTGCACCTGGTGGTGACGCGACGCCTGACGCTGCGCGGCTACATCATCATCGACCACTTCGACCGTATGCGCGCGTTCATCGACCAGGCCGGAGCGTGGTTCGGTGAGGGGAAGATCCAGGCCCGCGAGACGATCGTCGAGGGCATCGAGAACGCCCCCGCCGCCTTCATGGGCATGCTGCGCGGCGACAACACCGGCAAGATGCTGGTGCGGATCAGCTGACCCGGGGCTGCCTCGCGCTGATCACCCGGGTCACGCCGAGTGCGTCGCGCTTCCAGGTGACGTCCTCGAACCCGGCGCGGCGCAGCGTTGCCTGCGCGCGCCGCGAGAGATACGTGCCGATCTCCACGAAGAGGCGACCGCCCGGCGCAAGCCACTCGCCCGCCTCATAAGCCAGACGCCGCACCAGGCCGAGCCCGTCGTTCGAACCGTCGGTCAGCGAAGTGACGGGCTCGAAGTCACGAATCTCGCGGGGCAGCGAGCGCAGTTCCTGCCTGGCGACGTAGGGCGGGTGGATCGTCATGCTGTCGACGGCGCCCCGCAGAGAGCGCGGCAGCCCGGCGAGCATGTCGCTGACGCGGAACCTCACGTTGGGCACCCCCAGGCGCCGCGCGTTGCTGCGGCCCAGCCTGACCGCCTCAGGCGAGATGTCGAGGCCCCACACGTCCACGTGCTTCACCTCGGACCCGACCGCCAGCGCCACGGGGCCGGAACCCGTGGCCACGTCCACGGCGACGCGAGGCGCACGGCGCCGACGGAGGAATGCGATTGCCTCACCGGCGAGCAGCTCGCTCGAGGTGCGCGGCGCGAACACGTCACGGCGGACCTGCATCTTCAGGCCACGAAACGTGAACGAGCCGGTGATCTGCGCCACGGGCTCGCCGGCGATCCGGCGCGCGATCATCATCGCGAACGCCCGGCGCTGCGCCGGCGTGGGCATCGAGCGGCGCACCTGTGGCGAGAGCCTGGCGTCGAGCGTCGCCGACATCAGCTCTTCGGCGTCGTAACGAGAGAGCGAGGGCAGCCAGTGGTCGATTGCGCGCGAGCGCGATATCGCGGTCGCGGCCTCGGTGACGAGCTCCCGAACTGTGAGTGGTTCCACGCAGATCGCGGACGATCCTACGCGGTCTTGTCCACCCAGTTGGCCGGCGGCGCCGGGATGCCGGCCTTTCCCGCGAAGGACCACACGGTGTCGCCACCTCCCACGCGGATGCGCGGCCACACGAACGGTTGGGAGACCCACTCGGTGTCACCCAGCTGCATGCTCACCGCGTCGCGAAAGCCCGCCGCGGCCACGACGGCCACCACCGTGCCGTCGAAGTCGCCGTACGGATACGCGAAGTCGCCGATCGATTCGCCGGTGAGGCTCTGCAGGATCGCGCGGTCGGCGTCGATCTCTGTTTTCGCCGCCGCGGGAGAGAGCGCGTTGAGGTCGACATGGTTGACCGTGTGGTCGCCGATCACCATCCCCTCGCCTGCCACCTGCTGCACCTGGGCCGCGGTCATGTAGGACGGGCGGCCGAGAAAGCCCGTGTTGACGAAGGCGGTGGCGATGAATCCGTCGGAGAGCAACACGGGAACCGCCTGTGTCGCGAAGTCGGAATGGCCGTCGTCGAACGTGAGCACGACCGATCGCGGCGGCAGTTGAGCCCCGCCGTTCAGCGCGGCCATCACCTCTGCGAGCGTCACGGTATGGCCACCGACCTGGCGCAGCCAGTCCATCTGCTCTTTGAAGATTGGGTACGGAACCGACAGACCCCAGCCAACGTGGTCCTTGGGGTTCGTGACGGTGCGGATGTAGTGGTAGACGAGGATGGGCACGGTTACGTGCGCGCCCAGCTCGATCGAGCCCTGCCTGGCGAGCGCCACCCGTCTCGGCGTCAGCAGCGGCAGGCCCGGCGCGTCGGCGAAGAGGCTGCTGCTCGAGGCTCCGGCCACGGCCGCCGGGCGGCTCATGGATCGCACCAGTGCGACGGTCGTCGCGGCGGACACCGCACACACCGCGATCAGCCCCGCCGCGACGCCGGCGCGGCGCGAGCTCATCCGGGCAGCCACACCGTCTTCACGTTGACGAACTCGCGGATCCCGACGCGATGGAGCTCGCGTCCGTAGCCGGAGTCCTTGATGCCCCCGAAGGGAAGGCGTGGGTCGGAGTGCGTCATGCCGTTGACGAACACGCCGCCCGAGGCCATACGGCGCGCGACGGCAACGCCGCGGTCCGTATCGCGAGTCCACACGTTGCCGCCCAGGCCGAACATCGAATGGTTCGCCAGCTCCACCGCGGCGTCCTCGTCACGGACACGCGCGACCGCGGCGAGGGGTCCGAACGTCTCCTCGACGAACGCGGTGGTGCTGGCGTCGCAGTTGGTGACCACGGCCGGCGTGAGAAAGAAGCCCGGGCCGTCAGGTCGCGTGCCTCCGGTACGGAGCACCGCCCCCTGGTCGACCGACTGCCGCAGCTGGCGCTCGAGGTTCTCGCGCAGGTCTCGGCGTGCAACCGGCCCCATCTGCGTGGCCTCGAGCGACGGGTCGCCGAGGCGGATGCGCTCCGCGCCGGCGATGAGCCGCTCCTCGAACTCGTCCGCGACGGCGCCGACGACGATGAAGCGCTTGGCGCTGATGCAGCTCTGCCCCGCGTTCTGGAAGCGTGACCTGGCGGCCACCTCAGCGGCCCTCTCGACGTCCGCGTCCCCGAGCACCACGAATGCGTCGGAGCCGCCCAGCTCGAGCACGCACTTCTTGATGTGCTCGCCTGCCGCCGCGGCCACGCTGCGCCCCGCGTCCGTGCTGCCGGTGAGGCTGACGGCGGCGATGCGCGGGTCCGCGATGAGCCGCGCCACCTCCGCCGCCGGGACCAGGACGGTGCGAAAGACGGCCTCCGGGAAACCCGCCTCCTCGAACACCCTCTCGATGCGCAGCGCGCATCCGGTGACGTTCGACGCGTGCTTCAGCACCACGCAGTTGCCCGCGGCCAGCGCCGGCGCCGCGCAGCGGAACACCTGCCAGTACGGGAAGTTCCAGGGCATGCACGCCAGGACCGTCCCCAGGGGCTCGTAGGCGATGAAGCTGGCGGGCGAGTCGCTCGGAGCCTGCTCGTCGGCGAGGAAGGCCTCGGCGTGCTCGGCGAAGTACTCGCAGGCGAAGGCGCACTTCTCCACCTCGGCGCGGGCCTCGCCGACCGGCTTCCCCATCTCGCGGACGATCGTGGCCGCGTTCTCGTCGACGCGTCCGCGCAGGGCCACCGCCGCGGCGCGGAGGAGACCTGTGCGCGCGCGAATCGGCGTTCGGCGCCAGTCGCGCGACGCGCGATGCGATGCCTCGAGGATCGCCTCGATCGCGGCCTGGCCGGTGACCGGCCAGCTCTCGATCTCCTCCTCGATCGCGGGATTCACCGAGCGAAGCCGCGCGGTCGCCTCCGCAACGCCGTGTGCCGCCATCGCTCCGATGGTAAGCCCGGGTCCCGAAGATGAGGCACCCGTCTCGGCCGCGCACACCGGCCCGCGTACGCTGTCTCGGTGGTGGGCCCTGCGCGGCGACGTCTGCCTCCGCCGAGTGTCCTCGCGGCGTTCGCGGCGGTGTACCTGATCTGGGGGTCGACGTACCTCACGATCCGCATCGCCATCGAGACCCTGCCGCCGCTCCTGATGGCGGGGGCGCGCTTTCTCCTCGCAGGGCTGATCCTGTTTGCCATCGCGCGCCGTCCCGGCGTCCGGCGGGAACGGCTGACCCGGCGGCAGTGGCGTGCCGCTCTCATCATCGGCGGCTGCCTGCTGCTCGGCGGCAACGGGGGCGTGACTTGGGGGGAGCAGTACGTGGCCACCGGGCTCGTCGCGCTCATCGTCGGCTCGGTGCCGCTCTGGGTCACCGTGTTCGGGCCGCTCTTCGGCGCGAGGAGGATCGGCCGGCTCCAGGTTGCCGGCGTGACCGTGGGCCTGCTCGGCGTCGGCCTGCTCGTGCGCCCCGGCGGCGCGGTCCCCGTGCAGGCGCTCGTCGTTGTCTGCGGGTCGATACTCTGGGCGCTCGGGTCCCTGTACGCGATTCGCGCGCCCACACCGGCGTCGCCGGTCACCGCGGTGGCCATGGAGATGCTTGCCGGCGGAATGCTGCTGACCATCGCCGGGCTGGCGTCGGGCGAGCTCCGCTCGGTGCACCTGCAGAACGTGTCGATGCGCTCGACGATCGCGTTCGCGTATCTGGTTCTGGTTGGCGCGATCGTCGGTTACGGCGCCTACATATGGCTGCTCCACCACGTGTCGGCACCGGCGGCGTCCACGTACGCGTTCGTCAACCCACTGGTCGCTGTCGTGCTCGGGGCGATCGTGCTCGGCGAACCGATCACGCCCCCGATCCTCGCCGCCGGCGCCCTGATCATCGTCGCGGTGGCCATGGTGCTCATCAGCCAGGCAGGCACCGGCTCGAGGCCAACAGAGGTTGCAGAGGAGGCGGACGCCCGTGCCCCTGCCGGCGTGGCATGACCGGCAGCGAGAGGGGCAGCCACAATGACGCACAGTGGAACGCGACGTGACGTCCAGCCTCGCCGCACCGCAACCCGAGGTTGCGCCGCCTCGCACGCGCATCACGTGGAAGGACGTCGCGTGCGTGGGCCCGATCATCCTGCGCTGGATCTACGACTACGCCGGCCTCCCGCTCAACGCTCTGCTCCTCGGCACGCACCCGGTGCTCCTGAGCGCGCTGCGAGGCAGCACCGCCTCGATGATCGCGTCGGGCGGGTTCGCCCGGGTCGGCAAGGCGTCACTCGCCGGCGCCCTTCTGGCGCCGATCCCCATCTCGATGCTCACCGACCCCTTCTTCTACTGGGCGGGCCGGCGTTACGGGCGGCGCTTGATCACGTACCTGGAGGCGAACGACGCGCGCTGGCGAAAACGAATCGCCCGAGGCGAGCGCTGGTTCCGGCGGTTCGGCATCTGGACGATCGTGTTCGCCGCGATTCTCCCCGTGCCATCGGCGCTGTTCTACATGGCGGCGGGCGAGGCCGGCATGTCCTTCCTGCTCTTCATCGCCGCGGACCTGCTCGGCAGCCTCCTGTTCATCGGCCTCTACGTCGGCGCCGGGTGGCTGGCCGGACAGCACGCGGTTGACGTCGCGCAGGCGATCACGCACTACGCCTGGTACATCATCGGAGGCACGTTCGTGATCGTTGTCGCGTACTCGGTCTGGTCGGCGTTCCGCTCGCCCCCCAGGAGTGGATGACCACAGCCACTGGCTGACCCCGGTGGAGCCGGCGCGCCGGCCGGGGCTCGCCGCGATCGCAGTGGCGGTAGCGGTCGCCGCCGGAGTGGCGGCCACTCTGGCGTTATGGCACGGGAAGGACCTCGGCACTGTGCCCACGGCCGCGCCGCTCGCCACCGAGGTCGCGCAGCCCGCACCGACACCGCAATCGCTCCTGCGCGACGGCATGGCGCTGGTTCCGTGGCCTCTGCGCAATGCGCCCATTCGCGTCGTCGCCGGCGATACGCTCGAGATCGTCCTGTACCGGCTGCCCGGCGAGAACGTCGAGCCCCTCGATCCGGTGACGCTGGCGCCGGTACAGCCGGCCGGGTGCGTGCTCGGCGCCGTCTGCGGCAGCGACGTGCGACGGTGGGCGTTTCAAGCGCGCCTGCCGGGCAGGGACTTTCTGCTCAT
>Ga0307477_10000110_pt1 | contig 121453 bp, 120 predicted proteins | sample atmos_gasesECM2C_FD_203316 | JGI IMG/M metagenome (GOLD analysis project Ga0307477, IMG submission 203316) | Hardwood forest soil microbial communities from Morgan-Monroe State Forest, Indiana, United States - atmos_gasesECM2C_515 | ecosystem: Environmental > Terrestrial > Soil > Temperate... | reverse complement strand
CCAATTCCTCGACTTCGACCCGATCGAGCGGGATCAGCACTTCGCCCTTGGCATTGATCCGCTCGCGAATCTCGAATGTCAGGTCGCGCGCGACCAAAGGTTTCGGGCGATGGAAAAACAAATTGAACGACTCGATGCGGTTGCCACGTCCGATCGCATACACGTCGCGAAACCCTTGGGTGGCGATCAGCGCGGTGCGCGCGCCGCTCCGCTCCAGCACCGTGTTGATGGCAATCGTCGAGCCGTGCAGCACTTCGGAAAGCTCTGCCACGTCGCATTCGGCGAGACGAAGCGTCGCCGACACACCTTCCGTCGGATCGGCGGGCACCGTCGAGGCCTTCGAAGTCACGATCCGGCCGTCCATACATCCGACGAGATCCGTGAAGGTTCCCCCAATATCGATGCCCACGAGGTTCATTGGGTCTTCCAGCGCGTGAATCGGCGCTCAATTGTTCGGACCATTTCGTTCAGCCCAATCGCCATTGCCGTCAAGATGCCGATCAGAGCGAATAAAGGCGCGGGATCGAATGTTGTCGCAAGCAGTCTGGTGTAATAGCCGATGCCCGCGGTTGACACGTACAGCTCGGCGAGGATCACGCCGAGCAAGGTCATGGTCATGGCAAGGCGAAGACCTGTAAAGAAGTTCCCCACCATATTAGGGAAGATTACATCGCGGAAAATATCGCTCCGCCGCGCGCCCATGGCTCGGGCGGCATCGAGATAAATCGGATTCATATTGCGCATTCCCGCAACCACATTGACGATCACCGGAAGCACGCCATGGCTGAAACCAAAAGCAATCTTCGCCGCCGGCCCAATGCCAAAGCCAAGCGTGAAGAGAGGCAGCAAAACGACCTGTGGAATGGCATAGAGCAGAAGAACGATGGGGAACAGAGCGCGGCGGCTCAAATTTGTCGAGCCGATCGCGACACCGATTGCCAATCCGCCGGCAACCGCCATCGCATAGGCCGATAAGATTTCAAACAATGCAACCACGATGGCATTGCGGATTCGCGCGTCGGGCAGAATTTCAGTGAATAGAGCGCGCAGAATCGACGACGGCGGTGCGATTAATTCGGAATTGCCGGCTACCCGCGTCCAAATTTCCCACAGCAAAAAGACGCCGATCACAATCATCCGCCGCATCCAGACGATCTTCGCGGGGTGTCCGAAGGGCCTGCCTGCCGGCCGCGCGATCGCCCCACCCTCGCTGATTTCGCCTTGCGTCACGCTCAATTGCCGTTCCCGCCATATCCGCGCATGCGGCTTTCGATCAGCGATATCATTTTGTTCAAGAGCAATGCGACCGCGACAACAGCGGCGATCCAGGCATACATGCGCGCGGGCTCCATCAATTCCGCCGCAAGAGCGATGCTTCGCCCCACGCCCGCCAGGGACGAGATCGTCTCGCCGCCGAGCACCGAGGCGAAACAAATGAAAAACCCAATGCGCAGCCCGGTGAATACCACCGGAAACGCGGCCGGGAGGAGCACATGCCGAAACGTGCCGGCGGCCGAAAAGCCCATGGCGCGGGCGGCGTTCAGGAAACGCATGTCAACGCCGGCAAATCCCGCAATCGTATTCAGCGCAATCGGAAAGAAGCCGTAGGCCGCACCATAGGCCACCTTGGATTCGGCGCCGATTCCGAACCCCAGGATGAACAGCGGAAAAAACAAAGTAATCGGGATCGCGAACAGCCCGCTGACCAACGGCTCCAACACATCGGTAAGGAATCGCGACCGGGTCACGGCGTATCCGCCAAGGATGCCGAGCATCACTGCGATCGCATAAGCCTCGGCGATCGTCATCAGCGTTACGCGAACCGAAGACCAGAACGCGCCGGTCTGCACCAGAACGATTGTTGCCTGCGACACGGCATCGATCGGCGGGACAAATAAAGGCGCAATCGCGCCGGTGCGGCCAATGACGAACCAGGCAGTGATGGCGATGGCGAAGATTCCCAATTGGATCAGGCGCGCCGATAATGAAGAAATATCCTTCATCGCACCTGCTCTTTGCCACGTTCGTCCATGGCTAGCCGGATCTCATCGTGCAGCAAAGCGTAGCAGGCATTGCGCAATTCGCCGAAGCGAGGCTGCAGAATGAAGGACGGCAAGCGCGGATGCGGCTCGTTCACCTCCAGGATTTGCTTAATGCGCGCCGGCCGCGCCGTCATCAGGGCGATCCGGTCGGACAGGAACACCGCTTCGGCAAGGCTGTGAGTCACGAATATTATAGTCTTGCCGGTTTCGGCGAGCAGGACCGAAAGATCTTCGCCCAGCACCATCCGGCTTTGCTCGTCCAAAGCCGCGAACGGCTCATCCATCAGAAGAATCTCCGTGCCTGTCGCAATCGCACGCGCCAGATTTACACGCTGACGCATGCCGACCGAAAGCTGGTTGGGATAATGATCGATGAAATCCGTCATCCCGACCGATGAGAGCGCCTTGTTGGTGCGGTCTCTCCATTCCGATCGCGCGACATCCTGGTATTTGAGGGCGACGCCGAAATTTTCCGCGATCGTGTACCAGGGAAATAGCGTGCTCTCTTGAAAAACGAACGCGGCTTTTCTCGGCAGCGGTCCGCGGACCGTGGCATCGTCGACCGTCACGGTCCCTTGCGTCGGCTGAACAAGCCCGCCGATGATGTTGAGAAGCGTGCTCTTGCCGCATCCCGAAGGTCCCAGCAGGCAGAAAAACTCGCCGCGCGCAATATCAAGCGAGACATTATCGACCGCGAGGACCGCCTGGGAAGAACCCGGCTCGCCATAAAGCTGGGTGACATTGCGAACCGAGATTGCGACCGCTTGTTCTGCGGGCGCTATCCGGGATTGATGCGCCGGCGACACGCTCAGTTGATCTTAACCGGCACGAATCCGGCCGTGTAGAGCGCCGATACAGCGGGCATGCTATCGGAAATTCCCAAATCCTTGAGAGAATGGCGGATGGTTTCGAGCGCTTGCGGATCGAATTGGCCGTCGAACGACAACATGCTCATCTCGGTATCGTAAGTGCGCTCAATCACCGACTCTTTCATCATCATGATCGCAGCGATCGACTTGACCGTCTCCGCGCGGTGATCGCGCATATAGGCCGCGACCGTAAACCAGGCTTTGAGAAACCGGCGCACGAGATCCGGATCTTTCCGAATCAACTCGTCGCGGGCGAAGACCACGTGGGTATGGAAATGCGGCACCATTGCGCCAAAACCGGTCAGGAGCGTGCCCTGCCCATTGTCCTGCATGCCATAGGCTTCTTGCACCGAAGTGACGGCAGCGGCGAGTTCGCCGGACCGCATGGCGGCCACGCGCGTACGCATGTCGCCCATCGGTACGATCTCGATGTCCGATGGTTTCCATTTGTTGGTGGCCGCAATATTGCGGGCAAGCCAATCGGTGAGCGAGCCTGCGGTCGAGACGCCGATACGCTTTCCTTTGAGTCCGGCGACTGCGGTGATGCCGCTCGACTTGGCCACTACCAGCGCCATGTTCGCCGGCCGATTGGCAACCGCTGCCACGGCATGAGCCGGCACGCCTTTGGCCGCGTAGCCCATGCCGGGCCCCGAGCCAAAACCGAAATCAAGTGAACCGGCGGCAAGCGCCTGCTGCAATTGTCCGTCGCCGCGAAAGGCGGAGATTTCCAGTTCCAAACCGGCGGCTTTCCAGATGCCTTCTTTCACGCCCAGCTCCAACCCCGCAAACGGAAACGAGGACGTGATCGCTTTGCCCACCCGGATTTTTTTCAATTGTTGCGCCGAAGCGACGCCTGGCAGAGCTGCGAGAGCAAGGCCGGTGGCGAGCAGCGTCAGAAGATCGCGCCGGTTTGGCGTTTTCCGCTCCCTCATGGCTTGCTCGCTCCCTTCCCGGCAGGCGTCGTTTGCTCAAGATTTGCAGCTTGTATGGCGAGAAGCAATCCGGCCGCCGGATTCGAATTTAGAACAGGGTTGGCTTGAGGAGAATCCCCCAGTAATTGTCATGGCCCTGTTAAATAGGGCCATGACACGAGTGAATCGCATGCGCACCCAAATCGGCATAATCGGCGCCGGGCCTGCCGGGCTCACGCTTGCGCATCTGCTCCATCTCGAAGGCATTGACGCCATCGTCATCGAAAGCAAAAGCCGCCATTACATCGAGCACCGCCTGCGGGCCGGCCTCTTGGAGCAGGGGACCGCCGACCTTCTGGTCGAAACCGGCGTCGGCGAAAGGCTGCTGCGCGAACGGCTTGTGCACCATGGGCTTTACATCAAATTCAAAGGGCAAATGCATCGGATCGATTTCCAGGACCTCGTCGGCAAATCGGTGATGATCTATGCCCAGCAGGAACTGGTGAAGGACCTGGTTGCAGCCCGCATCGCCTATTGCGAGCCGCTCTCGTTCGAAGTGTCGGATGTACAGCTCGAAGACCTTGCAAGCACGAAGCCGACGATCCGCTTTAGGCAAAACGGGGAAAATTGCGCCGTCGAATGCGATTTTCTGGCTGGCTGCGACGGCTTCCACGGCATCGGCCGGCCAGCCATTCCGGCCAACACAATCCGGATCTTCGAACGCGATTATCCTTTTGCATGGCTCGGCATTCTCGCTGACGCCCCGCCCACCGAGGACGAACTGGTTTATACCTATCACGACCGCGGCTTTGCGCTCCTTACCATGCGAACGCCAAAACTCAGCCGGCTCTATCTGCAATGCCATCGCGACGACGATATCGCCGATTGGCCTGACGAGCGGATTTGGGATGAATTCCGCATAAGGGCTGCGGGCGAAGGACGCAAGCTGTCCGAAGGTCCCATCGTCCAGAAAGCGATCACCGATATGCGCAGCTTTGTCGCCGAGCCGATGCAGCATGGACGTCTATTCCTCGCCGGCGATGCCGCGCATATCGTGCCCCCGACCGGAGCGAAGGGTATGAATCTTGCGATCGCCGATGTGCGCGTGCTGGCTCGTGCTCTTGCAGCTTTTTATAAATCGGGCCGGACCGATCTGCTGGAAAACTACTCGCGCACCTGCCTCCGGCGCGTCTGGAAAGTGCAGCGTTTTTCCTGGTGGGTGACCCAATTGTTGCACAGATTCGAGGCCGACAATGAATTCGACCGCCGCCGGCGGTTGGCCGAGATCGACTACATTACCAGCTCACGCGCCGGCGCGCTGACCTGGGCTGAAAATTATGTTGGCCTACCAATGGAGTGGGACTGACTCAAAAAAATTTAATCTCAACGATGCTTGCGGTACAGCTCTCGTTAATTAGCTCTTGGGCAGAATTGGATTTAGCAAGTAGAGATTAAGCGGAGAATTTCATGAGCTCGAACCTACCCAAGACTCTTAAGGCTGCGGCCGCAATTCTGATCATCGGCGCGGCAAGCATCTTTATGCAGAGCGCCGCAGGAGCCGCAGAACGGCGTGATTTCCATGGCCGCGATTTCGGGCGTTTTTCCTTCGAGGAGCGCAGAGTGTGGACCGGCGGCCGGTGGATTCATGACTACCACGATGGACGCTTGGGCTGGTGGTGGGTGGTTGATGGCGGCTGGTACTTTTATCCCCAGCCAGTCTATCCCTACCCCGGCTATGTCTCGGAAGTCGTAGTCGAACAAACGCCGCCGCCCTACGCTTATCCCTCCGCTCCAATCGCGGCCCCTCCGGCACCGGTCTGGTATTATTGCGACAATCCGCAGGGCTATTACCCTTACGTTCCGAACTGCAATGGGCCGTGGCGTCCGGTTCCTGCAACGCCGCCTGCGCCGCCGCCCTAAATCGTAATCAGCCTGCCGATTTCGACGACAGCGTCGGGCGGCAGCTGAAAATAGTCAGTCGCGTGCGAAGAATTCCGCTGCAGGAAGGCGAACAGCGATTCAAGCCAGCGTGGCTGGCCTTTTCCGTCCTTCTGCGGCAGGACGGTTTCATGGCCGACATAATACGTGATGTCGTCGAGATCGATTCCGCAACCGCGGCTGTGAGCGGTTTTCAGCAAGGCCGGGATATTGGGCCGTTCCATGAAGCCGTATCGGGCAGCGCCGCGCCAGAAATTGGGCGCAATCTCGGTGAACTCGAGGCGATCGTTCTTGTTCCACGGCACGGCGAGCGCGCCAACGGTCAGGACGAACAGGCGTTCATGAAGCGCCCGGTTATGGATTAAATGCCAGACCATAACCGGCGGTGCATCGCTTTGCGTTCGTGTCAGGAAGACCGCCGTTCCCGGCACGCGCGGAATCCGGTCACGTTTGACCTTCTTCATGAATTCGTCGATCGGCATGACATAGTCATGCAACCGTTTGGCGACCGCAGTCGCGCCGATGTGCCAGGTCAGCATAATGAAATAGATGAAGGCGGCGAATGCGAGCGGCACATAGCCGCCCTGAGCCACCTTGGTCAGATTGGCGGCAAAGAAGCTTCCATCCACAATCAGGAACAAACCGGCGATTGAGCCCGAAGCAAAGATGCTCCAGCCCCAGATCTCCCGCATTGCCAGGAACAGCAAAACCGACGTGATCAGCATGGTTGCAGAAACCGCGATACCATAGGCGGCGGCGAGATTTCCGGATTGGCGGAAACCGATCGCCAGGCCGACAGTGGCGATCATCAGAAGCCAATTCACGACCGGCACATAGATTTGTCCATAACCTTCAGCGGACGTTTGCTTGATCTGCACGCGCGGAAACCAGCCGAGTTGGATCGCCTGCCGAGTCATCGAAAACGCCCCCGCGACGATCGCTTGGCTGGCTATGATCGTGGCAAGCGTGGACAATGCCACCAGCGGAATCAGCAGCAGCGGCGGCGATAAACGATAAAAGATGTTGTCCGTAGTCGGCGCGCCCTCAAGAACGAGCGCTGCTTGCCCGGCATAGTTCAGCACCAGTGATGGGAAGACGAGTCCGGACCAAGCGAGACGAATCGGCCTTGCGCCGAAATGCCCCATGTCGGCATAGAGCGCCTCGGCTCCGGTCACGCAGAGGAAGACGCCGCCCAAAACCAGAAAACTGCTCCAATGTCCGGAAAATAAATAGCGCAGGCCATAGGCCGGATTGACGGCGACGAGAACGCCTGGATGCCGGGCAATTCCCCACAGGCCGAGCGCTGCCAGGGCCAGGAACCAAGCCGTCATGATTGGTCCGGACGAGCGGCCAATGCGCGCCGTGCCTTGCGGCTGAATCGCGAACAGGGCGACGAGAATGGCAACCGTTGCGGGCAGGACATAAGGCTGCACAACAGGCGTCGCGATGTTCAGGCCTTCGAGCGCCGACAGTACCGAAATCGCCGGCGTAATCGCGCCGTCGCCATAGATCAGGGCCGCACCGATCAGACCGATTGCGACGATCGCCGGCCGGCGCTCGCGTTTGACGCCAAGCAGCGCCATAAGGGCCAAAACTCCGCCCTCGCCGTCATTATCGAAACGCATGGCGAAAGAAACATATTTGATGGTCGTCACCACGATCAAAGTCCAGATCACAAGCGACAACACGCCAAGTATGACGGCCGGATCCGGCCTGCCGCCGGCGAGTGCAAGAACGGTTTTCAGCGTGTAGAGAGGGCTTGTCCCGATATCTCCAAAGACCACGCCCAGCGCCGACAAAGTCAGCGCTGGCATGGTCGCATTGAGCACCGGACGCCCACTCATTCCCTGAACAGTTTCCGCAAAGCGCAATTCCCCAAGCCGCAGAGCCATTGGTATGACATGGCGTTGGAGATCATCCAACTTCTCGGCATGTAAGCAGAATGCTACGGTTGGGTATCTCGGGGAGGCAAAAATGCTGAAACATATCGCCGCTTCGGCCGGTCTGATCGCGATCCTGGGTCTTCCGGCGCAGGCGCAGAATCCGCCCGGCGACGCTATGGCGCTGATACGGGCAGCCGACACCGCAATCGGCGCCAGCAAAACAAAGTCCATTCATTATGCCGGCGCTGACGGCTATGTCACCGTTTACGGGCAGAGCGGCACATCGAGCGTGCAGCATCAATGGCCGCGCTACAATCTCAAGAGCTTCTCGCGTGTCATCGACTACGACACGATGTCCATGCGCGAAGAACAAGTCCGCACCCAGGGCGCGTGGCCGGACGAAGGCGGTGGCGAACGCCCCATCGCCGGCGAACGGCGCCAGCTGCATTTCTATCGCGACGGCTACGCCTGGAACGAAAACGAGGACGGCTCGATCCTCGCCGCTCCGCAGGATGCCGCCGAGCGCATGCTGGAAATCGTGATGACACCGCAAGGCTTCATCCGCGCCGCGCTAAAGGCGCACGATCTCAGGCTTGATTCTCATTACGAGAGCTCCAATTCCACGCGCAAGACCTACGCGGTGACGTTCAAATATCTCGACAAATATCCTATCGCCGGCTGGATCGATGAAAACAACAACGTCACCAAGATCACCACCTGGTTCAAAAGTCCCATGGTGGGCGACGAATATGTCGAAACCCGCTATGCGCGCTATCAGAATTACAACGGCTTCCGGTTTGGTCCGCAAATTCATCAGAGCATCGGCGTGCCACCCGACCCGAGCTACGACTTTGTCGCTTCCACGGTCGAAACCAATGTGCCCAATGCAGTTGTGCAAGTCCCGGCCTCGGTACGCCAGACGGGCGGCAGCACAGGTATTGTGCAGACGCGCCAGCTTGCGCCGGGCACCTGGCTCATCGGCGGCAATGGCTACAACAGCGTGGCGCTGGAATTCGCCAATTTCTCGGCGGTGATTGAAGCGCCGCTCGACGAAACCCGTTCGATTGCGGTGATGAACGAAGTACGCCGGCTCATGCCGAACAAACCGCTACGCTATGTCGTGAACACGCACCATCATTATGACATTGCCGGCGGTCTTCGTGGCTATGCCGCCGAGGATGTGTTGATCGTCACGCAGCAATCGAATTACGACAATTATGAATCCCTGGCTCTGTCTCTGCACAGTCAGCAGCTCGATCCGGATTCCCAGGGACGCGCACCGCGGCAGGTGCATTACATCCGGATGGAAGAACATTGGACGATGACGGACGGCCAGCGAAAGCTGGAACTTTATCACGTGGAGCATTTGGACCATTCCGAAGACATGCTCATGGCCTATCTGCCGGCCGAGAAAATCCTGGTCGAAGCCGATCTGTTCGAAGCGCCACCGCCGGGAACGACACCAGCCGCTACCGCATCGAACGTCGCGCTGCTCTATAATATGGAGCGGGTCAGGATCGCACCGGAACGCATCGTCTCGATCCGCACCGGCGTCATTCCCGTTGCCGATTTCATGCGCGTGGTTGGCGTGAACAGGATCGTGCCACGAGGCCAGGGCCTGGACGCGCAATTGAACGACATGCGCCCTTAGAATTGCCCTCTCCCCAACGGGAGAGGGTCAGGGTGAGGGGGCGATCGAGGAGCCGCTAGGCGCGTGCGCGGCTGGCGTCAGAACAGCCGGGCCAAAATTTGCCGCCATTCCTGCACCTGGATCGGGACATGGTTCTGCAATGGGGCATGCTCGCCAACGCCCGCAGCGATGTTGACGCGCGCACCCCAGCTTCCGGCGGGATGGCAATTGAAATCGAGCCGGATTACGTTTGATTGAGGCTCGGGCAGGCCAACCGCCACGTCGCGGCCGCGAGGCAGCGTGCCGCTAAAAACCGGCCGGCTGCTGCCATTGCCGTAAACCGCTGTCACGCTCTGGCATGTCACGTCGGAATTCTGAGCCCTTAAGTCCAGCGCGCCGCCGGTGAAATTCCTGTATTCGGATTCATGATTGTCCGACATCGAAAAACCGACCGAACCCACGCGCTCCCAGCTGGCAGAGGCCGGCCACGCCGCGCTGCTCGATAGCACAGCGGCCAAGACAACGATATCGAACGATTTCATACAAAGAGCTCCTTTGCCTTTGAGAGCCCGTGCCCCATGATGTGACTTTAACGGTGTTGCGAGGTATCCGTTCCGTGAATCGATTGGCGGATCGTGTGCTGATTATCGGCGCAGGGCCGGTCGGCCTTTGCCTTGCGCTGAAGCTTGCCAAAGAGGGCGTGGCGAGCTCGATCATCGAACAGCTTCGGGACGACAATTTTCTCGACCAAGTGCCGCGCGCCGGCACCAATCATGCCGCTACGCTGGAGATGTATGACGATATCGGACTTTACCAGCGGCTGGAGCCCCGCGGTATCGTGGCCCCGCTCTTCCATTATTGGGACCGGGAGAAAAGCGAGCTGATCGCGGAGTTCGATCACGCGGTTCTGAGGAACGACACGCGCTTTCCCTTCGCGTTGCAATGCGAGCGCATCAAGATCGTCGAAGAGGGGCTCGCGATGGCGAAGGCCCATCCGCTGATCGAGGTGCGCATGGGTACGGTGTTCACCGGCTTTGGCCAGGACGCGGATTGCGTCGCCGCCTTTGTCGAGAACGAAGCAGGCGAGCAGGAGCGCCTGCGCGGCCGCTATATCGTGAGCGCCGAGGGCGCGCGCAGCATCGTGCGCAAAGAATGTGGCATCGAATTCGAAGGCTTCACCTATCCCGACCGGACGCTCAACATCGAAGTCGCCTTTGATTTCAAACGTCACGGCTACACCGATCGCAACTACATCTCCGATCCCGAGGAATGGTCCAATCTGTTTCATTGGAAAGGTCCGCCGGAGCGCTGGCGGGTGCACTTCCCGACCCATCCGGACGCCGATCCCGAGGCGCTCACCGCGCCCGAGGCGATGCAGAAACGGCTGCAGGGCTTTCTGCCCACCGGTAAACCGTTCGAGATCGTCGGCTGCAATCTCTACACCGTGCATCAACGGGTGGCGCAAAAATTCCGCTTGGGGCGTGCGATCCTCGCCGGCGATTCCGCGCATGTGAACAGCCCAATCGGCGGCATGGGCTTGAACAGCGGCGTGCATGATGCGTTCAACCTCGCCGAGAAACTCGCGCGTATCTGGCGCGGGGAAGCCGGCGAATCCGCGCTCGACCATTACGAACGACAGCGCCGCCATATCGCCGTCCAACACACGCAACAACAGACGATCCGCAACAAGAAGCTGCTGGCGGAAAGAGACCCCGAGGTGCGCCGGCGCAACCACGAGCAATTGCGGCGCCAGGCGCGGGACCCGAAACTCGCGCGCGAATTCCTGCTGCGGACGTCGTTGATCGAGTCGCTGCGCGAGGCGGCACGGATTTCGTGATGGAAACGCGTGCCGCCCGAGCCCCCGCTTTTGGCCGGCGCGCAATGGCGGTGACCGGCCATTCGCTCGGTTCGCTCGCGGGCATTCGCGTGTTCGAGCAAGGCGGTAATATCGTCGACGCCGCGATCGCGGCTTCCGCGGCAACGGCTTCGGTGCTGCACCACGCGGCGGGGATCGGCGGCGACTGCTTTGTGCTCTATCATGACGCGACGAGCGGCCGGACTTACGGGCTGAACGCATCCGGAACCGCGCCTGGGTTGGCAAGTCCCGGCCGTTTCTCCAACGGCATCAAAGCCCACGGGCCGCTTGCGTCCGTGGTGCCGGGGCTAGTGCGCGGCTGGGAAGCGCTGCACCGCCGGTTCGGAAAGCTCCCTTGGCGCAGCCTGTTCGATGCAGCCATCGATCTCGCCGAGGCGCATCCGGTCTCACAAGTAGCCGCTACGCGCGCGGCAACCCAGCAAAACGAGCTTCGTTACGATCCCGGTTGCGCGGGCCTTTATCTTCCCCGCGGAAAGCCCATCGAAACGGGCGCGATCCTCCAACAGAAAACCTTGGCGAAGAGCTTGCGTCTGATCGCCGATCAAGGCGCTGATGTCTTTTATCGCGGGGCGATCGCCGAAAGCATCGACGCGTTTTTCAAGGAACGCGACGGCCTGATGCGGGCTTCGGACCTTGCGGCCTATGAACCGCTCTGGGTCGAACCAATCTCCACCGATTATCGTGGAAACCAGGTCCTGGCTATGCCGCCCAATTCCTGCGGCGCGCTGCTGTTGATGCAGCTCGACGGCCTATCGGCAATTGAAAGCGCGGTCCTTCGCAGCGATCCACTCCGGCGTATGGCCTATCAGATGAGCGCGATGAAGGCGGCCTTTGCCGATAGTGTGCGCCATATCGCCGATCCCGGCGCTATGCCAAACGCGATTGCGCAACTCAGCGCACCGGCGATGAAAGCCAAGATGCGCGAAGCGGTGCTCACGCTTGCAAGCTTCAATCCCGGGCGCGACAGCGGGGGAACATCCTGCCTTCTCCTTGCCGATGCCGAAGGAAACGCCATCTCGCTCGTCCAAAGCATCTTCAATGTGTTCGGAGCAAACCTGCTCGATCCAGATACCGGCATCCTCTTCAACAACCGGATGCAGGGCTTCACGCATGAACCGGGCAAGGTGAATTCGGTCGCTCCCCACAAACGGCCGCGTCACACGCTTTGTCCGGTTTTGGTGTTGCGCGATGGCAGGTTGCGTTTCGCTCTGGCTACGCCCGGCGGGTTGTCGCAAACCCTCACCCTTGCGCAGGTGTTGAGCAATCTCGTCGATAACGAATTCGATGTGCAGCGGGCGGTGGAATTCCCGCGCTGGTGCAATACTAAATCCGGCGATTTCCTAATGGAAAACGAATTCCCCGCAGGCTTCGTAAGCGGATTGGCGGCGTTGGGTCATAGAGCAGAACGCCGGGACGATGGCTATTTCTACGGTTCGGCCAAGGCGATCGAGTTGTTTTCTTCCGGTGCGCTCGCCGGAGGCGCCGATTTCCGTCGCGAAGCCACCGCACTCGGGTGGTGAAAAGAGCTAAACTCCCCAAACGCACCAGGGGAGGGTTCCATGAAGAGACTGATTTTCGCGTTTGTCATGCTGCTGGCTGGGCCGGCTTTCGCGCAGCAGAACGTGCCGCAAATCCCGTTCAGCTCGGTTGCCGATTTCCTCAAGCTTCCGAAAGGGATGAATTTCGGCGAGGTCCCAGGCGTCGCGGTGAACTCCAAAGGCCACGTCTTCGTCTTCACGCGTTCCAACAGCGCCAATGGGCCCGCCTACGCTCCGACCGCGGCGCAATTGCTCGAGTTCGGGCCCAATGGCGAGCTCATCGGCGAAATCGGCAAGGGGCTTTATGGCTGGTCTTTCGCCCACAGCGTGCGCATCGACAAGGACGACAATATCTGGGCCATCGATAAAGGCTCCGACATGGTGATCAAATTCAATCCGGAGGGCCATGTGCTCTGGGTGTTCGGCCGCAGAAAGGAATCGGCTGAGGAAGACACCAAGCCGTGGGAGCACGTCAATCCGCCGCTGCCCCCTATCGACGGGATGTTTCGCCAGCCAACCGACGTCGCGTGGGATTCCAAAGGCAACATCTACATCACCGACGGCTATATCAATTCGCGCGTGGCCAAATACGACAAAAACGGCGACTGGGTGAAATCCTGGGGCGCCAAAGGCACCGGTCCCGGACAGTTCAACCTGCCTCATGCCATCGCGATCGACCGCAACGACAATATCTATGTCGGCGACCGCTCCAACCGGCGCATCCAGGTCTTCGACACCGAGGGCAAATTCCTGCGCATGTTCACCATCGACGTGCAGCCCGATCCCATGAGCCGCGCGGTCTATGGCGCCACGCCGGCCGGCGCCGCGCTTTCACGCGTGATCGGCGCGCCCAATTCGCTCTGCATCACGTCGGGTCCCAATCAGGTGCTGTTCGTCGGCGAATCCACTTTTCCCGGGCGGATTTTCAAAGTCTCGCTCGATGGCAAGGTGCTGGGCGTCATCGGCCGTTCCGGGCGCAATCTCGGGCAATTCTCCGGCGCGCATGCACTTGCTTGTCCGTCGGAGAACGAAATCTACGCCGCGGAAACCGCGAATTGGCGTGTGCAAAAGCTGCTGCTGCGAAAATAACCGGAGGGGCGGTCCTATTCGAACTGCGCTGTCCAGAGCGGCGGCTCTCCATTCCAAACGCGCATGATATTGGCAAACCCGTTGACTGCGCGCTTGGGAAATGATTCCAGCGTGGGGCCGGCCGTATGCGGCGTTGCGATGACGTTGTCGAGTTTGGACAATGGATCATTGGGATCCGGCGGCTCGTGCTCGCGCACGTCGAGGGCGGCGGCGGCAATCGTGCCGGATTGGAGCGCGTCGAAGAGCGCCCCTTCGTCGATGATGCCGCCGCGCGCCGTATTGATGATGACGGCATTGGGCTTCATCAGCGAAAGCTCGCGCCTGCCGATCATGTGAGTCGTTTCCTTGGTCAGCGGCACATGGATGCTGACGACATCGGAGGTGCGCAGCAATTCCTCGAATGAAACCGGTTTCGCGCCCAAGGCCTCCTGCTGCACCGGAGACAGCCGCGCATATTTGTCGAAATATTGCACCTGAGCATCGAACGCCCGCGCCCGGCGCGCCACCTTTTGCGCAATATTGCCGATGCCGAGCAGGCCGAGCATCTTACCCTCGAACTCGAACACATCGACTTTGCGGTTCTGGCTCGCGCGCCAGCCTCCCGCCTTGACATGGTTGGCATAAGGGACGAGGCGGCGGTGAGCTGCCAGAATAGCCATGATGGTGTGCTCCGCCACCGCCACGCTGTTGGCGCCCCCGTTGTTCGCAACCGGAATGCCGAGTCCCTTGGCCAGCTTCAAGTTGATCTCGTCATAGGCGGCGCTGAGCACCTGAATGAGCCGGCACTTCTTCGCCGCGCGCATCACGGCATCGGGCAACTTCCCCGGAAAGACCATCAAAAAATCCGCGTCCTGCACCAGCTCGATCTTCTTGGCCTCGTCCATCCCGATAGGCGCAGTGATCAGATTGATGCCCGGCGGCGCCTTGTCGAGAATCAAGGGGCGGTACTCGTCGCTTAGCGCGTTGAAGAACACCACTTTCGGCTCGGCCATGATCCCAACCTCACAGCGTTCGATGAATTAAAGGCGAACTTTAATCGGAATTTCCTTTGCGGTCATCCGAGGCGGCCTGCGTCCTAGCAATGTCAGCCCGCGGTTTCCAACGCCGCGAGCCGCTGTTCGATCGCCGCGAGCGCGTCGTCCGCGCGCGATACATCGGGGCCGCCCGCCTGCGCCATGTCGGGACGCCCGCCGCCGCCTTTGCCGCCCAAAGCCTCGGCGCCTGCACGCACCAAATCCACGGCGCTGATCCGAGCCGTGATATCCGGCGTGACGCCGACGACCAGCGACGCCTTGCCATCGGCGACGGTGACAAAGGCCACCACGCCCGAACCGAGCTTCGCTTTCGCCTCGTCCGCAAGCGCTTTCAGATCTTTCGGCGCGACATTCTCAACCACGCGCAGGACCACTTTCACGCCCGCGATTTCCTTATGCGATTGGCCCTCGGCTTTCGGCCCACCGGAGAGCGCCAGCGCCTTTTTTGCTTCCGTCAATTCGCGTTCCAACCGCCGGCGCTCATCAACCAGAGCTGCGATTCGGACGGGCAATTCGGCCGGCGAGGTCTTTAGCGCGGCGGCGGCTGCGCGTGCGGCTTCGGCTTGGGTTTCGAGATAGCGCCGCGCGCCTTCCGAGGTGAGCGCTTCGATGCGCCTGACCCCGGAGCCCACCGCCGATTCCGAAAGAATCGTGAACAGCCCGATATCGCCCAGCCGGCGCGCATGCGTGCCGCCGCACAATTCCACGGAATAGGGCTTGGCGCCCCCGCCAAGATCGCGGCCCATCGCCAGCACCCGCACCTCGTCGCCATATTTTTCGCCGAACATGGCGACCGCACCCGCTTCGATGGCTTTCGCCGTCGGCATCAGGCGCGTCGAGACGTCGCTGTTCTGCCGGATGACTTCATTGACTTCATCCTCAACGCGGTTGAGCTCTTCCTCGGTCATTGCCTTGGGATGGGAAAAATCGAAGCGCAAGCGGTCGGGCGCAACCAGCGAACCCTTCTGCGCCACGTGCGGCCCGAGCACATGCTTCAGCGCGGCATGCAGCAGATGTGTCGCCGAATGGTTGGCGCGTGTCGCGCGGCGGCGTTCGGCATCGACGCGCAGATCAACCGCGTCGCCCAGCGCAAATTCGCCGCGCGTGATTTCGGCCACGTGCACATGAAGATTTCCGAGCTTCTTCTCGGTGTCGATTATGGTTCCTTCCGCGCCTTTGCCTGAGAACATCGCGCCCATATCGCCGACTTGGCCGCCACCCTCGCCATAGAAGGGCGTCTGGTTGGTGACGATACGCACGGTTTCTCCGGAGCGTGCGACAGGCACGCGCTGCCCATCCTTCAAGATCGCCAGGATGACGCCTTCGGCGGCTTCGGTTCCGTAGCCGAGGAACTCTGTGGGTCCCAATTCCTCGCGCAAGCCGAACCACAGCTGATCGGTGGCTGCTTCTCCCGAACCGGACCAGGCCTTGCGCGCCTCCGCCTGCTGGCGCGCCATGGCGGCATCGAACGCCGCGCCATCCACCTTCATGCCGCGTTCGCGCAGCGCATCTTCCGTAAGATCGCGCGGAAAGCCAAAGGTGTCGTAGAGCCGGAACGCGACATCCCCGGAAAGTGTATCGCCCGGTTTCATCGCGGCCGCCGCCTCATCGAGCAGTTTCAGCCCGCGCGCCAGCGTTTCGCGGAATCGAGTTTCTTCGAGCCTCAGCGTTTCGACGACCAACGCTTCGGCGCGCTTCAATTCCGGATAGGCCTCGCCCATCTCGGCCACGAGCACCGGAACGAGCCGGTGCATCAGCGGGTCTTTGGCGCCCAAAATGTGCGCGTGACGCATGGCGCGCCGCATGATGCGGCGGAGCACATAGCCGCGGCCCTCATTCGAGGGCAGCACACCATCCGCGATGAGAAACGATGACGCGCGCAAATGATCCGCGATCACGCGATGGCTGACGGCATGCGGACCGGCGATGGCGGCGCCGGATTCTTCCGCCGAAGCCGCGATCAAATGGCGAAACAGGTCGATGTCGTAATTGTCATGCACGCCCTGCAACACGGCGGTGATGCGTTCCAATCCCATGCCGGTGTCAATGGAAGGACGCGGCAGAGGCGCGCGCTTTCCCGGCGCGATCTGCTCGTACTGCATGAACACCAGATTCCAGATCTCAATAAAGCGGTCGCCGTCTTCATCGGGCGAACCGGGAGGGCCGCCGGGAATATGCTCGCCATGGTCGTAGAAAATTTCCGAACAGGGACCGCAGGGACCGGTTTCGCCCATCGACCAGAAATTGTCCGAGGTGGCGATACGAATGATCTTTGATTCGGGCAGCCCTGCTAATTTTCGCCAGAGCCGGAAGGCGTCCTCGTCTTCGGCATAGACGGTGACCAGTATCCGGTCGGTTTTGAGGCCAAAATCCTTGGTGACCAGATTCCAGGCAAGTTCGATCGCGCGCTCCTTGAAATAATCGCCGAAAGAAAAATTTCCCAGCATCTCGAAAAACGTATGGTGGCGGGCGGTGTAGCCGACGCGGTCGAGATCATTGTGCTTGCCGCCTGCGCGCACGCATTTCTGCGCCGTCGCCGCGCGCGGCGGATCGCGTTTCTCCGCACCGGTGAATACGTTCTTGAACTGCACCATGCCGGCATTGGTGAAAAGCAGCGTGGGATCGTTGCGCGGCACGAGCGGGGACGAGGGCACCACCTCGTGGCCGTGGGCGCGAAAGAATTCCAGGAATCCCGTGCGTATCTCTTTCAGGCTGTTCATAGAGTTCTATTAGCAGAGGCGGATTGCGGCGGTCTATTGGGCCCTCTAGCGCGGAATCGAGCGGCAATGGGACACAAAACCTTAATTTTCAGGGGCGGAATCTCGCCGGAGAAGGTCCACCACGATGGGACGCCCACCCTTGAGCGTCACTCCTTCCAGCCTGTAAGCGGCCGCTTCGCGCAGCTTGGTCGCCGGTAATCTAACGCCGAAAGTATGTGTCCGCCCACCGCCTTTCGCGCCAGCCTTGCTGGTCTCGTATTTCCAATCCTCTTTCTTCAAAAAAACAACGTCTACGCGCCAAATGACGACAGACCGGCCGGGCTTTATTGTTTGTGTCGGGTCGACAAGATAGCGCCAAACCACGTACCAACCGGGATGGTCATAGTGGGATTGAATCGCCCAAGCGCGCGTGCTGCCTTTGGATTCGAGCGCTTGCGTCGGCGGCGGATTCAACTTTCCGCCGAGCGATAGGTAGGGAAAACGCTGTTGCGCCACATCGGGATGTTTGTGTTTTTTATACGGGCTGACGGCGTGAAGCCCTTTGACGCCGAATATTCCAATAATCGCGCTAAAGACATTGGCCTGCTCGAAATAGAGATCAATGAGGTCGGCGGGTTCCTTTTCGACGAAGTCCACTGCCTTAGTAATGTGGATCAGTTTCAAATCTTTTGGTAGCTGCACCCGTCCTCCAGGATCCGCCGGCCAAGTCGAGGCGTGCGAGCGCCGGAATAGCCTTCTCTGCGATGCGAAAATACTCGGCGTCCTTTTCCACACCGATGCTTTCATAGCCGAGCACCATCGCGGCTGCGATAGTTGATCCGCTCCCCATGAACGGGTCGAGCACGATGCCCTCTCCCAATGGGAGCGAAGCGTGCACGATTTGGCGCAAGAAGCGTTGCGGTTTGAGCGATGGATGAGGCGCGATGGCCTTCTCATTGCGCCGGGTGGGCGTGGATTGAATGACATCGACGAACGGCATGGTTGACGAAACGCGCCTCAGGCCACCCGTACCCCATTTGCGCAAATTATCTTGCACGCGGCCTTCGCAAGGCTTGCGAAACAGGCCCCATGGTTCCCATGCCGATCTTGGTATGACCGAGACGCCTTCGAATTCGCGATGAGCATTTTTAGGCCGGTCGCCGCCGCGCAATGTCTGCACAAGACGAATGATTTCACCGCGCTTTTCAAACCCTCTATCGAGCAACGGCGTGTAGACATACTGCGAAAGCAAGGGGTTGCTCGCTATGATGATGTGTCCGCCCGGAACGAGGACGCGCATTGCCGCCTTGGAAAATTCGGCGAAAAACAAGCGCAATCTCGCAACGTCGTTGTTATCGAGCACAGTAAACCGGGGAAGCGGGCTGCGCTTGCAGCCGTCGAACGATGGCGGAATGCGCCAGACACCCCCTACACCAGCCCGTAGCTTTCTTTTTTCCGCATCACTGTATTCCTTCAGCCCATAAGGAGGATCGGTGACAATCGCGTGAATCGAATTTGACGATTGCCGATTCATCCATTCGAATGCATCACCAAGCAGGATCCGGTACGCACGGCGGGACGAATGTTCGGCCGCGTCGACGTCTTCAAACGCTACGGCCCGGTTCATATTCAATATTCCCCGCATGGCGGTCCAAGCTCAGTCTAGGTGATTCGGGAATTCTCCACGAGGCGGAGAAACGAAAGGCGCTCCTTGTGGGAGCGCCTTTCGGGGAGCCATTCCCATGCCGCGGGAATGCCTATTCTTCGAGCGCCGCGGCCGCCGCTTCCTCGCCCGCAACCGTAAGGCCGGCCGAGAGGAGCCCGGCATTGGCGCGGATCGCCGCTTCGATCGCCACGGCGACGTCCTTGTTGGTTTCGAGATAAAGCTTTGCGTTCTCGCGTCCCTGTCCGATGCGGTTTCCATCATAAGAGAACCATGAGCCGGATTTTTCCACGATTCCGGCTTTGACACCCAAATCCAGAAGCTCGCCCGATTTGGAGATTCCGTGACCATACATGATGTCGAATTCTACTTGGCGGAAAGGCGGCGCCATCTTGTTCTTCACCACTTTGACCCGCGTCTGATTGCCGACCACCTCGTCGCGGTCCTTGATCGCGCCGATGCGGCGGATGTCAAGACGAACGCTCGCGTAGAACTTCAGCGCGTTTCCGCCGGTCGTGGTTTCGGGATTGCCGAACATGATGCCGATCTTCATTCGAATCTGATTGATGAAAAGCACGATGGTGTTCGACTTGGAAATCGAGCCGGTCAGCTTGCGCAAGGCCTGGCTCATCAGGCGGGCCTGCAGACCCGGCAATTGATCGCCCATCTCGCCTTCGAGTTCGGCCTTGGGCGTCAGGGCCGCCACCGAATCGATCACCACGATGTCGACGCCGCCCGAACGCACCAGCGTGTCGGTGATTTCCAGCGCCTGTTCGCCGGTATCGGGCTGCGAGATCAGCAGCTCGTCGATATCGACGCCGAGTTTTTTGGCGTAGCCGGGATCGAGCGCATGTTCGGCATCGACATAGGCGGCCACTCCGCCCTTCTTCTGGATTTCGGCGACGGCGTGCAGTGCAAGCGTCGTCTTGCCGGAGGATTCGGGGCCATAGACCTCGATCACCCGGCCTCTGGGCAGCCCGCCGATACCAAGCGCAATGTCCAGGCCCAGCGAGCCGGTCGAGACCGCATCCGCATCCACCGCCTTCTCGCGCTGGCCGAGTTTCATCACCGAGCCTTTGCCGAAAGCCCGGTCGATCTGCGACAGCGCGGCCTCGAGGGCGCGCTTCTTCTCGTTATCCTCTTTGCCCACCACCCGAAGAACCGCCTGAATCATCAGCCATCTCCCCTTATTTCACAGCGTTTTCGAAATGCCCAGGCCTCACGGCCCTTTCAACGCAGGGCACTGTACACGATTTGTTCTCATTTGCAAGCTTATGGTTAAGCCGCTGCAATAGAAGAACAAAATAAATTATGTTCGGGAAACGTTCGGAAATTTCAGCGGGGTGGAAATATCCCCGGTGGCGGCGGCGGATAACACCTCTTTCACCTTGGCCACGAGCTGCTTCAAGCCGAACGGTTTGGGCAGGAAATGCAGCGCCTCGGCGTGTTCATCATTGCGGCGGAAGGTGTCTTCGGCATAACCCGACATATAGATGATGCGCATCTCCGGACGTAAGCGGCTCGCCGCCCGCACCAAAGTGGGCCCATCCATGTGCGGCATCACAACATCGGTCAAAAGGAGGTCGATGTTGCCGCGATGGCGGCGCACGATTTCGAGCGCGGCTTCGCCACTCGCAGCTTCGAGCACGGTATAGCCGCGCATCTTTAGCGCGCGCGCGGCAAAACTGCGCACCGCATCTTCGTCTTCGACCAAGAGGATCGTATCTTGACCCGTGATGTCGCGGGCGCCTAACGGCTCCGATTCGTCCGCCGCTTCGGCAGCGCTTTGGTCTCCGTAGCGCGGCAGATAGATCGAGAACACCGCCCCTTTGCCAAGCTCGCTGTCCACCGTGATGAACCCGCCGGTCTGTTTGACCACGCCATAGACGGTGGAGAGCCCGAGGCCCGTTCCCTGCCCCACCGGCTTAGTGGTGAAGAAGGGTTCGAAAATCTTGCCCAAATATTCCTTCGGGATTCCTTTGCCGGTGTCGCTCACCTGAATCAGCACATAGTCGCCGGCGGGCATCTGACCCGTTCCGATCGGCTGCGGCACATCGCGCGTGATGTTTGCGGTGCGAATCGTCACGGTGCCGCCATCGGGCATCGCATCGCGCGAATTGACCACGAGATTCATGATCGCATTGGAGAGATGAACCTCATCGGCGTTGACCGGCCACAGAAGCTGCGCATGCTCCAATTTCAGCATGATGCGTTCGCCGACCAGGCGCCGGAGCATCAGCGAAAGCTCCGTCAGCGTATCGGAAAGAGCCAACACTTTGGGCTGCAAAGTCTGCTGGCGCGAGAAAGCGAGAAGCTGGCGTATCAATCCCGCCGCGCGAACCGAGTTCTGCCGCACCTCATTGATATCCGCAAAAGACGGATCGCCCGCGGGGTGACGCATCAAAAGCAGGTCGCAATTGCCCATGATGGCTTGCAGAAGATTGTTGAAATCATGCGCGACGCCGCCGGCCAATTGACCGATCGCCTGCATCTTCTGCGCTTGGGCGAATTGGGTTTCGAGCGATTTCTGCTCGGAGGTGTCGATGATGTAAACGATCGCCCCCTTTTCTCCGCCGGGCCGCGCGAGGAAGGGGCTGGCAAAGAGCTGCGCCGTGCGCTGGCTAAGTCTGCCCGCCGGCTGAATTTCGACCGGCGCGTGGCTCCGCTCGCCCGCTGCCGCCTTGGCGATCAAATCGAGCGCCGCTGCGCTTTCGTTCTCCGCCAGCAAACAGTCGATTTGGAGTTCCGCAGCGGCAGCGGCGGGCGAAAAAAATTCCACGAACGCCTCATTGGCTTCGAGCACGCGTCCGCTCGCTGACGCGATCGCGACGCCGATTGGAGCGTGGGAAAAGAAATCGCCGAAACGGAGCAGATGCGAATGCGCCACCCCCTGCGCATTTCCTTGCGCCGCATCGGACCAAGGTGCCCGCGAAAGCGGCGACGCGGCTTCGGACGCGTGGGCGGGAAGCCGCGGCGTGAACCACCAAGCAGTTTCGCCGCCTTTAAGCGGGCGCACGGCAGCGGTCAGCCTCGGGCCGGAACGAGTTGCGAAAATTTCTTCGTGTGCGCGCTCTTCACCGGCGGCGCGGATGAGGCGATAAAGCGCGGCCGCTTCGTCTTCGCCGGAAAACACAGATTGCGGCGGCGTGGGCGATTCGTCGGTGCCTGCGCCGGCAAGGAGACGGTAGGCCGTGTTGCAATCGAGCACCGAGCCGTCCTTCGCCGTGACCGCCCAGGCAATGTTGGATGAAGACGCCGCGGCCGCCGCTCGCTGGGCTTCGACAAGACCCATGGGCGTGCGAGCCCGCATGGCGATCAGGAGCAACGCGGCCAAAATACCAATGATCGAAACGAGCGCCGCATAGGCCGGGCGCGCCATTTGCGCTTCCGAGAGAACGACGCCCGCGGCGGCGATTGCCAGGAGAAAAATCGCAGAAGCCGCCAGCCGGGATAAACCGGCCGATTCGCTCGGCGAAAAATGCCGGCTTCTGCGTGAAGCGACCGAACTCACCAAGGCTCCTTCCCTTCGCGAGGTCCGGCACTTTGACCGATTCGCGTATAAGCGCGACCCTTGCGAATCGCGATATTCCCAATTTGCGGGGCGCCATGGACGGGGCGCAAATCCATGTTCCGGACCGCGTAGTTAATTAAGCGTTAATCGGGCATCAATTGATCGCGAAACAGTAGAACAGCCCAGCGCCGCCCGTGGCAGCCAGGTCCTGCTGGCTGCAGCCGCGGCTCGCATGCGCCGAGTTCCACGACGTATTGCCCCCGCCTTGGCGATCGGAGTGGCCGAGTTGGGCGCTGCCCGGCCCATTGCTCGTCCAATTGTTGCAGCTGTGGTCGGCAACATCGGTATAAGCGCGGCCGTCCGGCTGCGAGCCGGTCAGCATGTCGTGCATGACGGGATTATCGCCGGCGCCTTTGATCACCTGGCCCTTTTCCGTCAGCGCCGATTGCTTGAACAGATTGCTGCCCCGCTCAGCCTCTATGAGCGTGTCGCCATGAAGTTCGGATTGGGTGTCCGAGATCGGTTGGCCTTTGGCGTTATACCAGGGTCCCTGACCGATGCGGTCGCGCGCATTCACTGCGGGTTGGCCCGGCCGCGCCTGCGTACTGAGATAGGCATGCCAAGTCTTGTTGCCTGCACCGGCCGCCGTGGCGAGCTGCTGGCAATGCGCATCGGCGCCGGCGAGGCCACCGAGATTGCCGCCATTGCCCATCCCGACGCTGGTGACGAAGAAGCTCATCGGATGGGGCGCTTGCGCCGCGAGCGCGAACAGCGAGCCGAGCAGTACGGGCAGCGCGGCGGCGGATAGCCAAGCAGTTTTCTTCAACCGTGACATCGGCCCCTCTCAATTGATCGCAAAGCAATAATACATGCCGATGCCGTGTGTGCGCGCGAGCGCATCCTGGCTGCAACCGGTCGTGCCATGCGCCGAATTCCACGAGCCGTTGCCGCCCCCATTGCGGTCGGACATGCCGACCTGCGCGTTCGGGCCGTTGTTTTCGCGCAAATTGTCGGAGTTTCCGACGCCCTCGCTCGTCCAATTGTTACACGTGTGATCGCGATTATCCGTGAAGGCGCGGCCATCGGGCATCGAGCCCGTGAGGGTCTCGTGGTGGTTCGATTCCGGATGTTGCAGCATATAGGCATATTCCCGGTCATGTGGATTAAGCCCATCTGTGAGGCCGGGTACGATTTCACCTTTCTCCGTAAGGTCCGTGAGCTTGGTGATGTTGTTGCCAACCCGGGCAAGTTCGAGCGTGTCGCCGTGCAAATGCGCGAGGTCGGGAGCAATCATGTCGCCTTTGACATTGTACCAGGGGCCTTGTCCGATGCGGTCCCGCGCGTTCACGGCGGGCTGGCCCGGACGAGCCTGCGTGCTGAGATAAGCGTGCCAGGTCTTGTTGCCGGCACCGGCTGCAGCGGCGAGTTGCTGGCAATGCGCATCCGCGCCGGCGAGGCCGCCAAGATTGGCTCCATGACCCAGCCCAACGCTGGTCACGAAAAAGCTCATCGGGTGTTGCGCCGCAGGAGGCTGCTGCGCCAGGGCAAAATACGAGCCCGCGAGCACGCACAGTGCGGAGCCTGCAACAAGTAACGGTATCTTCGCCATATCGGAGCCTCCCAAGAACAGTCACGTTGCGTCAAAGTAGCAAACTCAAGGCCAATCGGAAATCACCACCGCCGATTCGCGCGTTTTTGCCGCGCAATGTCCGCAGGCGGCAAGCTTTCCGCGAGATAAAGCGCGCCGTCTTTTTCTTCCAGGGCCAGCCTATCCAACCCTTTTCCTAGGCAAGGTCCGCTGCGGCAGAGGCCGGAGTCGAGTTCGAATTGCGCGCCATGACCCGAACAGACGAGATATTTCCGGTCCTCGGTCAGGAAATGATTAGGAAACGTTTCCAGCGGAATGAATTGATGCGGGCAGCAATTGACATAGGCGTAGCGAACGGCTTTCGTCTGTACAATGATGATGTCCAGTTCCTCGCCGTCCTCGCTCAAAACGACGTTTTTGGTTCCGGGATCGGTGAGCTCGTCGATGCGGCAGAGAAAGACCAACTAGACGCCTCCGGCGCGGCAAATCAGATTCCATTCCTCCGGTTTGACCGGCTGTACCGACAGCCGTGAATATTTCACCAACACCATCTCGGATAGGCGTGGATTGGCCTTGACCCACGCAAGGGTGACCGGAGAAACGAAGTCCTTCACCGCCTTCACATCGACCAGACCGAAGCGTTTCGTCTCGTCGGTTGGATCGGGGCGGTACTCGCCGATCACTTCGACAATGCCCACGATGCGGCGCTCCTCGCCGGTATGGTAGAAGAACCCAAGATCGCCCCGGCGCATCGCCTTCATATTTTTCGCCGCCTGGAAATTGCGGACGCCGCTCCAGGGTTCGCCTTTGGCGCCTTTGCGTTTCTGATCCTCCCAGGAAAACGTCTCGGGCTCGGTCTTGAACAGCCAGTAGGCCATGTCGGTCACTCCGGTCTCAACGGCCGCGACAGCAGGCGCTCGGCCGCTTCGCGAACCCCGATTCTTCCTTCAAGCACCGCCGCCACGGCTTCTGCGATGGGCAATTCTACCCCATGGCGCCGCGCGCGCTCGATCAGCGCCGGCGCCGTTGCTGCTCCTTCGGCCAGCGGATGACCCGGGCCGGAAACCTGCGCGAGCTTTGCCCCTTGCCCCAAAGCGACCCCGAGAGAGAAATTCCGCGAACTTGGGCTGGTCGCCGTGAGCACCAGATCCCCCAATCCGGACAGCCCCATCAGGGTTTCGGCCCGAGCGCCCAATTGGCCTCCCAACCGCAGCAATTCCGCAAAACCGCGCGACACCGCCGCCGCGCGCGCGCTTTCGCCCAGCCCCGCGCCCTCGACCATGCCGCAAGCGATCGCATAGACATTTTTGGCGGCCCCGCCGAGCGCGACTCCAATCAAATCTTCACAGACATAAGGACGGAATCCCGGCCGGCTTAAACTTGCCTGCAACCGCACAGCGATGCTCTCACGCGCGGCGACGGTGACGGCGGTGGGAAGCCCGCGCGCCACATCGCGCGCGAAAGAAGGCCCGGACAGTATCGCCGGTTCCGCCTTGGGCAAAATCTCGCTCAAGACTTCGGGCACAAGTAGGCCCGTGCCGGTTTCGATGCCTTTCGCGCATAGCACCACCGGGATTCCGGGCGGCAATGCCGGCCTCAGACTGGCCAGGACGGCCCGCATATGCTGGGCCGGGGATGCCAACAACACGGCCTCTGCTTCGCCTGCGCGCGCGATCTCGGCGATCGGCTCGATTTGGGCGGACAAGATAACGCCGGGAAGGAACAAGGCATTCTCTCGCGCGCGGGCGATCGATTCGACGATCTCGGCCTCGCGCGCCCACAGCAGAACCTTGGCATTTGCGGCGGCGACCATCGCAAGCGCCGTACCCCAGGCGCCCGCCCCCACTACGGCGAGGCTCCGGTATGGCTGAACAGAACCCTTGGCGCTTGCGGCAGAGGAGGACATGGAACGGCAGCGGCTTTCGCGGATTATCCTCGAACGCGTAGGATATAGCTGCAAAGAAGGCCCCCGTAAGACGTCCCTTCAATCCGACACAAAGTTTTCTTAAAGGGTGTACGCATGCGCCGGATCCTTCGCCCCAGTCTCATAGCCGCTTTTTTCCTTGCCGCGTCTGTTTACGGCACGGTGCACGGTGCGCCCTTCCAGGCGCCTCCGATGACGCATTTCTCGGAAAGTGATAAAGCCGATTTGCAGCGAATCTCGGCCTATCTGAACTCGCTGCAAAGCATTGAAGGCCATTTCCTGCAGATCGCCGGCAACGGCAAAAGCGAACAGGGCACGTTCTACCTGAAAAAGCCCGGCCGGGTGCGCTTCGAATATCAGCAGCCCAATCCCAATCTGATCATTGCCGACGGCAAGACAGTTGCAGTGCAAAATAGCGCTCTGCACACCACCGATCGCTATCCGCTGCTGGATTCTCCGTTGCGGCTGCTGTTGAGCGACAATATCGACCTCGGCAACGATCGGCACATTACCGCGTTGACGCGCGAGCCGGGCGCGCTCTCGGTGATCGCAGAGGAGAGGAATGGCCCGGCGACCGGCCGTGTGACGCTGACCTTTGCCGATACCGGAGGGACGCTCGAGCTGCGGCAATGGGAGGTTGTCGATGCAAAGGGCGCGCACACCAGGGTCGTGGTCAGTGACCTTCATTCTGTCGCCGATATTGCACCGCAGCTTTTCGTGATTCAGGATTTAAGCCCGTTCAAAAAGGGCTAGATACAGCGCGCCTTGGTCTTTCCGCGGCCGCAATTCGATTTTAAATTTTTCCTATGCGCAGACCGCTTCCCATCGTCGGCATCCCTTGCGACCGCAAGAAGGTCGGCGATCACGCTTTTCACATGGTGGGCGAGAAATATATCGACGCGGTGCGTGAAGGCTCGCGGGCCATGCCGCTGCTCATTCCAGTGCTCACGCCGGCTTTGGCGCCCGATGAGATTCTGGCAGTGGTCGACGGCCTGCTTTTTACCGGCTCGACCTCCAATATTGCGCCCCATCGCTATGGGGGCGCCGCGCCGCGCCGCCATACCCTGTTGGATGAGGCCCGCGACGCTACCGCCATCCCGCTGATGCGCACCGCTGAAGCCGCGGGCATCCCGATGCTGTGCATCTGCCGGGGATTCCAGGAACTGAATGTCGCGTTCGGCGGCACGCTGCATCAGCATCTCCACGAGGTGCAGGGCTTCACCGACCACCGTGCGGGCGATCGCAAAGAGAGCCTGGAAGAGCAATATGGTCCGGTACATGACGTGCGCATCACGCCAGGCGGCATGCTCGCCGAATTGCTGCCGGAACTCGAGCCGAACGGGACCTTCCCTGTGAACTCGCTACATGGGCAAGGGATCAATCGCCTTGCTCCGCGGCTGAGAGTCGAAGCGGAAGCCCCCGACGGCGCCATCGAGGCGGTCAGCATGGACAGCGCCAAGGCGTTTCTCTTTGGCGTTCAATGGCATCCCGAATGGCGCTACGCCGAGAATCCCGCCAGCCGCGTGATCTTCAGCGCTTTCGGCGATGCCGTGCGGCTTCGCGCGCGTAACAGGGAAATGGTCCTGTCCAAGTAAATCGCAACTTGCAGCGTAATCCGGCGTAATAGTCTTTCCGGCAAGGAAGAAAGCATGGCCCGCGCGAAATCCGCTCCGGCAAAACTTAAGACCACGCGGCAGACACGGCATTGGCGGGCGCTCGACGCCGCCCACCACATTCATCCTTTCACCCAAACTGAAGCGCTGGTGAGGGAAGGCGTGCGGGTCATAACCCGCGGCAAAGGCATCTATCTTTGGGATTCCGACGGCATCAAATTGATCGACGGCATGTCGGGCCTATGGTGCGTGCAATTGGGCTACGGCAACAAGGAATTGGCGCGCACGGCCTACGAGGTCCTCAACGAACTCTCGTACTACAATCATTTCTTCAAAACGACCAATCCGTGGACGGCAGAACTTGCCGCGAAGCTCGCGAGCCTATTGCCTGCGGGCCACAGCAAATTGCTGTTTGCCAATTCCGGTTCGGAAGCCAACGACACCGCGCTCAAGCTGATCCGCTATTACTGGAACCTCAAAGGCCGGCCGGAGAAGAAAATCCATCTTTCGCGGGCGCTTTCCTATCACGGCGTGACTATGGCCGCAGCTTCGCTTTCTGGCCTCACGCCGATGCATCCGCAATGGGATCTGCCGTTCCCCGGCTTTGCCAAAGTGCCCGCTCCCTATTGGTACGGCGCCAAGCAGGCCGGCTATGGCGATATCGGCCCGGACGAATTCGGAAGCTTAGTCGCACGCGAGATGGAGGATAAGATCCGCGAGATCGGTCCCGAGCGCATCGCCTCATTCTCTGCCGAACCGGTGCAGGGCGCAGGCGGCCTGATCGTGCCCCCCGCGACCTATTGGGCCGAAGTTTCCCGCATCTGCAAGAATTACGATATTCTTCTGCATGCGGATGAAGTGATCACCGGCTTCGGCCGCACCGGCGAGTGGTTCGGCAGCTTCACTTACAAAATCGAACCCGACATCATAACTTTGGCCAAAGGACTCTCATCGGGCTATCAGCCGATTTCCGCAATCTCCTTGGGCGAGCGCATGGGCGAAACCATCGCCGCGGCGAAGGAAGAAATGGTGCACGGCTACACCTATTCCGGTCATCCGGTGGCCTGCGCGGTGGCGTTGAAAAATCTCGAGATCCTCAAGCGCGACGGCATAGTCGCCCGCGTGAAGAAAAGCATCGGCCCTTATTTTCAGCGCCGCGTGCGCGAGGTCTTCGACGGACATCCGCTGATCGGAGAGGTGCGCGGCGTGGGAATGTTGGCCGCCATGGAATTGGTCGAGGACAAAAAGGAGCGGCGCTCCTTCCCGCGACAACGGAACGTCGGCACCATTTGCCGCGATCATTGCTTCGCCAACGGGCTGGTGATGCGGGCCATTCGCGATACCATGGTGCTCGCGCCCGCCCTGATTATCACCCAAAACGAGGTGGAAAAGCTGCTTGTCAAAGCCAAGCTGTGCATCGATTTGACCGCCAAGGACCTCGGAATCCTATGAAATCCGGCCGAGAAAGCCTCGATTCCACATGTTGCGGTAAAGTCACTGTCTATAAATAAATTGTCATTTAGCACAATTAACAATACGAAAGTTGAAACCTGTGGCTTTCGTGCATATACTTTACCCTGGTGGGACGAGAACCGTCTGATCTGCATGCCCCCCCGCTCGCAGATCGGATGTCGTCCCCAGGATGCCGGTCATCCCCTCCCGGCATCCAGCGCGTATAGCGCGTTTGGCGACCGATCAGCCCCCTGATCGGTCGCCTTTTTCTTTGTGACTCGCCTGAGCGTGAGATTGATTCGGCCGCAACCGTTAAGGAGCGTGCTGCTGCCAAAGAGAATCCGCTCAATGCCGTGATACATCAGCCTCGCCGGCCCGCCGAATATCAGCACGTCGCCCGAGGAGAGCTTAAGCGTTGCGGTGACGCGCCTCGTGACACCGAAGCGGAAAATTCCCGTGTCGCCCAATGAGACCGAAAGCACGGGGGCGTCCAACGCCTCCTCGTCCTGGTCGCGGTGCAATCCCATGCGAGCATCCGCGCGATAGAGATTGACCAAGCAAGCTTCAGGAGGCACCGGGTATCCCGTCGTTTCGGCCCAAAGTGTCACGAGCATTTCGGGTATCGGCGGCCATGCGTGCCCGGTAACCGGATGAAGCGGCTCGTAGCGATAGCCCTTTGCAGCATCGGTGACCCAGCCGAGCGGCCCGAAATTCGTCATTTCCACCGACATGGGCGAGCCCGAACGCGGCATTGTCGGCCGGTAGAATGGCGCGTCCGCGACCCGCGCAAGAATCTCCACAACAAGCGCCTCTTGTTGGGCGCGGGTGAAACATTCCGGAAAATGGAAAACCCCCGGCGCAAGCGGCAATCGAACGCTCATTCCGCCTGCAGCGCCCCAAAGCTCTCCGGTAGCCCGCGCGCGGCGAGCCACGCGGCAAACGCTTTTTGGTCGTAGCCCGAGCGCGCCCACTCGCTTAGGGGAATCCCTCGTGCCTCTTCGGCGGCATAGGCCGGGAATTGCTTCAACCAAAGCTGATATTTCTTGGGCCGGTGAAGATACGGCCAAAAGGCGAATTGCGCTTCGGCCTCCCCCAAGGCCTCCGGCCCATAGCGTCGCAGCAGATACAGCGCCGCAGCGAGGCTTGCCCGATCCTGCCCTCCGCTGCATTTCAGCAGCATCGGCGTGGGCGCGCACTCCAACGCCTCCATCAGGCCTAAAAGCGCCGAACGCGCGAGCAGATTGCGCGACGACAATCTCACGTCAAAATGCGCGATCCCCATCTCTTGCGTGACCCGTTTCTCTCGTCGCCACCAGCCGAGAGCCGCATTTTCTCCGCGTAAATTGATCAGGCTCTTGAAGCCATGAGGGCCCAGGAACGCGGCATAAAAGCCCAGATATGGCTGAGCGCAGCGGGCCATTTCCGGTCTTACCCAGTGCAAATGATAAAGCCGATCAAGTAATGCCGACATGCGTGGGGCGTAGACGGCATGCTCGTCCCTGGCAAGGGTTGACTGGCAAAAGTCCGTGGCTATATTGCGCGCTCTTTTTGGCGCGGGACGCTCTTCGTTTCCGCGGCACTCACGTTTGGTTGCAAGGATTTATCATGTTCGCGGTCATCCGCACCGGCGGCAAGCAATATCGGGTCGCACCCGGCGATGTGCTGGAAGTCGAACGCCTTCCCGGCGAGGCGGGCGCAACCGTGACCTTTTCCGAGGTGCTGGCGGCCGGCAACAAGATCGGCGCGCCGCTTTTGTCGGGTGCTTCGGTCGCGGCCGAAATCGTTGCCCAGCACCGCGCGGACAAAGTCGTCGCCTTCAAGAAGAAGCGGCGCAAGAGCACCCATCGCAAGCGCGGCCATCGCCAATGGCTGACGCGCGTCAAGATCAATGCGATTTCGGCGGATTGAGGTGACCCATGGCTCATAAGAAAGCAGGCGGCTCATCGCGCAACGGGCGCGATTCCCACAGCCAACGCCTCGGCATCAAGCGCTACGGCGGCGAGATCGTGCTTCCCGGCAATATCCTGGTGAGGCAGCGCGGCACCACGGTTCATGCCGGCGCCAATGTCGCTATGGGCAAGGACCACACGCTGTTCGCCAAAGTCGGCGGCAAGGTCGCATACCGGCAGGGCCTCAAGCGCCGCACGTACGTGTCCGTGATGCCGAACCCGGAAAGCGCAGAATAGGCGGCTCAAATTCACGGCCGCCACCAATGGCGGCCCTTAAGGTTTTGCGAGGGAGATGGTCCGCCATCTCCCTTTTGTTTCTCCCTCGGCTTTCTCAAGAGGGGAAACATGTCCCGCATATTGGAAACGGAGCGCCTGCTCTTGCGCCCGCCGCGCGCAGTGGACATCAGCCATTTCGTTCCGCTGCTGAACGATTTCGAGGTGGCGAAAAACCTCTCGCGCGTGCCCTATCCGTATACTGAGGATGATGGCTGCGCCTTCGTGGTCCGGGCCGCGCATAATTGGAGAAGCGGCGAGGATATGGCGTTTGCCATTTTAACCAAGGCTCCCGGCGCCTATATCGGCACGTGCGGTATTCACCCGGCACAGGGCTGGGAATTCGGCTATTGGCTCGGCCGGCCCTATTGGCGGCACGGCTATGCCACCGAAGCCGCACGCCGGTTGGTTGCCTTTGCCTTTGACGATTTGGGCGTCGAAAGGCTGGCGGCTGGCTGGTATCACGATAATCCGGCCTCCGGGCGAGTGCTGGAGAAGCTCGGCTGCATGCCGGATGGGCAGGATCAACGCGCCTGCCTCTCGCGCGGATGTCATGTGTTCTGCAATAAAGTCGCGCTGACGCGGGCCGAATATCAACGGCGGAAAGAATTGCCATGAAGTTTCTCGATTCCGCGAAGGTCTATATCCGTTCCGGCAATGGCGGGAACGGATGCGTCGCATTTCGCCGCGAGAAATTCATCGAATTCGGCGGGCCGAATGGCGGCGATGGCGGCAAAGGCGGCGATGTCTGGGCGGAAACTGCGGAAAACCTGAATACACTGATCGATTACCGCTTTCAGCAGCATGTTGCGGCGAAAAAAGGCGGCGACGGCATGGGCAAAGACATGGCGGGCGCAAACGGCGCCGACGCCGTCCTCAAAGTGCCGGCCGGCACGCAAATCTACGAAGAAGACAACGAGACCCTGATCGCCGACCTGGACCGCATCGGCGCGCGCGTGCTTCTGCTCAAGGGCGGCAATGGCGGCTTCGGCAACGCCCATTTCAAGAGCTCGACCAATCGCGCGCCGCGCCGCGCCAATCCGGGCCAGCCGGGCGAGGAGAAAACGATTTGGCTGCGTTTGAAATTAATCGCCGATGTCGGGCTGATCGGCTTACCCAACGCGGGTAAATCGACCTTTCTCGCGCGCGTTTCCGCGGCCAAGCCGAAAATTGCCGATTACCCTTTCACCACGCTCAATCCGCAGTTGGGCATGGTGCGCGCAGCCGGCGCCGATTTCGTGGTTGCGGATTTGCCCGGCCTGATCGAAGGCGCGCACGAAGGCGCTGGGCTGGGCACGCGCTTCCTGGGCCACGCCGAACGCACGGGCGTCGTGCTGCATCTCGTGGACGGCACGCAATCGGAAATCGTGCGCGCCTACCGCACCATCCGCGCGGAACTTGCGTCTTACGGGCACGGACTGGCGGAAAAACCTGAGATCGTTGTCCTCAACAAAGTGGACGCGATTCCCCAAGCGGCCCTTGCGCGAAAGCGAGCCGCCCTGGAAAAGGCTGCAGGGGAAAACGTGTTGGCGATGTCGGGCGTCAGCGGAGAAGGCGTTGATGCGGTGCTGCGTGCGCTCGCACGCGCAGTGACGGGCGCTCGTACCAAAGAGCGGCGCAAAGCGGCGCCGGCGCGGAGTTGGGTGCCATGAGTGAGCACCTCGTGCAAGCGCGGCGCATCGTAGTCAAGGTCGGATCGACGCTGTTGGTAGATTCGACGACCGGCGCGCTGAAACGCGATTGGCTGGCGAGCCTCGCTGCCGATATCGCCGAACTCAAAAAGGAGAAGAAGGAACTTATCGTCGTCTCGTCGGGCGCAATTGCGCTTGGCCGCCGCGCGCTCAAGCTGAAATCGAGCGCGCTGCGTTTGGAAGAGAGCCAAGCCGCGGCTTCCGTCGGCCAAGTGCGGCTGGCGCAAGCCTATGTCGATGCCTTTCAGGTGCACGACATCGCAGTGGCGCAAATCCTGTTGACGCTCGAAGACACCGAAGAACGCCGCCGCTATTTGAACGCGCGCGAAACGCTCGCCACATTGCTCGGCTTGAACGCAGTGCCGGTCATCAACGAAAACGACACGGTCGCTACGGCGGAAATCCGCTATGGCGACAATGACCGCTTGGCGGCGCGCGTAGCCTCGATGATGCAGGCCGATATGCTGGTGCTGCTCTCCGACATAGACGGGCTTTACACCGCCAATCCGCAGCGCAATCCCGCGGCGCAGCACATTCCGGAAGTCCGGGCGATAACGCCCGAGATAGAGCGCATGGCCGAAGGGCCTGTGTCGGGAGTGAGCAAAGGCGGCATGCAATCGAAAATCACCGCGGCCAAGATCGCGACGGCGGCAGGCGCAAACGTGATCATCGCCAATGGCCATCTCTTGCATCCGCTGCGCGCCATCGCCGGTGCCGCGCGCACGACCTTGTTCGTGGCGCGGGTCAGCCCGGCGCAGGCGAAGAAGCGCTGGATCGCCGGCGGGCTTTCGGCGCTTGGGACTGTCGTCGTCGATCCCGGCGCGGAACGCGCGCTGCGCTCGGGCAAAAGCCTGCTGCCGGCCGGCGTGACCGCCGTTTCCGGCCATTTCGAGCGCGGCGACGCGGTGGTGGTGAAAAGCGAGGACGGGCGCGAGCTCGCGCGCGGCCTGATCGCCTACAATGATGAGGATGCAAGGCGCCTCATTGGGCGGCGCACGGTCGAAATCGAGGGCATTCTCGGCTATCGTGGCCGCGACGAAATGATCCATCGCGACGACCTCGCTTTCACCGCGGCACATGAGGCTTGATCGATGAACGTCCTATCGCGCGGCTCTACATCGCTTGAAGATGCCATGATCGGCATGGGCCAAGCCGCGCGCGAAGCCGCCGCGGAATTGCGCGAAGCCTCGACCGGGCAGAAGAATAGGGCGCTCCTCGCCGCCGCCGCCGCGATTCGCGGGCACACTGCCCAAATCCTCGCCGCGAATGACGAAGATATGCGCGCTGGCGTCGCGGACGGCCTCTCACCCGCGGCACTGGATCGGCTGAAGCTAGATGCGCCACGAATCGAAGCCATGGCCAAAGCGGTCGAGGAGGTGGCGAAGCTTCCCGATCCGGTCGGCCGGGTCCTCGCACGCTGGCAGCGGCCAAACGGCCTCGACATTTCGCGTATTGCGACGCCGATCGGCGTTATCGGCATCATCTATGAAAGCCGCCCCAATGTGACGGCGGATGCGGGAGCGGTGTGCCTCAAATCGGGCAATGCCACGATCCTGCGTGGCGGTTCGGAATCCTTGCATTCCTCGCGCGCGATCCGTGCGGCGCTGGTCGATGGATTGCAGGCTGCCGGATTGCCCGCGGCTGCAATCCAGCTGGTTCCCACCGCCGATCGCGCCGCCGTCGGCCATATGCTCGCAGGTTTGAATGGCACCATCGACTTGATTGTGCCCCGCGGCGGCAAGAGCCTCGTCGCGCGCGTGCAGGCCGACGCCCGCGTGCCGGTGCTCGCCCATCTCGAAGGCATTTGCCACACCTACGTGCACGCGAAAGCGGATCTCGCTATGGCGCGCGCTCTGGTGCTGAACGGGAAGATGCGGCGCACCGGCGTGTGCGGTGCGACCGAAACGCTCCTCATCGACAAGGCGATTCTCTCGACGCATCTGAAGCCGATTCTGGACGATCTCGCGAAGGCCGGCTGCGAAATTCGCGGCGATGCGCTGATTCGCGAGGGCTTCCCCGCGGCCAAGCCGGCAACCGAAGACGATTGGCGCACCGAATATCTCGACGCGATCATCGCGGTGCGTGCTGTCGACGGCGTCGAAGATGCCATGCGGCATATCGCAACCTATGGCTCGCAGCATACCGATGCGATCGTCACCGAGGATTCCCGCGCCGCCGAACGGTTTCTCTCCGCGCTCGATTCCGCCATTGTGCTGCACAATGCCTCGACGCAATTCGCCGATGGTGGCGAATTCGGTATGGGCGCGGAAATCGGCATCGGCACGGGCAAGCTGCACGCGCGCGGACCGGTCGGCGTCGAGCAATTGACGATTTTCAAATATGTCGTCCGCGGCACCGGCCAAACCCGCCCGTGACCGCATTCGCAGCCGTTATTGCGAGCCTAAAGGGCGAAGCAATCCAGACTTGTGAGCGGACGTGAGCACCAACTGGCTTCATCCGCCGCAGCCGGTGCCGGACGGCTTGCGCATCGGCTTGCTCGGCGGCTCGTTCAATCCACCGCATCGCGGCCATATCCACGCCAGCGAACTTGCGCTGCGGCAGCTTGGTCTCGATTACGTGTGGTGGCTGGTGAGCCCGCAAAATCCGCTGAAAGAAACGCGCGGCATGGCGAGTTTCCCGAGGCGTTTGCAGACAGCAAAAAAATTCGTTCGCCATCCCCGTATTCACGTCAGCGACATCGAGGCGCAGCTCGGAACACAGTTTACCGTGGATACTCTACGCGCACTGAAGCGCCGCTTGCCGCGCATCCGCTTCGTCTGGCTGATGGGAAGCGACAATCTGCTCCAGCTTCCGCGCTGGCGGGATTGGCAGACGATCTTTGCGCTGGTACCCATCGCAGTCGTGGCGCGTCCGGGCAGCGCTCTTGCCGCGCGCACCGGCAAAGCCGCGACCACTTTTCTAGCGGCCTATGCGCCGCCCAACCGTTATTTCGCGTGTCTCGCCACGCCCGCTTGGACGATGCTCGACTGGAAGCGCGATCCCTTAAGCGCTTCCGCCATCCGCTCGGCGTCGGCTAGAACCCAAATATGACCGGCAGGGATCATCAAAGCCGCGTCCCGTTAGAGAAAATTGGCAAACTCTTCTACGGTGAAGCCGGCCTGTCGGATTATCGATCGAAGCGTTCCAGGCTTTAGGTCACGGCTTCCGTGGACAGGCACAGTCACCGTCCGCGTCACGTGTGCAGAATGCGTTAGCACGTGGTGGCTGCCGACAATCCTCTCCACGACAAATCCCGCTCTGGTCAGCGCCCGGATAACTTCTTTGCCATTGACGACCGGCAATCGGCCGCCGCCCATATTAGGCGGCTACCGTTACTTGGCGGACCTCGGGAAGTGAATCGGAAGGAATGGGAATCCCATGATCGTGCCGGAACAAAAGAACAGCGCGGATTGCCTCTTCTGCATTGGCCAGGGCTTCCTGCTCATTGTCTCCTTCGGTTACGACTTCGGGAAGCGCAGGGACCAGCACGGTGAACCCGCCGCCTTCCTGCGGCTCCAAAACGACCGAAAAGCTGTAGTTAGCTGCCATTCCATGGCTCCCATAGTCCGTAACTTTGAGTAATGCTAGCAAATAGCTCGATTAAAGTCGAATGAATGACGCACTAATCTGTATACGGAAGTATGGTAAGCTTTTCATAAGCACTCGAGGGAAGAAATGTACGTTCCAGCGCATTTTAGAGAAGACCGCATTCCCATTTTGCATGACGCCATCCGGGAATACAGCTTCGGCACTTTGATAACCGCTGGCGAACGCGAATTGGAAGCCAGCCATGTGCCGATGCTATTGGATGCAGCCTATGGATCTCTAGGCACGTTGCTCGGGCACATGGCCCGCGCCAATTCGCAATGGCAGCGCGTAAATTCCGGCTTTCGGGCGCTTGCGATATTTCTCGGCCCGAATGCTTACATAACTCCGTCTTGGTATCCGACCAAACAGCAGACCGGCAAAGTCGTTCCGACCTGGAACTATCTCGCCGTGCATGCCTATGGAAACATCAGCTTCTATGATGATTCCTCCGAATTGCGCGATCACGTCGGAAAGCTAACTGCAGCTCACGAATCTGCCCGAGCCGCGCCGTGGTCGGTTGGCGATGCACCGGCGGATTACATTGAGAAAATGCTCGGCGGAATTGTCGGCTTCAGGCTTGCGATCACGAAGCTCGAAGGCAAGTGGAAGATGAGCCAAAACCGTTCGGAACAAGACAGGACCGGAGTGCGGGAGGGGTTGGCCGGAGAAGGCGGCAAGAACGAGGAACTCGTGGCCGCCATTATGGCCGATCGAACCTCTGCCAACGCGTAATCGTTTATGAGAGCCCGTGCGGTCGCTGCGCTTTTCCTTCTCTCAACCGGCGCACATGCGGCCCCCGCGCCGCCTGTGCCCGAGTCTGTCTTGATCAGCGCGAGCGCGCTCCCCGGCGCCAATTTCGATCCCGACAAACTCCCGGTCACCGTAGATACGCTATCGCCCGGCGAGATTTCGCGGTTCGGCGCGCCAGACGTGCTCGGCGCTTTGGCGAACGAAGCCCCGGGCGTGTCTTTTTCCAATGCCCAGGACAATCCCTTTCAGCCCAATCTGTTCTATCGCGGCTTCGAGGCCTCTCCGCTCGCAGGCGATGCGCAAGGGCTGGCGGTTTATGCCGACGGCGTCCGCCTCAACCAGCCTTTCGGCGATACGGTGAATTGGGACCTCATCCCCGCGATTGCCATCGACCGGCTGACCATCGAAAGCTCGAATCCGATTTTCGGCTTGAATGCGTTGGGCGGCTCGGCCGCGATACAGTTCAAAAACGGCTTCGCGTTCCAGGGCAATCAGGTACTGGGCACCGCCGGCTCGTTCGACCGCTTGGAAGGCGCGTTTCAATCCGGCATCGCAAATGCGAATGACGCTTTTTATGCCGCCGGCAACGTAACCAGCGAAAGCGGTTGGCGGCAACATTCTCCCTCGCGCCTCGCTCAGCTCTTTGCCGATTTCGCCCATCGCGGCACCGGCTGGCAGGTCCAGCTCGATTTTCTCGGCGCTACATCCGATCTCACCGGCAATGGTACGGCGCCCGTGCAATTGCTGCAGGCCGCACGCTCCGCAGTGTTCACCTATCCGGACCGCACGCAAAACACTTACGGGCTTGCCAATTTGCAAGCGACCGTCGCTTTGTCCGACGCACTCTCGGTGCAGGGAAATATCTACCTCGGCCAGTTCCGCCAGCGCACGCTCAATGGCAATGCCAGCGCCGCAGAGCCCTGCGAGACCCAACCGAATCTCCTCTGTTTGGACAATGGCGAGGTTGCGACCAGCGCCGGCGGCAAGGCGATCATGGCCTTTCCGGTCGAACTCACCTATGGGCAGCTCGACGAAACGGCGACCGCAACCACCGGCTTTGGCGGCGCGCTGCAGGCGAGTTTGAGCACAGCCCTATTAGCCGGCCAGAACCAACTCGTCGCCGGCGCCGCTTGGGATGCAGGCCGCACGCATTTTTCCGCCGACACGCGCCTCGGCAGCCTGTCTCCGGATCGCGGTTTCGTCGGACCTGGCATCACCGTTGATCAAGCGGACGGGAGCATCGCGCCGGTCGCGGTGGCAAGCGACAATGATTATTACGGCCTGTACGCTACCGACCGGCTCGATGTGACCAGCGCGCTCTCGCTCAGCCTCTCAGGCCGCTACAATCTCGCGCGAGTCACTTTGCGCGACCAACTTGGCGCCGCGTTGAACGGAAATCACGATTACGGACATTTCAACCCGGCGGCGGGACTCTCCTACGCCGTCATTCCTGCCCTTTCGCTCTATGGCGGCTATGCGGAAGCCAACCGCGCGCCCACACCTGCCGAATTCTCCTGCGCCGATGCGAGCGCCCCGTGCAGCCTGACGAACTTCTTCGTTTCCGATCCCGCATTGAAGCAGGTGGTCGCGCACAATCTGGCAGCAGGACTGCGCGGCTCAGCCGACCTTCTGGCCGCGACCATTCGCTGGCATGCCGATTTCTATCGCAGCAATCTCGACAACGATATCCAGTTCGCGGCGAGCCCGATCATAGGGCGTGGCTTTTTCCAGAATGTCGGCGAGACGCGCCGCCGAGGCGCCGAGCTCGCGCTCGATGCGGCGGGCGAATCCTGGTCGTTCTCGCTCGATTACACCTACACGGACGCGACGTTTCGCTCCGCGCTCGTCCTGAACAGCCCGGACAATCCGCTTGCCGATGCAAATGGCGAGATCACCGTCCGGCCCGGCGACCGCCTCCCGAGCATTCCAGCCCATCTCGTCAAAGCGGTGCTGGAGCGAGAAATCACGCCGCAACTGAGTGTCACGCTCGCTACGCGCGCGGCAAGCGGCGTCTATCTGCGCGGCGATGAATCGAATCTCAATCCGAAGATTCCCGGTCACGCAGTGTTTGATTTGGGTGCGACCTATCGTCTATTCGATCGCTTTCTCCTGTTCGCCGGCGTGCAAAATCTGTTCGACGCCAAATACGCGACCTTCGGCGCATTTTCGCCGACCGGCCAAGTGCCACTTGCCGAAGCGCCTGGCGCTACCGACCCGCGCAGCCTCAGCCCTGCCCCGCCTCGCTCCTTCTCCATTGGCCTGAACGTGCAATTGTAGGGCCACGTCTGGTTAGCTCTCTGCGCTTCATCTGCTATCATGCGCGGATGCGCGCCCATCAAATCCTCTATGCCATGAGCGCAACCGCGCTGACATGCGCCGGCATTAATGGCGCGTCCGCCCTGTCCAGAACGCCATATTATTTCTTCGCGGCCGTGAGTTGCGGCAAACGGCTGGCGACTCCCGAAAACGAGAAAACCGGATTCTCGGCTATTGGACCGCGCTGAACGTCGCCAATGTCGAAAATCATCTGGTCGGAAGCCACTCCAATTAAACGGCAATCTTAAGCGAAATCAAAAATCTCTGCGTGGCCGACCGCTCCACGCAACTCGTTGACGCGATCAATGTTGTGTATTTTCAGTTTCAGCAAACTGGAAAATAATCACTGACGGGCTGCCGCGCGCTATTCTATTCGCGCATACATGGCCTGATTCGGAGTCCTCATGCCGGGCTTCTGCCGCGACTGTTTGGCCGAGCTGCCCCCGGCAAGTGTGAAGTGCGCGGATTGCGCCAGTAGCCGCATTCTCGTTCATGCCGAGCTGGACACGCTGACCATCGCGCACGTGGACTGCGACGCATTCTATGCTTCGGTGGAAAAACGTGACGATCCCTCGCTGTTCGATAAACCGCTGATCGTCGGCGGCAGCTCGCGCCGGGGCGTCGTGCTTACTGCCTGCTATCTGGCGCGGAAGTTCGGCGTCAAATCCGCCATGCCGATGTTTCAGGCGATGAAGCTTTGTCCGCATGCAACAATAATTCCACCCCATATGGACAAATATGCTGCAGTTGCGCGCGAGGTCCGCAAACAGTTGCTGACGGTAACGCCTATCGTACAGCCGGTGTCGCTCGATGAAGCCTATCTCGATCTTTCCGGCACCGAACGTCTGCACGGAATGACACCGGCCAAAACCCTGGCGCGGCTGTCGGGGCAGATTGAACAGACTATCGGCATCACCGTTTCGATCGGCCTCTCCTACAACAAATTTCTTGCCAAGCTTGCTTCAGATATGCAGAAGCCGCGCGGCTTTGCCGTGATCGGACGGGCCGAAGCGAAAACCTTCCTTCGCGACAAAGCAGTGGGAATTTTGCGCGGCGTTGGCCCGGTGCTGCAGCAGACGCTGGCGAAGGATGGCATCAGCCGGATCGGCCAGCTGCAGGACGCCGATGTGCATGCGCTCTCCAAGCGCTATGGCAAAACCGGCACTTGGCTGCACCACTTGGCCAATGGCGACGATGCGAGCACCGTCGACGCCGATGGCGAAACCAAGAGCATTTCGGCTGAGACCACGTTCGAGCACGACATCGCCGGTTTCGCTGAGCTGGAACGAATCTTGTGGGATCAGGCGGAGCGGGTTTCCGCGCGGGCCAAAGCTGCTGAGTTGGGCGGCCGCACCATAACCTTGAAGCTCAAGACCGCGTCATTCCGGGTCAAAACCCGCAGCGTCACGCTGGACGATCCGACACAGCTTGCTGATGCGATCTTCCGCGCCGGCCGCGTGCTGCTGCAACGCGAAACCAAGGGCACACTTTACCGGCTGCTCGGGATCGGCTTGAGCCATTTTCATGCTGCCAGCCAATGCGACCCACCAAACCTGCTTGATCGGCACGCCGCGCGGCGCAACGCCGTCGAGCACGCCATGGACGATGTGCGAAGCAAATTCGGCAATGCCGCCGTCATCAAAGGCCGCACCCTTCCCTAACTTTTTCCTTCCCCCCGCGAGGCGTCGGGGAAAGTGCCGCGCCGATGTCGCGATATCGGCGCGGCGAACGGGGGCGCTTCAATACGCTCAATTCCCAATCTCGATCACATATCCGTCCGGATCGCCAATGTACGCATATTCGATCCCCGGCGCATGTTCTCCGCGTTCGAGCAATTTGCCTCCGGCGCGCGTGACCTGAGCGATGCACTTGTCCAGCGGAGCATCCATGGCAAAGCCGAAATGCGACACGCCGCCATTGCCGACCGGTTCGCCCCTCGCGCGCTTGTTCAAGGTGACGATGTCGTGCGCGCCGGGGGATTGCAGGAAAGCCATCCGGCGGCCGATGGTGAACTTTACCTTCAGGCCAAAAGCCTTTTCGTAAAACCTCACGGAACGAGCGAGATTGCCGACATTAAGCTGGATGTGGTTGAGTCCGCGCGATCGGATCATGATGTTCTCCTTTCGGGAGCCTATGGCGATCTGCCGGTGACGGCAAAGACGCGATGCGGAATTTGCAGCGGCTCGGCGGGAAAGTCTCGGGCAAGCAGTTCCCGGTGCGCAGCATCGAAGCGCCCGATAGCGTCCGGCGCAAGACTGGCGCCGACGCCCGCGCTGGCGCGAATGCGTCCAAGCCACGCCTCATGCGAATAGGGTACCGAGACGTCGAAACTGAAGCTTTCGATTTCAACAAAGCCTGCGGAGGATAAATCTGCGAACCAAAAGGGATGAACACCCGCGCCGCCGTGCCAGCTCCATGATGGATTGTGCGCGCGAACCAAATTTTCTGTCGCTTCGACAACGTTGCCGGGCAAAGGCAGCCAATCGAAGTGAGCGATGACCAGCCGTCCGCCGTGCGCAAGCAGCCGCCGCGCTTCGAGCGCTGCTCTTGGCCGGTCGAACCAATGCCAGCACTGACCGGCAGTGACCGCGTCAAATGTATATGCCGGCAGACCGGTATCCTCTGCGGTCGCTAGAACGTAATGGATTTCCACGCCCGCTTCACGATCGAGGGCTTCCGCTTGTTCCAGAAGTGCCCGAGAACGGTCCAATCCTGTCACTGTGCAGCCGCGTTTTGCCAGGCCTCGGGCCACTGTGCCCGTGCCTGTCCCGAGATCAAGCACGCGATCCGCCGGTTTCACAAAGCCGGCGGCGAACAGCCGCTCGAAGAAACGGTCCGGAAATCCCGCTCGGTGACGCGCGTAATCCGAAGCGGTTCTGCCAAAATCGACGTCCATTGCCGGGCTCGCGCTGGCGAGCCTCCTATGGTATTTTCTGCTTCGCGGATTATATCCGAATCGAAACAAGGAGTGGCTCAGCTGCGGCAAAGACATGGGACTGTTGAGATCGTCCGTGCTCTCAGCCAAGGCGTGAGCCGGATGTTCTAACCAAGGAGCCCGACCCTGACCCGCAAGCCGAGCGTAATCTTAGGTTCTGCCTCATCAGATGATGCCCTTTCCGAGCAAATGCTGCTCGCCCGCATCAAATCCTCCCTCGACGACGACAAAGCCGAAGACCTGGTGACGGTCGACCTCACCGGGCGTTCTTCGCTGACCGATGCCCTGGTGATCGCCACCGGACGTTCTGCTCGCCATGTCGCTTCTCTGGCGGAAAATCTCGCGAGACGATTGAAGGAATGGGGCTATGGCAGCGCCCGAATCGAAGGGCTGCCCCAGGGTGATTGGGTGCTGCTCGATGCGGGCGACGTAGTCGTCCACATTTTCCGCGCCGAAGTCCGGGCCTATTACGATCTCGAAGGCATGTGGTCGGTGGATGAAGCGAACCATCGCCGCCACGCTGAGCCCGCGAGTTCATACGCCTAACCCATGCGCTTGATCGTAGCGGCTGTCGGACGCGCCCGCGCTGCTCCGGAACAGACTCTTTGCGATCTCTATTGGGAGCGCGCGACCACGCTGGGGCCGAAGCTTGGCTTCGGCAAGCTCGAGCGAATTATTATCGACATCTCGCGCGCCGGCAGCGCCGCGGAACGCATGCGGGAGGAAGCAGCGAGACTGACAAACCGCCTGCCGAAGCACGCCCATCGCGTCGCGCTGGACGAAGCCGGACGCTCGCTCTCAAGCGAAGCATTCGCCGATCACTTGCGCGGACTTCGGGATTCAAGCGGCCACGATCTCGTTTTTGTGATCGGAGGACCGGATGGTCTCGCACCGGATTTGCGCAAGGCCGCAGAGGAAAGACTCGCATTTGGACCGCAGACTTGGCCGCATCTGCTGGTCCGCGTTATGCTGATCGAACAGATTTATCGTGCTTTCTCCATTCTCGCCGGACATCCCTATCACCGGCCGCGTGCATAACGAACCGTAAACCGCCGAACTGCTTCATTTCGCCGTTTCGCACGTTTCTTCCGTTGCCGGACAACCGGGGCGCCGCTATAACCGCGCCGCCCGAGGAGCGTGTGTTGATGTTAGGAGAGCGCATGGCGACCGAATTGCCCAACGGCTACCGGCCGACCGACGACGAACCGTTCATGAACGAACAGCAGCGCGAATATTTTCGCCGCAAGCTCGTGGCCTGGAAGGAAGACATCCTTCGCGAGAGCCGCGAAACCATCCAGAATCTGCAATCCGAGCCCACGCCCAACGCCGATTTGGCGGATCGCGCCACCACGGAAGCCGAGCGCCAGCTCGAGCTTCGGACGCGCGACCGCCAGCGCAAATTGATCGCGAAGATCGATTCGGCGCTGCGCCGTTTGGAGGAAGGCTCCTATGGCTTCTGCGAAGAAACCGGCGAGCCGATCTCGTTGAAGCGGCTGGACGCGCGCCCGATCGCAACGCTTTCGGTCGAAGCGCAGGAGCGCCACGAACGGCGCGAGCGCGTCTACCGTGACGATTGATTGGTTAAGTCGCTAAAAGCTGCGAGCACTTTGGCATAGACATCGCGTTTGAACGGCACCACAAGGCGCAGCAGGTCGCCGGCGTTTACCCATTTCCATTCGGAAAATTCCTGATGTGGCGTAGCGACATTGATCTCGCTATCGGTGCCTAAGAAACGCAGCGCGAACCATTTCAAGCGCTGACCGCGATAGCGCCCTTGCCAGGCGACGCCCAACAGATGCGGCGGCAAATCGTAGGTCAGCCATTCCGGATGCTCGCGCAGGAATGCGACGTTCCGTGTACCGATTTCCTCTTCCAATTCGCGCAAGCCGGCCGCGCGCGCGTTCTCCCCAGCGTCGATGCCGCCTTGCGGCATTTGCCAGGCTTCCTGCGTCTGATCGATGCGCTTGCCGACAAACACCCGGCCTTGAGCGTTGAGCACCATCAAGCCGGCACAGGGCCGATACGGAAGTTTGGATGCGGCCTGAACCATGCCCGCAGTGAACCATTTCCCGTTATTTGAAAAAAGAGTCGGCTTAGGATCCAAAGCAGCTCGCACGTTGCGCCGCGCACAAACAGAAAGGCCGGGTGCAGCACCCGGCCTTTCGTCAACGATTTGAAGACTCTCAGCGCGCTTGCACCGGCGCCGTTGCCGCGGCTTGCTTTTGCACTGAGGCCGTCGTCACAACCTTGCCGTCCAACCGGTCCAACGCATAGGAAAGCTGGAAGTCGTCGTACTTCTTGCCTTCTTCGGGCCGGATCGTCGGCATTTTGGTGTTGCGCTGCGCGCCTTCCGCGTCGAGATGTCCGGCTAGAGAGGCTTCGGTGCGGTTTGCGAACTGATCCGCTTCGGCCTGATCCTTCTCGTTCAAGTTGGACACCGCGATGTCGGGCGCAATGCCGGTCGCCTGAATGGAACGTCCGGACGGCGTGTAATAACGCGCCGTGGTCAGGCGCAGTGCGCCGCCATGCTGTCCGCCCAGCGGGATGATGGTCTGCACAGAGCCTTTCCCGAAGGAGGTGACGCCGATCACCGTCGCGCGCTTATGGTCCTGCAGCGCGCCGGCGACGATTTCCGACGCCGAAGCGGTGCCTTCATTGACCAGCACCACGAGCGGCTTGCCGCCGGTGAGGTCGCCGCCGGGATGGGCGTTATAGCGCTGGGTATCCTCCGGCTTGCGGCCGCGGGTTGAAACCACTTCGCCGCCACTGAGGAAGTCGTTGGAGACTTCGATGGCCTGATCCAACAGTCCGCCCGGATCGTTGCGCAGATCGATAACATAGCCGCGCAAAGCCGGGCCGATCTGTTTCTTGAGATCGGCGATCGCTTTCTTCACGCCGGCATCAGTCTTCTCGCTAAACGAGGTGATCCGGATATAGCCGATGTCGCCCTTCTTCTCGTATTTGACGCTCTCGACGCGAATTACTGCGCGGGTCAGCGTCAGCTCAAGCGGCTTTTTCTCGCCCTGGCGCAAAATGGTGAGCGTGACCTTGGAATTTTCCGGGCCGCGCATGCGCTCGACCGCGTCGTTGAGCGGCATGCCCTGAATGCTGGTGCCGTCGATGGCGGAGATGAAGTCGCCGGTCTTCACGCCCGCGTGCGCCGCCGGCGTGTCGTCGATTGGGGTCACAACCTTGACCAGACCGTCTTCCTGCGTGACCTCAAGGCCAAGGCCGCCGAACTCGCCGCGGGTCTGCACCTGCATGTCGGCGAACTCTTTCGGGTCCATGTAGCTCGAATGGGGATCGAGCGAGCTGACCATCCCATTGATCGCGGCATTGATCAGCTCGGAATCGTCGACCTCGCGCACGTAATTGGCGCGCACGCGTTCGAACGCATCGCCGAATAAATCGAGTTCGCGATAGGCGGACAACACATTGGTTGCCCCGTGCGCAGCGGGGAATAAAGCTAAGGCACTGACAAATCCAACCGCTACGCCAACGCCGGCGAATGCGAACTTTCTCATGTTCCCTTTGCCTTTCTAATTTCGGCGCTCAACCATGGCGCCGGATCTACAGTCCGACCGTTCCGTCTGAGCTCCATATAGAGCCGTGCCGTTTTCCCCTCCGGGAGAATTCCCACCGGTTCGCCGGCTAGGACAAGATCGCCGATGTGGACATCGATGCGATCTAGGCCCGCCAGAGTTAGATGGTAACCGCCCGTCAATTCCAATATCAAGACTTGACCTAATTTTTGGTAGCTGCCGGCAAACACAACTTCGCTATCCGCGGGCGAAACCGCCTCAGCCTTTCCAGAAGTTTCAAACCACAGGCCCAGAGGAGGGTTACCGCCCGGTATACGGCCCGGACCTGCCGGATCGCCGGGTGTGGATATGCCCACCACAGGAGGCCGCAAAGTGCCTCGTGCCAGCGTCCCAGCGGCTGGGTTTCGGGGCCCTACGATGGTCAGGCCCTGCGTCACATTGTCCGCCGCCCGAAGCGTGGCGATGCGGTCCATTAAGGTTTTGAGATCGTCGGCCTCGCGCCCGATTTCCTCAACCACGGCATGAAGTTCAGACAGTTTGGCGTCGGCGCCAGCCTGTTCGGCGCTCTTTTCTTCCAGCAGGCGGTCAAGCCCGGCGCGGGCGCCATTCAGCGCAATCGCCTCCCGGCGCGCCTGCTCCTCTTTCGCGGCGACCTCCATTTTGACCTGAGCCAGCGCTTTTAAGCGCTTCGCCAGATCGACTGCCTCATTGTACAGCGGCGGCAGCATGGCCCCCATCTGCATGGCGCCCCGCATCGCCGCCAGCGAATCATCGGGCCTCAGCACGAGCGCGGGAGGCTCGTCCGCCTTGAGCCGCTGGAGCACGGCCAAGAGCTCAGCCGCATGGGCGCGGTCGCGGACCAAGTCGCCCTCCAGCCTGCGTGTGTCTGTATTAAGCCGCGTCAGTTGCGCGGCGGTGTTCGACGATTCCGATTCAAGCTCCTGGACTCGTGCGGCATTGGCGACCAGGCGCCGTTGAAGGTCGCGCGCCTCAGCCGCGAGCCGGTCGCGTTCAGCTTGGGTCTTTTCTTCCTGGTTGCGGTTTTCCTCTAGCGCCTGTTGGGCGCGCTGATAACGCTGGGCCAAAGTGGCGCCGGCAGGCGCCTGCACGCGGCTTTGACCATGAAGAGCGAGCGGCGCCCAACACAGGACGAACAAGGCAGGGAAGAAAACCCTTCGGCCTCTCATCGCCCCGTTCCTGCTGCTGCCTCGAGCAGCGATACGCCGGTCATTTGCGGCGGCTTCTTCATGCCGATCAAATCGAGCAGCGTCGGCGCCACGTCGGCCAACCTGCCATTGCGCAAATGGACCGGCCGCGCGCTTTGGTTCGCATTCACCACGATGAATGGCACGTCCAAAAGCGTGTGCGATGTATGGGGTGCGCCTGTTACGGGGTCTTTCATCTGCTCGATATTCCCGTGATCCGCGGTCACGATCAGCACGCCGCCGGCTTTTTCCACGGCCTCGCGCAGACGGCCCAAACAGGAATCCACCGCTTCAACCGCGGCCACCGCCGCTTTCATCATGCCCGTATGCCCGACCATGTCGGGATTGGCGTAATTGACGATGATGAGATCGTACGTGCCCGATGCGATCGCCTCGACCAGCCTGTCGGTTACTTCGTATGCGGACATTTCCGGTTTTAGGTCGTAAGTGGCGACCTTTGGGCTGGGCACGAGGATGCGGTCCTCGCCCGGAAATTGCGCCTCGCGGCCGCCATTCATGAAGAAGGTCACATGCGGATATTTCTCGGTTTCGGCGATTCTGAGCTGCTTCAAGCCCTGCTCGGCAAAGAGTTCGCCCAAAGTTTCGCTGACGTCCTGGGGCGGGAACAGCGCCGTCATGAATTGGCTTAGGGGCGCGGAATATTGCGTCATGCCGGCAGCGGCGGAAAAACGCGGCAGGGGCGCGCGCGCAAAACCGTCGAATTGTGGATCGAGCAGCGCGGTGGAAATCTCCCGTGCCCGATCAGGCCGGAAATTGGCGAAGATGAGCGCATCGCCGTCCTTGATCCCGCCATAATCGCCAATCACGCAGGGTGCCACGAATTCGTCATTGGCGCCTGCAGCATAGGATTGCTCGATCGCCGCCTCGGCAGCAGGAAATCGCACCCCTTTCGCGTCCACGATGGCGGCATAGGCTTTAGCCACTCGGTCCCAGCGCTTGTCGCGATCCATGGCGTAATAACGGCCGGCGATGGTTGCGATGCGAACGTCCTTGAGTCCGGCGACCGCTCGCAAGAACTGTTCGACGAATCCGAGCGCGCTTTGCGGCGGTGTGTCGCGTCCGTCGAGAAAGGCATGCACATCGACCGTAAGCCCCGCAGAGCTGAGAATCCGCACCAGTGCTGCGATATGGTCCTGATGAGAATGGACACCGCCGGGCGACATCAACCCCAGCACGTGCACAGTGCGGGTGGCTTTCTTCGCGGCGTCGATCAATGCCAGCAAAGCAGGACGGGTGGCAAAGGTCCCGTTTCCGATCGCGTCTTCGATGCGCGGCAGGTCCTGCATCACCAGCCGCCCGGCGCCGATATTTGTGTGCCCCACTTCGGAATTGCCCATTTGGCCGTCAGGCAAGCCAACCGCGCGGCCCGATGTGGCAAGCTCGGCATGGGGGCATTCGCGCATCATGCGGTCGAAATTGGGGTGCTTGGCCGCGGCAATCGCATTGTCCGCACGGTCCTTGCGACAGCCCCAACCGTCAAGAACGCAAAGGACCGCCGGTCTTGGCCGGGCCCGCGAACCGGCGGGCGAAGCGGAGGATTCCGCAGGATTCATGCGCAGGCTGCCTGCAATGGGACTCGCTGGCAAAATAGGTAGCTTGCCGAAGCCTGTCCATCGCAGCCACTGAAACCGCTGGACGTTGATTGCCGAGAGCCGCGGCCTAACCGGAGCTTATAGAGCGACGGAATTCGCCATCGCTTGAGCGGCAATTACGCGTTTGGGCCTGCGTTGCTCGGCCAAGGCTTGCACCAGATCGGCGGCGATGCGCTCGCCCCCTTTGCCGTCGAGTTTGGCCGTGCCCGCCGCACGCATCTTGCCGCGCAGCTCCTTATTTTGGAGCATTTGGGCGACGGATCGCCCAATATCGTCGGCACGCAGCTCGCGTGACAATCCCAAGACCTTGCCCATGCCGGCCGATTCGAAGCTCTCTGCCATGTACCGGTGATCGTCCGACAGCGCCAAATAAAGCGCCGGTACGCCAAGGGCTGCCGCCTCATAGGCGATGACGCCGAAGCTGACGACCGCGAGGTCGGCAGCCGCGAATTCCGCGCCCAAATCCTGCACGCCCTGTACTGTCTCAAACGCCGGGTTCATCGCTTCGATGTCGCGAATCAAGCCCTGGCTGCCTCTAAAACCCGGACCGATGACGAATCGGGCACGAAATGGCGCCGAGATTTTGGCCAATCCGCGAGCGGCAACGCGCGTCAGTTCAAGGGGATCGCTGCCGCCCATGCTGATGATGATTGTGGGGCGTTCAGGATCGCGAGCCGCGGCCGGCGCAGACACCAGTTCCGGATCGAAACCCAAAAGCGCCCACTCCCATCCCGCGCGCACTTTAGTTTGCGCGAGCGTCCAGGAAACGCTCTGTCCTTGCGAGGTGACTGGATAATAGACATGCGTCGCGGCCAGCCGGCGCTCCGAAGCATCGCCGATCAGCGCGAGGATTCCCACTTGTGTGCTCATGCGCGTCAGCATATCGCGCGAGATGTTGGTGTTGGCATCGACGACCAGGATGTCGGGCTTGTGATCGGCGACCAAAGAGATGAAGGCATTGGTCTGTCCAGCGCGCGGAAGGATGATGGTTTTGAACCCCGCCCGCTTGATGGTATCCGCAGCGTCCTGCTCGCCGTTCAGGGCAAACAGCACGTCAAAGCCTTCGCGCTCGCGCAGGGCTTTCGCCAGGGTGAGCGTCCGCTTGACATGACCGTAGCCGAGCATGCCGCCGCCGTCGCAGCGGATGAGAGCAAGTCCGGGGGAGTCCTCCGCCGGTTTCCGGCGCGCATTCGCATTCTTCGCGCCGAGCCGCTGCTCGCGCTCAAGAACCAGCATGAGATCGGAGAGCGATCCCTGCCCCCCATTCGCGTCCATGCGCCTATGCAAGAGATCGATGAAGGCTACATTGCCTAGGCTTTGTTCAGGCCGGCCGCGTAGGAGTGAAGTGCGTGGGCGGGAGGCGACTTGGTCGATGTGTGCGCACTCTCCCGGCCCGCTCATCTCAGCGGGCCTTCGATGTGCGGACCGGCGCGGGACAAAGCTGCGCGCGATGGTTCGACAATTTGTGGATAAACTGAACCTGCAAGACCGTACCCTCTGCCTCTTTAGGCTTTTTAAATGCCTTACGTTAAAAGCACGTTACTGCACGCTCTGATTCGGCGCCGGAGGGCTTGGAATGCGCTGCAATCCGGCCTGTGATAGATTTTCCTAAAATGTTTCGCCTCACGCTGGGAGGTCTGATGTCCAGAGCTTTGTCCCATCCTATCGCTTGGATTCTTGGCGTTTCAGCTGGGCTAATTTGGTTAGCGGCGCCGCTCAAAGGGGCGGCCGGCGCTCCGGCTTCAGCGGAACCGGATTTTGCGCCCAACGGCAGCGTCGGCTGGATTGCCCTTGCGCCCGCCTTCATAGCGCCGCCGAGCGGTCCCGGCCCGCTACGCGCCGATCCGGCTCATCCGCGCGTCGGCAATGACGAGTTCCGCGCCAGCGGTGCCCAACCAACGTTCCCGATTGCCGATCTGGACAATCCGATCCTCCAGCCTTGGGTGAAGGAGCGATTGCGCCAGCGAAAGGAGCTGATCCTGTCTGGAAAACCGGCCTTCCCGCCCCAAGCAAGCTGCTGGCCGGCTGGATTACCCGGCTTTCTGCTTTATCCTGTGCAGCCGGTCTATTTCGTCCAGACGCCAAAGGAAGTGCTGATGATCTGGCAGGCCGACCATCAGGTGCGTCATGTCTATCTCGGCGCAGAGCATTCGGGCGTTGTGAGGCCATCGTGGTACGGAGAATCGATCGGCCATTACGAAGGTAACGCCTTGGTGGTCGATACGATCGGACTCGATACCAGGACCTTGGTCGACAATTATCAGACCCCGCACACCGAGCGGCTGCACACCGTCGAACGTTTTCACATCATCGACGGCGGCAAGACGCTGGAAGTGAACTTGACCGTCGAAGATCCGGGCGCGTTCACCATGCCCTGGAATGCCGTCCAGCGTTACCGGCGCGTAGAACCGGGGAAGTTCGAAAATACCGAACCGCTCAATCCGGTTGCCTCCGGCGGGACGGCAGGACCGATGCTCGAAGCAAGCTGCGCGGAGAACCCTGACGTTTCGTTATTTGGCGAAGGCGCGCGGCCGATTCCCACGGCGGCCAAACCGGATTTCTGATGGGCGAAGGCGAGAACGCCGCGAAACGATTTCTGGTTTTGGCCGCGCTTGTTTGCGCCGGAGCCGCGCTTTGGCCGGCGCTGCAGGCACAGGAAAGTACGCAGAACACACCGATCCCATTACTGGCCTCGGCTCAATTCGGCTGGCTCGCTGACACGGAGTTTCTCCCGCCTGCAAGCGGCCCGGGGCCCGTGACGTTTGACAAAGCCCATCCTTACGTTCGCAACAACACCTCGGGCCAACCGACATTCAGGATCGCAGATACTACCAATCCGATCCTTCAGCCCTGGGTCGCTGAGCGCATGAACAAAGACAACCAGGAGGTGCTCGCCGGCAAATTCGCCTTCACGGCGCGGTCGAGCTGTTGGCCGGCCGGCGTGCCGGGGTTTCTCGTTTTCGGTTGCGGCGCCCGCACGGTTTATTTCCTTCAGACGCCCAAGGAAGTGGTGATGATCAATGATGGCGACCAGCAAGTGCGGCACGTTTACCTGAACGTGCCGCATGCGCGCCGCGTCAAGCCGTCGTGGTATGGCGAATCCGTGGGGCATTACGAAGCGGGCAATACGTTGGTGGTCGACACCATTGGCCTGAACGATAAGACTTTCATCGACAATTACCGCACGCCCCACACCGAACGCCTGCACGTCGTCGAGCGCTGGAAGCTGGTCGATGGCGGCAAATCGCTGGACGTGGAGGTCCGGGTGGAAGACTCCGGCGCCTTCACCACGGCCTGGTCGGCACAGCAAATCTATCATCGCGCCGATCAGGGCCCGCTAAGCGAAATGGTTTGTGCCGAGAACAACGTAAATTATTTCCATCGCGACACGGTCCCCGTTCCGATGGCGGCAAAAGCGAATTTCTGAGCGCTTTTGCTGGATCGGACTCGGCCGCTGAGCTATTCTGCGTCGAAGCGATATCCGTCATTCAACCGCACGACCGCTATTGAGAGGGACGCGGGCCGCTATGAGATGGATCGTAAGATTTTCCGGCACAATCGGCATCTTGCTATTGGCCTTTAGTCAAACCCCCGCCTCGGCAATTCCCGTGATGGTCAAAAATAACGGACCTGCACCTGTTCAGCTTGGTTTCGACAGGGGGCCAGCCACGACCATCGCGCCTCGAAGCACGGCAGCATTTTCCCTTGATCCGGGACAGCATTCCGCGCAATGCCGTTTCGACGGCAATTATGACGGCTGCAATCTCGAGGAACTGTTCACGCTAGGAGACCGTAAAGGATTCGCCATCGACCTCCTGCCGGTGTTCACGCTTCAGCATGCCGTCGCATTGGCGCAGCAAGGCACGCTCGGGGTTGAAACCAGGCGAGATGGGGCCTGGGCGACGAACACACTGCAAATTTCCGGCGCCGCCGCCGATTGCGCCAATTACGAAACAGGACGGTTAGCCCAGGTCTCCACCCGCGTCCGCAGTGGGATGACGATTCGCAATGTCTCTCTGACGACGCAAAATCTGTGCGGAGAAATGCGGCCGGTGGTTGCAGCCACGGTCAATGGCGCTCAGCTCTATTTTCAGCCGGACTTTCTCTGGTTCAGAGATCAAGGCGGCCACCTGGTCCTGGTCCGGCAATAGGGCGTCGAAATTCGCGGTCACTCGCAGGTTGACTAGCAGCAGCCTTTGGCAAAGAATCCGGCCAATCTATCCGCCTTCGCGCAAAGCGCGTTGCCGTCTTTGGGAGATCCTGGAGGAAACCGATGCATACCATGAAAGTGTCGCTGCTTTTGAGCGCGGCCGCGTTCATCGTGAGCGGCGCACCCGCTGCCATCGCGGCGCCGGATGCCCTCCAAGGCAAAGTGACCTCCGCCAAGGAAGGCGCGATGGAAGGCGTGCTTGTCACCGCCAAGAAGGACGGCTCGAACATCTCGGTAACCGTCGTCAGCGACGACAAAGGCCATTACGCGTTTCCCACCGGCCGCCTCGAGCCCGGACATTACGCCATCAAGATTCGCGCCGCCGGCTATGTTCTCGACGGGCCGCGCGCGGTGGACGTGACGGCCAATGGCACGACTGCTGATGTCAAACTGAACGAAACCGCCAATCTCGCGCCGCAGCTGACCAATGCGGAATGGCTGCGCGCCGCGCCCGGCACCGAACAGGAAAAACGCGACGCCGTCGCTTGCGCCACCTGCCATACGCTGTCGCGGCCCTTCACATCGGCCTACACCAAGGATCAATTTAAGAGCGACGTCTTCCCGCGCATGGCGATGATGTCGAGCCAAGCCTTCCCGGTGCTGGTGCAGAAGCGCATCGTCCAACGCGATCAGGCGCGCACCTTCGGCGGGCTCGACCGCCTCGCCAATTATCTTTCCTCGGTCAATCTCTCCTCTGCGCCGGAATTCAGATTCCAGCTTAAAGCCGCGCCGCGCCCCAAAGGGCAAGAGACGCACGTCATCATCACGTCCTACGATCTGCCGCGCAAAACCATGCAGCCGCATGATGCGGTGCGCGGCGATGACGGCTTCGTTTGGGTCAGCGATTTCGGCGAGAATTCGCTCTCTAAGCTTGATCCCAAAACCGGCAAGGTTGCGGAATACACCTATCCGCAGACTCGGACCGGCGGCTATGCCAATGGCAATCTCGACGTCGAATTCGACAAAGACGGTTACATCTGGCTCGGCATGATGGATCAGACCGGCGCCGCGCGCTTCGACCGCAAGACCGGCACGTTCAAGTTCTACACGCTGCCTAAGGAACTGCAGGACGATGAAAGCCAGCAGGCCATGGTCGCCCCCATCAATTGGAAGGTTGACGGCAAAGTGTGGATCAACAGCGCCGAGAAGCCGATGGTCACGCGCTTCGACGTCAATACCGGCAAATTTGACGCCTGGAAATTCCCCTTCAAGGACCGACCCAAGAACGAGCCCCATTCCGCCTATGGCGTCTATACCGATTCCCACAACAACGCTTACCTGTTGGATTTCCCCAGCCAATATATCTGGAAGGTCGATGCCAAGACCGGCGCGGCGACCTCGTACAAAACGCCCTCCGACTATTCCCGTCCGCGCCGTGGGCGCATGGATAATCAGGACCGGCTGTGGTTCGCGGAATGGCGCGCCGACAAAGTCGCAATGTTCGACACCAAGTCCGGCGAGTTCATGGAATTCAACGTGCCCGGACAATATTCCTCGCCCTACGACGCACAGGTCGACAAGAATGGAGACGTCTGGACCGATAACATGATGAATGATCGCGTCACGCGTCTTGACCCCAAGACCGGCCAGGCGGTGCAATATCTGATGCCGATCGAGACCAATGCGCGCCGCATCGCGGTCGACAATTACGAAACCAAGCCTGGCCTCTGGATCGGCGCCAATCACCAGGCAATCGTGATGAAAGTCGAACCGCTCGACTAAGAACGCCCCGCCATTCGAACAGTAATTTCCGGAAGGCAGCCAAAGCGCCGGTCCATATATAGCTTTCGGCGCATCATCATCGATTGCCGGACTCCGGCAGGAATCCCGCGCAACGGCTTGCACTTGCGTGCAACCCGCGGAAGGTGCCACCTAGTCCAAGCGGATATCCTCGATTTCTGAGGTAAACAAGGTTCTCGCCGGAAATTTTCTCTAGCCGCTTTGGCGGAAGATGGCCGGTTATTCATTGTTATTTCGACTAATACGCCTTCTTGGATGCTGGTGTCTCAGAACCACGATGAGCTTGTCGAATGGATCGGTCGCTGCGTGCTGCCGTATGAAGGCTACGCGCGCGCGTGGCTCCGGCGAGCATCGGTTAAACCTAACGAAATTGATGACATCGTACAGGAGGGTTACAGCCGGATCGCGAGCATTGAAAGTTTCCGGCATATCACCAATCCTCGCGCCTACTTTGTGGAAATCGTCCGGAACATTTTGTTCGAGCAAGTGCGCCGGTCTCGAATAGTTCGCATCGACACTGTCGCGGAATTGGATGCGCTGAAGATCACTGATGACGGACCAGACCAAGAGCGCACGATGATAGCTAAGGACGAACTCGTTCGACTAAAGCGGCTGATTGATGAATTGCCGGAGCGATGCAAAAGGATTTTCGTGTTACGCAAAATTGACGGGATGTCGCAAAAACAGATCGCCGAGAGACTCGGAATAACAGAGAACACGGTAGAAACGCAGGTAGGTCGAGGATTGCGGTTGATCCTGAACGCGTGGGCGGAGGACACGCACGTTATAAGAGGTCGACGAGATGCGAATCACAGGCAAAAAACACTCAAAAACAAACGCGATTGACGATCGCGCCACGGCATGGGTTAGCCGGCTCGATAAAGGTGCGATGGCCCCCGCAGCGCGCGCCGAGCTGGACGCATGGCTCGCCGAGGATGTGCGGCACCGGGGCGCTTTTTTGCGCGCGGAGGCGGCTTGGAAGAAGTTGGACCGAATCGGATTTGCGCTAACCGACCAGGCCGATCTGCCCCGAAGGAACCAATGGATTTCCCGCCGCGGTTTATTGGAAGCGGGCGGCGGGGCTGCGGTGCTTGCTGCCGCAGCGGCAGCGGCTGCTTTTGTTTGGACTGGACGCCAACAGATTCAAACGCCGCTGGGGGAAATTCGCCGCGTCCCCCTGGGCGATGGCTCGTTGGTTGCGGTCAATACCGATTCTGCGCTGAATATTGCGCTGAAGGCGGAGTTACGCGAGGTGACGCTTGATAAGGGCGAGGTATGGTTCGACGTTGCCAAGGATAGCAAGCGGCCGTTTATCGTGGCCGCCGGCGATGTGCGCGTGCGTGCCGTTGGCACGGCCTTCTCCGTCCATCGTCTCGACGACGGCGCTGACGTGCTGGTCACCGAAGGCGTTGTCGAAACCTGGACCGTCGGCGCTGAAAACCGTAAGCGGAGCGTGACTGCGGGATCGAAGGTCTTCGTCTCGGATATCGACGGACCGTCGAATATTGTTGCCGCTGCTACGCAGATCGATCGCAAACTCGCATGGCGCGATGGCGAAATAGTGCTTGACGGAGAGACGCTTGCCGATGCGGCTGCAGAGTTCAACCGGTATAACGATCGCAAGCTCACGATCGATCCGGCCCTGACCGACCAGCGACTAGTCGGTTGGTTCCACACCAATGAGCCCGAGACTTTCGCTCAGGCCGTGGTCACGGCGTTGGGCGCCACGGTTGTTGCGCGCGAAAACGAAATCCATCTTGCGCCTAAGTTGCAACCGTAAAGAATTTTTCGCAGCCGTTTCACGGAAGGCGAACGCCGAGCCATCAATGTTTTTATAAGGCCCATACGACGAGGCCAGGGAGGGGGTAAGCCATGGCGTTGAACGATTCCGGGCACGCTAAGCTGAAAGCCGCATTGCTGCTTGGCATCTCGGCTTTATCATTCGCGGGCACTGCATATGGTCAAGATCAGACCAAGGCGTTTGACGTTCCGGCGCAACTTGCCACCACCAGCATTCCGGAATTTGCGCATGAGGCGAATGTTCAAATCCTGGTCCCTGAAGATGCTGTCCGTGGGAAGCGAACCAACGCGGTACGCGGCAACTTCTCTGTCCGCGATGCGCTGAGTCAGTTGCTCGCCGGTATCGGCGTAACGGTCGCCGCGGATAACGGCCGGATGATTGTTCTCACGGTCGAAAAAAAAAGTGAGCTGGATGAACGGGCTAAATTAGCGGGGGCCAGTGGTGCGCAAGTCCAGCAAGTAGCTCAAGTGCAAGTAACCCAGGCCCAGATAGCCCAGGCCCAAATAGCCCAGGCAGCAACAGCACAAGTTCCGGAACAGGTACTCGTCACCGGCTCGCTAATTACCGGCGCCCAGCCGATCGGCGTCCCGGTCTCGGTTCTTTCGATCCAGGACTTTCGTGAGACCGGCGCCCTCACCATCTCCGATGCGTTGAAGTCGTTGCCTAACGTCACCGTGCAAGTGTCCAATTCCGTCACGAACAGCGGCGGCACCCTGGCGAAGGCGCAGACCACCGACATCCATGGGATAACCTCTGGGGGCCCCGAAACTCTTTTGACAATCGACGGGATACGCTTCGTCCCTCAGGGCACCGATACAGGCCATATCGATCCCTCGATCATTCCAGCGCTTGCCGTCGAGCGTATCGACGTGCTGGCCGACGGCGCGTCGGCGACCTATGGCTCCGATGCCGTGGCCGGCGTGATCAACGTGATCCTCAGGCATGGTTACGATGGCGCGATGACCCAAGTCCGTTACGGCCGGTCTTGGGATCTGGACGGTTCCACTTACGAAGCTTCCCAGCTTTGGGGCCGGAAGTGGGACACCGGGTCGCTTACGCTGAGCTACGAATGGTACGACCAAAACCCCGAACCTATCTCCGTCACCCGCCCCTACTACACGCTCAATTACGAACCATACGGCTACGATAATGAGACGCCTATCGGGCAATCCATGCCGGGCACGATTACGGTTGGTGATCCCGCGACCGACCCTAACTTGGCCGCAAAGGGCTTTTCCGGCTCATTGGGCACACGGGCGTGCACGAATTGCTACTCGATCCCCAGCGGAACGGGATGGAATTTCGGTTCGCAAACTCCCGGACCGACAGTGTCGTGGGCGGCATTAATGGCCAATGCCGGGGTGAAAAATCTGCGCAACGAAGGCGACGTCGCGCAGAAATCTCCGGGCCAGTACCATAACAGTGCCACTTACGCCTTCGATCAGAACCTAATCGACGGAATCAAAATCTTCGGCGAGGGCTTCTACTCCAATCGTCAGTCGAAAGAGCGGACCATACCGCAGGACGTCCTACTCGGCCCAAGTAACGGAAATGGATGGCCGATCCCGACGTCCAATCCCTATTATCCGACCGGCGCGCCGCCCAATCTGGAGGTCAGCTATGATCTCGGCTACGGGCCAGGGGCGATAGGCGACGTCCCATCGATGGAGATCACTCAGGAACTCGCCGAACGCTACGCATTCGGCCTTACCGCCACCCTCCCGTACAATTGGAACGGCCGTATTTATTATTCGATGAGCGAAGACGCGAACCACGAACATTCGCTCAACGCCAACCAAAATTTGGTGTTAGCCGCACTCGGCAACACGGTTGCGGGAATCGATGCGACCCCTAATACTCCGGCCCTGGCCGCGTACACCAAACCGGCAAATATTCCGTATTTAAACCTGTTTTGCGACGAGCGGCAGTTCAGGTGCAACTCGCCGCTCACGCTGGCCTATATCTCCGCCTACAAATACTTCGACGAGAAATGGCAGCTCGGGGAATATGGCTTCAATCTCGACGGGCCTGTGATCGATCTTCCCGGCGGTACGGTGAAGGCCGCTTTGGGTGGGGCCCTCTACTCGAACCACCAGGACTACATGGAGTCTAACAACACCGGCAGCTTTAATGCTCAGCCGGTCCTCCTCAACGATCCCTTTGTCCGCAACTACTGGGCGGTATTTGGTCAGCTGAACGTGCCGATCATCGGCGACATGAACAGCCTGCCGTTTATCCAGGCCCTCAATATCGAAGTGGGCCTTCGTCTCGACGACTATACCGAGTTTGGCTCGGTGTTTACGCCAAAACTGTCCGCCACATGGGCTGTGGCCTATGGACTTTCTCTCCGCGGCACTTGGAGCAAGTCGTTCAGGGCTCCGGTCCCTGGTGAACAAACCGCCGTCGCAGGCGCGTTGATCCAGCCCGATAACACGGGCTCCGCCAGCGCCGGCGTCACGACACTCGATTGTAGCGGGGCCAGCACCCCAACTCCCGGCACGTTAAGTGCCTATCTGAACCCGGCGTGCTCCACGAATACGGCGCTGTCGAATCCTGCCGGCATCGATGTCAGCGGAGGTGCGGGCGCTGCCAAGCCACTCAGAAACGGACCGGCCCTTGGGCCGGAAAGGGCCAAGAACTGGGCGTTCGGCGGCGACTTCGCGCCGACTGATTTCCTCAAAGGATTGGATATCGGGGTGACGTGGTATCACGTCCATATCGACGGAGTGATCAACAGCAATGGAGGCCCCAACGCTCCCGATCCTAATGACCCGGAGAGTAAGGTCTGCACGACTCCCGGACCAGGCTGCGTTTACTTGGTCAGGGCAAATCCCAATCTGCCGATCACCGACCCCAGCAACGCGGAATTCCTGAAACTTGCGCAAGCCATGGTGTTTTCAGGGATATCGGAGGTTGCGCCGGCGGACCTTTCCAGGATCCAGTTCATATCGGACACCGCTCTCACCAATGTCGGCTTTGAAGATCTTAGCGGCCTGGACTTCAACGGGAGGTACGATATCGACCTGGGCGCTTTCGGAGCCTGGAACATCGGTGTGACCGGCAACTATCAACTCACCAACAATACGCAGTCCGTTCCCGGAGGGCCTGCCCAGAATTTTTTCACGGCCGTTAGTCCCGGTGGCGGAAGGCTTACGTACCGTGGACGTCTCGGCTGGGCCGACAACACGGGAGATGCTCTCGATGGCCTGAATATCACTGGCTTCATCAACGTCTACCCGCACACCCGTCTCCATTTTGGCCGGGGCGGGTTCGTACCACCGCCGTGTTATTGGCAGACGGGAAATAGCGCCGGTTCATGCTATTCCGGCTCGCCCTTTAGCGGCCCCTTCGACCAGTATCCCGCCTACACTAAGGGCCAACATACGTTTGACCTCTCTATTGGCTACGATACAGGGACGAAGCCCGTGAACACGTATCTGCAGAACATGAACTTTCAGCTGACGGTGAACGATTTATTGAATACGTCGCCGCCCTTCCTGTACAGCACCCATGGCGGCAAAGGCATCGCTGGCGATTTCACTTACATCAGCCCGGACCAGCGCTACATCGCATTCATCGTGACGAAGGCGTGGTAATCGGCACAATTATCTCCATGGGCTGCGGTCACCCGATTGCGGCGCTTTATTTTGGACGGCACGCTTTCAAAGCAAGCGACCGCGGCTTCGTCGCTTCTTAGCTGGGTGAGGAAGTGCTACCCTCCGTTGCTGCCGACAAATAGGCAAATCCACGATAACTCCCGGGAGATGGTAATGCGTAGGACTAGGATGGCTTTGTTTCTCGGCGCGGCGATATTTCTGGCCGGCGCCTCCGATGGATTTGCGGCAGGACCTGCTCTCACCGGCCGGGTAACATCGGACAAAGAGGGCGCGATGGAAGGTGTTCTCGTCAGCGCCAAACGTGAGGGGTCAACGGTCACCACCACGGTGGTCAGCGATGGCAACGGTCAGTTCAGCTTTCTTGCGGATCGCCTTCCTCCAGGCCGTTATGCTATCGCCATCCGCGCCTTCGGCTACAACCTCGATGGCCCGAAAGCCGTGGACATAAGCGCGTCCGGGACTGCGACCGCCATGGTCAGGCTCGCTCCGACGAAGGACGTGACCGCGCAAATGACCAATGCAGAGTGGCTGGCAAGCGCACCGGGCGATCTTGCGATCAAGAAGCGGGCTTTTGGCTGCGGACAGTGTCACACGCTGGCGCGTCCCTTGATGTCCACTTACACAGCCGAGGATTTCGCGACCAAAATCATGCCGCGCATGGCGAGTTATGCCAGCCAAGCCTACCCGCAACTGATTCAGACGCGGCTTGCGCCAAGCAATCGCGCCGGGCGTGCCCAGAACCAGACCCAGAATGGGCGGCCCAATCCGCTCGCCGCCTATCTTGCCTCGATCAATCTTTCGAACGGCAAAACCCATAGCTACGAATTGAAGGGATTCGCGCGCCCCAAGGGCGCAGACACCAAGGTTGTCATTACCGAATACGATCTGCCGCGCAAAACCATGCAGCCGCACGACGTGATTGTGGACGCGGCGGGCACTGTGTGGTTCAGCGATTTCGGCGAAAATTCCTTGAGCAAGCTCGATCCGAAGACCGCGAAGGTGACGGAATATCCCTACCAGCCGACGCGGCCCGGTTATGCCAACGGTAATCTCAATCTGGAACAAGACCGCGAAGGCAAAATCTGGGTCGGCATGATGAACCAGACAGGCGTCGCGCGCTTCGATCCCAAAGACGGCAAATTCGAATTTCATCCGTTGCCCGCATCAATGTTGAACGAATCGACGCAGCAAGCGATGGTCGCGCCGCTGCATTGGGAAGTTGACGGCAAAGTCTGGTTCAACGATGCCGACAACAGCACGCTCAGCCGGATGGATGTGAGGAGCGGTACGTTCGAACCCTGGTGGAACGTGTTCACAGCGTTCCCCAAAAATGGACCGCACGGCGCCTACGGACTCGCAACCGACTCGCAGAACAACCTCTTCTTCTTGGATTTCCCCAACGACTATATAGGACGCGTTGACGCCAAGACTGGCGCGGCCACTTTCTTTCAAGTGCCGACTCCCGATGCGCATCCGCGGCGCGGGCGCATGGACGATCAGGATCGTTTGTGGTTTGCCGAATGGTATGGCGGCAAAGTGGGCATGCTCGATCCCAAAAACGGCGAGATCAAGGAATGGCCGGTGCCCGACATCTACGCCGCGCCCTATGACGTGGTGCTCGACAAGAACGGGCAAATCTGGACCGGCAACGACAATGACGACCGCATCACGCGGATCGACAGCAACACAGGACGCACCATTCAGTACTTGATGCCGCACGAGGTCAATGTGCGGCGTGTATTCGTCGACAATTCGACGGCGAAGCCCACCTTCTGGGCGGGCAGTAATCACACCGCTTCAATTTTTAAAGTCGAGCCGGTGGAGTAAGCATGATCGGCGTTCGCGCGCCGCACGGCCGCTTAAGCAGCTGGCTTTCCAACATTCGGGGAAAGGATGCAGTCGGTTTCGATCGGCGCGTTTGCCGAAGCGCGCAGAATCCTGTGGTCGCGCGAAACCAGCCGATAACCGGGTTTGCTGCAGGTGACTTGCACGCGCTTGGCATCGACGCTCTTCGAAAAACCCGGGATGCGGTAATGTCCCAAATTATCCGCGATGACGACGAAGCTCGATCCGGTTGGCGTCGTGGCGGTGATCGTAGCGGCGGCGATGGCCTTGCCCTTGGCGTCGCGGACAAAGCCGAAATAGGGCACGCCGTCGTCGCTGTTGTTCTGGCTCCAGGTTGCGCTCAGCTCTTCGAAGAAGTCACCGCCATTAGCGAGCACAGAGCCTGAAGCGATCAGGCTCGCGGCGATCATACAACCGCCAAAACCGGCCGCGCGCAACAGTGATCCCACGCGTCTCATCGTGCCTCTCCGGCGAACAAACAATCCAAGGCGCCGCCGATATTATATAGGGCGAATCTCAGCTAAACCAGATCGGCTTCCACATCGGGAAAAACCAGGGCAGTTCCCAGTTCAACAAAAACACAAAGGCGCAAATGGGAACCAGCCACACCAGGGTCGCCAAAGCCCGCTGAATCGCGCGCTCCGGCAACAAAAGCGAGATCACGGCAAAGACCAATCCCACCAGGATGGCCGCGCAAATCCAGCCATACCACCACATCGGCGGACCGATCGTGTCATTGCCCGGAACCAAGCCCCAGTTCCACATATCCACGGCCGGAAAATACGTGAATAGCGGCCAAGTGAATGCGGACGTTGCTCCCGTAAAAGAATAGGCGGGCGCATAATAAAGGGCAAAGCCGATGGCGAACGCCGGAAAGGCCCGTGCTGCGATCCTGTTGATGTTCATCAGGCAAATCCTCTGACGTTGTTCAGGAGGTGACCGGCGATGAAATTGTACCATATCATGAAGAAGAATATGGCGACCAGGAACCTGCGCGTGGTGGAGAATTCCGGCGCCTTCTTCCAGAAATACCAGTAGGAGGGAAGCAGCGCGAGCCCGATGGCCGCGAAGTTCTCTTTGATCTCAAACAAGCCGATGGCATAGGTCAGCATGAGATCTTGCAGCGGCGGCCGCACATACACGCGATAGGTCGGATAAAGGAACGCTCCCAGCGCAAAGGTGAGCAGATAAAGGACGAGGATCGCGTTGACATAGCCGGCGGGATTGATGCCGCGCGCCTTGGCGACGAAATCGGTTTGTCCGGGGCGGCGCGGCCAGAACACGCCCAAGGTCTGGTGCGTGATGGCGCCGATCAAAAATACGGCGAGCACGCCATGGATTATCAAGAGTGCGGTGATCATTGGTTTCCCCCGCTATGAACGTTTCGAGCCCGTTCTATGCCGCGAGCTTTTTTGCGCAAATGCGACCTCACGCCGTGCAATGATGCACGAAGCGGTTTCGACATTGCAATGCAATTCTGGAACGGAAAGGCTGAGGGGCGCGTGCTCAGGCGCCCCTTTTCGTTAGCTTATCGGGGCTGCACTCGCCTGCATCTTGCAATCGACTTCGACCGGGGCTTTCGCCACCGAACGCAAAATGCGCCTGTCCAACGAAACCGTGCGGTAGCCGGCCTTGGCGCATTCGACTACGACCTTCTTGGGATCGACGTCTTTGCCGAGGCCCGGAATCTTGAAGTGGCCGAGATTGTCGGAAATGATCGTGACCGCTTCGCCGTCCACGCCGCCGACCACCGTCGCCGTAACAATGGCGCGTGGAATCGCTTTGCCGTGCGCGTCGCGCACCCAGCCGAAGAAGGGCACGCCCGTATCGCTGTTGGAGCCCCAGCTTTCCGATAGCTCGTTGAAGAAGTCGCCGCCATTGGCGAAAGCCGGAAGTGAGACAACAGCGCTCGCGGCCAATCCCAATGCGGCGATGCCGCCCATGCCGATCAACGATTTCATCTTCATATCCGCCTCTTTCCTCAAAAGCAGAGCGCGCGCCCAGCATGCGCAAAGCTCAGTCCGATGCAATACATTATATAAGAAGTTCGCCGCATTTACCAATGCGGCAAGACGGAACTCAGCAATTTTCGGCACTATTGCTGGATGATTTCCTGCGCGACATGCTCGCCAGACCATAGCGCCCCTTCCATCCATCCGCTCCACGGCGAAAGATGCTCACCCGCGAAATGCACCCGCCCTTCGGGCTTTCGCATCGAGGATCCCCATCCCGTCATCTGGCCGGGTTGAAAAACCGAGAAGGCGCCGCGCGCATGGGGGTCTTCTATCCAAAGTTGTATAGACGATTTCTGCAACTCATTCGCAATCTGTGGGAAGGCGGCGCGGGCAAGCCCGCTGCCAAAGGCGCTCCTTGCGGGCTCGTTCATCGTGACGAGCTTGTGCTCGATTTCGCTATTGCCGGTCGTGAGCGAGATCAGGCCGCGCGAGCCCTTCTGCCCGAAGCCCATGTCCCAAATATCGGCCGGTCCGTCGGTGCGGGCGCTACCATTGAGATGAGCGGCCTCCCAGAAGCGGGTCTTGGTTTCCAATAGGAAGCGTGCGGCGGGAAAGTAGGGAAGTCCCGCAATGATTTGCGCTTTTGCCGGCGAAAATGGCGGATCGACGGTGATCTGGCGCAAGATCGAAAAAGGAATCGCCAGCACCGCGCGGTCCGCGGCGATGGTGTCGGTACGGTCGCCCGCTTTGCAAACGGCGCGCACGCCTGATGCGGATCGCTCGAGCCGCAGCAGTTCGCAATTATAGCGGATGGCCGCGGCGAGCCTTGCCGCCATGGCGCGGGGAAGCCGGTCCATGCCGCCCTCGATCTTGAGATATTGCCGCGAGTCGCGATGCAGCATGATCTGCTGCAGCATGAAAAGCGCCGAGAACCCGCTGGAGTCACCGCCCAGCGTCATCAAGCGAATGGCCGCCTTGCTCGCGCCGCGCGAGGCTAGCCAGTCCGGCCACGTCATGGCGTCGAAGGGCCGCCAGCGCGAATCCGCAAGCTCAAGCTCCGGGCTCGCCAGGTCTTCGGGCACCCCGTCGACATATTTCAACAACAAGGCCGGCACGGACAGGCGCCGCTCATCGGCGTGCAGACCAGGGGCCATGCGGTCGCGCGCGGCTTCATCCTCGGCCTGGGCCCGCATGCCGCCCATCGCCAGAACTGCCGAGCCTGACGCAGGAGCAAAGGGCGCGAGCGAAAGCTTAAGCTCGTTAAGCCAATGCAGTACATATTCGTGCGTTTCGGCAATCCGGGCGGCGCCCAATTCGCCATAAAGGCCATCGTCGAAATAGCCCCTCAGCGTGCGCACACGGCCACCCGGCGCGTTGCGCGCCTCGATGACGATCACGCGTTTGCCCGCTTCGCGTAAGCGATAGGCAGCCACAAGGCCCGCAAGCCCGGCCCCCACCACCAGAACGGTTTCCTGCGCGCGCTTCCCCGCCGCCGCAGCCACTGCCGCCCCTGCCAAGAATTGCCGGCGGTCGAGCAAGAACGGCGCTGCTTGATCCATGGTAAGCCATCTTTATCATCGGCTTCTTTGCGGAGAAATGTCCTTGCCGAGGATCCTCGCCTTCGTACTTAGCGTGCTCCTCCTCGCCGGCGGCAGGGTGGAGGCCGGCGAGAGGCTGGACACCATCAAAGCGCGGGGCTTCCTCACCTGCGGCGTGGGCGCCGATGTGCCGGGCTTCTCGCAGCGCATCGAACGAGGCGCTTGGCGAGGCTTTGATGTGGATCTCTGCGAGGCTATGGGCGCAGCTATCTTCGGTGCGCCGGGTAAAGTCGCATTCAAGCCCATCGACACGCTGGAAACTTTCTTGCGCGATAAGGACATCGATGTAGTGCTTCGTGGCCTCTCCTGGACCTTCGGGCGCGAAGTGGCAGGCCAACTGCGCTTCGGCCCCGTGGTGCTTTACGACGGCCAAGCCTTCCTGGTGCCCAAAAAGCTTAATCTTGCCGCCGCTGACGCGCTTTCCGGCAAAACGATCTGCGTCTCAACCGACGCGGAGTTCCTGACGGGGTTGAGGACTTATTTCCGCCAGCGCAGCCTAATCTTGCGAGCCGTAATAAAGGACAAGCGCGCGCAAGCCTCAGACGCCTTTTTTGCCGGCCAGTGTGAGGCCATGAGCGCCGATGCCAGCGAGCTGGCGGAAGCGCTCATCGGCAAGGCTGCCCGCGCAGACGATTACGTCATCCTGCCGGAGCGGATTTCCAAGGAGCCGCTCGCGCCGCTCTTGCGCAAAGGTGACGATCAATTTTTTGACATCGTAAGTTGGGCGATGTTCGCCCTCATTGATGCGGAAGAGCTCGGCATCGAGGCGTCGAACGTCGAGCGCATGCGGTCAAGCGATGACCCGGACAAACGCGCGTTTTTCGCCTCGCCCCCCGTGGGAAGCAACGGATTCAGCGCGTCCTGGACTTTTGCCATTATCAAAAGCGTCGGCAATTACGGCGAAATTTACCAACGCAATCTCGGCGGCCCGGCCAAGCTGCAGCGGGGTTTCAACCGCTTATGGACGGGTGGCGGACTTCTTTATGCCCCGCCGATTCGGTGACGTCAGGCTGAACCAATTTCCCTCTGCCGCGTTCCATAGGCATTCGAGGAGGTTTGGCGATGGCCCGCTATCGCATGTATTTCGTTGACCGGCTGGGAAAATTCCGTTGGCCATACGATCTTTACGCGACCGACGACCGCGATGCGCTGGAAATGGCTCATGCCCTGCAATATGCCTGCTCTGACGTTCACGTCGTGATCGAGTTGTGGCAAGGCGCCCGCCGAATTCCCGGAACCGGTACGCTCAACCGCACTCCGGGCGCATTCCGCGCCAATTGGGAGCAGGTGTGTGCCAACAGGCGTGAGTCGCTGCTCCAGCTGACCGAGGCGCTGCGCAATAGCGGCACCTCAGTTGCGCGCAGCCGCAGGCTTAGCGAGCGGATGGACGACCTGCGCAACGGAACGGCTTGCGCCGAAGCTCCGGCGCTTTCCGCGTAATTTTCAGTCGAGAACGGGCGTATAGCTGCGAGACGCGCGGCGCGCATTGTACGGCGCAAGCTTGTGGTTGACTTTTGCGCTGTGGTAAACAGCCTCGCACTTTAATCACCACAACAGGGGCGGGAACCGTGTCCAAGACGCCAAAAATCAAGCGCCGTCAGTTTCTGGTTGGAGCAGCCGCTGCGGGGCCGATCACCGCCATAGCCGCCGCGACGCGGGCGGCTGCCGCGGATACCGCACCTGCCAAAGCCGCAGTGCCGGCAAAACCGCAGACTGCGGGCGATACCAATCCTCCTGCCGAGCTGCCAAAGCTGGTCAACAGCGGACGAGTCGGCAGCGATTTCATGGTCGATTGCCTGAAGTCTCTCAACATCGACTATGTCGCGTCTTGTCCCGGCTCGACCTTCCGGGGCTTGCAGGAATCCATCATCAATTACGGCATGAACTCGAAGCCTGAGTTCATCACCTGCATCCACGAAGAAGCCTCCGTCGCGATGTGCCACGGCTATGGCAAGATTGCCGGCAAGCCGATGGCCGCGATGGTGCACGGCGTCGTCGGCCTGCAACATTCCTCGATGGCGATCTACAACGCCTTCTGCGATCAGGTGCCGGCTTTGGTGATGGCCGGCAATGTCGGCAACGGCACGCAGCGCCGCCCGGGCGTCGAATGGGCGCACAGTGCGCACGATCAAGGCATCATCGTTCGCGATTACGTCAAGTGGGACGACCAGGCAAACAATCTTCAAGACTTCGCCGAAGGCATGGTGCGCGCCTACGATCTCGCCACCACGACGCCGATGGGCCCTGTGATGGTGGTGATCGACGCCGACCAGCAGGAAGAAGAGCTGGAGCCCGGACGCAAATTGTTCATTCCCAAACTGCGCACCCGCGTCCAACCGGTGGGCGATCCCGGCGCGCTCAGCGAAGCGGCGAAATTGCTGGTCGCCGCGGAGAACCCAGTGATCGTATCGGGCCGTTACACCCGCACCGAAGCAGGCCCAAAGCGGCTGGTGCAATTGGCCGAACTATTGCAAGCGCCGGTGGTGGACGAGCGCAACCGCATGAACATGCCGAGCCGGCATCCGCTCAATCATAGCCAGCGCGGCGCTGCGATGATTCGCCAAGCCGATGTCATTCTCGCGCTCGAGCCGATGGACCTGTATGGCACGCTGAACAATGTCGATGATCTCATCGGCCGCCCGGCGCAGCCGAAAGTTCGTCCGGGAACGAAGGTCATCGTGCTCGGCACGACCGACACCAACATCAAGCCCAATATGGGCGAATATGAGCGCTATCAGGCGGCGGATGTCGGCATTGCCGGCGATGCGGAAAGCTCGCTGCCCTGGCTGATCCAGGCGGTGGAGAAAGAAATGAGTCCGGCGCGCAAGGCTGTGGCGGCCGCGCGCGGCCAAAAGCTGAAGGAAGCAGGAGCAAAATTCCTGCAGGCGGCGCATGAAGAGGCCGCCTATGGTTGGGATGCAAGTCCGGTTTCGACTGCGCGTCTTTCCGCCGAACTGTGGAACCAGATCAAGAATGAAGACTGGACCATGACTTCGGAAGTGACGTTCCTGTCCAATTGGCCGTATCGCTTGTGGGACATCCAGAAGCATTACAACACCATCGGAGGTTCGGTGGGCGGCGGCGTGGGCTATAATGCGCCGGCGGCTTTGGGTGCAGCGCTTGCGAATAAAGAGCACGGCCGCGTCACGGTTTCGCTCAATGGCGATGGCGATTTGATGATGTCGCCGGGCGTGTTGTGGACGGCTGCGCACCACAGGATTCCCATCCTCTACATCGTGCACAACAACCGCGCCTGGCATCAGGAATATATGCATGTCCAGCGCATGGCGCAGCGCAATCAGCGCGGCATCGATCGCGCCAATATCGGCACCACGATGAATGATCCCAACATCGATTTCGCGACGCTGGCGAAATCCATGGGCGTCTATTCGCAAGGACCGGTGTCCAATCCTGCCGATGTCGGTCCTGCGATCCAGCGCGCGATTGCGGTGGTGAAACGCGGCGAGCCCGCGCTGATCGATGTGGTATCGCAGCCGCGCTGAATTGTTCGCGGGAGGCTCAGTGAGTACACGCGTTCTGTATTACGGAGCCGGCATTTTCGCCGGCCTCATGGTTGCGTCTTCCGCGATGGCGCAGGATACGCCACGCGGCAATGTGGCCAACGGCAAGAAGCTGTTCGAGACCGTCGGCTGTTTCGAGTGTCACGGGTGGGCGGGGCAGGGCGGCGCCGCGGGTCCCAAGCTGATCAATCCGCCGGCCTATCCCGCGTTCATCGTGCAGCTGCGCACGCCGCGCAACGTGATGCCGCCGTTCACGACAAAAGTGCTTGGCGATCAGCAGGCGGCGGATATTTATTCCTACATTTCGACCTTCCCGAAACCGCCGGATCCGAGAACGATTCCGCTCCTGCAGAATTGATTTCATCGAATCGACCCCATTTTTCCGCATTTTCCGCAGCACCCGAACTTGGCGGTCACATTCGCCCGTGCCGCCTCGTCATGCGTTGTGGCAATGGCCCATAATGAAGGACTAGGACGATGACCCAGAGACTGAACCGGTTGCCGCCGCCCCGGCGCCGATGAAAGCTTGGCTCGACTTCAGCAATAGCGCGACCGAGGGCTTGGAGCCCACCTGCAGGAGCTGGTGGTTCAGAACGCGGGCGAGTCGTCGTGGGGGAGGGGGGCCACACCGTAACCGAAGAAGAACACGTTGTTAGGCTCGCAAACGTCTTCGATGAGTTGGCCCGGGTGCACCCGGACCCAGGTCTGCTTCGCCCGCCACGGCATGTTGAAAGCGCCGGGATCGTCCACTGTGACCAGAACTTGCAGCGTCTTGCCGCCATCGATCATCTTGAAGCGCTCGACGACGTGCATCTGCGTGGTGTGCGGCGTGCGGTAATTGTCGACGAAGGTGCGGTCGTTGAGCCCGATGGTATCGACCACCAGCTCGTCGCCTTCGTAGTGCCCGACCGATTCTCCGTACCAGGACGGTTTCGCATTCTTGGAATGCGCGACGTTCATGTAGATATGCCGCGTCGAGGCGTACAGCTCGTTGATCATCACCACTTCGTTCGGCGTCTGGATGAAATGCAGCGGCTGGCCGCGATTGTAGATGTCCATGCCGGGCACGCCGGCGGGCCAACAGCGCTCGCGCGCGATGAACGGCACCTTGCCCGCGAGCACTTCGTCATTGGCCTTCTTCATCTGCTCGATCACCCAGGGCTTGAGAATCGGGTTGGTGAGATCGGCGATGCGATAGGTCGATTGGCCTTGGCCGTTGGGCACGTAAGGGTGTTTGGGATCGGACAGCACCGGCCCCGGTCCGCTGTCGGGGGGAAGAAAATCATCGGCCGCCGGGCGGTTGATATTCCAGCCGGTTTCACCATCCGGATTGAAATTCGGAACAGGCTCGCCGGCAGCGGCCACAAACCTCGTCCAAAGCGCGGCCGAACCGATAAGAGCAGCGGCAAACCACGGCAATCTCGCCATGTCTTCTCCCCTTTTGCTCCGAAAAGAATAGCACTTATCCGCGAGCGTCGTTACCCAGCCGCTTGGAATTGTATGCTGCGGATGGCAAATTGGCGCCAACGCAGGCCCGGGAGGACTCCATGTCGAAAAAGATCAAACGCCGTCAATTTCTTGCGGGCGTAGCCGCCGCTCCGGCAGCCGGCCTCGCCGCGACGGCGACCCGAGCCGTCGCCCAGACTGCGCCGGCCCAGGCGTCCAGCGTGCCGGCGATACCGCGCGACGAGCGTTCGCTCAACGACATGCCGCCGCAGACGCAAGGCAAAAGCGGTTCCGACTTCATGGTCGATGTGATTAAGACCCTGAACATCGATTATTGCGCGTCGGTCCCGGGTTCGACCTTCCGCGGTCTGCAAGAATCGATGATTACCTACGGCAACAATAAGAAGCCGGAATTCATTACCACACTGCACGAAGACAGCGCCGCCGCCATGTGCCACGGCTATGCCAAAGTGGCGGGAAAGCCGATGGCTTGCATGGTGCACGGCACGGTCGGTCTGCAGCATGCCTCGATGGCGATCTACAACGCTTTCGCCGACCGGGTTCCGATGCTGGTGCTCTCGGGCAATATCGGCAATTCGGCCACGCGCCAGATGAATGTGGAATGGAACCATAGCGCGCAGGACCAGGCGATCACGGTGCGCGATTTCACCAAATGGGACGACCAGCCCACGTCGCTGCAAGGGTTCGCCGATTCCATGGTCCGCGCCTACGATCTGATGACGACCGTGCCGATGGCGCCGGTGCTGATCACCGCCGACGGCGATCTGCAGGAAGACACCATTCCGCCTGGGATGGAAAAGAAGCTTTACATTCCGAAGCTGAAAGAGCGTGGCCATCCGGCCGGTGATCCGGCGCTGGTGCGCGACGCCGCCAAGATGATCGTGGCGGCCGAGAATCCGGTGATTTACGTCAACCGCTATGCTCGAACCGAGCGCGGGCCGGCGCTGCTGACCGAGCTTGCCGAACTCTTGCAGGCGCCGGTCGTCGACAATCACGGGCGGCAGAACATGCCGAACCGGCATCGGCTGAACCATACGCCGCGGCGCGAAGCCACGCTTGCTAATGCCGATGTGATTCTTGCGCTCGAACCAGTCGATATCTGGGGCCTGACCAATTACGTCGCCGATTTGATCGGCCGGCCCGCTCTGCCGCCCCGGCGCCAGGCGAATCTGAAGATCATCCATATCGGCTCGGAAATGCTGCTGACGAAATCCAATTTCCAGGATTCGCAGCGCTACGGCCAGGCCGACATCGAGATCGCCGGAGACGCCGAGGCGACCATGCCGACGCTGATCGAAGCGGTGAAGACCGAGATCAATGCGTCCGATAAAACGCGGCTCTCCGCACGCGGCCAGAAGCTCCGCGAGGCGTCCGCGAAATTCCTCGACCAATATCGCCAAGACGTCGCCTATCAATGGGACGCGCGGCCCATCAGCAGCGGCCGCATGGTGATGGAGCTGTGGGACCAGATCAAAAACGAAGATTGGATGATGCCGACGGAATCGCAATTCATCAGCGATTGGCCGTTCCGTCTGTGGGATATGAACAAGCTCTATCACCACATTGGCGGCTCGGGCGCGCAAGGCATCGGCTACAACACGCCTGCGGCCTTAGGCGCGGCGCTTGCGAATAAAGAACATGGGCGCGTCACGGTGGCTATCGTTGGCGACGGCGATTTCAATATGGCGCCGGGCGTCTTGTGGACCGCGACACATCACAAGATTCCGATCCTGTATCTCGTGCACAACAACCGCGCCTATCATCAGGAAGTGATGATGATCGTGAAAATGGCCGACCGGCGCATGCGCGCGAACCATCCCAATCTCTATGTCGGCACCAAGATCGAGGACCCGAACATCGATTACGCCAAGATCGCGCAGGGCTATGGCATGTATGCCGAAGGACCGATCAGCGATCCGAAGGATTTGGCTGCAGCCATCCGGCGCGGCGTGGACCGGGTAAAGCGCGGCGAGCCGGCCCTCATCGACGTCGTGTCGGACGGACGCTAACGCAATGCGGTGCTTGGCATTGAGTGCAGCCGTATTCACGTTGGGGCTTGGCTCGGCTCAGGCCCAGGATTACGCACCACCCAAGGGCGACGCGCACGCCGGCGAGGCTTTGTTCCAAAGATTCGGCTGTTATTCCTGCCATGGCTCGTGGGGCCAGGGATCGGGACGCGACGGGCCGCGGATCAATCCGCCGCCCGCTTTTCCCGTGGTGCTGCAGCAATTGCGCACGCCGCGCAGCGAGATGCCGCCCTATGTGGCAAGCGTGATTCCCGACCAGGGCGTGGCGGATATCTATGCCTATCTCGCCAGCCTGCCGAAGCCGCCCGACGCGAAAACGATCAAGGCGCTGCAATAGCAAAAGCCGTGATAATTTGGTTCGTCGCTGAGCCCCCTCGCCGGCGATCGAAGAGGAAAAGACGCCCGCTGCCATGAACGCGCCGGCTGTCAGCACCAGAGAGAAGCAGCCCGCGCCGGGCAGCAAACGGCGCGCGCTGGCGCGCGCCGCCGGCGCAGGCATTCTAGTCCTGATCCTCGGCGCCTTCTGGTTTTCCAGCTCCTCCACCAATGCCGGAATTGGCAAGACGCTCGGTGCCCTAGGGCAACTGGTTGGCTTGAGCGGTACACCAACGGCCGCGCCACCTGCGGCGCAACGCCCATCGGCAGCCGCGCCTGTGCGCGTCGCTGAAGCCGTTAGCCGCGATTTGGCGGTGATTCGGCGAACGCCCGGTACGGTGATTGCCAATACCAGCGTGCAGATCACATCGCGCGTCCAGGGGATCATCGATTCCGCTAACTTCAAGGAAGGCCAGTTTGTCAAAAAGGGCGAGCTTCTGTTTCAGATCGATCCGCGGCCATTCCAGGCGGCGCTCGATCAGGCCCAAGCCCAGGTCGCCCGGGATCGCGCCCAGCTGGCGAGCGCTCAAGCGGATTCCGACCGGGCCGTCATGCTGTCGCAGCGCGGAATCGTCTCAGAGCAACAGCGTGACCAGTTGGTGGCGACGGCCAAAGCGCTTCAAGCCAGCATCGCGGCAGATCAGGCCGCGCTTAACATGGCGCAGCTGAATCTCGAATACTCCCGGATTCGCTCACCCGTTGACGGCAAAACCGGCCCCATCCTGGTCCAGCCCGGTAATATGGTGGCCGCCAACAGCACCACGCCACTTGTCACGGTTGCTGAAATCCAGCCGGTCAAGATCTCCTTCAGCCTGCCGCAGTCCGATCTGCAGCTCATTCTCGAACGCCAGCGGCAACACGCGTTGACGGCAACGGTCGATGTGAACGGGGCAAACGGAGAGCCGCTTTCTGCGCCGGTTGATTTCGTCAGTAATGCCGTGAGCGACAAGAGTGGGACCGTCGAACTGCGCGCCAGTTTCGCCAATAAGGACCTGACATTTCTGCCCGGCCAACTGGTCAATGTGACGGTGCAGCTGGACAAGATCGCCAACGCCGTGGTCGTGCCGCACGATGCGGTGAACGAAGGACCGGCCGGCGCTTTTGTCTATGTGGTCGAGAACGCCAGGGCACGGCAGCAGCCGGTCAAGGTCCTATTCGATGATGCGAAAAACGTCGCGATCGAAGGGGGCGTAAAACCCGGGGACAAGGTGATTGTCGAGGGTCAATTGCGTGTCAATCCGGACGGCGCGGTGAATGTTGTTGGCGCGCCCCAGGCGATCACCATCAATTTGGGATTACCCGGATTGCAGGGTGGGGACCAGCAAAACGGCGCTGGGGCCACCACACCACAATGAATATTTCGCGGGAATTCATCGAACGGCCGGTGATGACGACGCTGTTGATGGCGGCGCTCGTGATCTTTGGCGTTCTGGGTTATCTCGCGCTCCCCGTCAGCGAACTGCCAAACGTGGATTTTCCCACCATCGTTGTGAGCGCCCAGATTCCCGGCGCCGATCCCGATACCATGGCTTCCGCCGTCGCCACCCCGCTTGAGAATGCCTTCGCGACGATCCCCGGCATCGACACAATGACGTCGTCGAACCAGCTGGCCCGAACCGATATCACCCTGCAGTTTCGTCTCGACCGCAACATCGATGCCGCGGCACAGGACGTTCAGTCCATGATTGCCGCCACGACGCGCCGGATGCCGAAGGCGATGCCGTTTCCGCCGACTTACCGCAAGGTCGACCCGTCGGCGTTGCCCATCTTCTTTGTCGCGCTCTCCTCGAAAAGCCTACCGATCTACAAAGTCGATCAATACGCTCGCAGCGTGCTTGCTCCGCAACTTTCCATTTTGGACGGAGTAGCCCAGGTCAACATCTTCGGCGGGGCGAAATATGCAGTTCGCATCCAGGCGGACCCCAACGCGCTGGCGGCGCGCCAGATGGGGATCAACGAACTCGTCGATGCGGCCAATCTGCTGAACACCAACCAGCCCACGGGCACGTTGAACGGCTCGACGAAAACCTCGGTCATTCACGCCGAAGGCCAATTGATGAACGCGGACGCCTTCCGGCGGCAGATCATCGGCTTCCGCAACGGAGCGCCGGTCACCTTCGGCGATGTCGCCAGGGTGATTGACGCGTACGAGAATATCCGGGACGCCGATTGGCTGAACGATGAGCGCGCCATCACCGTATCGGTGCAGCGCCAGCCGGGATCGAACACCATCGCCGTGGTGGACGAGATCAAGAAAGTCTTGCCGCAGTTCCAGAAAGACCTTCCTCCGTCCATTCAGATGAATGTTTTTTACGACCGCAGCCAGACCATTCGAGCTTCGGTCAATGATGTGCAGACCACGCTGTTGATTGCGGGCGCCCTTGTCGTCGGCGTCATTTTCATCTTTCTGCGCCGCGTGACCGCGACTTTCATTCCATCCATCGCACTGCCCATCGCGGTGATCGGCACGTTTGCCGGCATGTACGTGCTCGGCTTCAGCCTGGACAATCTCTCCCTGATGTCGTTGACGCTGTCGGTCGGCTTCGTCGTCGACGATGCGATTGTGATGCTCGAAAACATCGTCCGCTACGTCGAGGCCGGCGAACAGCCCTATCAGGCCGCGCTAAAGGGATCGCGCGAAATCGGCTTCACGATTCTGTCGATGACGCTTTCGCTGGCGGCTGTGTTCATCCCGGTCGTGTTCATGGGCAGCCTGGTCGGCCGTTTGCTCCACGAATTTGCCGTGACGATTATCATCGCCATCCTGATCTCGGGGCTGGTGTCGATCACGCTTACTCCTATGCTTTGCGCCTATGTGCTGGAAAGCGAGCACGGGAAAAAGCGCAATTTCTTTTACCGGCTGAGCGAAAGCGCGTTCAATCGCATGCATCGCGCCTATGACCGCAGCCTGCGATGGAGTCTGGCGCACCGGCGAATCGTGTTCGCGATATTCCTGGCCAGCGTTGCGGGGAGTTACGCCCTGTATCGTGTCATGCCGCAGGATTTTCTGCCCAGCGACGATTATGGGCAGCTTCATGGCAGCGTGCAGACACTGCCCGGAACATCCTTTGACCAGTATATCCGGTACGTCCGGGAGATCGTGCAAATCGTCGAGCGGGACCCCAATATTTCCGGCGTGGAGTCGGATGAGAGCGGTGAACTCAACATCGCGCTGAAGCCGCTGTCCAAGCGCCGCCTGTCGGCGGATCAGGTCGCTGCGGAGCTGCGGGCCAAGCTGCGCGATATCCCGGGTACCGCGGTGACAATCATCAATCAGCCGATCATTCGCGTCGGCGGGCGCGGCGCGCGCTCAAATTATCAGTACACGCTCAAGGGTCTGGACCAGAAGGAGTTGGAAACCACCGCGACACGCTTGCTTCGCGCGCTGCAGCAGGACTCGACCTTTGTGGGCGTCAACAGCGACCACGACTTTGCCTCGCAATCGGCGCAGGTCGAAATCGACCGGCCGCGCGCGGCATCTTTGGGCATTACGCCGGACCAGATAGAAAACGCGCTTGGCGCGGCGTTCGGCGGTGAACAGGTTTCGCAAATCTACACCTCGATTGACCAATACCAGGTCGTGCTCGAACTGCTGCCCGAATACCAGCAGGACGCCTCCGCGCTGTCGCGGCTGTATCTGACCGCTCCGGGCGGAGCGATGGTGCCGCTGACGGCGGTGACGAAAATCAGCCGCGGGCTGATGCCTCTGACCATCAATCACTCCGGGCAGATACCCTCGATCACAATTTCCTTCGATTTGGCGCAGGGCAAAGCGTTGAGCGATGCGGTGACCGCGATGGACAAAGCGATTGGCGCAATCGGTCTTCCGGCCACAATCCAGGGCGCTTTTGCCGGAACCGCCGCGGCATTCCAAAGCTCAAACGGCAATATGGGGCTGCTGCTGCTGATCGCCATCATCACCGTCTATATCGTGCTCGGGATTCTCTATGAGAGCTTCGTGCACCCGCTGACGATTTTGTCGGGATTACCGTCGGCCGCCCTCGGTGCCCTGGCGACGCTTTACATCGCCCAAATACCGCTGACGATTTACGCCTTTGTCGGGATGATGATGCTGATCGGCATCGTCAAGAAAAACGCCATCATGATGATCGACTTCGCGCTGCAGAAACAGCGCGGCGATACGCATGTGCCGCCGGAGCAGGCGATTTTCGAAGCAGCCATGATCCGCTTCCGCCCCATCATGATGACCACCATGTCCGCCATGATGAGCACACTGCCGATTGCCTTTGGGACAGGCGTGGGTGCGGCTTCGCGACGGCCGTTGGGGCTGTGCGTCGCAGGCGGGTTGCTGTTTTCGCAGCTTCTTACTCTGTACATAACGCCGGTCCTTTACACCTACCTCGACCGGGCGGGCAGCCGGCTTTCCTTCGGAAAGCGCAGGCGGGCTGCCGTGGCGCCCGCGGAGTAATCGGCGCTGCGCTCGAACGTTCGAGCGCGAATTAGGAGAGGCGAAGACGTGGCCCAAACTCTATCGCCGGGATTAACAGTGCGGATTTTATCCATCGATGGTGGAGGAATCCGCGGCATCCTTCCCGCGCGATTGCTGCAAGAGATAGAGCGCCGGACTGCAAAGCCGGCCGCCGAACTTTTCCATCTCGTATCGGGAACGTCGACGGGCGGCATCATTTGCTGTGGGCTGGTGAAGGGAATGCAAGCGGCAGCGTTGGGTGATCTCTATGCGCAGCAAGGCGCGACGATCTTCCAGCGCTCGATGTGGCAGAAAGTATCCAACCCGGCTCAATTGGTTGGAGCGAAATACGATCCCGCTGCGATCGAAAAGATTCTCCTGGAAATTCTAGGAGAGCTGTCGCTCAGCGAGGTGACGAACACGGAAATTCTGGTCCCCACCTATGTGATCGAATTGCCTCGTCCGGAAGGACAGGACGGGTATGACGTCATCACTACGCGCACGCCGATGTTTTTCAAAAGCTGGAAGGCGCGGGGTGCGGGGCTCGCTCCCGGGGAGGTTCGGGAGGAATTCGATTTCAAGCTCCGCGACGTGGCGAGGGCGACATCGGCCGCCCCCACCTATTTTCCTCCGGCCCAAGTCACCAATGCGAAAAATCAGAAATTCGGCGTGATCGACGGCGGCGTTCTTGCTAATAATCCCGCGATGTGCGCGCTCTCTTCTGCGCGCCAGTTGTTCCCGCAAGCCAAACGCACCGTGCTGGTGTCGCTTGGGACGGGCTCGCTGGAACGCGACATTCCTTATGAACAGGCGAAAAATTGGGGTGAGCTGCAATGGCTGCACCCGATCTTATCGGTGCTCATGGACGGCAATGCCGACACGGTCTGCTATCAATGCGACCAGGTGCTTGGGAGCGACCATTACCGGCTGGAAATTTCTTTGGGACGAAATCCCAACGATCCCACATCGGTGAATGAAGATTTCGACGATGCCTCGCCGGATAACGTCGCGCGGCTGGAGCGGTTGTCGCGGCGGCTCATCTCTGACGCCGATGCAAGACTGGATGCGATCTGCACGGAGTTGGTGGGATGACCTGAGCCGTCATTACAATGACGGCGGGGACGGTCAGGATATTTCGGCGGCGAGGTCGTCGTAGCCTTTGAGGCGGTAGACGAAGATCGAGACCGCCCAGCTCCCTGCGAACACCGCAATGATCAGATAGCCGATCATGCCGAACTCATTGTTCAAGGCAGCGATGGCCTGCCAGAAGGTTCCCTTCAGCGCCAGCCTGCCGGCGAGAAGGCCTAGAGCCTCGACCGAGCCTACAAGCAGCGCAACCAACACCGAAACAGCCGTGATGGTAAGGTTGTAATAGAGCTTCCGGATCGGCTTGACGAAAGCCCAGCCATAGGCGCGCGTCATCAGCATGGAATCGCTGGTGTCGATCAGCGCCATGCCGGCGGTGAAGAGCGCGGGAAAAATCAGCAGGCACCAGACGGAAAGGCCTTTGGCCGCTTCGGCAGCGGAAATTCCCAGCACGCCGATCTCCGTTGCCGTGTCGAAGCCGAGCCCGAAGAGGAATCCCAGCGGATACATTTGCCAGCTCGCTTGGATGAGCCGGAACAGCGGCCGGAAAATCCGCCCCAGGATTCCACGCACCGATAGCAGCAGGTCCAAATCCCCTTCGACCAGCCGGCCGCCGCGCTTCACGCGCTGGAAGGCGCGATGGATACCGCCAAGGATGAAGAGATTGGCAATAGCGATCGCGAACAGGAAAAGAGCGGAAAGCGAAGTGCCAATGAGGCCTCCGACTGCGGCGAAATGGGCATTCAGCGCACCCGCGCCGAGCGCGATGGCGAGCGAAGCAAGGATCACCACGGTGGAATGGCCAAGCGAAAAATAAAGCCCTGTTAAAGCGGGGTTCTTTCCCGCTTGCATCAGTTTGCGCGCGACATTGTCGATGGCCGCGATGTGATCGGCATCCACTGCGTGGCGCAGCCCGAAACTGTAGGCGAGCAAAGCGGTGCCCAGCAGCACGGGATAATGATGAAAGGCGGCGACCGCCCAAATCCAGACACCCAAATTGACGGCTGCAAGCGCTGCATAGATCCAGACGATTCGGCGCATCCGCACGATCACCCCGCTTTTCGCACGTGCAGGTGAAGATGTTTGCGGCTGCCCTCGCCGGCATGGGCGTGCTTCTCGGCTTCCGCGTCGACCGGCACCGTGACCACGCGGCCGTGGCGCACGCCGCGCTCCGCGATCACATGGTCGGCGAGATGGCGCACTTCATTCGCATCGCCTCGCAGCACCGCGACCTCCATGCAGCTGCCATGATCGAGATGGACGTGCATGGCGGAGAGCGACAGATCGTGGTGGTCATGGAATAAATTGGTGAGGCGCTTCGAGAGTTCGCGCGAGCCGTGGTCATAGACATAGACCAAGGCAGCGACGCAGTTTCCCTCGGTTCCGGTTTCTTCCTCGGCCTGGCGCATGCCGGCTCGGGCAAGATCGCGGATCGCTTCGGAACGGTTCTGATAGCCGCGGCGCACGATCATGCGGTCGAGCTCGGCGACGAACTCATCGTCCAACGTAATGGTCGCGCGCTGCATGACGCCGCCTCCGGTATGATGTTTTAACCTAACAATCATACTGGCGCGGCGGTGGCAAGGCCCCCACAGCCCAAGCTTGTCTTAAGGCGGTGCGGCGCGGCAAAGTAGCGCCGCAATCGGGACCGGAGGCGCCATGGACATGCGCCAATTGGGCAGAAGCCCGCTCAAAATCGCGCCGATCGTGCTTGGCGGCAATGTGTTCGGCTGGACCGCGAATGAAGCCGCAAGCTTCAAAGTTCTGGATGCGTTCGTCGATGCCGGCTTCAACGCCATCGACACGGCCGACACCTATTCGCGCTTTATCCCCGGGAACAAGGGCGGCGAGTCCGAGACCATCATCGGCAAATGGCTGAAGCAGGGGGCCAAGCGGCGCGACCGCGTGCTCATCTTCACTAAAGTCGGCCATGAGATGGGACCTGGCAAGTCAGGTCTATCGCGGCGCTACATCAAGGCGGAGGTCGAAGATTCGCTGAAGCGGCTGCATGTCGAGTGCATCGATCTCTATCAATCGCACCGGGATGATGCCGAAACGCCGATGCTGGAAACGATGGAAACCTATGCCGAGCTGATCCGCGAAGGCAAAGTACACGCCATAGGCGCCTCGAATTTCTCGGCGGCACGACTGAGGGAATCCTTGGACGTGGCGCGCACCCATGGTCTGCCGCGCTATGAATGTTTGCAGCCGCGCTTCAACCTTTACGATCGCTTGGATTACGAGGGCGAGTTGGAGGACCTGTGCCGGAAGGAGAATATCGGCGTCATCCCCTATTATGGCCTGGCGAGCGGTTTCCTCACCGGCAAATACCGCTCGCCCGCGGATTTCTCCAAGAGTCCGCGCGGGTCACGCATGAGCGCCTATCTCGACGCGCGGGGCAGGAAAATCCTTGCCGCGCTCGATGAGGTTGCGGAAACCCATCGCGTCGGTCCGGCCGCAGTAGCTTTGGCATGGCTCATTGCACGCCCCTCGATCACCGCGCCGATCGCGAGCGCGACCAAGGTCGAACAGCTCAAGGATTTTGCCGCCGCGGCGGGGTTGCGTTTGAGCGCGGGCGAGACCGCAAAATTGGATGCCGCCGGCGCGGAATAGGAACTGGGAGAGCGCGATGGTCGGGACGGATACGACGCAAGCTTACGTGACGGGGCGCATGCTGATCGGTGGCGAGCTGGTGGAAAGCCGTGACGGCAAATGGCTCGAGAGCATCAACCCCGCGGATGAGACCGAGCTTGGCCGCGTGCCCTTGGGTTCGGCGGCCGACATGGCCGATGCGGTGGCCGCGGCCGAAAAGGCGCAGCCTGCTTGGGCGGCACTCTCCATGGCGCAACGCGCCTCCTTCATCCACAAGCTCGGCGACGCCATTCTCGCGCGCACCGAAGAAATCGCCTGCATCGAATCGCTTGATACCGGCAACACCATCGGCCCGATGCGGCGCGACGTGAACACTGCCGTCGATCGCATGCGCTTTGCGGCAGGCCTTGCCTATGAAATCAAGGGCGAGACCATTCCGGCGACGCCGGGCAATATCCACCTCACCATTCGCCAGCCTTATGGCGTAATCGGACGCATCATTCCGTTCAATCATCCGATCGGCTTTGCCGCTTCTCGCATCGCGCCGGCGATCATTTCCGGCAATACCATGGTGGTGAAGCCGTCGGAACAAAGCCCGCTCTCCGCATCCATTTTGAGCGAAATCTGTAAGCAGATTCTGCCGCCCGGCGTGGTCAACATCGTCACCGGCGGGCGCGAAACCGGCGAGGCGCTGGTGCGGCATCCGCGGGTGAAGCGCATCGCCTTCATCGGCCAGCCGCTATCGGGGATGGCGATCCAAAAGGCTGCTGCGGAAACGGCGGTGAAATATGTTTCGCTGGAATTGGGCGGCAAGAATCCGCTGATCGCGTTTGGCGATGCCGAGATCGACAAGGTCGCCGCCTGTTCGGTCGGCGGGATGAATTTCGGCTGGCAGGGACAATCCTGCGGCTCGATGAGCCGCATCCTGCTCCATGAATCCATTCATGACCAGGTGGTGGCGCGGATTCTCGAGCGCGTCGGCAAGATCAAGGTCGGGCATCCGCTGGACCCTGCAACCAATATGGGGCCCGTCAACAACAAGGCCCAGTACAAGAAGGTGCTGTCCTATATCGATCTTGGGCGCACCGAAGGCGCGCGGCTGCTCTTCGGCGGCGGGATTCCCAAGGGCGATGCATTCAAACGCGGCTTCTGGGTCGAGCCGACCGTGTTCGGCGAAGTGAACATGTCCATGCGGCTCGCGAAGGAAGAGGTGTTCGGCCCGGTGATGTCGATCCTGAAATTCAAGACCGAAGCCGAAGCGGTCGAAATGGCGAATGCGACCGAGCTTGGACTAACCGCCGCGGTGTGGACCAATGACATCAATTGCGCGCTGCGCGTGGCCCAAGCGGTGCAGGCGGGTTATGTCTGGGTGAACGGCGTCGGCCAGCATTATCGCGGCGTGCCCTATGGCGGGTTCAAGAATTCCGGCGTCGGCCGCGAAGAAGGGATCAGTGAGCTGTTGAGCTACACCGAAGAAAAGGTGATCAACATCGTAATCGGCGGCGGCGAGTACAATCCCGCGGTTGGACATTAATTCTACAATTTTAGCATGGGAAAATTGTTACGCGCTGTTACACTTCGTGTTGCACTTTGAAATCGTCAAAAAGCCAATAAAATCGCGCTTTGTTACGATGTTACGATTGCAGGGGGGTATGCCCCATTCCCGGTTTGGAGCTGACTTTTCGCGTTACAGCGCCCGCGCGAGGGTAAAGAGAGTGAGCACTGCGCTTTTGCCCCGCACATGGTTGGCGTCGTACGCAAACGCCGCATTGGCCTGGGCGCGCCAGTCACCCAAGGAAAGCCCATAACCGGTTTCGAAATCGAGTTCGCGGCCCGAAGGCACCAGCGAGGCTTGCGCCTGACCCATGATAACGCCACCGGTCGACCAATCGCGGCCGATTCCCGTCGCCAAAGTCGCCATCGCCGCTTCGGCGCGTAAGGGTTGATCCAGGATGAAGAACAACCCGTCGCCGCCTCGGAAAATATCGTGACCGGAAAGACCGAGCGCGAAACCGGTCGCGTAAACCGGCCCGATCGAGGTTATCAGGCTTGCTTCGGGATGAGTGACTCCGGTCGCGGCGAGGGTGATCGTGCCCTTCAGCGCCCAATTCGCATCCAGTTCGGTTTTTGCCGTCGCCGTAGCCCAGGCGGTCGCCGCCCGATCGGCCATTTTCAATCCGCCGGAAGCAACCGAACCGAACAGGCCGCCGGTTTCCAGCGTGCTTCCGGCTTCGAGCGAGAATTGCCATGACGCGGTGTCGTGCGTGAGCCGGATCATTGCAGTATCGGCGCTATTGCGCATGGAAAGCTGCAAATCGCCGAGGCCCTGATTTTCGGCATGGGCCGCGCCCAAGGAAAGCTTGAGGCTATCGTCGAGCGGCACAGCCAGCGCAGCGAAAGATCCCGGCGCAGCGCCCACCGCCGGCAGGAAGGGATTGGTCAGCGACGCGGAAATAAAGCCATCGGAATCGTCCGCCAAGCCTTCGTGCAGCGACATGCCCGTTCCGGCGATCCAGGCAAATCCGTCTTGCGCCCCCGACAGCCTGAATGCGCTTTGATGAGCGGATTGGTTTTCAAGGCCGGCGAGCGCTTGGAAGGGAACGATGCCGTCTTCCGGATTGCGCTTCACGTCGAAGGAAAAAGCGGCGCCGTCGCCGACGCTCAAGCCCGCCGAGTGCCAGCCGAGCCGATTTTCCATGACTCCGAACATGTCGGGAAGCGTGGGGCGTGCAATCGCCGCGTGCGATAGATCGATTTCGAAGTCGCGGCCGAAACTGTCGAGGATCATCACTTGGACAAGCGCCTGATGCAATTGGGGCGCATCGCCGAACACCGAGCCAAGCACGAGCCCGGTTCCGGTGACGGGAGGAGCCGTGCCGTCCGCCACCGCCATCGTGGTTACGCCGATCGGTTCCAGCGCAGCATACACGTTCAGCAAACCATGGCCGTAGATCGATGGATCGCCTAGCGGCGTAGCCGAGTCGAACAGAATCGTGGCGACTTGCCGCGCGGTAAGATTGGGCCAGCGCTGCATGATGATGGCGGCTGCCCCGGAAACCAGCGGCGTGGAAAACGACGTGCCCGACACAATGGCCAAACTGCCATTCCAGGGCAGCGTCAGATTGACGCCTGGCGCAACCATGTAATAGGCGGCTTCCGATCCTGCGCGGTCGCTGAAATTTGCGATCTGATTGTTCTGATCGACGGCGCCGACAATGATGTAAGCGCCCGGCCCGCTGTTGAGCACGCCCGCGGCGTTCAAATCGGAAATAGTGTCGAGGTCATATTGCTGCGGATTGGCGCCGCCGGCGTTGCCTGCTGCGGATACGAGCAATGCTCCGTTCTGCACCGCAGTCGCCGCCGAAGCGAGAACATAGGCCTGGCTCACCCTAGGCGGGTTTGCAATGATGTCGCTCGCCTCGTAGCCGTACGAGGTATTGATGATGCGGACGCCGCGTGACGTGATGTAGGTCCAGGGATCTGAGACATGATACGTCACGCCGCCCTGTACGGTGGTTGAACTGTTCACATTGGAAAAATAGTCGACCGCCAGCACGGTTGAATTAAAGGCAAGGCCCTGAACGCCGCCGTTGCCGTTTCCCGCGGCGGTCACGGCGACGGCCTGACCATGCTGGTCGGTGGTCGGCGCCAATCCGGTTTGCGCGGTATATAGCGCCTGCATTTGCGCATTCGGGCCAACGCTTCCCGGAGCGAACGTCACCTGGTTCGAAGAGAAGACGAAATTGAAGTCCACGATTCCGATGGTCACGCCTTGCCCGGTGTAGCCGAGCGCGTAGGCGTCGGCGGCGTGCACCGCATCCAGCACGCCGATGCGAAGATAGGCGGCGGTGCGGAAGGAGTTGGGGTCGGCAACTTGCGGCGGCGGCGTTGTGACGACCGGAGCCGACATCGTCATTTGGGCGGTGCTCGGGCTCGCCGGTCCCGAACTGCTGCCGCCTGCGCAAGCATACAGGCTGATCGCGAGTGCTACGGCGAGCGCCGCTTTGTGCCTCATCGAGGAATATTCCCCTTGTGGAGCACGCGCTGAAACGCGCTCCCTTTGCTGCACGCAATGGTAAGACATAGCAATTCGGCGCGTCCAGGGTTGGACGGCACACAAATTCCGCGGCCGTTCATCGGCGGTTCAGCTTGCGTGTTTATTGCTGGTGCCGAATTCGAGAGGGACCAGTTCATGCGTGGCAAAGCGATCATTGCGAGTGCGTTGGCGGGGGCGTTGTTGGCGGCATCGGCTTCCGAAGCTTCCGCACGATGGGTTCGCGGTCCCGGGCCGGTTCTTGGCTTATTTGGCGCCGTCGGCGCGTTGGTTGTCGGCGCTGCTACAATTGCGACGGCGCCTATCGCTATCGTCGCAAGAGCTGCGCGTTATGCTCCGCGGCCGCGGCCTTATTATTATCCGGCGCCGCCGCCCGCAAATTATTACTACGCGCCTCCGCCACCGGCCGCATACGCGCCGCCGCCCGCAAATTATTACTATGCACCTCCTCCACGGCCCGCTTACGCGCCGCCCATGCCGGCGCCAAGCTACGACTATCCGCAACCCGACCCCTACGGACCGCCGCCGGGCTATTAGCGCTATTAACTCGGTTTCAAGTTGACGCGCATGGCAGCCCTTGAGGAAGCCAACCAATTGCCGCCCCCGGACTATGGGGTGACGCACCGCAGTGGCTAATCACGCAATCGGGGGCTGCGCGGCGGCTGGCGAAACAACGTCACAGGTCTTGAAGGAATAGCAAATGCTGGAGCTACGGCCCAATTGCGAATGCTGCAATAAAGATCTCCCGCCTTCGGCGCTCGACGCAATGATCTGCACGTTCGAATGCACGTTTTGCAGGGATTGCGCCGAAACGAGATTAGGTCGTGTTTGCCCCAATTGCGGCGGCAATTTTGTAGCGCGGCCCATTCGGCCGGCTTCGATGCTCGTGAAGTATCCTCCATCGACGCGTCGCGTTTTGAAGCCGCAGAGCTGCGGCAAGGCGGATCGTTCAAGTTGAGTAATTGGGAAGGCTGAACGGGAGCTTCTCGGCAATGATAAAGCTAAGCCTCTCAGGCGCGATGGAAACGCTTTCCATCACGAGCAAGGATTATGCTCGATTGTTGGAAAATCGGACTTTCGACGTGGGGCTGTACAAGCCGGCAGGGACTGACCCGCAGAAGCCGCATGTCAGAGACGAGATCTATGTGATCGCCAGCGGCTTGGGCGATTTTACATATGAAGGTAAAACCGAACCGTTTGGCGTCGGCGATGTGTTCTTCGTACCCGCTCAGGCGGAGCATCGGTTTGCTAACTTTTCGGATAATTTCTCGACCTGGGTGATTTTCTTCGGGGCCGCCGGGGGCACATAAATTCGCCGGAGAAATTCTCACCACCCGACGTTGGGGGAGGGGCGATTCCGGGCGGGCTTGCTTGAAGGGCGCGGCATCGGCTAAAAGCCGCGGTTCCTGCGTTGATGCGTCGAAAATCAGGTGCGCAAATGAAAAAAGGCATCCATCCCGACTACCATTTCGTCAACGTGGTCCTGAACGATGGCACGTCCTATCGGACCCGCACGACCTGGGGCGACCCGGACGCCAAGCTGACGCTGGATATCGATCCCTCGACGCACCCGGCATGGACGGGCGGGCAGCAGAACCTGCTCGACCGCGGCGGCCGGTTGTCGCGATTCAACAAGCGCTTTGGCTTTGCGGAATTCGTGAAGAAGTAGGCCCCCTCCGCCGTCATTGCAATGACGGTGGGCTATTGCTTTTTCATTCTTTCGATGAGGGCGGAGAGGCGTTGGTGCATTTCGGTGGCAGGAAGCCCTTTGCTCCCACCGTGTCCGGCCAGCACCCATTCAAAAGAATAATTCAGAAGCCGCGTCAGCGAACGAATCTGTTCCGGCCAGGAATACCAGCAGAAATCCCGCCACGCCGTCAGGTCATTCACCGCGAAATTCCACGCGAGCGAATCACCGGTAAAGAGGCAGCGTTTATCGTAAAGATAGACCACGCTGCCTTTAGTATGGCCGGGAACAGGTATCGCGACGAGATCGCCGGCAAGCGTTGTGGGTTCACGGCCTTGGAAAATTCCATCGGCGAAAGGCGCGCGGGTGCGATCCCATTGGTGAATCCAGACACGCGCGTGAAAATGCTTGGCGTAACGCTCCGCATCGGCGATGTCGTCGCGATGAGTGAGGAAAATTTCCGACAACCCGCCCCAGTTTTCGATCTGCGCCGATACGGCCTTTGTCCAGCGCGGCGCATCGATCATGAGATTGCCGGCCTCGCGACGCACCAGGAAGGAATGCGCGCCATAGGATGAGGCTGCGTTGTAGCCCAGCCGATAGACGTCGCGTGTCATCAATTCCGGGAATACGTCTTCCGGGGCTTTGCCATCGGCGTGCGTGCGCACCGAAGCCGTCGGGCAGAGCAGGCGCGCGCGCCATGCCATGCGCAATTCTTCCGCCGTTTCGGGCTGCCGGGCAAAGACGGATTGGCCGTCGCGTTCCACGATCAAGCCTGGCGCCACGGTGCGCGCGGCCGAGCAATCGGTGCAGCGCGTATCGATGTACCAATTTCCCGGCGCGTTGGCGGGATGGGGTTTGGTCATGCAGAGAATATAGGAGCGGGGCGAGGCGTTTGGAATTGTGCGCGGCCCCTCGACCCTCAAGGGGAGAGGGCGATTTATTTGGAGTCGGGGAAGGCGGCCGCGAGCTTGGCGAATTGCGAGTGGACGCCGGGCTCTGTTTCCGCCTGCTGGAAGAGCAGATCATCAAAGCGCGCGATGCGGCGATAGAGATTTTCGCTCCGGGTCAAGAGATCGAGCAGCGTTTCGGGAAGCATGTCCACGCCGGGCTCGCTCTGAGCAAGGCAGATTTCCTGGGCGCCTAAACGGTAGCGGTCGGAGGCGGCCACGTCGTTGGACATGTCGCCTTCCTGCACTGCGCGCTGGACCAAGAGCCAGCTCGCCGCCTGCATCAACCGTGTTGTGACACGCATGCTTTCGCCGGCGTAAACCAGAGCCGCCTTGCGCGGCAAAGCGTGCGATTCCGTGACACCGCGGCCATCGAGGTAGCGTGCGCAGTCTTCAACCAAAGCCATCGTTTCGTTGAACACACGCTCGAACAATGCCGAGCCCCTGAAGCTGTGCAGCGACATCCCGTCGAGTAAATCGCTCTCGTGCAGCTCCGCGCTCATGCCCGATCGTTTCGATGCCCCCAGCCGACTCGCAGGCTATCAAGCAATAACCGTCTGCGATAGCGGATAGCTAAAAACGTCGCGATTTTCCGATAGAACAGCGTCAAGCGAAAGCAAATTTACACGTCCGGCCATTCATCAAGGTTAACGTAATCGGCGCAAATCAGCGTTTGAAAAATGCGTCGGCGGCATTCTTGGTCGCCGTGCGGGCGCGCAACGCTTCCTTCGTGCGCACGATTTCCGTTTCCAGCGCGGCAATTCGCGCTTCCAGTTCGTGTGCCGACATGGCCGAAAGGTCTTCGCCCAAAACGGCTTCGGCCTTGGGCTTTTTTGGCGCGAGTTCGTCCAGATCGATAGCCATGACGGTCTCCTGTCTTTGCTCTATCTTGCCACGCCAATCGCGGAGCAAGAAAGTCGAACCATGGCAGTCCCGAAGACGATGGGGGCGATCGCGGTTGAGCGGTCCGCCGCCGGCCCCAAGCTCACCGTCAAACAAATTCTCGTGCCCCATCCCGGCCCCGGACAAGTCTTGATTAAAGTGGCCGCGGCGGGGGTGAACCGCGCCGATCTGCTGCAGGTCGAAGGCCATCATCCGCCGCCGGCGGGGGCGCCGGAAACACCGGGCTTGGAGATTTCCGGCACGGTGATGGCGGCCGATCAGGCCGTAACCGGCATGCGCGAGGGCGATCAGGTCTGCGCTCTTCTGACGGGTGGCGGCTATGCCGAATATGCGGTGGCGTCCGCGCTTTGCACGCTCCCCGTCCCCGCCGGGGTCAAGCTGAAAGATGCAGGTGGCTTGCCGGAGGTCTACTTCACGGTATGGAGCAATGTGTTCGATACGGCACGGCTGAAGGCGGGCGAAAGCTTCCTCGTGCATGGCGGTTCGAGCGGCATCGGCACGGCGGCGATCCAGCTGATGCACGCGCGCGGCCATCGCGTCTACACCACGGCGGGAAGCGCGGAGAAATGCGAAGTGTGCGTGAAGCTCGGCGCGACGCGGGCGATCAACTATAAAACCGAGGATTTCGTTGCCCTGGTCAAAGCGGAGACCAACGGTCGCGGCGTGGATGTAATTTTGGATATGGTGGGCGGCGATTACGTCATGCGCAATCTGAACACGCTCGCGCGCGGCGGAAGGGTGGTGAACATCGCCTATCAAAAAGGCGCGAAGGTGGAAGTGGACTTTCGCCTGGTGCAGGCGCGGATGCTGAGCCTTGCTGCCACGGGTTTGCGGGGGCGGCCGGATTCCGAAAAGGCGGTCATCCGCGAGCACCTCGCAAGAGAGGTCTGGCCGCTGTTCGAGACGGGGCGGCTGAAACCCGTCACCGACCGGACCGTGCCGCTTGCGGAAGCGGGCGCCGCGCACCAAATCATGCGGGAAAGCCGCCATATCGGTAAAATTCTGCTGATCCCGTGAATTTCCTTTGCCCGGAGGCCCTCCCCGGCTAATAAGGGGCCTTCCTCGAAAGGGTATGTCTTTCAGAGCGAAAGTGAGGTCCTGACAAGCCTCACACGGAAAGGAAAAGCCTATGTCCGACAAACCCCTGATGCCCAAGGCAACCGCCGTTTGGCTGATCGACAATACTTCGCTCAGCTTTGAGCAGATCGCCGATTATTGCGGCATGCATCCGCTGGAAGTGAAAGGCATTGCCGACGAAGACGTGGCCAAAGGCATCAAGGGGATCGATCCCATCGCGGCCGGTCAGCTCACGCGCGAGCAAATCGAGGAAGCGGAGAAGAATCCCAATTCGCGGCTGAAAATGGCGCCGGCGAAATATAAAATGCCGCATATCAAGACCAAAAAGACCCCGCGCTATACACCGGTATCGAAGCGCCAGGACAAACCGGACGCCATCTACTGGCTGCTGCGCAACCATCCGGAACTGACCGATGCCGATATCATGAAGCTGATCGGCACCACCAAGGCGACGATCGCAAAAATTCGCGACCGCGGCCACTGGAACACGCAGAACATCAAGGCGGTCGATCCCGTGACGCTAGGCTTGTGCTCGCAAATCGAACTCGATTTCATCGTCGGCCGTGCCGCCAATCGCAAACCGCGTCAGGCGAAAAAGGCAGCGGAAAGTTTGAAACCGGTGGAGGAAACCACCGCAGGGATGACGGACACGGACGCGACGCCGAATAGGGAAGACGCCGAATAAGGAGTGAAACGACTTACAGCACGTAGCGGGCGAGAGCAAAGCCCGCGACGATCGCCGCGAAGGCGCCGATCAGAGCAAGCTTGAAGCGCTTCTCGATGAAGCCGCGGATCGGCTCGCCGAAGGTATAAAGGAGCCCAGCTTCGCAAAAATAACGGAACCCCCGCGTAATCGCCGACATCAGAACGAAGGTCGCGAAGGGAAAGCCGGCAAATCCGGTTGCGATAGTGACGATCTTGTAGGGAATCGGCGTCAACCCCTGGAACAAGATAATCCACTGTCCCCATTTGGCGTAAGCTGCGCGAAACGCATCAAGATCGCCCGCACCGTAGACCGAGATCAGCCATTTCCCAACGGAATCGAAAAGCAGGGATCCAATGGCATAGCCGAGCATCCCGCCCATGACGGAACCGACGGTGCATATCGCTGCGATCAGCAGCGCGCGCTTGCGATCCGCAAGGACCATCGGGATAAGCAGCAAATCGGGAGGAACGGGAAAAAACGAACTCTCGGCAAAGGCAAAAGCAAACAGCGCCATGTAGGCATGGCGCCCCGAGGCATTGATCATCATCCAATCGTAGAGGCCGCGGAAAAACCCGACCTTCCGGCCATCCAAGCTCTCGACCATCAGGTCTTTTCCCGTGGAGGTGCGCGCGGGTCAAGCGCGAACGCTGCGGGTGAGCCTTGCGGCATGGCAGCAAATACATCGCGCGTTTCGGCGGGCGCCGGTTCTTTCACGCGCATGCGGGTAAAAGCATAGAACGCCATGCCGGCATAGACGATCGCGATATAGAGGAACAGCGAATAGGGACCGGCCAGCGTCATCAGCACTGAAGCGAGCAATGGCCCGGGAATGGACGCGGCCACGCCAATGAGCAAAAGCCCTGCCGAGATTTCGATGAAATCGGCGCGCGGCACGCGGTCATTGGCGTGAGCAATTGCGAGCCCAACGAGCGGCAGCATGGCGGCCCCGAGCACGAACACAAAGAGGTAGAATACGCCCGGCGCCCGCACTAACAACCAGCCCAGAACGCCGAGCATCAAGCCGCAGACGGAAGCGGCGGTGCAGATCGCCGCAATGATCCAGCGCCGGTCCATGCCGTCCGAGAGGCGTCCCAGCGGCCATTGCGCTAGAGCGCCTCCCGCGATGAACACGCTCATGAAGAGCGCAATTCCGGGCGTGGAAAAGCCGAGCGACTGCGCATAAAGCGGCGCCAAACTCCAGAATGCGCCATTGGCTAGCCCGGCGGCGACGGATCCCGCGACTCCCACGGGAGATATCGCAAACAGTCGGACCGGGTCGACGCGCGGCGCCCGCGGCACCCCATCCGGAATCGAGTCCGGCAAGGGCATCAGTCCCACCGGCACGAGACAGAGGCAATAGAGAATCGACGCCACGCTGAAGAGTTCGAAGGATTGGGGCGCGCCTGCGGCAAGCGGCCATTGCCCCAGCCACAAGGCTCCGAAATTCACCCCGGCATAAAGTGTGAGAAAGCGGCTGCGCATCGCATCGCCGGCGCGATCGTTCAGCCAGGTTTCCACGGCAAGATAAAGCACTGCGATGCTCAATCCGCTGAGGCCCCGGACCAAGAACCATACCGCCGGATCAATCCATATCGGTTGGATCAGAACGCAAATCGAGGCCATGACGGCTGCAAGCGTGACGCTGCGGACGGAACCCACGCGCGCCAACAGCCGTGGTCCGGCAAAGCATCCGGCGAAAAATCCGGAAAAGTACCAGAACCCCAACGCTCCGACGGCGATGTCGGAAAATCCTTCGGCATGCGCGCGCAGCGGCGTGAGCGTTCCAACGAGCCCGGTTCCCATTACGAACAGAGCTGCCGACAAAAGAATCGCAGCGACAGTGTAAAGAGGCGACGTCATGTTGGCTTTATTGCACAGTTCGAACGATTGTGTTTGGACGCTTGCCGCGATAGCCGGCTTTCATTAGCTTCGCCGGCCTCGACCCTTCTTTTCCGAACCGATATGACCAAGCGAACCCGAAGCGGCGCCAGCAAAAAAGCGAAGAGTCCCGCCAACCGGGCGCGGGGAAAAACGGCGAAAAAAGTCAAGCCGCCGCGGCCGGCGAAAACCGGGCGATCAGCGCCGAAAATCGTGCGCCCAGGACTGAAACCGCTGCCGAAAACGCCGCCGGGTGTGCGCCGCCGTCCGCGGCCAAGGCCCGCCACACCGCCCGCCCGGCCGGCGATGATCACGCGGCATAAAGCGCTTGTGGCCAATCCCTACGATACGGATCTCGACCGCAATCCCGCCAATTATCAGCCACTGACGCCGCTGTCCTTTCTTCGGCGCGCAGCGCTCGCCTATCCAGAAGTTCCCGCGGTTATCCATGGCAAGCGACGCTATTCTTATGCGGAATTTTACGCGCGGTCGCGGCGCTTGGCTTCTGCGCTCGCGCAAGCCGGAATCGACCGCGGCGATACGGTCTCCGCGCTACTTGCCAATACGCCCGCGACGCTCGAGGCCCATCATGGCGTGCCGATGGCCGGAGCAGTGCTGAACGCACTGAATACGCGACTCGATCCGCGCTCGATCGCATTTATGCTCGATCACGCCGAGGCAAAGATTTTGATCGCAGACCGCGAATTCGCGGCCCTTTCCGTCGCCGCGCTCGCGCTCGCGCAAGTCAAGCCGCGGGTCATCGTGTACGACGATCCCGAATTTCTGCAGACCGGAGAAATTCCCGGCGCGCGCGATTACGAATCATTTCTGTCGGACGGCGATCCCGGTTTTGAATGGAAAATGCCGCAGGACGAATGGGACGCGATTTCGCTCAACTATACTTCAGGCACAACGGGCGAACCCAAAGGCGTGGTCTATCATCATCGCGGCGCAGCGCTGATGGGTTATGCGAACATCCTCGCCTGCCATATGCGCGAGCATCCGGTCTATCTCTGGACCCTGCCGATGTTTCACTGCAATGGCTGGTGCTTTCCCTGGACGCTCGCCTTGTTGGCGGGAACCCATGTCTGCCTGCGTGGGGTGCGGGCGAGGGAGATGTTTGCCGCTATTGCGGATCACAAGGTAACCCATCTTTGCGGCGCACCCACGGTGATGTCGGTTTTGCTCAACGCGCCTCCCGAGGAGCGGCGCGCGTTCTCCCATAAAGTGAATTTCGTGCATGCGGCGGCTCCGCCGCCTGAAGCCATGCTGATGGCCATGCTACAGGCAGGATTTGAACTCACCCATGTCTATGGATTGACCGAGACCTACGGCCCGGCGACGGTGAATGAGTGGCACGCGGAATGGGACAACCTGCGGCCCAATGAACAAGGCGCCAAACGCATCCGGCAAGGAGTTCCCTACCCGGCGCTGGAGGAGTTGACTGTGCTCCATCCCGACACGATGGAGCCCGTGCCGGCCGATGGCGAAACGCTCGGCGAAGTCATGTTTCGCGGCAATATCGTGATGAAAGGTTACCTGAAGAACTCCACGGCAACGCAACACTCCATGGCGGCCGGCTGGTTTCATTCCGGCGATCTGGGCGTAATGCACCGCGACGGCTACATCCAGCTTAAAGATCGCTCCAAGGACATCATCATCTCCGGCGGCGAAAACATCTCATCAATCGAAGTGGAAAACGCCCTATACCGTCACCCCGCAGTGATGTTCGCGGCCGTCGTAGCGAAGCCTGATGATAAGTGGGGTGAGACCCCATGCGCGTTCGTCGAAAAGAAGCCCGGCCATGATGATATTACGGAAGCGAATTTAATCGCTTTCTGCCGCGAAAATCTGGCGCGGTTTAAATGTCCGCGGGTGGTGGTTTTTTGCGAGTTGCCAAAGACGACGACCGGGAAAATCCAGAAGTTCCGCTTGCGCGAGCAGGCAAAAAGCCTCGCCTGAGGGCCTTGCTAAGTCCTCACAAGAGCCTAAAGCGACAATCCGCGCCGGTCAGTAACTGCGAGTTCGCAGTCTTTCCAGCTCGTCCTTCAGGCGGAGCTTTTGTTTTTTCAAAGCCGCAACGCGCATCTCATCCCACGCGGAATGCGCCATTTCGTCTTCGATAAGCTCCTGTAATTTCCGATGTTTATCCGCGATTTCCCTGATGTGAGACTCAACGGCCATCGTTACTGCCTCTTTGATTGACAGGCAAAGAAATTAGATCACTCAAAAGGCGCTTTGTCACCCCTTGTCTTTTGTTAAATGCTTTCTACCGGCATCGCCGGAACCCGGTGCGAAAACGGCTTGGCGGCCGCCTGGGCTAGGCCTAAAAAGCGGCATCGGGCCAAGAAAACGGCGCCCTGCCCATGACCGACGAAGAGGAACAGGCCTTAAAAGCAAAACTTGCTGCTCTACGGCAGGAGCATGGGGATCTCGATGCTGCCATCGCCGCCATCGCCGAGTCACCGCATTGTGACCAGCTTCAGCTCACCCGGCTGAAAAAGCGCAAGCTGCAGCTCAAAGACCAAATCGCGCGGATTGAAGACAGCCTGCTTCCCGACATCACGGCTTAGGCGGTTTCGCTGCGGCGCGTTTTTGCGCGTACATCGCCCGATCGGCTTGTTCCATGGCGATATCGGCCGTTTCGCCAGCGTGCAACTCATGGGCACCGTACGAAAAGGTCAGATTGACTTCGCGGCCGTTCCACGATGGCGGCTGTTCGCGCAGAACCTGCATCAGGGCTGCGCCTTTTTCCTTCGCTTGCTCCAAGCTGCCATGCGCAAGAATGACGGCAAATTCGTCGCCCCCAACACGGGCTAGGATGTCGCTATCGCGGATGTTGCCGGACAGCTGCGCGCAAAAATGGCGCAAGACGGCATCGCCCGCCGCGTGGCCGTAGGCATCGTTGACCGCTTTGAATTGGTCGAGATCGAAATAGATCAGGCTCGCGCGCGTGCCATAACGTTCGGCAAAAGCAATAAAGCGCGAAATCTCCCGCATAAAGGCGCGCCGGTTCAGAACCGGCAGCAGCATGTCCTGATCTGCGGTGCGAATCAGGTCTTCCAGCCGGGCGCGGGTTTCAGCCGATTGACGAGACAGGCGCTCCACTTCATGGATCAGCATCTGAATCGCCTTGCGGACGCGAGGGGTGAATTCGGTTTCCGGGATGGCGAAAGCGGCGGCCTTGGGGTTAGCGACTAGCTGAGTGATTTTGGCCGATTTCATAGCTGCCCCACGCGACATCGCGATTCTGTTCGCCTGATCAAATTGCCATCAACTGAGCCTAAGCGCAAAGCCGCGGAAAAACGCTTTCTTCCCCGGTCCGTCTACTTATAATCCCGTGGCTCAATGCCTGCTCGCAGAAACTCACCCCGGCCGATTATCGGCATCATCATGGGAAGCCGATCCGATTGGCCGACTTTGCGGGCTGCGGCCCAAGTCCTGGATGAGCTGAAGGTGGCCTACGAGACGCAGGTGGTTTCGGCCCATCGCACGCCCGATCGGCTTTATCATTATGCCGGCAGCGCGAAATCGCGCGGTCTCAAAGCCATCATCGCCGGCGCCGGGGGCGCGGCGCATCTTCCCGGCATGACAGCAGCCATGACCGTCCTGCCCGTACTTGGCGTTCCGGTCGAGACACGCGCGCTGAAAGGGCTCGACAGCCTGCTTTCGATCGCGCAAATGCCCGGCGGCATTCCGGTCGCGACCTTTGCGATCGGCGAAGCGGGCGCGAAAAATGCCGGATTGTTTGCCGCCGCACTGTTGGCGGTAGGAGATGGAGCATTGCGGGGGCGCTTGGAAGCCTGGCGGTCGCGGCAGACTCGATCCGTTGCGGCAAGTCTGGAAGACAAAAAGCCGAAAAGACGCAAACGGTGACAACGCGCTCTTTTTCCGGCCCTCTTCCGCCGGGGGCAACCATCGGCATTCTCGGCGGCGGGCAATTGGGCCGCATGCTCGCGCTTGCCGCCGCCCGGCTCGGCTTCAAGACCCATATTTTTTCCGACGAACGCGAATCGTGCGGCTTTTATGTCGCGACCGCGACCACGCGCGCGGAATATGACGACAAGGCTGCATTGGCAAAATTCGCCGCCGCTTGCGACGTCATCACCTTCGAATTCGAGAATGTTCCCGACACAAGCGCGCAATTCCTCGCAGAGCGTGTTGAGGTAGCGCCTAATCCGCACGCCCTTTCGATGGCCCAGGACCGCTTTCTCGAGAAAAGCTTCATTGCCGGCCTTGGAGTTGCTACGGCGCCGTTCCGGAACGTCATCAGCGAATCCGACGCGGAGGGAGCGTTTCGCGCCATTGGCGGACCGGCGGTGCTGAAGACGCGCACCCTTGGCTATGACGGCAAGGGACAGCGGATCGTGAGCAATCCGAAAGACGCCGCGCGGGCGTTCGTCGAACTTGGCAGCGTGCCATCGATCCTGGAAAAATTCGTCGAATTTTCCTTCGAGGCTTCGGTGGTTGGCGCGCGAGCCCGCGACGGCGCCTTTGCGGCTTACGATCCGCCCAGAAACGAGCATGAAAGCCACATTTTGCGCCGTTCGACGGTACCGGCACCGCTTGAGCCATCGGCGCGCGAGGAAGCGATTTCCATCGCCCGGCGCATTGCCGACGCGCTGGATTATGTCGGAATCTTAGGAGTCGAGCTATTCATCGGAAGGCGCGGCGAGATCCTGGTCAACGAAATCGCTCCACGCGTGCATAATTCCGGCCATTGGACCATCGAGGCCTGCGCCGTCAGCCAATTCGAACAACACATCCGCGCCGTCGCAGGTTGGCCGCTCGGCAGTCCCCAGCGCCATTCCGATGCGATGATGGAAAACATCATTGGGGCGGAGGTGGAGAATTGGCGCGCGCTCGCAGGCCGAGAGGCGGGCCTGCACATTTACGGCAAGCGGGCGGTGCGGCCGGGGCGCAAAATGGGCCATATCACGCGGATAATGCCGATTGGATCCGCCCCCTGAAGGCCATGACGCAGGTCTTTTTATTTTCCGCGGCCGCCGCGGAAAGAGGCGAGGATGCCGAACGGATCGGGAAGTTTCGCCATGGCTTCGCCCGCTTTGCTGCGAAATTTCTCGATCCGCATCACATCATCGATGCGACGCCCAAGGAAAGTCCACGTGGCGGAATGGCCCTGGCTCGCATCGCTCAACCAATAGGCGAGCGTCGACGCGTAAACGCCGGCGAGCATAGCGCGCTTGGTATAGTAGGAAAAATTTGTCGATTCATCGCCCGCCGCGCGCCACATCGCATCGACGCTTCGCATCATCAAGCGGGTGGCAAGCGGCGCATGTTGAGGCTGAGCAAGAAAAGCGGCGGCGCGGCGAGCCGCCTCTTTGTGCGGCGCGATCGCTTCGATGCGCGAGCGCACCGCACTTGCCACGCGATCGCGCACGCGTTGCTCGGCGGGCTGCAGCGCCATTTTCTCAACCATGATGCGATCGGCCCATTGCGAGAAGGCCTCTACGAGACTTGCCGGCCCATCCGGAAACGCATCCTGCAGCTCGCGCTTGGAGATGCCGGCGCGCGCTCCGGCGGCGGAAAGCGCGGCCTGCGAAAAACCGCTCTGGGGGATTTCAGGCAAAGCTTCCAGCAGCACGCGTTCGCGGACGATGTCGCTCATTGCGCCGCCTTTTGGGCCTCGTTTGCTTCGAGCCAGTGCCGCATTTCGCTTTCGAAAATCAGCCGCGAAAGATCGCGCATGCGTTGCGGATAGAGCACGCCGTCAATGTGATCGCATTCGTGCTGAACCACGCGGGCATGGAATCCCTTGGCGGTGTGCAAAATGCGCTTCCCCTCCGTGTCATAGCCGACATAGCGGATGTGGCGAGGCCGCTCCACCCAGCCGCGCATGCCCGGAACCGAAAGGCAGCCTTCCCAACCTCCTTCCGGAGCTGCATCGACCACTTCGATAACCGGATTGATAAGCACCGTCAGAGGCGCGGTATGGTCGAAGGCCTCGCTCTCCAACAATTTCGCATCCGTCCGTCCCGCGGGCGCCTGGAAAACCACCAAGCGCAACGGCACATGCACTTGCGGCGCGGCCAATCCGGCGCCGCTAGCGTCTTCCATGGTCTCAATCATATCTTGGACCAGGCGCTTGATTTCCGGAGCCGTTGGATCGCGCACCGGCGCCGCGACGCCCGCGAGAATTGGATGCCCCATGCGGGCAATTTTCAGAATAGACATCGGCCCAATATGGCCTCAGAGACCTAACGCGGCAATGCCGGCGAGCGCCACTTGCTCGTCTTCGTGACTCTGCACGCCGGACACGCCCACGCCGCCGATCACCTCGCCTTCATGGGTGACCGGAACGCCGCCTTGAATCGGGAAGGCATCGGGAAAATTCAGTACACCAGGCCTTTGCTTGGCCGTTTCTTCCCAGGTCTTGCCAGGCCGGTGGGTGACGGCAGCGGAGCGCGCCTTGAGGCCGGCAATTTCCGCAGTCTGGGCCCTCGCCCCATCCATGCGTTCCAGCAGCAGTAAAAGCCCGGCATCATCCACGACCGCGACCGTGACCGGCCATTTGTGCTTTTGCGCCTCGGCCTGTGCAGCCGCTAAAATTTTACGAGCATCGCTAAGCGTTAATACGGTTTTGTTGCGCATCTTTCCTCCAATGGCGGCGTTATCCGGGCGGTGTGGTGGACAGTTCAATGGGGTTCTGATAGGAACCCGCGCCGGATTACAGAAGGAGCCCCGCTTGCAGATCATCGTTCGCGACAACAACATCGATCAAGCGCTAAAAGCGCTTAAAAAGAAGATGCAGCGGGAAGGCATCTTCCGCGAGATGAAGCTCCGGGGTCATTACGAAAAACCGTCGGAAAAGCGCGCTCGCGAGCGAGCGGAAGCAATCCGCCGTTATCGCAAGCTCCAGCGCAAGCGCCTCCAGCGCGAAGGCCTGCTACCCCGGTAACGTCACGGCGTGCAGTCCTGACAGACGGCAATCTCCACCGTAACGTGCGAGAGCCCGGTATGCCGGCGGCGAATCTCGTTTTTGATATCATCGGCCGAACGGGGCACCGGGCTCACCAGCGACACGATGAGGCCGCGGTGGCCCGGACCTAAGCGCCAAAGATGCAAATCGGCAATCTTGGCGTTGAGATCGTCTTCTAGCGTGCGGCGGATATCGGCGGCCAGCGAGGGGTCGTCCTCGACGTCCAGAAGCACGAGGCCGGCTTGGCGCATGAGTTGGAGTGACCAGCGCGCGATCACAAACGCGCCCAAAAGTCCCACCACCGGATCGAGCGCGCGCAATCCGAACAGTGCGCCCGATATCAGTGCAGCCAGCGCCAAAAGCGAGGTTGCCGCGTCGGCGAGCACGTGCACATACGCGGCGCGAAGATTGTAGTCGTGATGGTGGCCGGGGTCTTCGGCGTCGTGCTCGTCTTCGGCGAGCACAATTGCGCTGGCGATGTTCACTGCAAGTCCGATGGCAGCGACGAAAATCGCTTCGCCGTAGCGGATGGAAACGGGGGCATAGAGCCGCATCACCGATTCCACCGCGATGATCAGCGAGACGATGGCCAAAATCAGCGCGCTGGCGAACCCGGCAAGATCGCCGAATTTCCCGGAGCCAAAAGAAAAGCGCCGGTTCTGCGCGTGGCGTCTCGCCATCCAATAGGCCCAGGCGGCTAGTCCGAGAGCGCCCACATGGGTCGCCATGTGCACGCCGTCGGCCAGCAGCGCCATCGAACCAAAGACCAGCCCAGCGACGGTTTCGATAAGCATGAAAGCGGCAGTGAGATAAACCACCAGGCGGGTTCGCGCTTCCGCGCGCGCGTGACCCGCGCCAAGATAGACGTGGTCGTGAGTCCAAGCGTGATTATGCGGATCGGTCATCGGGTTAGGGACTATAGGACAACACGCCTGGACAATCGAATGTCTGGTACAATGCCCGGAACGGCACGGGATGGAGGACATGGATGTTGAGGACAACGCTGATGGCGGCCGCGCTGATGCTTGCCGCCGCGCAAGCCGATGCGGCGCAACTGAAACTGTTCGTCGGCGGCGCCATGTCGGAGCCGTTCAAGGAGGTTGGCGCAGATTTTGCCAAACGGACCGGCGACACGCTCGACTTCGTTGTCGACACCACGGGCGCGCTGCAGAAGCAACTGCGTTCCGGGGAAAAGGCCGATATTATTCTAGTGTCCGCGCCCGGCATGGACGCTCTCGAAAAAGAGCATTTGATCGTTCCGGGAAGCCGCGTCGTGCTGGCGCGCGCGGCAATTGGCGTTTCGGTGCGCGCCGGCGCGTCTTCCCCTGATCTTTCATCCCCCGAGCAATTCAAGAAAGCGATGCTTGCGGCACGCTCTATTGCTCTGGTCGATCCGAAGGCGGGAGGGACGTCCGGCATTTATTTGGACGGCCTTTTCCGGCGCATGGGCATTGCGGACGAGGTCAAAAAGAAGACCGTCTTCGGCAATCGTGGCTCTGAAATTGCCGATGCGGTTGCGACCGCCAAGGCCGAGCTCGGTCTCACCTTCATCAGCGAGATGATGCCCAACAAGGGCGTGAAGATTGCAGGACTGTTGCCGCCGGCGATCCAAAGCGCGACCGATTATGTGGTGGCGATTCCGGCGGGAAGCGCCAATCCCGGCGCGGCGCTGGCCTTCGTGCAGGCCATGATGTCTCCGGCGGCGCGAACCGTCATCGCCAAAGCAGGCCTCACGCCGTTGGAAAAGCCCTGATTACTTTCCTGCCGGTTTGGTTACGCGTGACGGCGCGGCAGGCGCCGCCGCGGCAGGCGGAGGGGTCGAGGAGGGCAGGACGGCCGTGTTGGCGGGCAACGCCACCGCGCGTTCTTTCGCGTAGCTCTTCATGCGGTCCATAGCCTCGGGAAAACCGTTGAGCGAGACCGGAAATTTGATCTCGTTGGTCTTCCCATAAGGTATGACGCTGATATTGGTCGTCTTGCCGGAACCGCTGAATGAGGTGATTGCCGCATTATCGACCACGGATTCGACATAGCAGCCGTCCACTTCGCAGCGGGTGAACTTCATGCTGGCCGGCGAGACGCCGAGAGACAAGCCCTTTGTCAGCGCAACGCCTGAGGGCACGACAACCTGCATGGCATAGCTCTCGCGGCTCGGGACGTAGGCAATCGACAGGCTGGATAGACGCTGTTTGGTATCTTTGTTCACGGTCACTTGGAGCACCTCACAAGGCGCTGGACTCTTAACCGTGGTCAGGACGCAACGCACAACCCAATCGCCCACATTCTGATTGATCGAGAACTGCTGCGCGGCGGCATCCGGTGCGGGCGGAGCGTTAGGCGCTGGCGGTGCAGCCGGCTGCTGAGCCAAGGCAAGCGCAGGCAAACCCGCAAGCAAACTCAAAATAGAGGCGATCCTGACAAAACTGCGAAACATCGGTTCCATCCTGATTAGCTGCGAGCAAAAAAGCCCAAGAATCCGGTTCGCCGGGCTAGCGCCCGCTGCAACTCGTTATAACCGTCCGAAAATCCTTTGAGCGAAAAGGGAATACTGACGGGTTGCGGGTTGTTCGGCGCAACCACGGCTACCACACCGCCCATATTGGATTTCAGCGATTTCAGCGTATCGGCATCGACCGTTACCAATGCGAAACAGCCCACATTGGTGCAGGTCTCGTAAGGCCGCACGCGCGTCGGCTCGTTTCCGATAGTGAAACCAAGACCGGGCTGCAACATCACACCATGAGGGACCATGAGCGAAAGCGAGCTTTCGGGTTTGGTGTCTGTTATGGAAAGCGTCAGGATTACGCCTGCATTGCCCGGGACCTGTTCGGTGAGCGCGCAATTCTGCGTTGCCGTATTTGCGGACTGGCAGGTCACGCGCCAATCTTGATCCTGAAACTGAGTGATCCGCGTTTCGTTGGGCGCTTGGCCTCCGCCGAGCAATCTTTCGCCCGCAAGCGTGATGATACCGCCGGCGATCAGCAACAGAACCACGCCGCCGGCTCGCAGCGCGATCTTGCCCCAATTCCATTGGGAGCGTGAAAGCGCGCTTGAACTCATGCGTTGCTTGCTTACGTCCGACATTGCAACTCCACCGATTGAGATTTCGTTCCCGGCGCGATCTGGCTCACGCCAAATCCGCTCCCGAAACGAGCTTCTGTTCGCACAATCTGCCTACAGGCCCCCGCCTGCTCGCTTCATCCGCGGTCGCGCAAGCGCGGCGAACGGGAATTGAGCCCACCGTTAACCCGGCCTCGCGATCAACGCAAGCTTCTTACCAGAGATGCACGCGCGCGTCGGAAGCAAGATAGAGTTTGTCTTCCGGCATGACCTTAAATGCCTGATACCAAGCGTCCACATTGCGCACGGCTCCATTGACGCGGAACTGTGGCGGGCTATGGGGATCCGACAGCAAACGCTGGCGGGCCGTTTCGTCACGTGACTTGTACCGCCAAGCTTGGGCGTATCCCAGGAACAGCCGCTGATCGCCCGTGAAACCATCAAGGATCGGCGCCTGCTTGCCTTTAAGCGAGAGATGGTAGGCCGCCTGGGCGACCGTCAAGCCGGCGAGATCGGCAATGTTCTCACCAAGCGTGAGCTCGCCGTTGACGAACAGACCCGGCAGCGGACTGTAGGTGCTGAACTGTTTGGCCAGGGCTGCCGTGCGCGCTTCGAAATTCTTGCGATCTTCCGGCGTCCACCAATTCTTCAGCGCGCCGGAGGCGTCGTATTTGCTTCCCTGATCGTCGAAACCGTGACTCATTTCATGACCGATCACCGCGCCGATCGCGCCATAATTCACCGCATCGTCAGCGTTAGGATCGAAAAACGGCGACTGTAAAATTGCTGCCGGGAAGACGATTTCGTTCAGCGAAGTGTCGTAATAGGCATTCACCGTTTGCGGCGACATTCCCCATTCGCTGCGATCGACCGGCTTATCCAGCCGCACCAATCTGCGATTCCATTCGAACTCGCTGCCGCGCTGCTCATTGCCCAGAAGATCGTCGGCGTTGACCTGGAACTTGGAGTAATCGCGCCATTTATCCGGATAGCCGATCTTCACATTCATCCGATCAAGCTTTTCCAGCGCCTTTTGCCGCGTTACCGGCGACATCCAATCCGCCGCGCGGATCCGTTGGCGATAAATGTCCAGAAGATTGTCGACCAGAATCTTCGCTTTCGCTTTCGACTCGGGCGGGAAATAGCGCGCGACGTAAAGCTTGCCTACGCCCTGCCCGATGACGCCGTCGATGAAGCGCGCGCCGCGCTTGTCGCGGGATAATTGCTGCACCTGCCCGCCCAAAATCTTGCCGTAGAAATCGAACCGCGCATCGTCAAAACGCTTGGGCAGATAGGAGGCGTGGTCCGAGAGATAATGGAAGGTCAGATAGTCCCGCCATGTGTCCACCGGAGTTTTCGCGAATAGCGCAGCAATCCCCGGAAACGCCGACTTCTCCTCAACGATAACCCGGCGGCTGCCATCGCCGACCTTTGGGATTCCCTCTTCTTTCAGCAGAATTACCCAGGGGAATTGCGGAGCGAATTTTTCCAGGTCCGCCATTGTCATGGGATTATAGACTTTATCGGCATTGCGGCGTTCGACCCGCGACCACTGCAGCCTCGCGATTTCCGTTTCAAGCCCGAATATCGCGGCAGCCTTTTTGTCGGCGTCCGGAATTTGTCCGAGCTTGAGAATCTCGGAAATGTAGGCGCGATAGGCATTGCGCGCCGCGACGATGCGCTGATCGTTCAACAGATAATAATCGCGGTCGGGAAGGCCCAACCCCGATTGACCGATAAACACCGCATAAGCATCGGGGTTCTTGTCATCGATTCCGACGCTGGTCCGGAACAGATCTTTGGTGCCCAATTTCACCGAACCCATGATTCGGGCGACATCTTCAGAGGACTTTATCGCGGCGATGGCGTGCAAGGACGCTTCTGCGGGCATTAGACCGAGTTGCTCCACACGCTGCGTGTCGACATAACTGTGATAGAGGTCCCGGACCCGCTTCTCGTCGGGGGGCAGATGGTCTTTGCGCGTTTCAAGCTCATTTACGATGGCGCGGACCTCGTCTTCGCTTTGAATGTCGAGTTCGAGCGTGGATCCGGTGCTGGTGCGGTCCGGCGGAATCACCGCCTTGTCGTACCAGATGCCATTGACATAACGAAAGAAATCGTCCCCCGGCTTCACCGTCTTATCCATGCCCGCGAGGTCGACGCCCCAGCGTCCGAATACCGCTTTGTTGGCCGGGCGGGCTGTCGAGGTCGGAGGGGCCGGGCTGGTTTCAGCGGCGATCACCCCCATTAGCGAGTCCACCAACAAAAGTCCCACAACAGCAAAACCTGTCCGCTTCATGGCAACATCCTTTTCAATCCGATAGCGTCCCGGCTGGGTGCAGCCGTCGCCCGATCGGCATGCGGTCAAACGGTCCGATGGCCGACAGTCCGGCAAAATACCCACCCAAATGCGCAACCCAAGCTACCAGCGCCACGTCGTCGATGACGCCTATGCGTAGTAGTCCGCTCACGATATTGGCAATGACCCAGACCAGGGAAAACAACAAAATCGGCCTCGATAAGATCGGCGCTAAGCCCGCGCCATGACCATAAAGCCGGCCGTACAAAATGCGCATGCCTGCCCCCATGAGGCCGGAAATCGCACCGCTTGCGCCGACAACAGCCATCGGGGAACCCCAATAAACCGCGATATGAACAAGGGCTGCAACGATTCCGCAAAAGACGAAGAACAAGAGGAATTTCAGGACGCCCAATTGCCGCGCCACGACTGGGCCGAAGACCAGCAACCACAGGCTGTTAATCCCGACATGGACGAAGTCGGCATGAAGAAACAAATAGCTCACGAAAGGAGCGATGAGGCCGAACAGCCCGCTCGGCGGAATCCCTTGAGCCACGGCGGCGGCATAACGCGCAGGCGTCAGGGCATAGGTAAGAAGGATGTTTTCCGCCCAATCCGCAGGAAGAAATACGCGCAGAGCATGAGTCGCAAGCAATAATCCAATCAGCCAAAGCACGATCGGCGGGGCATTAAGAAATGGTTCTCGGGACGGCCGGCTATTTTGAAAGAAGGCCATTTGCCTCTTCCGATATTCAATTGCGACGATAGTAGCGCGCCGATCCTGCCGGAGCGAGCCACCGCTGACGGTTTTTATTCAAGTGGCCGTGTTTGAGCGGACTGCCGGCTGGCTGACCGGGGGTCAATTCTGATGGGTTGGCCGCTCTGGCAGGAACTTTGCTGCGGAAACTGGGTTTGGATGTCAGCAGTCTGTGCATACCCTGTGTGACGGGGTAATGTTGGTATCGTCCGATTCTCGTTCTAAAATCGTCGCCAGTGAGGGTGCCGGGAGCAATTCATGTCCATCAGCGAGTGGTGGCGCAAACGCAGGCTGCAGAGAAAGGGCTCAACGCTCGGCTCAAAGGTCTTGGATGAAGCCGCCATCGGCGCACGGGTCGATATGGTGTGCTTGGAAGCGTTCGCGGAAGCCGCTTACGACGCCATGCGGGAGGCGAAACAACGGGGCGTAAAAAGCCGTTATGAAGAGGCTCGTTTGCATTTCGATCGCGCTATAGAGGCGGCACATCGCGCACGTCTCGTTGACGAAGCCGCCCGTTTGAAGCGCCGGCGGGACCACATCGGGCAAGTGTATAACGGCCAAGTTCGGTATTCCGGAGATGGATAGCGGCAAGCGTCTGGGATAAAGCGCCGCACCGGTTTGGCCGCCAAAGAATATTTCATCGCGCTATAAGATTCGGACCTGCGTTGGGGAGGCGGCCCACGCTTCCATGATTCCCATATCGGACGAGAATCCGACAAGGCTCACGCCCTATATGACTTGGGCGCTCATTGCCGCGTGCGTTGCCGTGTTTCTTTGGCAACTTTCGTTTAGCCAGCAGGACGCACAGGCGCTGATTTTCAATCTCGGCTTTGTGCCGAAAAATCTTTTCGACCACACGGGGACGGCAAACATCTACGGCATTCTCTGGCCGTGGCTGACCTTGATCACCTCGATGTTCCTGCACGGGGGGTTTCTGCATATCGGCGGCAACATGCTCTATCTTTGGATTTTCGGAAACAATGTGGAAGACGCGATGGGGCATGGCCGCTTTCTATTCTTTTATCTGGCCTGTGGAATCGCGGCCGCGCTCGCCGAAGGCTTACTCGATCCGCATTCGGCGCTGCCCATGCTGGGCGCTTCGGGCGCGATATCCGGTGTGTTGGCCGCCTATGTGCTCATCTATCCGCGGGCCCGTGTGACCGTCATCATTCCTTTAGGGATATTGCTTTATCCGACCAAAATCTCGGCTTTCTATGTCGTCGGATTTTGGTTTTTGCTGCAGCTTCTGAACGTGATCAGCAGCACGCCCGGCGCGCCGGGTACCGCGTGGATGGCCCATGTCGGAGGTTTCGCGCTCGGAGTTCTGCTTACGCCGCTTTTGTCGAACTTCCCGCTATTCGGGCGTTATACCCGCGGGCCTTGGGGGTAATGATCGCACGCAAGCTTAAGGAACGCCGTCCTGTTTTCCCCTAACCGTTTGTAGCGGATCGCGGTTGAAAATCGCCAGCGTGTCGTTATCCTTTTGCACTTGCTTCAAATAATCGAGTTCGTAGCGCTCGACAGAACTGCGATAGTCCTCGAATGCCTTGACATCTTCGGGACGACGTGCGGTGCAGCGCTCGATCGCGTAACGCTGAGTCTGCTGGCACCACAGATCGAAATCCATGGTCTTGACGTTGTAGGGACTGGGACCAATCGACAAGTCAAGGCCCGGCGCGGCGGGGAGAGATTGCGCAAGGGCGCCGCTTACGCGTATCACGCAAAACGCCGTCATCACCAAGGAAAGTTTTTTCATTGCTGCCTCCCCGAGTGAAACCCTACGCCGGTTCAAAGGTTCCAGGAAGCACCCTTGGCAAATTTGCCGTATCTATCCTTAAGCCCGGATTTTGTTTGGGAATTCCGGTTAAGGACCAAGCGATAAACTCTTTATTGAGCAATAAAGCCTAGGGTCACAGGCGAAATCCGGACCGATTCGCCTGCTCATGAACGCACCCGAATACCGCGGCAACAAGGAAGCCGGGCTGAAGGTCATTGCTCGAGCGCTGAAGGAGCGGCGCCGCTTCCGACGCGTTAGGCTTGCAATCACCGGCCGCCTTTACGTTCCGGCAACTCAAGAAGAAGCGAATTGCACGGTGGAAGACATCTCACCGGGCGGAGTGAGCGTTTGTTGCGAGCTTCAGCAAGAGCCGAAGGGTCAAGTGGTGATTTATTTCGACAAGCTTGGACGTTTCGAAGGACCCATAGCGCGCACCAAGAGCGGCGCCTTCAGCATGCGATTTTCCTGCTCCAAGCAGCGGCGCGAAAGACTCGCCGATCGCTTGACGCTGGAGCTCAACCGCCACCTTCTGACCGGCGCCGATTTAAGGCGCTTTGGCAGAACCAAAGTGCCAACGTCCAAATCCGCTCAAATCACGCGCTTCTGCGGTGAGCGGGTGGATTGCGAAATCATCGATTTATCGCCGACCGGCATGTCCGTGCGAACCCAACTAAAACCGCCCGTGGGAGAGCACGTGCTGATCGGCAATCGAGCGGGTCGTATTGCTCGTCATCATCCGGAGGGCATTGGCATCGAATATTTGGGAAGCGCGCCGGATGCGCCTCCGGCGAACGAGGGTTCCGTGGCAACACCAGCCGAGCGAGCCTTCGCGCGGCCAAGAGTCGCCGTCGCCGGCCGGCCTTAGAGTTTCACTCCTACAGCCTGACCGGAAGGCCGGCGGCAGCCAAGCGGGCTTTAGCGTCCCGGATGGTCGTCTCGCCGAAATGAAAGATTGAAGCTGCCAAGACCGCGTTAGCGTGGCCTTCGGTCACGCCGGCCACCATATCGTCAAGCGAACCAACGCCCCCCGAGGCGATCACCGGAACGGGCACCGCATCCGACATCGCCCTCGTGAGTTCGAGGTCATAGCCGCTTTTGGTGCCGTCGCGATCCATGGAGGTCAGGAGAATTTCTCCGGCGCCGTATTGAGTGAGCTTGACCGCGTGTTCGATGGCGTCGATGCCGGTTGCATGGCGTCCGCCATGGGTGAAGATTTCGAAACGCCCATTGACGCGCTTTGCATCGATCGCGGCAACGATACATTGGCTGCCGAATTTGTCTGCAGCTTCACGGATGAATTCCGGCCGCCGCACGGCTTCAGTATTGATCGAGACTTTGTCCGCGCCCGCGAGCAACAACAGTCTGATATCCCCGATGCTGCGAACCCCACCGCCAACGGTCAGCGGCATGAAGCAGGCCGAAGCCGTGCGTTCGACGACGTCGAGAAGAATCGGGCGTTTCTCATGGCTCGCGGTAATGTCGAGGAAGCACAGTTCGTCGGCGCCGGCTTGATCATAGATCAGCGCCTGCTCGACGGGATCGCCCGCATCGCGCAGAGAAACGAAGTTGACGCCCTTCACCACCCGGCCATCTTTCACGTCGAGACAGGGAATGACACGAACTTTGAGCATTACCCGCGCTCCGCTCTCGCCAGCGCTGCGACGGAAAAAAACGCGCGCGAGCAGGCTGCGGCTTCCGGTACGCCGGTTGTCCGTGTCAGGGCCTCCGCTTCATAAAGCAGCATCAGCGCCTCCTGCAACCTTGCCGTAGTCCAGCGCGAGACCTGCGCGAGAAAGGTTTGCTCGCGCATAAAGAACACTGGCGGACGAAGTTTTTTCATGGCCACGAGCGCGTTGCCCGATTCGCCGGCTTCAGACTTCACCAACAGCACTTGCTGGAAATGCATCATGGCTTGGCGCAGTACGGCAGCCGGGGCCACGCCCGCGGACCATAAGCGCATCAACAAGCGATCGAGACGGACATAATCGCCCTGGCCGGCGGCGTCGAAGGTCTCTTCCATGCGTAGTACGGATTCATCGCCCAAAACCGCCAGCACATGGCCTTCCGTCACGCGCTTGTCGCCCATGGCGTAAAGCACAAGTTTTTCCAGTTCCGAACGCGTGACGCCGCGGTCCGACCCCAAGCGGGAAATCAGGCAGTCCAAAGCCCCGGCATCGATCGCAAGGCCCTCGGCCTTGAGGGTCCCGCGCACGACCGTTTCCAAGTCTCGTTCGGTGTCGGGATAGCAGGCGATAGCGGCTGCGCAATCGGCTTCGGAAAAAACGCGGCGAAGGGCCGCGCTCTTCGCAAGCTCTCCTGCCTCGACCACGATCAGGGCATCGCCCCTCGGTTCTGAAAGAAACCGCGCGAATTGGTCCGCCAATCCATTGCTCGCGCCACGCACGCGAACCACGCGCCGTCCGCCGGTCATGGAAAGCGCCGCCGCCTCGTCCGACAGGCGTGCAGGATCGGTGTTCAGCGTCGCTTCATCCAATTCCGCGACACGGAACGGATCGACAAGATCGGGAACGACGACTTTGGCAAGCGCAACGGCGCGCTCTCGCACAAGACCCTGATCCGGTCCGTGAAAAAGGGCCGCGATCAGCGAGGCGGGCGGATGCGCGATAAAACGGTCGGCTTGCGACGACTTTATATCCATAGGCGATTATGGCGTCTTTTCCGCTTCGGCGCGCAAATAAACGGCGATCTCGGTGCGGATGAGTTCGGCAAGTTCGTTGGCGGCGCGATCCTTGGCATCGCGCTCTGCTGTGACAGTCGCGTAAAGAAATGGCGCCGCCGCGACATCATAGGCGGTGAGCGTAGTTACGTCGCCCATCTTAGCTGGATCGGTGCGCCCGGCAGGGATCAGCTCGTAATGCGCAGTCAGCATGTAGTTGTAGCGGGTGATTGCGGTATTGGTCTGCAAGCCCACAACTTGCTCGTTTTCGGTGAGGGAGAGCTTCAGGCGATAGGCTGAGCCACCGGCATCTCCGGTTGCGTTGAAAAGATCGAGCAAATCGTTGCGCAACTGATAGCCGACACGATCCGGAATCGGTTCGACGTAAACACTTGAGAAACTTGCAGCAAGTTGAGAATTGCCGCCGTTGTTGCCGTAAAGCGGATGAAAGCCGCAGCCGGCCAGAATCAAGCACCAGGCCGGCGCTGCGACCCAAGCGTTTCGTTTGGTCAATGCCGTCATCATGCAACCACGTTTACGATGCGCCCAGGGACGACAATGATCCGCCGGGGCGATTTGCCTTCGAGCGCGCGCTGCACGGAATCCAGTGCCAAGGCGCAATTCTTTACCGCCTCTTCGTCCGCCGCGACCGGGATTTCGATCTCTCCTCGACGCTTGCCATTCACCTGGACCGCAATCGTGACGGTATTGCTTTGCACTAGACGCCGATCGGCGTGCGGCCAGCGCGCCGTCGCCACCAGCATCTTGTGCCCCAGCGCTTCCCAGCATGTTTCCGCTAGATGTGGCATCATTGGACCTATCAGGAGAACCATGGTTTCAAGCGCTTCGCGTCTTACTGCGCCATTCGTTGCGCCCGCCGCGCCGAAGGCATTCGCAAGGGTGTAGACTTGCGCAACTGCGCGATTGAAGCGCAGCGCCTTGAGATCCTCAGTGACGGCAGCAATGGCACGATGGGTTGCGCGGCGGAGTTCCAAATCTGCGCCGCTAACCTCGGGTATTTCTGTTCCGCGCGGCGCCAATCCTTCAGTTTCGGTTACGAGACGATGAATCCGCTGCACGAAACGCCAGCACCCCTCGGCGCCTTCCTGGGTCCACTCGATATCGCGTTCGGGCGGTGTATCGGAGAGCATGAACCAGCGGATTGTGTCGGCGCCAAATGCGTCGATAATGGCTTCCGGCGCAATTACGTTTTTCTTTGACTTCGACATTTTTTCGGACGCGCCGACGAGGACGGAAATATCCGTGCCGCGCCGGAATACGCCGCCATCGCGCTTTTCCACCTCCTCGGGCAACAACCACTCCCCGCTATTATGGCCGCGGTAGGTTTCGTGACAGACCATTCCTTGGGTAAACAATCCGGCGAAAGGCTCTTCCACCGCGAGGTGCCCGGCGTTCGCCATGGCCCTGGTGAAGAAGCGCGCGTAAAGCAGGTGCAGAACGGCGTGTTCGATACCGCCAATATACTGATCGACCGGCATCCAATAGGCCGCGGCCGCCGGGTTCACGGGTCTTTTGTCTTGCGAATCCGTGAAGCGAACGAAATACCAGGATGAATCGACGAAGGTGTCGAGCGTATCGGTCTCGCGGGTTGCGAGGCCGCCGCAGGAGGGACAAGAGACGTGCTTCCAGCTGGGATGCAGCACCAGTGGATTTCCCGGCTGGTCGAAGCGCACATCGTCGGGAAGCGTGACCGGCAAATCCTTCTCAGCCAACGGCACCATGCCGCAAGAGCCGCAGTGCACGATGGGAATGGGACAACCCCAGTAACGCTGCCGCGAGACCAGCCAATCGCGCAGGCGATAATGCACCGTGCGCTGGCCTTTGCCTTCGGATTCCAACCGCCGCGCCACCTCCGCTTTGGCGGCTTCGACGTCCAATCCATCGAGAAAACGCGAATTGGCCAGATGCCCCGGGCCCACATAGGCTTCGTCGCCGATCGTGAACTGCGCCGGATCGGCCGCATCCGGAATGACGACGGGACGAACCGGCAGGCGGTATTTGCGAGCGAATTCCAGATCTCGCTGGTCGTGGGCCGGACAACCGAAGATCACTCCCGTGCCATAGGCCATAAGCACGAAATTGGCGATATAAACCGGCAATTGCCATTGCGAATCGAATGGATGCAGCGCTTTCAATCCCGTGTCGTAACCGAGCTTTTCGGCGGTTTCGATGGTCTCTTCCGCGGTGCCGCCTTTGCGGCACTCCAGCACAAAAGCAGCGAGCTTGGTATCTTTGGCCGCCAATTGCTCGGTCAGCGGATGATCCGGCGAGAGTGCAATGAAGCTCGCGCCGAAAAGCGTGTCAGGCCGCGTGGAAAATACTTCAATGCGCGGCACCGGCGAATTTTTTAGGTCGAAAGAAAAGCGCAAACCTTCGGAACGCCCGATCCAGTTCCTCTGCATGAGCCGGACTTTTTCGGGCCAACGTTCCAGCCGATCGAGACCAGCCAAAAGCTCGTCGGCAAACGCCGTGATCTTGAAGAACCATTGCGACAGCTTGCGGCGCTCGACGAGCGCGCCCGACCGCCAGCCACGCCCTTCGATCACCTGCTCGTTGGCGAGCACGGTTTCATCGACCGGGTCCCAGTTCACATCCGCTTCCGCGCGATAGACCAGTCCCAAACGGAAGAAATCCAGAAACAGACGCTGCTGCAAGGCATAGTAGGCGGGATCGCAGGTGGCGAATTCGCGCGACCAATCGATCGCCAGCCCCATGCTCTTCAGCTGCTCGCGCATGACGGCAATGTTGGCGTAGGTCCATTCGCGCGGGTGAACGCCCTTCTCGCGGGCGGCATTCTCAGCCGGCAGGCCGAAAGCATCCCAGCCCATGGGATGCAGCACATTGAATCCTTGCGCGCGCTTGAATCGGGCGATCACGTCGCCCATGGTGTAGTTGCGCACATGGCCCATATGAATCCGCCCAGAGGGATAGGGAAACATCTCCAGCACGTAGCATTTGGGCAACGCGGAATCGTTCGCCGCGCGAAAACTCTCACCCGCGCTCCATACGCTCTGCCAGCGCATTTCGGATTCTTTCGGATTGTAGCGCGCCAAGACGTTCCTCAGACTCTCAAGCGGACGTACCGGTTCTCCCCGTTAAGCCGGGGTAGTTTGCACAGAGACGCGGAAAACAGGGGGCCCCCGCCAAGACGACGGAACCGCGGGAAATGATTGACCTATTGCGGCATCGTCGCAAGCCGAAGCTCGCGGGCGCGGGCGAGGATCGCGTTTTCCAGCTTGATGCCGGTATCGGGATTGACCTGGGCGTCCGTCCAGCCATTGGGATTGCGCACCTGCCGAAATACCGAGACCTTCAGCGCGTCGGCACGAAGCCGCTTATCGAGAATATAGACAGTCACCTTGATGTGCTCGTCCGGTTTATCTGGAGCTGCGAACCAATCGCTGATGACCACGCCGCCCACCGGATCCGCGGAGGCAAGCGGCATGAAATTCAACGTATCCAGGGTTGCGCGCCAGAGATAGGAATTGACGCCAAGCTGGGGCACATCGGTGGGCTGATCATCCGAGCTGTCGCCGCCGAACGGCCACAGCCATGAGACAATGCCGCCGCTCTTGGCGCTGCTCTGGACGCTGACCGTGGAATTATCGGAGCTGCACGCAGCAAGCAAGCACACGCCCGCGGCCAAAATCAAAATCCGCATCAAACCGTCCCTATAAACTCCGGTGAGCCTGGCTCGATTTACGGGCCGAGCCGCACCGGGCGCAAGCCCCGAAACCCCATGCTTCGGCTTATAGTCAGACCGCGCGGGAGGCGCAACCGGCCCCGATGAGGTGATAAAGCCCGCTTTCAGCGTAGTCTTTACGAGCGATTTTGCCCATGGGCCGGCATTTTGTCAGCGTCGGTGGGACAATCTCCATCACTGCGCACGAAAGGCCACAGCAATCCTTTATGGCACGTCGCGTCATTGCTGCCCGATTCTGGGAGCGTTGCTGGCAGTGCCGCGGCTGAATCCGGCGTGGCTGCAGGTTGGGTCGCGCTGATCGGCGTCGCGGCCACTGCGCCGTTCTTTTTCTCGACTGCCGTCGGGCAATCGCCGCTCTCACGCACGAAGGGCCAGAGCCAGCCTTTGCCGCATGACGCAGCATTGACGCTGGGAGCAACTGCGACCGCGGGCGAAACGCTGGCCGGCTGAACGGCCGCCGGCACGTTGGGCGTGCTAGCCGGCGCGGGCGCGCTGACTTGCGTCGTCGCGACGCCATTCTTCTTCTCGACCGTTGTCGCGCAATCGCCGCTATCACGTACGAAAGGCCACAGCCAACCTTTGCCGCATGACGCAGCATCGGTGCTGGGAGCAACTGCGACCGCGGGCGAAACGCTCGCCGGCTGAACGGCCGGTACGTTTGGCGTGCTGGCCGGCGCGGGCGCGCTGACCTGCGTCGGCGCGACACTATTCTTCTTCTCGACCGTTGTCGCGCAATCGCCGCTATCTCGTACGAAAGGCCAGAGCCAGCTTTTGCCGCATGACGCGGCATTGACGCTAGGAGCCACCGCAACCGCAGGCTGAGCGGCCGCCGACACGTTTGGCGTGCTGGCCGGCGCGGGCGCGCTGACCTGCGTCGGCGCAATCCCATTCTTCTTCTCGACTGCGGTCGGACAATCGCCACTGTCCCGCACGAAGGGCCAGAACCAACCTTTGCTGCACGACGCCGTGCTGACCGCCGGAGCAGTGCTAGCGGCGAGAGCGGGAACGGCCGCCGGTGGATTGCTGACCGTCAGAGCTGCGGCCGGCGCGGGTGGGCCGGCTTGCGGGGTCGAAGCCCCACCGGTCGTGCCTGATAGGGGCGCCTGGTTTGGTTGGTTCGCCGCGCCCGTGCTCGTGAAAACGCCGATCCGTCCGGTGCGAATTTCTTCGTCGGTCAGGCAATCGCCGGGATTGCGAACATAAGGCCACAATAGTCCTTTGGTGCAATCCGCGGCCCAGGCCGATCCGGACGCGGCGAAGAATACGACGCAGGCGACGATTGGAAGATGAATCCTGAAATGCTGCACGTTCGATACTCCCCCCTGGGCACACTGCACGAAACTTTATACCGGGGCGGCATGACCGTGCAAATCAACCATTTTCACTGTTACCTTGACCGTATCCATGTTTACTGATGGCTCATTGTACGGGGAATGGGAGCATGAAGGCTGCGAGCGCCTCTGGGGGCGCGTGCCTCTCAATGGCCATTGCGGCAGCGATTGCGGGCTCGTTTGATGCTCATGCCGCGGAAAGCTCTGTCAATTTGGCAGACGCGCTCTCGCTGGAGCCGCCGCAATGGATGTTCGACAATTACGAAGTAAATTTGGGCGGTCTTGCCGGAGGCGCACTGTTCCGATCATCGCAGGAAGCCGGCCCCGTCTACCCCATGGGGTACGGGCCCACGCGGGGAAGCGGCGAACTCAGTTCAAATATCCGCGTCCAGCGCACGCTAGACAATGGCATGGTGCTTGGCGCGCGGAGCGATTTTCTCCTCTATCACGACCGGCTTTCGGGGGACATTTACGACAACGATACGGTCGAAAAATTCTATTTATTCGCTCAAACCGGCTTCGGCCAAGTGGGCGTGGGCCAACAGGATGGCGCAGCTTATACGCTTGCTCTGACCGGTCCGGCGATCGACCGGCAAGTGACGCTTGATAGCCGCAGGATTTCCTTGTTCCGCAATCCGCTGACCGGCCGCGACTTTGGGCAGTTTTTCAAGCAAGTCACGGCAGTCCAGAGCACATCCAATTACGCCAAGCTGGACTATTTTTCGCCACGGCTGTTTGGCATTCAAATCGGCGCGTCTTTCACGCCTGAAACGGTACGAACGCCTCTGCCTTGGACTGGCAATCCGGAAAATACTCCCGATCAGCAGCACAATATTTGGGAAGTTGCCGCGAGCTATACGGGATATGTCCTTTCCAACCTCGCATTGGGCGTCTCGGCTGGCTTTGCGCAAGGTTATCTAGCCCGCGCAACAAGCAGCGGCGCGGACCTTTATGACTGGTCCGTTGGCGCGCAACTTGCCTATACGCTTTCCGATGTAAAAGTCTCGTTTGGCGGCGCCTATCGCGCTACGGATGCTTATCTCTTGAATGTCGGAGAGGTTTTGCAGGGAAGCAAAACGGAAGCGGCACATTTTTCGGCGACGGCAGAAAGGGGATCTTGGCGGCTTGGCATCGAGAGCGCCAATGCTGCTGTCAACGGACCTGTCGATTACCGGATTGCCGGCTATGAGACGGCACTCGGCTACGACCTCAACCAGAATCTGGAGCTGACCGGCGGCTGGCAATGGTACGACTATGCCCGCAATGCGGGGACCTTCTATAATGGCCGTCCCGCAATCCGCATGAATGCGGGATTCCTCGCCATCGCTTATGCGCTGTAACGCTCTCAATCCGGGATCAATCCCGCTATCGCAGCAATGCCGGCAAGAGCGCTGCCCGCGAGCCGCCGGACCGTTTGGTCATCGACGCCGCCGAGCGCGTAGACCGGAAGCGGGGCGCGCTGTGCCATGAGGCGGAGGCGCGGAAGACCAAGACTTGCGCGTTCGACATGGCTCCGTGTCAGGAAAGCGGGTGCAAGCAACGCGGCATCGGCGCCGCAGATTGCGGCGAACAGAAGCGCGCGCGGGGAATGGGCTGCCGCGGTAATCAGCCAAGCCGGACGAATGGCCTTCCAGTGCGCGGCTTCGCGCGCTCGCGCCTCAGGAAGGTGTAGGCCATCGGCTCCAATGCGCTTGGCCAGTTCGGCATCCTCGGAGATCAAAAGGAGGAGCGCCCGCTCTGAGATAATCGGCCTCAGGCTTTGTGCAAGCAGACACCGCTCTCTTGCCTGCCGATGGCGCAGGATGACGGCGGAGCCCTTGGGTAGCGCGCGCGCAGCCGTTTTGGGGTCGGGCAACCGGTTTTCGTCCGTCATTAGGATCAGGTAAGGAAGCGGGAGGTCTGCATTGAGGGCGCGCGCTGCCCTTGCTAGTTTCGCGCGCGCCAGCTCCGATGCCATGATGTGACCTCCTCGACGGAACCCTTATCCGTGAATCCGGCTGAGAATCTCAAGGCGGTTCTCGCCCGCATCGACGCGGCGCGGAAAGCAGCGCTGGCGCCGGCGGATCAGGTGCGCCTGATCGCCGTCTCCAAAAGTCATGGACGCGAGTTGATCGTACCGGTCCTCGAAGCCGGTCACCGCATCTTCGGCGAAAACCGGGTACAGGAGGCCAAGGCGAAATGGCCCGATCTGCGCGTAAGTTTTCCGGGATTGGAACTGCATCTGATCGGTCCTTTGCAAACTAACAAGGTTCGCGAGGCGGTGGAGCTGTTCGACGCGATTCATTCGCTCGACCGGCTCAAATTGGCCGAAGCGCTCAAGGCAGAGCTGGAAAAAACCGGCAAGGCTCTTCGGCTGTTCGTCGAAGTGAATACCGGCGAAGAAGCGCAGAAGGCGGGCATAGCGCCCAAAGAGGCGGTCGCTTTCGTGCGCCTTTGCCGCGACGACCTTAGCCTGCCTGTCGAAGGCCTGATGTGCATTCCGCCGTTGGGCGAAGCGGCGGCGCTGCACTTTGCGCTGCTGAAGAATCTCGCGCGAGACGCCCGTGTCGGTTTGCTCAGTATGGGAATGAGCGAGGATTTCGAGACGGCGATCCGTTTCGGCGCCACCCATGTGCGGGTCGGTACGGCGATTTTTGGCCCTAGAGCGCAATCCGGCGAAGTGTGAGCGGTTCGCCGTAGATTGCGCGACAAAATAAAGAGTCTAGCGCATGATCCGATCAAACCGGGTCGGAGCGTGCGCTCGAGGGGGCGTTACCCCTTGATCATTCCTGTGGGCGCGGTCGCGGCGCGTAGCGGTGAAGCGTGGCGCCATGAGCGGAAAGCCATGCTTGGTTCTTTTCGATATCCGGCACCAGCAGTTCGACCAGACGCCAGAAGCGGGGCTTATGATTGAGCTCTCTTAAGTGCGAAACCTCGTGGGCGACAACGTAATCCAACACCGATGGCGGGGCGAGAATCAGCCGCCAGGAAAAGGAAAGACTCCGGGCAGACGAACACGAACCCCAGCGGCTCGACGTATCGCGAATGGTGATGCGCCGCGGACGAACACCAAGCTGAACGGCATATTCGCCGACCCGCTCGTCGATTTTCTTGCGCGCTTCCCGCTTGAGCCAATCGAGAAGCCGCCGTGAGGCGTGCTCGGGCCGTCCGCCTACCCTGATGGTTGGGCGCAGCGACTCGCGATCGATCCAGACCGGCGGGCTTTGTTTGTCTGCCGAGCGAATGACATATTCGACCCCGCGGAACATCAAGGTGGCGCCGAACTCGAGATGTACCGGTTGGGGAATGTCGGCAAGCCGGCAGGCAATCCAATCCTTCTCTTTGCGCGCAAAGTCGAGCGCGCGATCGAATGAACGCGACGACGGTGACACGACGGACACTTCTCCAGTCGAAGGATCGACTTTCACGATGAAGCGGCGCGCGCGCGGATTGGTACGAAGAATGACTTCGATAGATTTGCCGTCGATCTTCAGCAGTTCGCGTTTGATGCGCCGGAATGGCTTTGCGTTGGCATCTTCTCGGAATTTTTTTGGCACGCTCATCATCGAAAGTCCTCGACGAAACACGAGCAAGCTCGCATCCGACGACGCTAAAATTTGCTTTAAATCGTCGCGATTGCCTTTACCAACACACGCACTTCGGTCGCGCCGACGAATCGAATTAAACCTAGCCATCTGTCGCATACAAGGGCAAAATCGCCGCCTCCCGTAACTTTCGTAAGTCATTGATTTTGCATAGATTTACAAAAATTTCTCGGTTAATACCGGCTACTGTTCGAAAAAGCGAGCAGGGGTCTGAAAATGACTGATTCGCCGCGTCGTTTGGGCCAATGGTTTACAGCCAAAGAGTAGGCAAATATTCGCAGCGATGGTCATGAGAAATAGCAAAGGTCAAGCCCCTGGGCTCGCAGCGCAGGCAGTGCCCGGCCTTTTGGCAGGAGGGGTCAGCGCTCTGCTCCTGTTGGGCGCTATCGGGTTCCAATATCTCGGCGGCTTGGCCCCGTGCGAAATGTGTATTTGGCAGCGTTGGCCGCATGCTGCCGCAGTCCTTTTCGGTCTCTTGGGCGGGGGGCTGGCGGTGGTGAAAGCCGTGCCGGCGAGGCTGGTCCGGCCGCTCGCCTGGCTTGCAATATTTGCCCTTGCGGTGTCCGGTGCGATTGGCGTTTTCCATGCCGGAGTCGAATGGAAGTTTTGGCCGGGCCCTTCCGCGTGCACGGGATTTGGCTATGTCCCCGGACAGGAAGATTTCAAACCACTGCAGATCGTGCGTTGCGACGAAGCGCAGTGGAGACTGTTTGGGCTTTCACTTGCCGGATACAACGCCATTTTTTCCTTAGGAGTCGCGGCAATCGCTTGGGTCCTGCTATGGCGGAAATAGCGTGAAACGTCGAGGCAAGAAAAAATTGGCAGCCGCCCCAAGCCCTGGGCCGCGCGGCGCGCGGCCTCGGCCCGCCGGCGTCCAGAAAGCGAGTCCAGCCGAAATCGCAGGGATGCTTCGCGTCGATCATGCCGGCGAGTTCGGCGCGCTACGCATTTATGAAGGGCAATTGGCGGTGCTTTCGCGCAAGCGTGAGGGCGAAGACGAGTTGGCAGCGATCCGCCGGATGGCGGCACAAGAGCAGACGCATTTCGACCGTTTCGATCGCATGATGAAATCGCGCGCCATCAGGCCGACTGCGCTGGAACCAATCTGGCGCGCGGCAGGTTATGCGCTTGGCGCCGCGACCGCGCTAATGGGCGACAAAGCCGCCATGGCATGCACGGTCGCGGTCGAAGATGTGATCGATGCTCATTACAAAAAACAGATCGATCGCCTCGGCAATCAGGAACCGAAGTTGAAACAAGCGATTGTGAATTTTCGCGCCGATGAACGCGCGCATCGCGAAATTGCGCTGGAGCATGGTGCGCGCGAAGCCCCGGCCTATACGCTACTTTCGGCTGCGATACGGGCATCATGCCGTATTGCAATCGTGCTTTCCGAAAGGCTGTGAAATGCGGTCTGGGTTAAGGCTCCAGGACGATGTCCCAATAGAGGTAGTCCGCCCAGGACTGATGTAGATAATTGGGGGGAAACAGCCGGCCATTGTTCTGCAGCTCGGCGACCGAGGGTTTATGCGGCGCGATCCGCGGATGCATACCGGCGCGATGGGGCAGCCGGCCGCCTTTCAAGAGATTGCAGCCGGCGCACGCGGCCACGACGTTCTCCCAGGTGGTGCGGCCACCGCGCGAGCGCGGCGTCACATGATCGAAGGTCAGGTCGTCTTTCCCTCCGCAATATTGGCATTGAAAGCGATCCCGCAGAAAAACATTGAATCGCGTGAACGCCGGATTGCGCATCGGCCTGACATAGGTCTTCAGCGAAACCACCGAGGGCAGCCGCATTTGGAAGCTGGCCGAGCGCACAATGCGTTCATATTCGGCGACAATATTCACCCGATCCAGGAAAACGGCTTTGATCGCATCCTGCCAGGACCACAGCGATAGCGGAAAATAGCTCAGCGGCCGATAATCCGCGTTGAGCACGAGGGCCGGGCAGTTGTCGGGGACACGCTCGGCCGCTAACACGTCACGACATCCGTACTGAAGGCGTCTCTCTCCCTTAGACAGCCAAAGGAACCAAAGCGGGCGGGACTTTAGCCTTAAGCACGGCGCTCCGCCAACCCCCAATTAATGTAAGTGATTCGTGACATTTATCGGGACGATTTCAGGAATCGCCGCCCAAAACGATGCAATTTATTCCGGTGCAAGCGTCACTTTGATGCCGTCGGTCGTGGCGCCGCAGCGAATCTGGCAGGACAGACGTGAATTCGGCTCGACAGCCACGGCCATGTCGAGCATGTCGGTCTCTTCCGGCGAAGGTGGGTTCAGCTTTTCGTACCACTCTTGCGCGACATAGACGTGGCAGGTGGCGCAGGCGCAGGCGCCGCCGCATTCCGCGGTGATGGGAAGGCCCGCGTCGCGCAAGGCTTCCATGACGGTCCAACCCTCATTGCCTTCGATGATATGTTCGGCGCCTTTGCGGTCTATGGCGATAATTTTCATGACAATCAGGGTTACGACACGCCGAGCTTCTTCTGCAAGGAGGAGGACGACGTGGTGTATTGGAAGCGTAGCTTCTCGTTTGGCCGGCAAATATGGAAAGCCGCCTGCGCCATGAGAGCGGCTTCGTGAAAACCCGAGAGGATCAGCTTCAGCTTGCCGGGATAGGTGTTGATGTCGCCGATGGCGAAGATGCCGGGCGTTGCGCTT
>Ga0307477_10000109_pt1 | contig 121987 bp, 104 predicted proteins | sample atmos_gasesECM2C_FD_203316 | JGI IMG/M metagenome (GOLD analysis project Ga0307477, IMG submission 203316) | Hardwood forest soil microbial communities from Morgan-Monroe State Forest, Indiana, United States - atmos_gasesECM2C_515 | ecosystem: Environmental > Terrestrial > Soil > Temperate... | reverse complement strand
AGCCACAAACTGCAGTCTTTCATCCATGACCGAACACTCCTTCCAAGGCATCACTCCCTCCCCTTTACGGGGAAAAGTGTCACCTATGTGCCCGGTACAATGTGTTACCTATGTCTCAGGCCGCTCACCAATCACTTGAAGCTATTACGCCGCTTTGGCGGGCTGAGTTCTTGACTCCAAAAGTTGGCCAGGTTTGCCAACTTCCAGTTCTAGGCTCGTCAAGTTGAAGCCCAGGCCGATCTTTTCCGCCCATTCTTTGCGCCACTCTGCGTTTTCTACCAGTTGCTTCGCGTAGCGCGTGCCCATCTCTCGATTCTCGTGGCCCATCCAGTAGTCCACCAAGAGCGCACGAGCTTCGGACATTTGCAACACGCTTTCACGAAACCTTCGGAGGAAGTGAAACCCCATCTGCGGCTGCTTCAACTCCCGCAGGACGGGATGCAGAACATCGCGGAGCAGGTTCCTTGGACATAGAGGCTTACCACTGGCAGTGCAAAATAGGCTTTGCGGTCGCCAATCCCTACTACGAGGGCGGTGAGGGGCGGGATGTTGTTATCCTCACAGTAGAACGCTATGTGTCCGAGGATTGCCGCCAGCACGCCAGCGGCTTCCTTTCCGTACATGAGCTTGGAAAGACCCTTGTAAGTCACTGTCTGCCGGTTCATGGCTTTGCCTACAAGTATTTGCCACGCTTGGACCGCGCGTGCCGGATGCTCCGCTGTTGGGTTGAAAGTCTTCATAGGGTTGCTCATTGCTCTGTAACGATGTCGTAGCCGTCTTAGCAGATACGGTTGTACTTCGCTCTCGTCACCAGACTGTAGGATTGAGTGGGTTTGTGCCGGATTGGACTACTTTTTTGTCGAGAATTCTGGGTTCTTCGAGCGCAGAGTCGGCAGGTTTGCGCGGATCGTATTTCACTTGGATGGTCAAATTCTGGAGGCCCTTGGCGAGCCCTTGCGCTTCGGTCAGACTCTTGGCAAGCAGGGCAAACCAACCAGGGTAGATGGTGCCATCAACGAGGTAGGCATATTGCGCGCGGCAGTGGTACGGGATGGTTACCGGCATACCCGGGCGAATGGCCATTCGTGGGACGTACTCTTGCGGGACGCCGTCGAAGATTTCTACCTTGCTGACCCGCGCACTCATGATCGGCCAAGAGGCGATATTTCGGCGACGGAGAAAAAATCGTGTGTAAGGGATTCCGAAAAGTAGCAGGGTAAAAATGAAGAAGACCCAGCCCAGCGAATCCATGCCCAGGAAGGTCGGTCCTTTGAACAAGATGGCGATGGACGCAGCACTGGACACACCACTAGTGAATCACCGGCTGCGCGCGACGGCACGCTTTTGTCATGCGGAAGTGTCGAAGCAGTTTACGCTCGTCTGGGCGGCTCGTGGGTGTTCCATCTCGATTTGTAAGACCTGCTTCAGCAGCCTAAGTGGCGGGCAGCGAATGATGTTCGTGCATGACGCGCCACCTGCCGGCAATTTTGCGCAGACCCATGGTCAACCGAAATTCGAGAGGTTCACGCTCCGCAGCACATTGGTTGGCCAGTTGGCCAATTCCACGCGACCCTAATTTTACTAACTGACGCCAAAGCAACGACTTATAGAGTTTGTCTTACGGTTCGGGACCAGGAGGTCGATGATTCAAATCCATTCGCCCCGACCACTTTCACCCGGTCAACGATTTGCGTAACGGGAAAGTCGCGCGCGCCGGCGCGACCGCCACGGCAAACCGAAAATTCTGCGTGTCCTCTCCATGGCTCTTTATCTACTCTCCGATCCCCGTTGGGAACAACGGGCCCGAGAACGCTGGATACAAATTCCTTCCCGTCTGGTGGCTAGTCGCGGGATCGCTACGCTTTCTTCCTTCTCGCCTTAATTAAGACTAGACGGCTTTTGAAACCTTACGCTTCTCGGCCTGAAGATTGGCTCACCCGCGTTCTTCCCCTAGGCAATACCTGGTTAATGGCTTCGATGGAAAACTCTTCCGGATCGTAGTCTTCCCCCAGCCATTTCAGAATTTCTTCATGTCGAGGGTGTTGTGGATTCCGAATCGCCTCCAACAAATCATAGAAACCCCCGATGCCTCCACAATCTTCTGGCGGACAGGCGCGGGCACCACCTGTGCACTCCGGATAAGTCATGTTTGGATCTAAAGGCAAACGATTTTTCAAGGACTACGGCATGCTCCTAGTTGTCACCGAAATCGTATGTGTAGGCGACCTTTGCACCACCGCGGACCAGCAGTTGATTGAGCCGAACTTTGCGCTCGTCGATCCGATCCGGACCACCTTGCTCCGGATCGGTCGGACCATAGCGCTTCCCACGACAATGGAACTCGTGCAAGTGAGAGTTATCCCAGCCCATGGCCCGCTGCACCAAGTAGTGAAGGTCGGACAATGTGATGTCCGAGGGCACCAACAGGCGCCGCCAGATAGGCGGCGACGAACACAACAGCGCAACTTTGATCTGATAGATTGCATCGCCAGAACTTTTCATCGCGGTTGTCATGGTCAGCTTTCTTCGCTGCCAGCCGTGCCTGCTCCCCCAACGGCGCAGTTTCTCGCATTCTCAGACAGAAGTCACCCATCTCAATCCCGCAAACAGCAGTGCCTCGATCTACAGCGCGGGCCGTTCAAACTGGGGGATGGCAAGGAGTCATTAACCTTGACATCATGATGCCTTGCCTGCGATCATCAATGTGTGCGAACCACTCTTTCACTTGATGAGGACGTTGCCAAGCTGCTTCGCCGCGAGATTCGCCGATCTGGCGCTTCCCTGAAGGCGACGGTGAACCACTTTCTTCGGCTGGGTTTGATGGTCTCCGGGAAGCCGGATCGAAGGCAGTTCTCGGTTCATCCACGGGCATTGGGTTTGCCTCCGGGGTTAAGTTATGACAACGTGGAGGACTTGATCGAGGCGATTGAAGGTACAACGCACAAGTGATTGTCCTCGACGCGAATATACTTTTGTACGCGTACGACACGAGTTCGGAGCACCATGCTAAGGCGCGTGCTTGGATTGAGCAGACTTTTTCTAGCGGAGTACCGATCGGATTGCCTTGGCAGACAGTCGCCGCCTTCCTCAGGGTTGTGACGAACCCAAGGCTTCCTGGCAAGCGATTCACGCCCCAAGAGGCCGCTGAGCTTGTTGATCAATGGCTGGAACAGCCCAACGTTCGCTTGTTGGCGCCTGGTGATCAACATTGGGTCTTGCTGCGTCAACTTTTGCTTGATGGCCAAGCTCGGGGTCCTCTCGTGACAGACGCGCAACTCGCCGCGTTGACGACTGAGTACGGCGGCATTCTACATACAACGGACCGCGACTTCGCCCGGTTCTCAGGATTGCGCTTTACCAATCCTCTGCAATAGGCAGTACCGTCAAAGTGCGACGCCAGGCCACTTTCTCGACTCCCAAAGCCTCTGCCTCCCGCTCGTTCTTGGCGGAGAAAAATCTGCGGTCCGCGGTGACCATCTTCGGAGCGTCCCCAAAGCAAGCTTGATGGTGTTCGATAGCTGGCAACCGCAGTTCTAGAGGAGAACCCTCGTTCTTTGGACGCCTCAGTGGATACCAACAAACGGATTTTCGATGAGAATGCCCGCAATCCTTTGTCCAGCGTTTAAATCTTCAGACAGGATCCGAGTCGCGCCGTTTTTTGAGGCAGATGAAACAATCAGGGCATCCCAGAAACCGATCCGCGATTCGTCCTCGATCCGAAATGCCGAGGCAATTTCAGTTGGAGTGGTATCCGTGCACCAGATTGCATAGCTGCTCACCACAAGGCGCGCCAAATCCTTCGACAAGGGTGAGGCAATCTTTCGTGTCACATTGACATAGAATTCCTGGAGTACCTGCACGCTAAGAACGCCCGCTCGTTCGCTCCAAAGGTCGCGGAGAACCGACTTTGCAATTTGGTGCTTCGCACCTGCATCTGTGTCATGCGCATAGATCAAGACGTTCGTATCGATGAACGTCTTACCGCTCATGCAGCTCATCTCGGCCGACTCGGATTACGCCGCCCAGGTGAAACCCCTGATCGAGCAAGGCCATAGCCTGCTGCTCGGCCCGTTCGTAGGCTTCTTCTTCGCCAACGAGTACCTCAATTTGATGAGCCAGGAGACCGCTGATAGAAGTTGAGCGCCGAGCGGCAAGGATCTTGGCCTTCTGAATTGTTTTTCGGTCAAGACTGATCGTCACATTTTGCCTCCCGTTCCTTTTGGAATTCGCCACGGGGCTCTCCGTTTACACGTAGCATACGTGTAGCACGTATTTTACGTGTAGTCAAGCGTTTGACGAAAAGAAAAAATGAAGGGAGCGACGAGAGGGCCGTGGGGTTGGCTGGGTGCGCCGTGTCTGGACTGTGAAGTCTGTCAGCTGCTTGCCACGAATAGGGTACAGGTTGGGTACAACTGAGAGGTTGCTTCCTTTGTCTCGTAAGCGACCCCAGACAAAGCCTTTGGGACTTTCGAGATGCTATTTCGGGACCAGGAGGTCGATGGTTCAAATCCATTCGCCCCGACCATTTCTTTAGGGTCCGGTCCGGAGAGATCCTTTACAGAACGTTCCGAAGACATAGTTTACACTTTCGGGCCGATCAGGTTCTCCAACGGTTCGAGCACCCGAGTCTCCAGATCGAAGTATCCCAGATCGGTCAACGATTTACACCCACACGAAAAGCTGCCTGGTTGTGGGCTTGTGAAAAAGGGCTTTCGGTCCCGTATGCGACAAGGCTCATTTGCGAGCCTTGTGGATTCTGATCTGAAGAATATTCTTGTAATTCTCGAAATCAGGGTCGTTTGTAAAGACGAACCAGCCGCGAGTTAAGGCGATCACACAGATTACCATGTCTGGAACGGAGACAGCTATGCCCTTCGACCTGCAGCTACTGCTCAGTTTTGCTGCGGTCTCATAGTCTTCCGTATTGATTGGTTCGTCGGGAAACGATCGAAGAATTGCGCGAAGTTTTTCGTATTGGGCCGATGTCTTGATGCCCGATAACAATTCCTGACGCACCAAACCGATGACTCGAGTGCGCCCCTCTTTGATCAGCTCAGTCAACTCACCAACGACAGATACCTCGGCCGCGCTTAGATCTTGCGCGTGCCGGCGGAGAGCCAGCGACCACACAGACGTATCAACGAGGACGTTCACGCGCGTTTCGACATACGTTCGCGCTTGTAATTGTAGGCCTCATCGTAGTCGATCATTCCGAAGAGGGAGACGATATCTTGCTGCTTTCGGCGCTTGATGTACTCATCGAGAGCGGCCGTAACCGTCTCCTTCTTCGTACGGTGATGTCCCAATTTCCGGGCTTCCTCAATAAGCCGGTCGTCGATGGCAAGGTTCGTCGGCATAGCACGGTCTCCTGACCTCACTTTACACAACCCTATGTGTGATTACAATTGGGTCCTGGTGTGTGAACTAGGGACAAGTTGGGTACAACGAAGAGAGGGAAACAAGGCTTTCGGTCCCGTAAGCGACGCCAGATAAAGCATTTAGGATTTGCGATGCTCGTTGCCAAGCGATCCTGGTGTGACCTTTCTCGAAGGAAAACTCGGAGAATAGAAAAAGAAAGGAAAAGACAGGAATGACTTGACACTAAACGGCCTTCTCATAGAAGGACCCAGGCTGATGCAAATCCCGATGTCTTCCCCGACGACTCCGAAACGTCGTCGGGCGGCATCTTCATCTCGGCAGACGATCGCGACGGTGCGCGAACCTCTCAAGAGCATTGGATTGAGCAACCACGGGAAATGCGCGAGTGGTTTCCCGGCAGCCAGCTGTTGACACAGTCAGGAAAATCAGATATTCTGATAATCAGATTTATGAAGAAAACGAGCATAACCGTCACGAAAGCTTCGCGCAATTTTGCGGACTGCGTTAACCGCGCGCACTATCAAAACGTTACGTTTGTGCTTATGAAGAACGGTGAGCCCGTCGCGCGACTTGTCCCGGACAACGAAAAAGTTTGTGTTGGCCGCGATTTGGCCGAGGCTCTGGCTCAAACCGACTTGCCGGAGAACGAAGCCAGAGCGTGGCATCGTGATCTGGAAGCTGCCCGCAAGAGCCTCAAGGCACCAGCCGAAAAATGGCGATAATCCTGGACGCGGACGTCGTCATTCGGGGCGAGAAGGGTACTTTTGACCTGAAGAGCTGGGTGACGTCCCGTCCGAAAGATCGATTTGAGATTGCCGCAGTCACGGTTTCCGAGCTATGGCATGGAGTGGAACGAGCAACCGGGACACATAAGGTCACACGGCAGCGTTACCTGGACGCCGTTCTGCAGTCCCTGCCGATCATCCCCTACACCGAGCAGACTGCGTACGAGCATGCACGTATCTGGGCCGAATTGGAGGTCTCCGGGAAAATGATTGGCTTCTATGACCTGATTGTCGGGGCAACGGCTCTGGAGCGCGGGAGCGAGGTGGCCACGTTCAATAAGCGGCACTTTGGTCAAATAAGGGGACTAATCGTCATCGAGCCAAAATAATTCCCCGCGAAATGTCCGCCTAGTTCCCTGCACACCATGGCGCTCGCTTGTCCAAACTTGTCCATTTGAGAGCTCTCTGGACCCTTGGGTTTTTGCAAATCGTTTGTAGATCAAACGCCGAACTCAGTTTTGTTTGCAGGCAACGGGCTCTGCAGGACCCGATGGAACCAGGGGCGCATTAGACAGCGAATAGCCACCGGTTCCGGCCACGATGGCGTCGCGGACAGCGGGACAACTGAACGTAACGGTCTCTGAATCCCCATCGATAATGGTGTTGGAGGCGGAGTTCAAGTAGGTGCAAGGGATGCCGATTCCAAGCATCTGGCTCACTTCGCAAACGCGGAGCACCTGTTTCGATCCGCCGGTTGTGCAGCTCAGCTTGACTTTCGATCCTGCAGGACAGGAATAAGTCTTGCTCGGAGGTGTGAAACCACAATCGCGGAGCGGCCCAACTTGGCCGCGGTCGCACGTATTATTGACGAAGCTGCCTGGTCCTTGAGACACCGAAACAAGTCCGACGTTGTTTGCTGCATAGTTCGGCGAGAAATTGCAGCGAATGCGCGAAATCGGATTCCCCTGAGCGTCCGTGAGCGATGTCGGGTCAAAGACCAACGCGCTAAGATCGGTCGGATCAACGGGATTATTGTTACTGTCCAGCGTTTGGCCTTCACAGAGAAACTGCTGTGGATTCAGCGTATAGGCCAAGTCATGAGGCTGCGCGGTGTCCACGTTGGTGATGTCCACCCATTGCCCGCTGATTCCGAACTGATATTCGTCGCCCCACCCGGAAGAAATTCCCTGGTAGTTGCAGGTCTGATAGGTACCTGCTAACGGCGTGGATTCATCGTTGTGATAGCGGTTCGTATCTTCAATGCAGAAAGCGCGCTTGACGCCCGTTGCGGTGTTGTAATCGAAATTGATGTAGTAATTGAAGTCCCATTCCTGGTCGCAATTCCCGAATTCAAAAACGTTGCTGAGCAGCCAAGGGTTGTTTGGATTCGTTAGGTCGCCGATGTGAATCGGCCTCGTACCATCATTGCGTGTATTCGCAGAAAAGGTCCAAAGCCTGCGCCAGCCGGGCTGCGAAATTGTGCCGTACTTAATGTCACAGGAATCCGGCGTAAAAAACCGGTAATACACGCGGTTCTCGTCTACCAAGGCTTCTTCAATGGCGGCGAGGTCCGGCCCACTGTTGTTGGTGAACTGCCCCTGACGGAAATCCGCCGCAATCTCCGGGTCATAGGCCACGCGCGTGAAATGCATGTTGGGCTGCAGCATGCCCACATGATTCGCGAGCGCTTGCGTGCAGGACTCCGTCGGAAATTGCGTGACGTGACACGCCGACGTCGCCGGCGTTTCCACTTGGCACGTCTGGTCGTAGAAATAATAGACGCTCTCTTCAAATGCGCTGTTCGGCGGAAAGCCGAACTCGTCGAGGCACGCGTATCCAGTTCGTTCCATCACCAACTCGGGATCCGCGGGCAGGTCAAACGGTTCGTCCCAGGTTCCGCCAACGGTGCCCAGTGCTGGCTCGCTGGCCCCTGGAGAAGCCGGGTCGGTGACGATGTAGGTCCGGAAATGATAGGGAGTCGCGACATAGTCGTGGGTGCCAATCTGCACACGCCGCGGCTCGTCTGGGAATTCAAACCTCCAGGCTGCGTGCGGTGGAAGGGGCAGGTCGCCGCGGGGCGGAGGCGCGGTGTAGAAGAATTGGCGGAAAACGAGGCGATAGTAAGTCAAGTTGACCTGCTCTGTGGCGCGCTTTACCCAAAAGTTCTTGTCTTGTGAAAGGGCCCAAGTCGCCACGGCTTCGCGCTGAGGTCCCGCGGGGATTTCGTCCAACTCGACACCCACGGCGGTGTGCATGTCCATGCGAACGAGGGCGCCCGGCGAATTGCCGGATCCGGCCGTGGATTGCCCGCGGGCGCTCCGGGGCAGCAGCAGTGCTGCGGCCAACCCGAGAAGCACCAATGCTTGCGTTCCTCGCGTCAGACTCTTGCAATACATACAGACCTCCTTCCAGGTTGCGTGCCGCTGAGCTCGCCTCGTTGTTGCACGCCTGACCGTTCACGACATAGGCGAATTTTGCATCCGGCGTCAGCGCCACGGAAAATGGCCCCGCTCTCGCACCTTGCGGGCCTCTCGAACGAGAGCATCAGTTCTTCAGCGCGAATTCCGTCTTTAGCAGGCCCTCGACGGCGGTCCGAAACGTTATAAACGGTTGCGCCCCGACGATGCGCACGCCGTCGAGCTTATCCTTAGCGGTCTTGGCCAAAACGAACGTCGGAGTGCCGCTGATTTGCAGCTTGGCTGCTTCGCTGGCGTCCTTCTGAACGTCAGCTTTGTACTTTTCCGAAGCCAGGCAGGATTGAAAAGCGACCTTGTCGAGAGAAAGGGCTTCGACGGCTTTGCCGATCACATCGTCGCTTGGAGGAGCTGCGTTGGAGTAGAGCGCGTCGCGCAACTCCCAATATTTTTGCTGCTCGCCAGCGCAGCGCGCTGCTTCCGCGGCTTTCAGCGCGAAGGGATGAAATTCGAGCGGCAAATCGCGGTTCACAAAACGGACTTTGCCCGTATCGATATAATTTTTCTTGAGTTCCGCATACGCATCGGTATGAAACGTTTTGCAGAACGGGCATTGAAAGTCGGCAAATTCCACGAGCGTGACCGGAGCATCGGCCCTCCCAATCGAATACCAGCCGTCGCCGACGCTCATTTGCACTTTTTCAGGCGGAGCAGGCACCGCGGTGGGTGCTGGCTTTGGCGCCATTGCCAGCGCGAGCTGCGTCTGCTGCTTCTCGAGCAACTGCCGGATCTGCGTCAGTTCGCTGACAATCGCGTCCGCCTGCTCTTTCGTGATCGCCTCGGACTGGGCGGCGGCCTCGTGCTCCGCTGTCAAACACTTCGCGCCCCGCTCGTACGATTCATGCTTGGCATTGTCTTGCGCAGATGCCAGTGTGGCCCACGCAAGGAACAGCAGTACCGTCAAAAAAGTCTTTGCACGATTCTTCATGTCACTTCTCCTTGGCTACAAATTCCCGCTTCAATTCCACGCTGTCGACAACTGCGTCGGGCAAACCACGAGGGGGGAAATCACCATGGAACCGGCAAGAGGGCCCTCATACACCCAAACACCCACAGTAATTAAGCCGTTACCGACAACGCTGATTGCTGCCCCGCCGTTGCACGGGACGGAGGCGGGCGTTCCGTTGGGGGAAAAGGCCCGTGCCGCCTCCTGGGCCATGGTCAGGTTGTAGGTTGCGGGATTGCCCGGAGTGCCCAAAGGATTGCTGCAATCGGTGTAAGACTGTCCCGCGCCATTGGAATGCGCAAAGCTGCAGCTCGAGCACACTCCGTTCGTGCAGAATCCACCCGTGCATTGGGTCGGCGAATTGCACACGGCGCCGTTCGGAGAATTGGCCATGCACTGGCCCGCATTGCAAGCTTGCCCCGCTAAGCACACCGTCCCGCACGCGCCGCAGTTGCTGGGGTCGCTCTGCAAATTCGTGCAGATCCCACTGCACGCATTTAGTCCGGCACCGCAGCCTCCACACGCGCCGCTGACGCATGCTTGTTGAATGGTTCCGCATTGATTCGGGTTCGCAATGCAATACGGGGACAAGGTCGTCGGGCACACGTTGCCGCAAGCGCCACAGTTGCTCGGGTCGGTTTGTGTTTCTTCACAGATTCCGTTGCAGGCCAGTCCCGATTGCGCGCAGGCGGTCTGATCGCTACTGAGTTGCCCGCGGTACTCCACCACCAGATTCGCGTCTGCCGGATTCGTCACCCTGCAGTTCGCTGGCGTTTGCACCTTGACCTGCAAAGGTGTCCCGGAGCTGAAGGGCAGCGTCAGCGGCCCCGTGTCTTTCGTCCCTTGCCCTGCCAGCAGCCGGACGTCCTGCCCGGTGCTTCCGTCCGTGACGCGAACCACCGTTGGCGCGCAAGCCGCGTCGGGCGCCGTCTTTAACGCCGCCGAGATGTGCGTCACCGTGATGGCCGTGTCGGGAACAAACGACGCGGCCGTGTAAGCCTGCGTCAGCGGCCCGGAAAGGAACGTCGACAACAGTGAACTGCTACCTCCGCCCGCGCCTGTTCCGGCTGGACCTTGAGGACCCTGAGGGCCGGCAGAGCCTTGAGGACCGGCAGGGCCGGTGGGTCCCTGCGAACCTGTCGCTCCCTGCGGTCCTTGCGATCCAGTTTGCCCCTGAGGTCCTTGCGCACCCTGCGCCGCGAGCAGTTGCCAGGTCGCATTCGTGCTGGAAGGTTCCGAGTTTGGCGTATTCGCAGTGATCGCCTGTACCGCCAGCCAAAACGATCCACCGTCACTCACGGCGTCATTCACATTGTAGCTATTCGACGCAGTCCACAGGCCACGGTTGACGATGCCTCCTGCAAGCAGTTGCCAGTTCGTGTTTGTAGACGATGGCTCCGAGCCGGTGTTTGCCGCGGTCGCCAGCCAATAGGAAGCGGAATCGAAGACAGCTTCATTGGAGTTGTAGGCTGTCGCAGAACTCCACGCTCCTCGGTTGGCGATTCCTACCGGTCCTATTGGTCCCTGCGGTCCGGTCAAGCCAGTCGGTCCTTGCGGAACTAAGAAATTGAGCACCGCATTCGTCAGAGTGCCCCCGTTCAGAACCGTAGCGGGCGTCCCCGCGGGAACCGTCATTGTTGTTCCCACGTTCACTGTCGCGGCAGATCCCGCAGCGCCTGCCGGGCCTCCTGGACCAGCAGGCCCGGTGACTCCTTGCGGTCCCTGAGGACCTGCTGGGCCTTGCGGGCCACGATCGACCAGCACAATCTCCAGCCGGGGCTCATGGCTGGTAATGAAGTTTTCTTTGCTGTCAAAAATGACATTGGTGCTGCTGGTGTCGGCAACTAATGCGATTCCGTCGTTGTCCAAACCGCCGTTCGCGGAGCCTTCCAGCCATTGCTGCACCAATTGCGTCACATCAACCACCAAAAAAGTGTTGGGTTTGCCTACCGCAATTGCTGTGGCAAAGGCGGTCGAGGACAGTGTGGGCGGCGCGGAAGGACTCAATGTGGACTCGGTCCACACGCCAGTTACGGGATAAATATCGATGGCACCGCTGGGGTTGCAGCTCGGGCTGATGAACAGTTTCAGAGTCGCTTTGGCTACGTTCGCCGCCGCTGCTGAAGGAGGCAGCGACGATTGCAACTGAAACTTGAGGAAGGATTTGGTTGTCCCCACATGAACAGGTCCAACCGTTGCATTCGAACCAGCCACGACAAGCGCAATCCCCTGGCCGTTCGCGTTCGCCAGCTGCGTCGCAGTATTGCTCGACAAAAATGCGTCGTCGGTCAGCGTGGCCGATTGAGCCGCTACTCTGCCAGGCAGCAGCAGCATCACGGACAAAAGTGCATACCAAGGGAATCTGAGTGGCTGGGTCATAGTAAGCCTTTTCGTTAGCGTCCTGAGTTGAGCTCCGAGGGCGATCGGCATCTTGTTCTGACCTATAAGCGTAAAAGGAGACCAAAGTGGCTCAGTCAAGTTTGTGGATGGTCGAGAAATCTTCGAATGTGCCGCTAAAGTTCTCACTCTGCGGCGCCCGTTCTGATTGCCTGGGGTAACCATGGGCCAATTTCCGAGGGGATATCGCTATTGTCAGTGAGAGGTGAGACGTCTCAACGGACTCCGTGTGTGAGACCGTTTCGCAGGGAATCACTTCCGATTTGCCCGGCTGGGCTAACCGATATGATGGCTCTTCTATCCGCGTTGGATTTGACGAGGGCACCCGCTTTCCATGCGCCCTCTCGATTGACTTCGGCTATGCACTCCATTAGTTTTGTGGGCAAGATTCAGGTCTTCGGTCGAACCAAGGGTGTGCAAGTGTCCGAACCTCCTTCGCAGCCTGTTAGCGCCCTCCTGATCAAATGGCGCGCCGGTGATCAGGAAGCGCTCCAAGCCCTTATCCCTCTGATTTATCAAGAGCTGCGTCGTATCGCTCAGCATCACCTACAACAGGAACGTCCGGATCATACTCTCCAAAGCACCGCCCTGGTTCATGAGGCGTATCTCCGGCTCATGAAGCAGGGGCCTGCCGAAGTTGCAAGCCGTGCCCACTTTCTGGCCGTGGCATCGCAGTTGATGCGACAGATTTTGGTTGATCACGCGCGCGGACATCGCGCCGCCAAACGGGGCGGCGGCATCAAGTTGGAACTCAACGAGGCAATGGGCGCTCAGAAACCGCAAAACATGGACCTTGTCGCCTTGGATAATGCGCTCAACGGGCTTGCCAAACTGGATCCTCAGCAAAGCCGGATCGTCGAGCTGAGATTCTTTGGTGGTCTATCGATTGAGGAAACTGCGGAAATTGTCGGCGTCTCGCCTACCACCGTGAAACGAGAATGGGCCACGGCGCGGGCCTGGCTGCGTCGCGAGGTCCGAAGGCCCGAGACCCAATGACCCCCGAAGAATGGCACAAGGTCAAGGAAGTCCTGCAGGCAGCGCTCGAGGTAGATCCGCAGGCGCGCGAAACATTTCTCGATTCCGCGTGCGCCTGCCAAGAATCCATGCGCAGCGAGGTCGAGTCACTCTTAATGTCACATGACCAAGACGATGACTTTCTTGAGCACCTTGCTGCAGTGGAAGCAGCCGATCTTATAGCTAGCACGCCAGGGGTGTGGATCGGACGGCGCTTGGGTCCCTACGAGTTACTGGAAGAGATCGGCGAAGGCGGCATGGGCGCAGTGTACCGTGCCGTGCGTGCGGATGGTATGTATGACAAGCAAGTCGCCATCAAGCTCATTCGCAGCGGCTTAAGCACAAGCTTTTTCTTTTCGCGATTCAGAAACGAACGGCAGATTCTCGCTGGCCTTGAGCACCCCAACATTGCGCGCTTGCTTGACGGTGGAGTTACGCAAGAAGGGATGCCCTTTGTGGTCCTGGAGTTTGTTCCTGGCGTGCCGATCGACGAGTACTGCATTCGCCACGACCTTTCCATCCCGGACCGTCTGAAGTTGTTTCGGACCGTCTGTTCAGCCGTCCAGTATGCCCATCAGAATCTGGTCGTACATCGCGACTTGAAGCCGGGAAACATCCTTGTCACGGAAGACGGAGTTCCCAAACTGCTTGATTTTGGCATCGCCAAAATCCTGGACCCCGAGCAGGAAGGGAATGGAGGGGATCGCTCACTCACGGTGATGCGCATGATGACTCCGGATTTCGCGAGCCCGGAGCAGGTCCGGGGCGATGTTATTACTACTGCGAGCGATGTGTACTCGCTGGGCGTGATTCTCTACTTGCTTCTCAGCGGTCGCCGGCCTTACCGCGTTTCCAGCACTGCCCCTCACGAGATCATCAGAGCGATTTGCGACACGGACCCGGAAAAACCCAGTACCGCCGTGATGCGTCTCGAAAACCTAAGAGAACCTTCCAAGCTGGATTCCCCCAAGAGGGCGTCGGAACGAAAGAGTCCGGACTCGAAAGGTGAGAAGTTCCGTCGCGCTCTGAGCGGCGATCTAGACAACATTGTCCTCAAAGCGCTGAGAAAAGAACCCCAGAGGCGATATGCAACGGTTGAACAATTCTCGGAGGATGTTCGCCGTCATCTCGAACATTTGCCGGTCATCGCCCGAAAAGACACGCCCGGCTATCGGGCCTCGAAATTCGTGATGCGCCACAAAGCAAGTGTTGCAGCTACCGTGGTGGTGGCCTTTACGCTGGTCGCCGCATTGCTGATCACTCTCCGCGAAGCCCATATCGCTCAGCGGCGGTTCAACGATGTCCGCAGCCTAGCTAATTCGCTGATCTTCGACGTACATGACTCCATTAAGGACCTTCCGGGATCTACGCCCGCTAGAAAGATCATTGTTGATCGTGCGCTTCAATACCTCAACGCTCTGAACCAGGAATCCGGCAGCGACCTCTCTTTGCAGCGGGAATTGGCAACCGCCTACGAAAGAGTTGGATTGGTACAGGGGCATTACCTGCAGAACAGTTTAGGCGACACGCAAGGCAGCCTCATCAACTATCAGAAGGCACTCGCGATTCGAAAGCGCGTGGACGCAAAATCGAGCGATTGGAATGACCGCTTGGCCCTCGCGCAAGCGCATCGCCTCGTGGCGAACCAGCAATGGGCGACGGGGAACAATGGCGATGCAGCGATGAATATCGCAACAGCCGTGACGATATCGGAAGCTCTGAGCATTGGACATCCCAAGAACCTGAAGATCCTCCGTGAACTCAGTTTTGACTATGAAGTGGCCGGAGGCATACCGGCCAGAGGCGACCCTGGCGGAGTGCAAGACTCCACGAAACAGGATGAGAACTATCACAAAGCCATCGCCACCGATGAACTCATGCTCGCCCTTAGTCCGGATGACTTTGATGCTCAACACGCGTACGCGACAGACTTGAACCATCTTGGCGGTGTGCTGATCCACGGCGAAAATGACCTTCCTGGCGGCCTCGCGTGCTACAAGAAAGAACTGGAGATCGATCAGCGGCTGCGGCAGCGTTCGACGGAAACTCGCTACGCCAGAGGCGTCGCTGTTGCTTACAGTCACATCGGACAAACCTACGACAAGCTTGGTGACACTGAACGGTCGCTTGAGAACTACATGCAGGGACTGCAAGTCTCCAAAGAACTAGTTCTCGCGGACCCCCAAAACGCTTTGTTTCAGCAAGGTCTCGCCATCGCTTACGCCAACACCGCCAGTCAGTTAAGTAAGATGGGCCGTGATGTCCAAAGCATGGACTATATCGAGAAGAGCGATCAAATTATGCGCGCCCTTGTCGCTGTAGCCCCCGAGAACAAGCAGCAGAGGGGCACTTTCGCAGCGATTGTAGCGGCGAACGGCGCCAGCTTGATGAAGATAGGGAAGCTTGACGCCGCGCTCGAAGATTTCAAAGAAGCTCGGGCATCCTTCGAGTCTCTCCGGAAAACAGACTCCCGGGATAACGGAATCTCGGTATCCGCCCTTAGCTGCACGGGGAGAATGGGTGAACTCGCGTCCCGCGCCGGCAACCTCAAACTCGCCGCGGAGTACTTTCATCAAGTCCTTGATCAGGTCGAGCCTCAGTTGGCAAGACAGAATCCTGATCCTAATCTGCCGTACCTGGCGGCGGACTCCTATTCAGGCCTAGGTGACGTCGAATTTTACAGGGCTCGTCGATCTCAACTAGACACCGCGAAACGGAAGGAGAGGTGGACTCAAGCTCGAGCGTGGTACGTCAAGAGCCTGGACGCGTGGCGCAAGATCCAACATCCCCTGCCCGTGGCCCCCTCCGGCTTCGACGTCGGTGATCCGGCAAAAGTCGAGACGAAATTGCAATTGTGCGAAGCCGCTCTGGCAAAGCTCGACGCGCCGCCTATGGTCTATGGTTTGTCCAAGGATTGAGCGGCAACACACCTGTAGGCGCGAAGTGTTCGGTGTTCCGTAGCAGCAATGAGACCGTCGCTTGCGGGAATGATCTTACCCGCTCTCTGCGCGGCGACTGCGAGTACTCCCCGGGTGTGGCTGGTTTCGAGATCGACGGGAAGGACTCGGTCGGCGTAATAGCGTTCGAGGGCCTGCAACCATGCCTGGAGTTCACGTTTGTTCTTGCTTTCCTTGAGAAGAGCAATTCCTTTGGCGATTTCTCCGATGGATACGACACTGACAAACAAACCGTCGTTTTCGAGAGCTTCCACCGCACGGCGGACGCATGGTTCGTCCCCTTGATGGCGGCCCGCAGCACAGGTGTCGCAGGTTTTTCTATCACTGTTTCGAGTAATGAAGCGCAACGCATCCTGATTTGAAAAACTTTGACTCAACAAGTTTTAATTGCAATTTCTCCGGAAGGCTAACACCCTCCAACAGCCGTCTCCCTTCTCCTGCAAGGGTTGGCCCAACGACAAAACGATATTCATCAATCAGGCCAAGCTGCATGAGTTGTGAAGGAATATCCACGCCACCGACTAAAATATGTTTCCCTTGTTCTTGTTTCAGTTTAAGTATTTCGTCGCGAAGGTTCGTACGAACGATTCTCGTATTTTTATCTTCAGCGCTGTTAAATGATCGTGAAAAAACAAGTTTGTTAATGGAGTCGAATGCTCGAGCAAATTCGTGATCTGCTTTTGTCTCCGATGGGTTTTTGAGGACTTCAGGCCAATAGGGAACCATCAATTGATAGGTTTTTCGCCCAAAGACCTGCAGGTCAACCTCTCTCGTGAGGTGAGTAAAATATTCAAGTTTTTCTTCATCGACAGATTGTTTGGTGTGGTCGACGCAGCCGTCCAGAGTAGTGTTGATCGCGAAGATCAGCTTTCTCATTTGAGTGCTCTCCTTTTTCCCGTGATCACTGACGTCGGCTCACGCCTATGCGGCCGTAGTGCCGGTGCGCAAAGGTCCGTCCGGCTTGTAAGTGCTGAGGATGACGCCGAGGCCAGAGCTTTCCTGCTCACGAACTCGAATGATCGTGGCGGGGTTCCGTCCGCAAAGATGCGCTTCCCCGTGCCCAACAAGACAGGAAAGACGACCAGCAGGAGTTCATCCGCAAGCCCATGCTCGAGCAGCGGCGATGTCAGCGTGGAGCTACCCGAAAGGATAAGGTCCGGGCCGTCCTGCGCCTTGATGCGGCGAATGCTCTCGACCACGTCCGGCCCAAGGCCCTCGAACGGGCCCCATGCAAGACTCTCCGGACGGTGGGTAGCGATATATTTTTTTGCCCCATTAAGGCGGTCCGCCATCGGACTGCTCGGCGCCTTTGGCCAAAAGCCCGACCACATATCGTAGGTGCGACGGCCAAGCAATAGATCGAAGCTCTCGCCATACCCGGCGAGGATTGCATCTCTGCCAGCGGGGGTCCGATAGGGCGCGCTCCAGTTGCTGTAGGGGAAATCGTTTTCATCGGCGGATTGCTGGCTCACGCCGTCCAGCGAGATTTGTTCGATGAACCTGATCTTTCTCATGCGGTCTCCTTGAATATGGCCTTTTGCTCGCCTGCGGCAGGCGAATGCGGCACCCGCGGGACCTAACGTTTGCCGCTGGGTCTTTACATGCTCGGTGCCGGCGTTCCATCGGACCATTTGGCTACTCCTACCAGGAAGACGGACAGTGGTGGGAAGGATTTGAGTTGTGGGTAGGATTGCGCGGAGATGTACCAGTAATTTACGGACAGGACTGGGGAGTTTGTGAGATTTGCGCCCCAGGCTGCATCGTCTTTCGCTGTTTCGTAGAACATCATGTGCGGGGCGTTGTGGCCGCCATAATCGCTGAGATACGAATCCTTCGACATCATATAGGAGACGGTCCCCTGCTCGAGGGCTGGTAATTCTTTTTTGTCTATTGCGGTTTTGATTGCGGCGATGACTTCTTGCTTGGAATGGCCCGCCAGGAGTAATTCGGTGCGTTTGTAGGCGTATGGGAGAACGGTGCGGGCGGCTAGTCGATTGAGACAATCTGCGGCACGGACTTTTGGATTCCAAAACTCGGGATGATCGAACATGCCCATCCATCCGCGTCCCACCCAGCATACCCAACCGTTCTTACCTTCTATCGCCGTCTCGTAGCCGTGACGGGTTAGGACGATGACTGAGGCGTCGTGTGAGATGGCGTCCGGAGCGGCGCTGCGGGCGAGTGCAATTTCAGCGTCGCGATCCATTAGATATTGTTCTACCGGGGCCATCGATGGATAGGGTTGTTTGGCGTCCTGTGCCGCTGCAGGCCGGGTTGCGATCAGCGCGGCGACGAGTACGAATGCGCTCAGGAAAATGCTGTGTATTTGATTTCGGGTCATCGCTTTCCTCCATACTTTTTCGTTTTCTACTGCTCCGTTCATACTTCGACCGAACCCACTTGCAGGTTGTGGAGAGCCGCCGTCACACGATTCGGGGCGGAGGCTCTCTCGACATGCGAAGTTCATAATCGCAAGGACGAGTGTCGCCCAAGTCGTTTACAGTGGATATCTATTCCGAGCGCAGCGCTTGCACGACGTCGACTCGTGCGGCGCGGGCCGCAGGAAGAGCCGACGCGATCAGCCCGGCGGCAAGGATTAACGCTGCGGAGGCGATCAAAGGCAACGCGCCGGGCATTTGGAAGTCGGCAGTGTACCTGGCGATGGCTCGCACCGAGAAGACACCGGCCACGACGCCGGTCGTCACGCCGATGACTGCGATCACCAAGCCTTCCAGAAGCACGTCGGCGAGAACGTTCCGAGGGCTGGCTCCAAGCGCGAGGCGAATGCCAAATTCACGTGTACGTCCACTCACGGAAAATGCCAGTACGCCCGCCACTCCAACAATAGAAATGAGCAAAGCGAGCGAAGCAAATCCGCCAAAGACCACCGCGTTGAGTCGGTCGGGCGTCATCACTTCGGCGCGAATGTCTTCCAAAGAGTTGGCGTGCTCTACGGGTTGATCCGCGGCGATTTCGTGTATTTCGTGGTTAATCGCGGGAATCAGAGCATATGGGTCATTTTTGGCGCGCACAAACAGCCGCTGACCATACCATCCTTCCAGCTCTGACGGTTGATATATGGTCATGGCAGCTGACGGAATCAAGTCTTGGTCGTCCAGGTCCGGAACCACACCGATGATCCGGCGCGGTTCCACGCTCGTCCCAATAAATTTCATGACCGGATCTGTCCAGCGCAATTCGCGGTTGACCGGATCCTGTCCGGGGAACAATTGCCCGGCGACACTCTGGCTAATTATGACCACGCGTTCGGCGCTCTTGCGATCGCGCTCATCGAAATCGCGGCCCTCCAGAATCGGCACACCCATGGTTTCGAAGAAACCGGAGGAGATCGGACGAAAACGCGCGCGGGGATCGTCCAGGGCGTTCTCGCGTTGCGCCCCCTGAATAGCGAAAGAAAAGTTGAGGCCGAGAGAATGGGCATCGCGCCACGGGGTAGTGAAGCTGGCCGATACATGTTCCACGCCCGGCAGTGTAGCAACGCGGCGCTGCACTTCCTGATAAAACTCGCTTACCTGCTCGGGAGTTCGTCCATCGGTCATTACCGGCAGGTTCACCGCTAGAACGTGCGCAATTTCAAAGGGCGGCTGGGTTCGCTGCAGTACCAGCAGGGTGCGCAGCAAAGCGCTGGCTCCTGCGAGCAACAGAAACGACGCGGTGATCTGGGTAACCGCAAAAATCCGCTGGCGCCGTCTGCTTCCTCCAGCTACGCGCACGCCGCTGCTGGAGATACCGAATCCCTTGGAGGTATCCGCCGAGGGCAGCCGCGGCACAAAGGCCAGGAAGACCGCCGCGATCGATGCCAGCGCCACGCCAATCCAAAGCAGGCTGGAATCCAGGGTCAATCCGACCGCGCGCGCCGAAAAACGCGCCGCGTAGCGGCTCAGCACCGTGACCATCGGCGCGGCTATCAGCACACCGGCCAACAGACCGGTGCCACACAGCACGAGGGCCTCGGCGAGGAGCGACCGGCGCAAGACCGCCGTCGTTGCACCCAACGCCGAGCGCAGCGCCAGCTCCGGTTCGCGCCGTACCGTGCGCGCCAGAAAAAGGTTGGCGACGTTCGAGCAGGCAATCACGAACAGCAGCCCGGATGCGGCGAAAAGCACCCACAGAATCGTGTTTGCGCGGGAGTTGATCTGATCGTGCATGCGCGTCACGGTCAATTGGAAGTGGTCGTTGGGGCTATACACTTCAGGATGCGCGGTGAGCATCCCGGCGTAGACGGTATTTAGTTCGCCGCGAGCGGATTCGAGTTCTGCGCCGGGAGCCAGTCTCGCGAACACTTCCGTCATTCGATGCACGCGTCCTTCGACCATGGTAGCGGAGAGGTGGTGCGGGCTGGTCACGATGTTGGCGATGATTTGCGTCTCGACCGGGTATGGAATAGAAGGTTCGACGACGCCTACGATGGTCGCCGAACGGGCGCCCTCGAAGCTTCCAAGTCGCACCGACTTGCCGATCACGCTTGGGTCCGAGTGCAACGCGCTCGTCCAGAAGCGGTAAGTAAGCACCACAGCGCCCGCTGCATTCGGGCCATCGTCGCCAGGATTCAGCAAGCGTCCAACGACCGGCTTAAGTCCCATCACATGAAAGTAGTTCCCGTCGGCGACGCCGGCGCTGATCTCCCGTGGCTGTCCAAGTCCGACGACGGTGAAATCGAGCTGCGATATGGTGCCGAGTTCCTTAATGGTTTTCAGCTTGGCACCGATGTCTTTAATCTCGGGAACCGAGAAACCGGCGTCATCATTTCCGGTCGCACTTTGTCGCAGATACAGCAAGCGATCTTCGTCCTGATTGGCCAATGGGCGGAGCAGGACGCCGCGAAGCACGCTGAAAATCGCCGCGTTCGCGCCGATTCCCAAGGCTAGCGTCACCACCGCTACCGCCGTAAAGCCGGGATTCTTGTGCAGCATGCGCAGGCCGAAGCGCACATCCTTCCACAGGTTTTCGAACCAGAAGCCGCCGCGTTCTTCGCGGCACTCCTCCTTCAGCCGTGCGTAGCCTCCGAACGCGATGCGCGCCAGCCGTTCCGCCTCCGCCCGCGGCACTCCGGAACGCTCTAGATCTTTGGCGTGCCTCTCGATGTGCGCGCGAAACTCCTCGTCCAGGTCATTGTCTTCCTCTCTGCGATGACGCAACGCGGAAATCAGCGCGCGCAAATAAGCCAGGAGTTTCACGATTGCACCCCCTCGGTGCCGAGCGCCCAGTTCATTGCGGCGACCCGCCGGTTCCAACTTGCCTCTTCCTGGCGCAGGCGCTGCCGCCCGCTCGCCGTTAGCTCGTAATACTTCGCCCGCCGGTTGTTATCCGAGGTTCCCCAACTCGCTTTCAGATATCCCTGCCGCACCAGGCGAAACAATGCCGGGTATAGCGCGCCCTGTTCGATCTGCAACGCGCCGCGGGAAATCTGCTCGATACGCAGCAGAACTCCGTAGCCGTGCAGCGAGCCCAGCGAAACGGCTTTCAGGATCAGTAGGTCGAGTGTGCCGGGGAGAAGGTCAGCCTCGGGATTCATGCTTCCTCCTAAAATAATTAGGAGAGTAGGCCCCTTCCCCTAAGCTGTCAAGGAGAAAAAACCACGCGGCTAAATAGCCTCAGTTAGGGCCAATGCCCGACAGTTCTGCTCGAATGTCACGATCACAAGTAGCCTGGTAGGGGCGGCAAGAGTCCCTGTGGCCGAGACTAGCGGATAGAACGCATTCCCAAATCTGCTGACATTTCGTCGGGGGGAACTATGGACAGTCTGTCGGCAAAAAGCTCCCCTATTGTGAATCGCTCCGCGCCTGGGGCGTCCGTCGTCCCGGTTTTGGTGTACGACGACGTTGGGAAGGTAATCGGTTGGCTGTGTGATGTGTTTGGATTTACGGAAAGGCTTAGGGCCGCCGGAAAAGACGGGAAGATCACGCATGCTCAGCTGTCATTCCGTGAAGGTGCGATGATGTTAGGAAGCGCGGGCGCCCAGTCTCGGCCGCCACGCCACGACGAGGTGAACCAGTACGTGGTCGTAGACGTGGAAGATGTTACGGCACATTTCGAACATGCTCAGAAGCTCGGCGCTTTGCATTGTGCAACCTCTAACAGAGATGCCTTTCGGCGAAAGGATGTACACAGCGGAGGACCCAGGCGGGCACCGTTGGACATTTTCTCAGTCAATTGCTGACGTCGCGCCTGAGGCGTGGGAAGCACAAGGTAAGCGGCAAGAGCAATAAATAGGAACCTCTATCCAGCCTAAGTCCATCTGATTTACGCCGACCGTCCATGTGGAGTCCAAGGACGGGATGTCCGGTTTCGCGTACCGGGCACTTGAACGGGCAACGGAACCACGGAGCGGCAAACTATCTTAGTCCTCGGCGCGAACTGTCTCCGCGGAGGCCAACAGCAACCGGCAAGGAGAGCTTGCTCCGCGAACGCAGGCCAGCCTACCCCGGCGTAGAATCCGGATCTCGGTGGCTTCGGGAAAGGTGTTGGGATACGCAGCAGACTCCAGTTCCTTTGTAAAGGGGCGGAGAACCTCATCTCCTGTAATGAACTTCGTTCCGAGAACTTTGGGCCCTGGCGAAAGCAAAATCCAAAACTCTGCCACTCCATCTGCGTCATGGCTGTTGGGGATCGAAATGGTGCGAATGTCCGTAAGATGAGACCGCCTTTCATCGACACGATGATCGATTCCACTGTCGCCGCCCAAGAGCAACGCGAGGCGCTGACGTGCCTCTGCGTAGGGCTCTGTGGTACCGAGTGACAACTCATAGGTTCGTATGGCATCGTCCTTGCGTCCCTGAGCCTCGTAAACGCGTCCGAGGTTATAGCCGATTTCTCCGTTAGAACGTAAGAACCAAGCGCTCGTTATGTATTTCTCAGCTTCAGCAACTCTGCCTTCTTCAAACAGGACCCAGCCGAGGGTTGCCCAAAGATAAGAGATCCACGCGGTCATGCGGCTATCCTCGGCCCCAATTTGCTCCACAGAAACGTTGCGCATCTTGGATACGAGTGCACCAAGACCAGTCTCTGCGTAATGCTGCGCAGTTTGGAGGTCCAGATTGAGCACGGCCATTTGGTAGGCAACGTTGTTAAAACGCATTGGCACTGGCTCAAGGTCGAGGGATTTCTTGAACGCCTCTTTTGCTTCGTCTGCTTGGTTGTTCTTAGCGTAGGCCCGACCCAGATTATAGAACACACTTGGGTCCTTCGGGTCGGCTGTCGCGGCAGTCTTCAAAGCGGAAATAGCCTTGTCATATTGTTTGAGTTCGACATAGACGCGGCCAAGATTGGCGTTCGCGTACCGATCGTTCTTGTTGATATCCAGCTGCTTCAGATATTGCGGAATAGCTTCATCGTATTTCTTCTGATAAGCATAAGTTTGACCCAGATTGTTATAAGCGAACGGATCGCGTGGATTTACCTCGATTGCCTTTTTCAAAGACTGTTCGGCTTTATCGAATATGCGGAGCCTGTTATAAATCCAGCCAAGATAGTTCAAGGCATTCGTGTAGTCCGGATCTTGTCCGACGAGCGTTTCCAGCAGTTGCGCGGCGCTCGTATAGTTCTGATTCGCGCCGGAGTGCTGTGCTGATTCATAGAGTGCTTTGAACGGAGCATCGGGCAGATATGCGTACCGAAAAACAATGCGGAGTTCCAGCTTCTCGCCCTTGTAATTCTCCGGCAATGGATCGAAGGGCGCAGAAGAGCTGACAGTGGCAAGCGAGGCGTCATTGAGTTTGCCCATTTGCGAAGGAATTTCCAGAATCGGTGAGCCTTGTTGCAATGAACCATTGCGCAAGATAGCTCCCCGTACGAACACGATTCCCCTATCGCCCCTGGTTATGAGGTTCGCTTGCATTTCCGGAGGCCAAGAGTGCCTCAGGACAGCAGCGACTGCCGTGAGATAGGGCTTAATGTCCATTCCGGGAGCTTCGACGAGCTCTAAGGTGAGCAGGAAGCCAGTCTCGGGGGGTTTGGCCGCTTCGTTCTGCGCACGTCGATTTGCATCGGCGAATACCGGCAGTATGAGCCCAGCCACGAGAAGAACCGATACGGGGACAGTCGGGAAAGCTGCGACCTTCGACATGGAGTCCTCTCCTATGACGATAGCAGTTGCTTTAGATTCCTATTGCTTCCCCATGCTGTCAAGTTAGCGGGAAAGGCCGTTAGTGCTTGGTAAACGCGGTATCGGAAAAGTGGAATCGTCCCAAAACCACATCTCCGGCTAGGCGAACTAACCGGGCATTGGTTCCCACCCCCCCCAGCGATTCCTTGCTGGGCGGTGCGTCTGAACTGCACTTACTGTCACTCTGTGGTGTAATCTGAAGCCACAGAGTGTTGGGAGAACAGGGGGAGTCACCTAGATGCAGATCGGGATCGACAGTTTTGGGGTCTGTGGGGGCGGATTGTCTTTAGGCCGTTCCTAACCTACGCTGGAGTTGCGCATCCAAGCTTCAAGGGGCAGTCTCTGAAAGGTTTGCCTGATGCGAACGGAAGAACTTGCAGACGGGTCTCGGCTTTCACCCGCCACGCGATATGAATCGCTCGTCGGCGTGTCGAATGCCATCGGAACGCATCGAGATCCAAAGGATCTGTTTAGCGCGCTGGTGAGGGAATTGCACCGGGTCGTCCGGTTTGATTATTTCTGTGTGTACGTTCGTGACGAGAAATCGAATACCTTTCACCGGCATTTCGTCGACGCGCAAACAGACGCAGCTCTCCCTCCAGGCCCGGAACTCACCATGGAGGAATCCGATGCCTGGTGGGTCTACCAGAATCAAGAGCCTCTGGTCACTTCGCTCGGAACCCACGACGCTCGGTTTTCCAAGCTCCAAGAGGTTTTGAAGAAGCACGGAGTCCACTGTTTGTGCACTCTCCCTCTAACGACAGCCCACAGCAAAGTCGGAACGCTCACCTTTGGCAGTAAGGTTCCGGATGTCTATCCAGCTGACGAAGTTCATTTTCTTTCGGTGGTGGCTGAGCAAATCGCTCTGGCATTCGACAATGCGCTGCACTTTGATGCAGCGCAGGCCTCGCAGCGGCAGTTGCTGAAGAAGAGCGAGCGTGTTGGACTTCTCCTTGAACTAACCAATCACGTGGTTTCCAATCTCGAGTTCCGGGATCTTCTCCGGGCCGTAGTGGCGAGCACGCGCCGGGTTATGGACTGCGATGGCGTCGGCATTACTCTTCCCGATAGCGGCAACAAGCACTTGCGGATCTATGCCCTGGATTTCCCCCTAAAGGACGACTCCATCCAAGAGGAGAGCCTTGTCGCCATGGACGAAGATATCTCGGGAGCGGTGTTTCGCACCGGCAAACCCTGGTGCGGCAGCGTCCAGGAGGCGAGGCGACTCGGAATGAAAGGCTCCGTGCAAATCGAAGTTGGAACGGCCTGCATCCTCCCTCTTATTAGCCGAGGTCGCGTGCTGGGTACATTCGGTGTGCTCAAATATCAGGACAATGCGTTCAGCCGCGACGACATCGAGTTTCTGACCCAGATCGGAAATCAGGTTGCCATTGCCGTCGAGAATGCATGTGCGTTTGGTGAGATTCGTGAGTTAAAAGACCAGCTCTCCAAAGAAAAGCTGTATTTGGAAGATGAAATCCGCACGGAAATGAATTTTGCGCAGATCATCGGGAATAGCACTTCTCTGCGTAAGGTTCTAAAACATGTGGAAACGGTAGCGCCGACCGACTCGACGGTCCTGATTTATGGAGAGACCGGCACGGGAAAGGAACTGATTGCGCGCGCCATTCATGATTTGAGCCCCCGGCGAGCGAAGCCCTTCGTCAAGCTCAACTGCGCAGCCATTCCCACAGGTTTGCTGGAAAGCGAGCTGTTTGGACATGAAAAAGGCGCATTCACGGGAGCGATCGCGCAGCGTATCGGCCGCTTCGAAGTGGCCAACGGCGGCAGTATTTTCTTGGACGAAATAGGAGAGGTACCGCTCGAATTGCAGACTAAACTTCTTCGCGTCCTGCAAGAAAGAGAGTTCGAGCGGCTAGGAAGCTCCCGCACGCTTCGAACCGATGCGCGGTTGATTGCCGCGACGAACCGCGATTTAGAAGCGATGGTGAGCGAGCAGAAGTTCCGGTCCGATCTCTTCTTTCGCTTGAATGTTTTTCCCGTCCACGTTCCACCCTTGCGGGAACGTCAGGAGGATATTCCGATTCTGGTGCGGCACTTCACGGAGCAGTTTTCCCGGCGCATGAACAGAGTGATTGAGACGATTCCATCGGTGGCAATGGACGCCCTAAGCCGGTATCATTGGCCGGGGAACGTACGAGAGCTGCAAAATGTGATCGAGCGCGCGGTAATTATCTCGACCGGTCCCGCCCTGAGTGTCGACGTGGCTGATCTTAAATTTTCCAAGGCCGGCCTTCCGGAAGAAAAAGCCGCTGCTCCGAATCCCAAAACAAATGGCGCACTTCGCGACGTCTTGAAGGAAACGGAACGTCAGCAGATTCTTAAGGCGCTTCAACAGTCCAATTGGATTGTGGCCGGTCCCAAAGGCGCGGCAGAGCGGCTTGGAATGAAGCGATCCACCCTGCGGTTGAGAATGCATAAGCTCGGAATCTCGCGCCGTGCTGCATAGTCGCGCTAAACCCTCCTAGTTCAAGTCTGATGTGGCAGAAAACTGCCATTCGGCCATGTACCTGCCACTGGCACGCTGCCACGATGATTTAACAAAGATTCACCTCGCTCGCTATCCCACAACAAATCAATAAGTTTGGCTATGTTCCGACGGGCGCAGACCTTTGGTACCCGCGATGCATTTCTCCTGGGCGTGAGCGTTTGACAAGTGAAATTGAGGTGGTAACTCGGCCGGTGCGAGGGACACCTCCAGTGGACGCAGCACGAGTCATGGAATGTTACGAATCACGATCGCCGAGACATTGACGGAACAAATGTGGATTCTTGAAGGCCGACTCGTTCAGCCGTGGATCTCGGAACTAAAGTCCACCTGGACGAAGATGGAAACCGCTCGCCGGGAACGCAAGTGCGTGGTGGACCTTACAGGCGTGACCTTCATCGACAAGAGCGGGGAGAAGGTGCTCGCCGAGTTGTCCAAAGGAGGCGCGGAACTCATCGCGACCGGTTGTTACACGCGGCACGTGGTGCACAGCATCGAGAGAAAAAAGTCGAATCGTCAACTGTGAGGAAAGGAGTACGTCGTGAACCGAGGAGAACTGAACTGGGTCAGACAACCCATGATTGCGAGAGATGAATACGCGTTTCTTGTGGCTGCGAAACGTGGTGATCCGTCTGCGTTCGAGAACCTTTGCAAACAGTCCGCAGGCACGGTGTTTCGCGTAGCACGGCGAATGATGCGGAACAACGAGGATGCAGAAGACGTCGTGCAGGAGTCGTTTCAACAGGCTTTTATTCATCTCAAGAACTTCAACGGCGATTCCCGGTTCTCGACGTGGCTGTCCCGCATTGCCATAAATGCTGCTCTGATGAAACTGCGCAAGAAACACCTGCGGGATGTGTCGCTGGATGAATCGACCGAAAGCGAACAGTGGTCTTCCCGGATGGATGTCGAAGACCAAAGTCTGAATCCCGAACAGCTCTATGCACAAAAGGAATACCAACGGATTCTCTCCGAGGCCATGAAGGATTTAACGCCGGGAATGCGAAAAGCAATCGAGCTGCGTGAACTTGACGAGCGATCGACCGAAGAGACCGCTCGAATCATGGGAATTTCCGTCGGCGCGGTAAAGGCTCGAGTGTTTCATGGGCGAAAGAAATTGCACGAGAGATTGCAGCACTTTGTCGGATCCGCCTGGACGTCCGGAAGGGACGCTTCACGAACGATCGGTAACGCCACGCCTTTCTCCCGAGATCAGGTCGGCTGCAATGTGTGTGGCTAAAGCGGGGACGAAGGGAGGTCCCGATGATGACGTTTCTGTTTCTCACCGTATTGGCGATCTTGGGATTCCTGTGTTTCACCGGCCCGGATGGTTTTTTCGACCCGAGGCATCGTCGCTGAGCTGAGTTCACGGCGACACGATTTCATTGGGAGAGCGGATGGGAGGGTCCGGGTATGACATTGAAAGGCAAGAGAAGTGTGACCTTGGAGCACGGCGCAAGCCCCATTCAGCCTAACGGAGAAGATACTTCTGCAAAGCACGCACCAGGTCACGACGAAATTAGGCGCCGCGCCTATGAAATCTACCTTGAGCGTGACGGCCTGCCAGGCGACGAGCTTGATGATTGGCTCCGGGCCGAACGTGAACTTCAAAAGATCGCTCTTTTCAAACAAGGCTGGAATCGTCTTCAGGAGCGGCGTCACCTCGACTGGGGCGACGGAAATTGACATTCAGCGCGGAGAAACATTGGGAAGGAGACACCAAAGACGATGCTAGTGATTTTGGCAATCATGGTCGGCGCAGCACTCGTGGTACTGGCCGCGGTCGCATATACGCTCCGATCGCGCGAAAAAAATCAGCGATCCAACTTCGAGTAGGAAAAAAGCTCTGTCCACAGGAGTTCAGGGTCAAAAGGAGAAGATCGTGAATTACGCCGTAAGCTTTCTGTTTGGCAAAGTACCGCGACTGCACTCTGGCGCCGTTTTCTTAGCGGTCGCCGCCCTCGGCACTTTCGTTTCAGGCTGCAACAAAAGTCAGGCAACAACAACCACAGCGCCACTGGAGGTGGGAGTGGCCACGGTAGAACAACGCGATGTCCCCGTGTACAGCGAATGGGTAGCGACGTTGGACGGCTATGTGAACGCCGAGATCCGGCCCCAAGTCTCAGGCTACATTATCAAGCAAGACTACACAGAAGGTTCGCTCGTCCGCAAAGGCCAGGTACTTTTCGAAATAGATCCGAGGCCCTTCGCGGCAGCCCTGGACCGCGCAAAGGGCGATCTTGCACAGGCGCAGGCACAACTTGGCAAAAGCACCCTTGATGTGGAGCGCGACACGCCGCTTGCAGAAGCCAAGGCCATCGCCAAAAGCCAGTTAGATAACGAGGTTCAGGCCAAGCTTGGGGCCCAGGCCGCCGTCGAATCGGGTAGGGCAGCCGTGGAGCAAGCGGCGCTCAACCTGGAGTGGACCAAAGTCACCTCACTGGTGGACGGAATCGCGGGGATAGCACAGGTCCAGATCGGCAACCTGGTCGGAGCCAACTCTATCTTGACTTCCGTTTCGCAAGTGGAGCCCATAAAGGCTTTTTTCCCGATTAGCGAACATGAGTATCTCATCGCACAAAGCCAGGGCAATTCCATTTCCAGCCAGCACACTATCCGTTTTTTCGGAACCACGGCCGAACTGATCCTTGCTGACGGCAGTGTCTACCCTCAAAAAGGCAAGGTCTTGCTGGCGGACCGGCAAGTGGATGCAAACACGGGCACGATTCGCATTATTGGTGCCTTTCCCAATCCCGGCAATATTCTTCGTCCCGGCCAGTACGGACGTGTGCGTGTCGAAACCAACTTGAAAAAAGGGGCACTGTTACTACCACAGAGCGCCGTTGCGCAGTCGCAGGGAAGCTACCAAGTGGCGATTGTCGGCAGCGACCACAAAGTGAGTATGCGCACCGTGAAGCCCGGAGCGACGGTCGAGACGATGTGGGTGATTGACGAGGGCCTCAAACCGGGTGAGCAGGTGTCAGCCGAAGGGCCGCAAAAGCTCAAGGAAGGAACTCTCGTTACACCGAAGCCCGTACATCATTCCGGGGAAGGAAACTAAGTCATGTCAAAGTTCTTCATCAACCGTCCGATCGTGGCGATGGTCATCGCCATCCTTACCGTGATTGTGGGCGCGGTGACCATCATTAGTTTGCCCGTGGCGCAGTTTCCCAACATCGTTCCACCGGAGATTCAATTGCAGGCTAGTTATGTCGGCGCGGACGCTCAGACCCTGGAGCAATCCGTCGCCACGCCTATCGAACAGCAAATCAATGGCGTGGACAACGTGAACTACATGTACTCCCTAAACGCCACCGCCAACTCGCAAACCACCATGGTCGTGGACTTCGACCTGAAGACGGACCCGAACACCGATCTGATCCTAACGCAGTCGCGCGAGCAACTGGCTGCCGGTCAACTTCCGCCGGACGTTAACACGTACGGAGTCACTATTCGAAAGTCCGTGACCGCTCCGCTCATGCTCGTCGGCCTATTTTCCCCGAATGGCACCTACGATACCAAGTTCCTTGGCAACTACGCGTATATCAACCTCAACGACCCCATCGCCCGTTTGTACGGTGTGGGCCAGACGCAGGTTTTCGGCGCAGGGCAGTATGCGATGAGGCTGTGGGTACAGCCTGACAAACTGGCGAAGCTGGGCATCACGGTCACGGACATCGTCAGTGCAGTGCAGGCGCAGAACACAGTCAATCCTGCGGGTCAGGTCGGCGGTGAGCCGGCTCTCGCGAACCAGCAATTCACTTATTCCGTGCTTGCGCAGGGCCGCCTAACGTCCCCGGAACAATTCGAAAACGTGATCGTGCGCGAAGCGCCAGATGGCGGCATTGTTCGCGTGAAAGACGTCGCCCGCGTCGAGCTGGGCGCACAAGACTACAGCATTGTCAGCCGTTTGAATGGCAAGCCCGCCATCGTCATTCCCGTTTACCAGTTGCCTGGTTCCAATGCGGTCCAAACGGCCGCAGGCGTCCGAAAACTGATGGCCGAGATGAAGCAGCGCTTCCCGCAAGACATGGATTACGCCATATCGCTTGACCAGACAAGCGCAGTTACAGAAGGCATGAAGGAGATTATTGTCACCCTCTTGATTGCTATCGTTCTGGTGATCTTGGTGGTCTTTCTTTTTTTGCAGGACTGGCGGGCAACGCTGATCCCGATGCTGGCCGTGCCTGTCTCGCTGGTGGGCACGTTTGTTCTCTTCCCGCTGTTCGGCTTCTCCATCAATACGCTTTCAATGTTTGGGTTGGTCCTGGCCATCGGCCTCGTCGTAGATGACGCCATCGTCGTCGTCGAAGGCGTACAGCGACATATCGAAGAGGGTCTTGCTCCGAAAGATGCGGCTCGGAAGGCGATGGAGGAACTCTCCGGTCCCGTCGTCGCTATTGCCCTGGTTCTCTCCTCGGTGTTTGTGCCGACAGCCTTCATCCCCGGCATCACCGGAAGGCTCTACCAGCAATTTGCCGTCACCATCGCCATCTCGGTCGTCCTTTCCGCCTTTAACGCTCTCACGCTGAGCCCCGCGCTTGCCGCGCTTCTGCTCCGGCCAAAGAAGGAAAGCCGCGGACCGCTCGGAAGATTCTTTGCGTGGTTCAATCGCTTGTTCGGGCGCGGCACCGAGATCTATGTCCGACTCTGCGGAGGGGTTCTGCGCAAGGGTGTGCTGGCTTTGGTGGTGATTGCGGCGTTCGGCATCGGCGCGGGTTTCTTTAGCAGCCGTCTGCCCTCGAGCTTCCTGCCCGATGAAGACCAGGGCTACGTGTACATCAATATGGATCTCCCTAACGCGGCTTCGCTGGAGCGCACCAGCGCAGCGGCGAGACAGGTCGAGGAGATCCTCGCCAATACGCCGGGCGTCCAGTACACCACAAGCGTTGTTGGCTTCAGCTTGCTCAGCTTTGTACGGACTACTTACAACGGTTTCTTTTTCGTCACGCTTAAGCCCTGGAGTGATCGTCAAAGCAGAGCGGAACAATATCAGGAAATCAAGGTGCGCTTGAACAAGGAGCTTAGCAAGCTTCCACAAGGAACCGCTTTCAGCTTCTCGCCGCCAGCGATTCCTGGAGTCGGCACATCCGGCGGATTTCAGTTCGTGCTCGAAGACCGTGCCGGTCGGGACATCCCATTTCTGGCAGCCAACTTGGAGAAGTTCCTGGCGGCTGCTCGCAAGCGCCCCGAAATTGGCTCGATATCCACCTCCTTCCTGCCGAGCGTGCCGCAACAGTTCTTGCAGGTCGACCGGGAGAAAGTGCTGAAGCAAGGTGTGGCGCTCAACGACGTTTACAGAACGATTCAGGCTTTCATGGGCGGACTGTTTATCAACTACTTCAACGATTTCGGCCGTACCTGGCAGGTGTACGTGGAGGCCGAAGCGCCTTACCGGTCGAATATGGAGAATCTCGGGCAGTTCTACGTCCGCAACAGCGGGGGTGATAGGGTCCCGTTGTCCGCGCTGACCAGATTCGAATCGCGTTCCGGCCCCGAGTTCACGATGCGCTACAACGAGTATCGCTCGGCGCAAATCAACGGCAGTGCCGCGCCCGGATATAGCTCCGACCAGGCCACTGCGGCCCTGGAAGAGGTCTTCCATCAGACCATGCCCAGCGAAATGGGCTTTGATTATATGGGCATGTCCTATCAAGAGCAGAAGGCGCGGGAAGGACTCCCTGCTTCAGTCATCTTCGGTTTCTCGCTGGTGTTCGTGTTTCTAGTCTTGGCGGCGCTCTACGAGAGCTGGTCGTTGCCATTCAGCGTGCTCCTGGGCACGTCAGGGGCGGTATGCGGGGCGTTTGCAATGTTGTGGCTGCGCCGGGTGGTGCTCCAGGCCTTCTATCCGGCTTACATGGTGCAAATCGAAAACGATGTCTACTCGCAGATCGGCTTGGTGATGCTGATCGGTCTGGCCGCCAAAAACGCGATTCTGATTGTCGAATTTGCTAAAGAACAGTACGAAAAGGGGAAGCCTCTGGTGGATGCGGTGCTCGAAGGGGCAAGGCTTCGCCTGCGTCCCGTTCTGATGACCTCGTTTGCGTTCATTCTCGGTTGCCTACCGCTATGGATGGCATCCGGCGCCGGTTCAGTGGCACGCCAAATCATGGGAACGGCCGTAATCGGCGGCATGCTGGCAGCAAGCACCGTAGACATCCTCCTCGTTCCTGCACTCTTCCATCTTGTTGAGAAGTGGTCAGGCGCTGCCAAGGGGCACGCTGCTAGCACTGTTCTTGCGCAGCCGAGCCCATCGGAGGCGGACTGACATGAGAAGACTTATTGCGCTTTCCCTGATTATGCTCCTTGCTTCGGGCTGCGCCGTTGGGCCGAACTATAAGAGACCAAGCGTAGACGTTCCTGGCACGTACCGTGGAGCCGTACCGCAAGAAGCCCAGCCGCCTGCGGCGGAATCGCTCGGTGATCAAAAATGGTGGGAGCTGTTTCAGGACCAGCAGCTTCAAGACCTGATCCACACTGCTCTCCGGCAGAACTACGACGTTCGGATTGCAGCAACGCGAATCCTGGAAGCCCGGGCGCAGGTCGGCATCACGCGCGCCGATGGATTGCCAACAATTAATGCCGGAGCTCAGTCTTTCGATCAACGCTCTGCGCGCCAAAAATTCTTCCCTGCATTCGATACAAGCGCTCACCAAGTGGATCTCTCATTGGCTTGGGATCTCGATTTCTGGGGAAAGTATCGGCGTGCCAACGAATCCGCAAGGGCAAGCCTGCTAGCCACCGAGTGGGCGCGTGAAGCTGTCATCAGCACCCTGGTGAGTGACGTTGCTTCCGCCTACTTCCAGCTTCGCGAACTCGACCTGCAGCTCGAAATCTCCCGTCGCACCCTTGTTTCGCGCCAGGACTCGCTGCGGCTAACGCAAATGCTAGCAAACGGTGGTGCCACGTCCATGCTCGACGTCCGGCAGGCGGAGCAGTTGGTGTTCACCGCTGCCGAGACCATCCCCGATCTGGAGCGCCGCATTGAGCAGCAGGAAAACTTTATCAGCACACTTCTTGGAAACAATCCTGGTCCCATCGCTCGCGGGGCAAAGCTAACAGATCAACCGCATGCACCGGAGGTTCCGGCAGGCCTTCCCTCAACTCTGTTGGAGCGGCGACCGGACATTCGCCAGGCGGAAGCCCAGCTGATCGCAGCCAACGCGCAAATCGGAGTAGCGAAAGCGGCCTACTTCCCACAAATTAGCCTGACCGCGACAAGCGGATTCCAGAGTTCGGCACTCACGAACCTGTTTACCGGTCCGGCCGGGATGTGGAGTTTCGGAGGATCACTGGTACAACCCATCTTCGCCGGGGGAAGAATTCGCTCCGGGGTGAGGCTCTCCGAGGCTCGGCAACAGGAAGCGCTGCTGACCTACGAGCAGACCATCCAGCAGGCCTTTCGTGGAGTTTCGGACGCGCTGGTCGAGTACCGCAAAGACAGGGAGTTTCGAGAGCAGCAGCAACAACTGGCACTTTCCGCTCAAGACGCAGCGCAACTTTCTGAGATGCGCTATCGCGGCGGCGCCACAAGCTACTTGGAGGTACTGACGAACGAAACCAATTATTTTGATGCGGAGTTGGGACTCGCTCAGGCGCAGTTGAACGAGCTCTTAGGTCTGGTCAGCATTTACCGAAATCTCGGTGGAGGCTGGCAAGAACAATGAGTACGCGGAAATCGATGCCGGTCTGAGCGATTTGAATATCTATACAGCGCACAACGAACTTGCCAACTTCCAGTTGTGGGCTCGTCAAATTGAAGCCCAGGCCGATCTTTTCAGCCCATTCTTTCCGCCACGCAACATTCTCTACCAATTGTTTCGCATACCGTGTGCCCATCTCGCGATTCTCGTGGCCCATCCAGTATGGATTGTAATTGCGAACTGTCATGTGAGAAGAAGAATCCTAGTCTGCCCATCGCCTCGACGCGCCGCTTGTTCAATTCAGTCAACACCGCCGCGACCGGGTGCTCGTTCGTCGGGTCCGCGAGGGCGTCCCGTAGCCTGATCAACCGGCCGGTGACTTTTCGCATCATCGTGGAGCAAGACGCTCATAAGCAACTCAAGGTCGGCACCAAGAAGCGATTCCACATAGCAGTCCAATTCAAAACGGTCGACAAACCGCCACTCTCCGATCACAACGGGAAGAATTATTTTCTCTGATTGACTTCCTCAGGAACCTCGACTTCACAAGAATTCGCAATGTACCCCAATAGTGGACAGTATCAGAAATAGTGGGTACTATTAAGGACATTATGAGAACACTCCGTTTCCTGCATGCATTGCCGATTCCGGCGAGGAACGCCCTACGAAAACTGGGCGCCGACATCCGGGATGCACGTTTGCGCCGCCGGTTGTCGACCACACTGGTGGCACAGCGCGGTTTTCTAAATCGTAAGACCCTTAGAAAGATCGAAAAGGGGGATGCCGGGGTGTCAATAGGTGGGTACGCGAGTTTGCTGTTTGTGCTCGGGATGACGGATCGACTCGGGGACCTGGCGGACGCGCGTTTTGACCGCGTAGGTCTAGCCCTCGAAGAGGAAAGGCTTCCGAAACGCGTGCGTGCAAGAAAAAAAGAAAGGGCGGGAGCGCGCACATAGATGGACGAGCTGGTCTACGTGTATGTCGGTTTGGACGGAGCGCCACAGTTTTGCGGGCGGCTGTGGACGCGCGCGCGCAAAGGCCAGGAAAGCGCGAGCTTTGAGTATGACGAAGGATGGCTTCGGGCAGCGAACCGCTTCTCGCTCGAGCCCGCGCTGTCGCTTGGCCCCGGCTCGTTCCATGCCGGGCAAGGGAAGGCACTGTTTGGAGCGATCGGCGACTCGGCTCCGGATCGTTGGGGACGCATGTTGATCGGGCGCGCCGAACGCCGCGCGGCTAAGCGAGAGAAGCGCGCGGCCCGAACGCTCCGAGAGATCGACTATCTGTTGATGGTTGACGATGAAGCCCGGCAGGGCGCGCTGCGATTTTCGAAGGAGCCGGGCGGACCATTTCTCCGGCCCGGTGCCGCCGACCGGATTCCGCCGATGGTAAAGTTGCCCCGGCTGCTAGTGGCAGCGGAACATTTTGAAGGTGATGCAGAAACCGAGGAGGACATCCGCTTGCTTCTCGCTCCGGGATCTTCGCTCGGAGGGGCGCGACCGAAGGCTTCAGTTCGGAGCAAGAACGGCGATCTATGGATTGCAAAATTTCCCCATAAAACGGATGAGACAAATGTCGTGCTATGGGAGGCCCTGGCCCTGCGTTTGGCACGGAAAGCGGGGATCAAGGTTCCTTTCTGGACCCTGGAAAAAGTTTCCCGAAAGTCCGTGCTGGTATTGGAACGGTTCGATCGATTAAACAAACGGCGAATCCCGTTTCTCTCGGCGATGAGCATGCTGGGCGCCAAGGACAACGAGACACACAGTTATCTGGAGGTAGTTGACGCCATTCGGCAACACGGTGCCGGAATTGAGGCGGATTTGGAAGAACTGTGGCGGCGCATCGTCTTCTACATCTTGATTTCTAATACGGACGATCACTTGCGGAACCTTGGATTCCTGTATGCGGGAAGCGAAGGTTGGAGGCTGGCCCCAGCGTACGATCTAAACCCGGTCCCGGTGGAAACCAAGCCTCGCGTGCTTTCGACCAACATCACTTTGGACGACGGAACGGCGTCGCTCGAACTAGCGTTCGAGGTGGCTGACTATTTCAAGTTATCCGCGAAGCGCGCGCGGGCGATTGTCGGCCAAGTCGGGAAGGTGGTCGCGCGTTGGGACGAAGACGCCGGCGAGCTGGGAATCGGGAAGACGGACCGGGAACGAATGACTTCGGCGTTTAACCATGATGATCTGCAAAAGGCCACCTACATCCGCTAGTTCGAAGAGACAGGAGAGACAAGCGTTTCTCAGTCGGGAATAGAAACCTATCCGATGACTTCCCGGTAGGACGATTCTTCCTTCGCTGGACTCCGCCCCTCCCTTTCCGACGGTGTGCGAACGCGAAATTTCGGAGGCTGGCTTGGGTGCAGGATTGGGTGCAACTAGAAAAGGAAAAATGGCTCCGAAATTTTTGTAAGCGACAGATAGGGCACTTAGATTTTTGATCCTGTCGGCTGTTAACCGAAGGATTGTAAGGAGGTCAAGTAGTTTCGAATTGATTCCCCAGAATTCTCGCCAACATTCGGCTATGACTTGTCCATCAGAGAGCGGCCCGAAAACCAATAAGTGACGCCAGGACAGCGACTTATGTGATTTTGTCAACTGGCTCGGGACCAGAAGGTCGATGGTTCAAATCCATTCGCCCCGACCATCACAAGGGGTCCGGCATTCCGGCCGTCAAGCGTCTGAAAACGATCTGGGTTTGTGAGCTTTCCGCGCGGACCTTTACTCGCCGTACGGAACCCAGATGTTTTTCACCTGGACGGAATGATTGAGGAACCAGCGACCTTCGCCCTGCTTCACGTCGAACCAGTTGATGGCGCGGCCTTCGTTGGTGAAGGTCTGCTTCAGATTTCCTACTGAAAGCGCTTTCACTGTCGCAGCGCCGGCTTCATCGGTGAAACACCAGATGGCGTCCACATCATCGTGTTCGGCGAGCGTCTTCAGCAGTTCCGCGGTGCGGCCGGTGACGATATTGACCACGCCATCCGGCAGATCGCTGGTTTCGAAAACTTGATAGAGATCTCCAGTGATGAGCGGATACTTCTCCGATGGAATAGCAATCACCGCATTGCCTGCTGAAATGGCGGGCATGACGAGCGAGAGAAAGCCCAGCAGAGGCACATCCGCGGGGCAGATCACGCCGACCGTTCCAATCGGTTCCTTCATCGCCAGCGCGACATTGCGAAATGGCGGGTTGTGCACCGCGCCGTCGTACTTATCGGCCCAGGCCGCGTAAGAGAAAATGCGCTCAATGCCTAAGCCGACTTCAAGTTCGGCTTGCTTCTTGCCCACGACCGCAGCCAGACGATTGGCGATTTCTTCGCGGCGTTGCGAGAGATTCTCCGCGATGTAGTAGAGCACCTGCGCGCGATGGTGCGCGGTGGCTTTGCCCCAGCCTTCGGCTTTGCGCGCGGCTTCCACGGCGTTGCGTATGTCTTTTCGATTGCCCAAGGGTGCTTCGGCAAGCAGGCGGCCGTCGGCGCCGCGCACTTCCATGCTGTAGCCCGAATCAGGCCGCGCCTGTTTGCCGCCGATGTAAAGCTTCACGGTGCGGTCAATCGGAGGAGCGGCGAAATCGGCAGGCTGCTCTGGCGGCTGGTCGATGGCGAGCGGCGTGGAATGAACCGCCGGCGCCTGCTTGAACCACGCCGGTTCAAGATATTCAAGCATTCCTTCGCGGCCGCCTTCCCGCCCAAATCCACTTTCGCGATAGCCCCCAAAGCCACACGCCGCGTCGAAGAGATTCGTGCAATTGACCCAAACCACGCCGGCCTTCAGTTGCGCCGCAACTTGTAAGGAGACGTTAATGCTCTCGCTCCACACGCAGGCGGCTAGGCCGTACACCGTATTGTTGGCGAGTTCGATCGCTTCGCGCGGAGTGCGGAACGTCATCGCGGCCAGCACGGGGCCGAAAATCTCCTGCTGCGCGACCACGGAACTGGGATGAACGTTGCTCAACAACGTCGGCGGGAAATAGAGGCCGCGCGAGGGCACTGGGATGGAAGGCTGCCAGCACGTCGCGCCTTCGGCAATGCCTTGATCCACCAACCGCTGGATGCGCTCGAGCTGCACGCGCGCGACGATTGCGCCGATGTCTATGGCTTTATCCAGAGGAGGCCCGATGCGCAGCGTGTTCATGCGGTCCTGAATTTTGCCAATCAACGATTCCGCGATGCTCTCCTGCATCAAGAGGCGCGAGCCCGCGCAACAAACTTGCCCCTGGTTCAACCAGATGCCGTCCACTAATCCTTCCACCGCGCTATCCAGATCGGCATCCTCAAAAACAACGAATGGGGATTTCCCTCCGAGCTCCAGGGAAAGTTTCTTGTGGCTTTGTGCCGTTGCCTTTCGAATGGCGCGCCCAACCTCGGTCGAACCCGTGAAAGCGATTTTGTCCACGTCCGGATGCTTGACGAGCGCTTCGCCGGTCGAACCGTCACCGGTGACGATGTTCACGACGCCCGCGGGCAGGTTGACCTCTTGGCAAATAAAGGCGAACGCCAGCGCCGTCAGAGGCGTGAATTCCGCGGGCTTCAGAACGACGGTGTTTCCCGCCGCGAGCGCCGGCGCGATTTTCCAAGCCAGCATCAGCAAAGGAAAATTCCACGGAATAATCTGCCCGACCACGCCGCAAGCGGTGTATCCCGGAAATTCCTGTTCCAGCAATTGAGCCCAGCCGGCGTGATGATAGAAATGCCGAGCGACGAGGGGAATGTCAATGTCACGGCTCTCGCGAATGGGTTTCCCGTTGTCCAGCGTCTCGAGAACGGCAAGCCATCGCGAATGCTTTTGCACGTGCCGCGCCAGCGCATAGAGGTAGCGCGCACGCGCATGAGGAGTAAGAGACTGCCACGTCGGCAGCGCGGCCCGTGCCGCCTTTACAGCGGAGTCAACATCCGCCCCCGAGCCTTGCGCCACCGTCGCGAGTTTTTCACCAGTCGAAGGGTCCGTCGTGTCAAAGGTGCCCCCCGCAGAAGGCGCCTGCCAACTGCCGCTGATGAAATGTCCGAAGTTCCGGCCGTGCCGGTCCAGCCAACTCAGAGCTTCGCGAGGATCTTCCGGCGCGGGGCCGTAGTCCATGGTCATGAATTTCTCGACGATGCTCATGCGCTTCTTCTTTCTTCATCCAACAACGATTCTTTATCTCACGCGATCGGGTGGCGATACTCCGCCGAATAGCGCCCCGTTGCGTAGTGTTCAAGTTGGCGCTCGATGTCGCCCAGCATGCTGCTGGCGCCAAAACGGAACAGCTCCGCCTTCAGCCACGAATTGCCGAGTTCTTCTTTCATCAAGGAGAGCCACTCGAGCGACTGCTTTGCCGTTCGAATGCCGCCCGCCGGCTTGAAGCCCACGGCCATTCCCGTTTCCTGTGCGTACTCGCGGATGGCGCGCGTCATCACCAGGCTCACCGGAAGCGTCGCGTTCACGGTTTCTTTTCCCGTCGAAGTCTTGATGAAGTCCGCGCCGGCCATCATGGCCACGACGCTCGCGCGCCCGACGTTGCGCAGCGTGAGCAAATCGCCCGTGCCCAAAATTACTTTCAGATGTGCGGGCCCGCAGGCGTTCTTGAAGGTTGCGACTTCGTCGTAGAGCGCTTGCCACTTTCCGCCGAAAACGTGTGCGCGCGTGATCACCACGTCGATTTCGTCGGCCCCTGCTTCCACGGAGCGCCGGATTTCTTCGACGCGTTCCGCGAGGGGAGAAAGGCCGGCCGGGAACCCCGTCGAAACCGCGGCCACATGAATGCCGCTACCTTCAATCGCGCGGCGCGCGGTTTCCACGAAGGAGTGATAGACACACACCGCAGCCACCCTCATATGCAGGCTTTCGATGCCGAGCTTCTGCTCGAGCTCCTGTTGAATCGGTTGCCGCGCCTTCGCACACAAGCGGCGGACGCGCTCGTCGGTGTCGTCGCCGGAAAGCGTAGTGAGATCCATGCACGTGATGGCTCGCAGGAGCCACGCGGCCTGCCACTCTTTTTTCACCGTGCGCCGCGTCCCGATGGTTTGCGCGCGCCGTTCGACGGCGCTGGTATTGACGCGCACCTCCTTCACCCAATCCAAATTCAATGGAATTCCGCGGTTCGGTTGCAGGTCGCGCCCCGCGTAATTCGCGATGGCGGTATCGGCGGGAGAAATCGGCCCTTGCAAGGTGCGGCGTTCCATCCCGGAGGTGTTGTCGGTTTTTGTGTTGTCCCGCTGAGTCATGTGTTTCTCGCTGCGTGCGGCAACGCCGCCCGCAAACTCCCATCTTATCATTTTGGCGAAGCCTGTTTACAGCCGTCCAGCGCGATTCCCCCATTCCTTCTCGAAATCCTCACGGCTCCAGAAGGATTTTTGCGTGCCCACTTTGGTCGTGGAAAGTGCAGCGTACAGATTTGCGCGTGTCAACGCTTCCTTCTCTGGCAAACCTTCACCCAGAAAAACTGCAAAGCTTCCGATGAACGCGTCACCCGCCCCGGTGGTATCCACCGCTTTTACCTTGAACGCAGGAATAATCTCCCATCCCTCCGGCCCCGCCACCAGCGAGCCGCGCTCGCCGAGCGTAACCACCACGCGGCGCATTCCCTGTCCATGCAGAAACTCCGCGCACTTTTTTGCGTCGTCGATCGAATGAACCGGCATTCCCGTGATGACTTCTGCTTCGCTCTCATTGGGAATGAAATAATCCGCGCCGCCCAGTTTCTTGAAGTCCACGGCCTGCGCCGGAGCGGGATTTACGATACAGCGAATTCCATTGGCCTTTGCAAATCGCACCGTGTGGTACACCGTCCGCAACGGAATCTCAAATTGCATGACAATCGTGTCCGCTTTTCGCAATAGAGGTGCAGCTGCATCCACGTCGGCGGGAGAAAGCATATCGTTTGCGCCCTTCACGACGAGAATGCGATTTTGCCCGTTGGGATCCACGAAAATGGGGGCCACGCCGCTGGAAATACCTTCCTCAATGCCCACATAATTCGCGTCAATTCCTTGCGCTTTGAAGTTCCTGATTGTGGCCGGGCCGAAGAGATCGCTTCCCACTTTCGCCACCATGCCCACCTTCGCTCCGCAAAGACGCGCGGCTACCGCCTGATTCGCGCCCTTGCCGCCGAACCCCAGATCGAACTTTTTGCCGAAAATGGTTTCGCCTGGACGCGGAAACACGTCGTTGAACGTCGTGAGATCCACGTTGGCGCTGCCCACCACCGCAATTAAGGATCGCTTGGCCATCACTCTTCCCCCGCTTGTGCCGCCCGCGAATTATATAGAAACTCTGCGCGCAAACCGCAAAATCTCTGCGTTTATTTATCCTTGACAGTCCCCGGTCGCAGCAAATATAAGCAGCGGCAGCCGCGCAGGAGCCACAAATTCATGTTCGTTCCTCACACCTTTGCCATCGCCTTGTTAATGATGATCACCAGCGCCATTTGTTGGGGCTCCTGGGCCAACACCTACAAAGGCGTGAAGAACTACCGCTTCGAACTGTTTTATTGGGATTACGCCGTCGGAATTTTTCTCATCTCGCTCGCGCTGGCCTTCACCATCGGCAACACCTCCAATGACGCTTCCAGCTTTCTGAACAACGTGCACTCCGCAGATGGTTCGAATTTCATTTACACGCTGATCGGCGGCGCGATCTTCAATCTCGCGAATCTGCTGCTCGTCGCGGCGATTGACATGGCCGGCCTGGCCATCGCTTTTCCGGTTTCCATCGGCATTGCGTTGGTGGTTGGCGTCGTCTTGAGCTACATGCTCCAGCCGAAGGGCAGCGCCGGCTTGCTCGCCGCCGGTGTGGTATGCGCTTTGATCGCCGTCATTCTCGATGGCAAGGCCTACGGCAGCCTCAAGAAAGGCGCTGGCGCAATCTCGAGGAAAAGCATCATTGTCTGCATCATCTCGGGAACTTTGATGGGCCTCTGGGCGCCCTTCGTGACCCATGCCATGACCCAGGGAAACTCGCTTGGCCCGTATAGCATCGCTGTTTTCCTGACGCTTGGCGCGCTGCTCTCCTGTTTTGTCTGGAACATCTACTTCATGAAGAAACCACTCGTCGGGGAGCCCGTGAATATCGGCGAATTCTTTCGTGGCCCGGCTTCGGGCCATCTGCTCGGCCTCTTAGGTGGCGCCATCTGGGGCACTGGAACCGTCTTCAATCTCGTGGCCGCGAATTTCACCGGAGTGGCGATTTCCTATGCCATCGGCCAGTCGGCGCCCATGGTAGCCGCATTGTGGGGCGTTCTGGCGTGGAAGGAATTCCAGGGAGCCAATCGTCGGGCGAAGGCGTTTCTCGCCTTTATGTTCTTGTTTTACATCCTCGCGATTTTGCTGGTAGCAAAGGCCAACACCGCGAGCTGAATGTAAACCGCTCGTTCCGCTTGAACGGAAACGCCAGGCGAATTCCCGCTTCCCTTTACGCCGCGAAAACGTTGCGCACCATGAACCACAAATTGGCCGGACGCTCCGCCAATCTTCGGACGAACCATGGATACCAGTAACTGCCATACGCGACCAGAACGATTGACGTACAGCCTTCGTTTGCCAGCCGCTCCTGTTCCGCGCGCTGAATGCCGTACAGCATCTGAACTTCAAGGTCAGGTTTGGCCAGTTTCTCCTCTGCCGCAAAGTCGGACAGCCGCCGAATCAGCGCCACATCATGAGTCCCAAACGCCGCGCGCGCGCAGCGATTCTCTTTTTTCGCCTGCAGCATCAGCTTGGCCAGCTCGAAATAGTTTTCGTCCACATCTTTCTTCATTGGAAACGCAATCTCCCGGGGTTCGTTGTATGCGCCTTTGACCAGGCGGATGGAAGGGCGCAAAGGCAATAGCTTCGTCACATCCTCCTTGCTTCGGTAGAGATACGCCTGAAGGCAGATTCCCACGTTCGGGTATTCCCCCAGCGCACGGCGGTAGAGATCCAGCGTCATCTCCACGTAATTGCTCGCTTCCATGTCCACCCAGACGATGGAATCCTTCTGCGCCCGCGCGATGATCGCTTTCAGATTCTCGAAACAGAGTTCCGTGGACAGATCCAGCCCGAGCTGCGTCAGTTTCACGGAAATTTCCGCTTGCAAGCCGTTTTGCCGGATGCGGTCCAGAACTTCAAGATAGTGCTCCGTAACCTGTCGTGCTTCTTCCCGATCCTTGATGTTTTCGCCTAAGTGCGTGAAGACCGCCCCAATTCTCTTGGCGCGCAGAGCCTGCGCAGCGGCCAGCGCCTCCTCCAGCGTCTCCCCGGGCATAAATCGTGAAACCGTGCTCTTTACAAAACGATAGTGCGTCGCGTGATCGCGAAGCCAGCGGTTTTGCGATGCTGCAAGCAATAGCGACCGCGTCACACTCATGAAACTCTCGTCTCTTTCTGGCTCAAAAATGGCTCCTGCGTAGACGCCGCGAGCGCTTCATTCTAGAACAGATTCTTGCTTGCAGTGCCGGCTTCCGCGTTACAAAGAAAAAGCGCTTGTCATTGAGGTGCGGGAGAAAACGCCGAGGCCGCAAGAGAAAGAGCCTCTTTGGCAACCGTTTCGCTTTGGCGGCGGACAGCCCCCGCATTACGGCCGAGGCGCACTTCACTTTCCGCCCGTGCATTCGCGATCACGGAAAGTTCGTCGCCCGGAGTGGTTTTCATCAGGTTCTCCGCGCGAAGCATGCACGCAAACACAAATCGTTCCGGCTGATGTTGGCGGCGCAGGAATTCCCCGTAATTCAGCCAATCGCTCGCGGCATTGCGCGCGTCATTCAGCGAGGCATCCAGAGCTAGTGCGCGCTGAAACGATTGCGCCGCCCCCGCAACGTCTTCCTGTTTTTCCTGCAAGTCAGCTAAATGTGCGAGGGCCAGGCTCTCCAGTGTCCTCTGCTTCGTTTTTTCCGCAAATGCAATGGCCGCGCGGTAGCCCTGCATCGCTTCCGTCGCCTGCTTGGCCGTGGCGTCTGCGTCGGCGACCTTGATCAATGCGGCGATCACCGTGCTCCCTTCGCCGCCGTGCTCTGTCCGATGAGCGGCCACAATCTGCAGATAGGCGCGGTAATGGCGAGCGGCGGCCTGCGCCTCGCCGCGCTGCTCCAGCGCTTGTGCCAGGTAAAGCTGCGCGTTCGATTGCATCGAGTCGAGATCCACGGCGCGTTCCCAATCATCGATCGCTTCATCGCCGTGGCCGAGCCGCTGAGCAAGCAGCCCGGAGTTCACCAACGCATCGGTGTTGCGTGGCCAACGCCCAAGAATCTTCTGATATTGCGCGTACGCTTCCGCACCTTGCCCCGCCTCGATCAAGCTGCGTGCGTACGTTTCCTGCTGCACAAAATTGCCCGGGCTGACTTCCGCCGCACGATGCAGCGCGAGAAGCGAAGCGTCCCGGTTCCCGGCAAGCAGCTCGGCCCGTGCAAGCCGCGCTTGCACGGAGCTGTCATCCGGATTGAGCTTCGCGGCGCGCTGCAGCGCCGGCAGACTCGATGCCTCGCTCGACCAGAAGAAATGCAGCTGGTCGAGTGCCGCCCACCCAAAGAGCAGCGCCACCGCCGAGATTCGAATGGCACGCGCGGCAGTCGCCGGACCTGCCAGCCATCGCGTCGCCGCTTTGAACGCGTTTTGCCCGTTCGAATTTGCATCTTGCCTCTTCTCGCTGGTGTTGAGCAGAAGGGCGGCAACGCGTGAATCGCGCAGTTTCCAAAGTGCGCCGTCCAAGATGAAATGGTGGATGTTGACGAGAGCCGTAAACGTCAAAAAACTTGCCGCGAAATCCACATGAAAAGCCCGGCTGACAATCCACGGCCCGGGAACGAAAAGCGCGATTCCGCCGGCGATGAGCGTCACCAGATAGCGCCAAAACTTGAAGTGTGTGTCCCCTGCCGCCCGGGCTTCGCGTTCCTGGTAGTAGCTGGTGATCCATAGATATTGCGTGGAATGCAGCACCGCGAGAATTCCGCTGCTGTAGCGCGTCTGCGGCACCTCGCGCCCGCTAAACAACTCGATCATCGCGGGCAGAAGGAACCAGAGGAACTGCGTCACTGCCAGCGTGAGCGGTGCGACAATCGCGCGCAGATTGCTCCGGCGGGCCATGGAAGTCAGTGCCCACCCGGTAGCCGCGACGAAGAACAGTGCCAGCACCGCTCGTGCGGGCAATGTGAACTTCGCGGGAAGCCCGAGGGAGAGAATCAGCGGATCACCGGAGGGACCCGTGTGAAAACTCAGCATCAACAGAAGAAAGGAAGCAACGAACGACAGATGAATCGCGTTCCGTTCCGTCGAGCTGGGCGCCAAACCGGAGCGCCGGGCGAACATCATCATCAGCCCGAAATTTTGCCCCGTGTAGTGCCACGGACTCCAGCAAATATACAGCGTGAAAACCCAAGGAAGCAGCGGGAACCAGGCGTGCGCGACCACCCCGGCCAGCGCCAGCAATAGCGCGATATGCACCGTAAAAATGCGGTATTTCTCAAACTCTGTGCGCGTGTGATAGGCGCGGTAGACCGTGGCCATAAAGTGCGGATAGTTGAAGAGCAGCGCCAGAAAATAGAACGCCACCGTCCAGCCGCGGGAGTACGTACTCGTCGCGTAGAACGCCAGCAGAAGAAGGGGCGCCGACCACGCGCCGCATCCGACGGTCAGGTCAATCCACGGTTTGTAAATCCAGGGATTCCGCGCCGAAAAGGGCGTCGAAACATCCTGCTGCGGCGGAGTTGAGGCGAGCGCACTCATCTCCTCGAAGAGTAGCGCACCGGAACTGCCTCTGCGCTGAAACGCCGCGGCTCAAATGTGGAATTGGTTACTTGCTACTTCGCGGGGTGATCAGGAAATGGCCAGCACTCGAAGTAGCAGTCCCGCCAGCATGCCACCGAGGAGCGGACCGATCACGGGAATAGGCGCATATCCCCAATCGGAGCCACCCTTTCCCGCGATGGGAAGAATCGCATGCGCAATGCGCGGTCCGAGGTCTCGCGCGGGATTGATGGCATATCCCGTGGGACCGCCAAGCGAAAGGCCAACTCCCCAAACGAGACTACCCACGACGTAGGGCCCGAGGCCGGCAGCCGGGCCCGTCGTTGAGACGTTCTTGGAAAAAATGGCCCCGGCGACAAACACGAGAGCAAAGCTGGCAATAATTTCGGTGAGCAAATTCGGAAGAACACTGCGGATCGCGGGCGCATTGCAGAAGCATGCAAGTTTTGCGGTCGCGTCCGGTGTCTCCTTCCAGTGCAGAAGATAAGTCAGCCACACCAGTGTGGCCCCGGCAATTCCTCCGAGCATCTGCGCGGCAAGGTACGGTGCGAATTTTGCAAAACTCGCATCTCGTACCGCGAAGCCCAGCGTCACCGCGGGATTCAAGTGAGCATCGTTGCTCCCGCACGCAATGGCGGTGAACGCGCCTGCCATAACTCCAAACGCCCACCCAGCCGTGATTACCATCCAGCCGCTCCCCTCGGCTTTGGAGCGCTTCAGCAGAACCCCCGCAACCACGCCGTCGCCCAACAGCACCAGAATCATGGTCCCAAGGAATTCGCCAAGCAGCGGTGACGTCATCGCAAAAATCCTCCGTCAGGATTCAATCCAATCAAATGAACGCGTGACTGCTTTCTTCCAATCCTTGTAAAGCCGCTCACGCGCCGCTTCCTCGAGACTTGGCTTCCACGTCCGATCCACCGCCCAATTCGCGCGCAATTCTTCCAGCCCGGAAAAGAATTTCACCGCCAGCCCTGCCGCGTACGCCGCCCCCAGCGCGGTCGTCTCTTGAATCACGGGTCGAATCACGTCCCGGTTCAAAAGATCCGCCTGAAACTGCATCAACAACTCATCCGCCACCATGCCGCCATCCACACGAAGAGTCGTGAGCCCGATCTTGGAATCCTTCTCCATGGCCTCAACCACTTCCCGCGTCTGAAACGCCGTGGCTTCCAACGCCGCTCGCGCCAGGTGTCCCTTGTTCGCGTATCGCGTCAGGCCGGCGATGACCCCGCGCGCATTCTCTTTCCAATACGGTGCATACAACCCGGAAAACGCCGGCACGAAATAAACTCCGCCATTATCGTTAACCGTTCGCGCCAGCGTTTCCACTTCCGAACTCTTCGTGATAATTCCGAGATTGTCGCGCAGCCATTGCACCAGCGCTCCGGCTATCGCGACTCCCCCTTCGAGCGCGTAGTGGGCATTCGCACTGCCAAATTTGTAGGCCACCGTCGTCAACAGCCCGCAGTCGGAAGGCACCATCCGCTCGCCGGTGTTCATCAGCAGAAAGCAGCCCGTGCCGTACGTATTCTTCACTTCGCCAGGGCGGAAGCATGCCTGCCCCACCAGCGCCGCCTGCTGATCCCCGAGAATTCCCGTAATCGGAACGCCGGCGATGGCGGCAAGTGTCGCTTCTCCATACACTTCGCTGCTCGAACGCACCTCCGGAAGCACCGTGCGAGGAATTTCGAACGCCGCGAGCAACTTTTCATCCCAATTCAGTGTTTGCAGATTCAGGAGCTGCGTACGGCTGGCGTTGGTCACATCGGTCGCGTGCACGCCGCCTGGCGCTCCGCCGGTCAGGTTCCAGAGGAGAAACGTATCAATATTTCCGAACAGCAACTCCCCCGAGGCGGCTCTCTCGCGTGCCTCGGGAACATTCTGAAGAACCCAGCGCAGTTTCAGGCTGCTGAAGTAAGTGCTCAACGGCAATCCCGTCCGCGCTCGGAAACGATCTTGTCCGCCATCGCCCGCGAACCGCGCCACATCTTCCGCCACACGCGTGTCCTGCCACACCACGGCGTGCGCTATCGGTTTCCCGGTCTTGCGCTCCCACACAACCGTGGTCTCCCGCTGATTTGTAATGCCGATCGCCGCAAGGTCGGACGCGCGCAATCCCCTCTGTTCCAGCGCCTCCGCAATCACTTCCTCGGTGCGCCGGAGGATTTCCAGGGCGTCATGCTCGACCCACCCCGGTTTGGCGTAAATCTGCTGGTGCTCTTTTTGCGCGACGGCAACCACCCGCGCGGACGGATCAAACACCATAAACCGCGTGCTGGTCGTTCCTTGGTCGATCGCTCCGATGTAGTCTTTCACCGAGCCGTCCTTTGTGTTCGCGCCGCAGCATACTACGCAATTGCTCCCGAACGCTCCACACAAAAGGTTGCCATCTTGCATTCTCGAAGCGAAGCCATGCCTTCTATGATTTGACATCCGAACCGGAATCTACACTCAACTAGCCCTAACCTGCATCTAACAACAAGCATCAAATAGAGGTGAAATAAAGGAGTAAGTTCATGACGAAGAAAACGAATTGGAGAAGCACCGCGCTGATGATGGGAGCTTTCGCTCTACTCTCAGCGCTCGCAGTAACAAATGCTGTGGCGGCAGGCCCAGTCACCATGACTGTGACCGCCGTCGGGAAAAAGGACACCACTCCGCCGCCGGTCGCCAAGGACGACGTGCAGCTCTACATAAACAAGGAGCGCACGCAGATAGCCGACTGGAAGCGCGGCGAAAAGCTCTACCTCGCCGTCGTAATTGACGATTCACTCGACACCAACGTAGCCAGCCAATGGACCGATATGAAGGCATTTTTCGCCACCCAGCCCGACACCACCTTTATCTCCGTCTCCTACGCGCGCAATGGCACGGCCGTGCTCGCGCAGGATTTCACCAATAATCACGAGCTGCTCGACAAGTCTTTGCGCATCCCCGTCGGTGCTGGCGCCTTCTCGAGCCCCTATCTAACCCTTCTGGATCTCATGAAGCGCTTACCCTCGACGGGAGACCGGCGGTCCATCTTGCTGCTCTCTTCGGGAATCGATTACTTTCACGGAAATTTTCCGACCAGTCCGGATCTCGACTCCGTGGCCCAGCGCGCCCAGAAGGAGAACATCAACATCTGGTCCATTTACTATCCCGATGCGGGGCATTTGGCCCGCGGGTTCTTTCGCTCGAGCCGTGGCCAGTCCGACCTCAGCCAGATCGCTGAAGAGACAGGCGCCGAATCGTACGCTCTCGGTTTCGGCTTGCCCGTCACGCTCAAGCCCTATTTTGACGAGCTTTCCACGCATCTCAACAACCAGTATCTGCTGACGTTCAGCGGCAACGGTGGCAAGAAGGGTAAATTCGAGCGCGTACGCGTCACGACCGAGCTCGCCAGCGTTGAATTCTTGGTGCCTTCAAATGTATTTCTGCCGGCAGTGCCGTAAAACGAAATCCTGAAAAAAAACTTCGACAGGCGCGATCCAGGCCTCAGAAAGGATCGCGCCTGTTGTTTTGCTAATGTTTTCTGGATCCGCCACGGTCTTGCGCAGCCAGTTGGAGAGGCTCCTTACCAGTAGGCCGGCGGAAATCGCCGTTAGTCGTCCGAGCCCGTCAGCGCCGCCGCTCGCGTCGAGTCGCGAATGACCAGCTCCGGATTCATCTTGTGCCGCGAAATATTCCAATCACGCTTTTCATGTCCCGCGTTCACGCCTTCCATCACGATATTCACCGCAAGGCTCCCCATCGCCTCCAGCGGTTGTCGCACGGTGGTCAAAGCCGGTACAGTCATCGCCGACGGCGCCACGTCATCGAAGCCCACCACCGAACATTGTTCCGGCACCTTTACCCCGGCCTTTGACAGTGCCCGAATAGCCCCCAACGCCGTCAAATCGTCAAACGCCATCAGCGCCGTAAAGCGCTTTTTCTTCTGAAGCAATTCTTCTGCAAACCGGTAGCCGCCTTCGAACCCCGAATTTGGATCGAACGAATCCGGCAGTTGCAGCACCAGCGACGGCGCAATGTCCAGTCCCGCCGAGTGCGCGAATTTCTGGATCCCGCGCCACCGCGGCGCGCTGTCAATCAGCATCTTCGGCCCACGAATGAACGCGATCTTGCGATGCCCGAGCTGATACAGATGCTCCAGCGCCAGCCGCCCGCCCGCTTCGTTGTCCACCATCACGGAACTGACCGTGTCGCCCGGCAGCTCCCATCCAATCGTAGCCGCCGGAATATTTCGCTTGCTCAAGTCCGCCAGCAGGTGAATGTCCACAAACAGCCAGTTTGCCACCACGATCAGCGCTTCCACGTGGTGCTCCAGCAGCATTTCCAGGTACCGTTCGAATCGGTTCCTCTGATTGTGCGCGTCGCAAAAAAATGGAATGTAGGACAACTGATACAGCGCGTTCTCAATCCCCCGCAACACCGGAGTGCAAAACGGGTCGGTAATATCGAAAAACATCACGCCCACGCTGCGGCTGCGCTTGCTGCGCAGAAATCGCGCCATGGCGTTCGGCCGGTAGCCGAGCTTTTTCGCCACTTCCTCAATGCGCTTCTTCGTAGCCGGTGCGATGTACCGCGCCAGCGGCGCATTATTCAGCACAATTGAAACCGTAGCGGGAGAAAAGCCGCTGGCCTGCGCGACGTCCCGCATCGTAATCGTCAGGTTCTTGCTGCTGGGTCGCTTCACGGCGATGGGCTCCTCCGCGGACATCATCATCCTTCTAGAGTTGCCCAAGATGCAATGGCGTTGGTTGAGTGGGGAGGCTTCATTCCGCGGGCACCTCGAACGACAGCGGCTCGCGGAACCACCGCGTCTTCCACACGCCAAACGCGATGCCCGCGGCCATCCAGATCGATCCCACAATCATCGCGGGACGGCTAAGGTTCAGCCACAGCGCCAGGCAAATGAAAAAACCAAGGAACGGTGGGAGCAGATTCCAGGCCTTCTTCTCCTCCGCGCGCAAGAAATATCGAACGAACGCCGCGGCATTCACTCCCATAAACGCGATCAACGCCCCGAAATTCAGCATCTCCGCGCCGAGCCCGTACGCCTGGTCGCCGTTCAGAATCTTCAGAAGTGTTCCAAACGTTAGCGCCTCTCCGCCGTGCACGTAGGTTCTGTATCCCGCCACGATCTCCAGCAAAAAAGCGCCAAACAGGGCCACGCCGCCGACGAAAACCACGTTGTTCCGCGGAATCCGGTGCTTTTCATCTAAAACACCGAAAAACGATTTCGGCAGCGCATTGCTCCGCCCCATTCCAAACAACAGGCGTGCTGCGCCCAACTGCGCCCCCAGCCCCGATCCGAAATTGGCGAGCAGCAGCGTGAATCCCACGAGTAGAAATAGCGGAGCAATCGTGTGCGTTCCCACGTGCAACGCCGGCCACAGCCGCCGCATGACCTCCGGATAAGCGGTATTGACGTCAGGAAAGGGCTGCGACGCAGGCCAGATCAGCTGCGCGATGTAGACCTCCAGCGCCGAAAGCACTCCGATCACCACGCAAGTCAGCACCGTTGCCAGCATGATATTCCGCCGAGGATTCTCGGCCTCTTCCGAAAGCGTGGAAATGCCGTCGAATCCGATGTACGTCAGCACCGCGATCGAAGTGCATCCGAAAAGCGCTCCCGTGCTGAATGTCGCCGGATCGTAAAACGGCCGCGTGAAAAAAATAGGATCGCTATGCGGATGCCCAAAAAGGAACCGCGCCGCGGTCACGAATATCACGACCACGACGGCCCCCATCCCCGCCGCCATCCCCGCATTGATCCGCGCAGACGTCTTGATGCCGCGAATGTTCAGCAGCGTGAAAACCACCGCGAAGAAAATCTTCCAGACCCACACCGGCACGCCCGGCGCAAAATCATGCGCTTGCCCCGCGCACCACACCGTGCAGATCAGCGGATTGAGCATGTAGTCCATCACCATGCTCCACCCGGTGATGTACCCCGCCGCCGGATGAATTTCTTGGGCGACATACGTAAATGCCGAACCCGCGCTCGGATACGCCCGCGCCATCCGCCCGTAACTGATCCCCGTGAACAGCATCGCCACCATCGCAATCAGGATGGCGGTGACGACGTGGCCCTTCCCGCGCTCGCTCAACACTCCATATACGGACATCGGCGCCACCGGTTGGATCACGATGACGCCGTACAGAATCAAATCCCAAAGCGTTAGAGTGCGCCGCAAGCGCGGCCCGGAATTCGCGGTGGTTTCCTCGCTCAAGCGCCTCTCCTTGTCCCGGAAGAGCTTCCGCCCCAACTGCGCATCGCAGAGCTCCTCAGATGGCCCGCTGCTGCATGCCGGCCCACCGCGAATCGCAACGATAATAGCCAGTGTTCAATCGTTTCAATACAAGCAGTCTGCGCAACTTTCCGCCCTCGTGCAACACCAAAAAACGCCCTCCCCGCCGGCCGTTTCGCTCCCCACGCTTCCGCCGTCACTTCTATCCTGTCCCTCCGGTCAGGGTCAACAATTCCACAGGCCGTATCTTTTCGCTCACTCCCTCCTCCATTCTCTAGCAACGGAGAACCCCTATTAATAGTCTAATTAAGTAGGCGCCCGGCCCGGGGAAATATGAACAGGTCGGAAACTCGCTCTGGGGACGAGGCTCCTCTCATGAACGGTCGCAGCCGCACAGCCATTTTCCTGGCCCACGCCGGTGGCTTTCTTTTTGTCATCGTAGCCGCTCTGTGGCTGCGCCGCATTGTGCTGGAGCCCGACGCGCTTCTCCAAGGCTACCTTCAGGTTGTCTGCGGCCTTCTCGCTTTCGTCTTCGCAGCCGTGACCCTCGTTCGTTTTCAGGGAACCCAGGACCGCATTTCGCTGATCCTTGGCGCCGGATTTCTTCTGTCTGGCGCCGTCCTGATGGCCACCAGCGTTCTCTTCTTTCAATTCCTGCCCGATGCCCCCTTGCGCCTTCTTTGGGCGCCCATCGCCTGGTGGTTCGGCCGCATGGTTTTGGCTCTGCTGCTGCTGGTCGCGCTGCTGGTGGAACACTTCCTCCCGCGTTCCCGCCATCCGCGCCGCGAAATCGCCGGCGCGCTGCTGAGCGTGGTGGTTCTCACCTATCTCCTGGCCATCGCCCTTCGCCGCCTGCCGCCGGAAGTTTCTCCGCATCCTAGTGCTTTCTTCCCAAGCCCGCAGCAGCTTCTCCCCGGCGCGATTTTCTTCATCAGCTTCATCTGGTATCGTCGCCGCCTGTCCAGCGAGGACTCCGCCTTTGATCGCACCATTTACGCCGCGGCCTGGCTCAACGTCGCCGCCCAATTTGCGGCTGCGCAATCCCAGCGCTTGCTCGACGCTCCTTTCGTTTTCGCCCAGGCCCTCCTGGTCCTGGGTTTCACCGTTGCGCTGGGCGGCGCGCTGCTCGATAACGCGCACCTGTTCGAACAAGTCCGCCACCTTGCCGTCAGCGATCCGCTCACCGGACTCGTCAACTACCGCCGCCTGCTCGACGTCCTCGAAAACGAGACCGAGCGCACCGACCGCACCGGCCGCCCTTTTTCTGTTTTGCTTTTGGATCTCGACGACCTGAAAAAAATCAACGATAGCTACGGCCATCTCGTCGGCAGCCGCGCCATCTGTAGGCTCGCCGATATTCTCCGCATCCACTGCCGCGCCATTGACACCGCCGCCCGCTACGGCGGCGACGAATTCGCCCTCGTCCTGCCGGAATCGGAGGCCGACGAAGCGCACCGCGTCGCCAACCGCATCCGCGACGTAATGGCCAATGACCAGGAGCCGCCGCGCCTTTCGGCAAGTATCGGCGTGGCCGTCTATCACGGAGACGGCGAGCGCATCGAGAAACTTCTCTCGGAAGCCGACAACGATCTCTACGCCGAAAAAGCGAAACGCCAGAAGCGCGTCGCCGCCGCCCGCAATCTCCGTCGCCCCACCCCGAAAGCCTGATTTATCGGTTTTTCGAGGCGGGCGTATTTCTGAGGCAGCGCTCCGCTCTTACTTGTCTTTGAGCATCTCCCGCAGCTTTGCGGCGAACTCCGGGTCGTCCTTCGTGAAGGCATCCGCCAAGCTCTTCATCTCGATTTCTCTCTTGCCCGCCGGCCACAGGTTCAGATCCTTTAGCGCCTCTTCAAATTCCCGGCAAAATACGTGCTGCGCGGTCCGAGCTTCCAGCGCGCTGATGATGTCCTCATTCTCGGCACCCGGCTCTCCCGCTTTCGCCAAGGTCTTCAGGTCCTCCGGAGTCAGATCACTCCTCTCGAATCGCGGATCATTCCTTCCGCAAAACTCCGGCGTGGCCTCCACGAGCTTTCCGTCGCGCACGCGCAGGACCTTTTCGGCAAACGGCCGTCGCGCCATGGAAGTAGGAAACCCTCCAGGCGCGCTCGTTCTTTGCCAGATCACCATTTTCCCGTCTTTATCTTTCTCGAATTCCACACTGCCTTCCATGGCGATTTCAAAAAGTTTGTGCGGCTTCGGTGAAAGTGAAAAAACAATGTAGCCCCAGCAGCAGTGATTCCCCCCGCCCGTGTCCGTTCGAAAGACCACCTCGGGCTTGCCGTCCCCGTCGAAGTCTTCTCCCGTCAGTTCCTCATCGAACACCACATGGAATCCGCTGGTACGGAAAACCACCCGGCCCGCGCGGTTGTAAATCGCTGCCGTGCACTTGAGTTCGGCCTCTTCAGGATTTGGCACCGGCCCCAGCGAGATTTCGTAGCCGTCCCAGAGTTTCTTTTTGTGTGGGGCGTTGTCTTCTCGATATGCGTAACAGGCAATCTTGTCAGTCTCTTTCTGTGCACGCAGGGCCGGCGAAAAACACATCAGGCAGATCAGTGAAAGGCAGATGCGGTTCATGGAAGCTCCTCCTGCCCGCGACGTCAGTAAACAGCCCGGTGTTGCGTCGTCGCCTTCGTCTCCAAGGAAAACCGCGGCTCCGCCGGCCCTGCATCCAGCAACTGCCCCGCGACGTACTCCCCGAGCGCCGGCCCGTGCTTAAACCCATGGCCCGAGCCGCCCCCGACAAACCACACATTCTCCATCTCCGGATGCCGGTCCACCAGAAAATCCCCGTTCGAACTGTTTTCGTACTGGCACACCCGCGTCTCCACCATCGGCGCATCCTTCAGCGCTGGAAACCGCCGCGCCACGTACCTTCGAACCGTCTCCGTCATCGCCGGCGAGACAATTCTCGACTGCGTATCTGGATCAACGCGTTCGCCATGCTCATCGAACGCAATCTTCAGTCCGCGGCTCTCGATATCCGGCATTCCATACACCAGGTCTTCTTGAAACAACCAGGTAGGAAGCTGCGGCGCTGCAAATCGCGTGTCGCCCGCGGGAATACCGAAGAAGAAAACCTCCTGACGCGAAGGAAAGATTCGCGAGCTCAAAACGTCCGGAAAAAGTTTGCCAATCCACGCGCCACAAGCAAAAACGAACTGCCCCGCCTCAATCACCTCTCCATGGCTTGTCACCACGTGGTTGATCCGGCCGGATCCCGTAGGCCGCACCACATGCGTGTTTCGATACTCCGCCCCGCGCTTCACCGCATCATCGGCCACTGCCGCGACCGCGCGCCTCGCCATCAGCACTCCGCTATTGGGTTCGAGGATTCCACACCGAATTTTTTCTAGCCCAATTTGTGGATATCGCTTCTCAAGCGCCCCGCGGTCCATCTCTTCGAATACGATGCCGTTGTGCCGCAGCGTCGTTTTCGTCTGCCGTAGGCGCTCGTCATCCTCACCGGCCATCCAAAGCACGCCCGTTTCCAGAAAAAGTCGCTGTCCCACCGCCGCAAAGAACTCTTTCCACCGTCCGAGCGACCGCTGTGCCCAGCGTGTGTAGAGTTCATCCGCGCCGTACCCCATTCGAATAATTCGTGTCTCGCCTCCCGAGCTCGCCCGTGAATGCCCCGGGCCGTAGGAATCCACCAGCAGAACGCGCTGGCCGCGTTTAGCAAGATGCCACGCCGTCCACGCGCCGAAAACGCCGGATCCAACCACCGCAACGTCGTATGCTTTGTGAGTGCTCACGGCAGCAGCATCCTAACCCAAGCCGTACCCGAACGAATAACCCTTCCGTCTAAGTCTGGGACGCGATACCATTTCGCGTTTTGTGTCCTCATCCTCGGAGGTTCGTGTGAAAGTCTTTCGCCGGCCCGTTCTTGCCCTGCTTGCCGTCTCTCTTTTTCTCTTCGCCATCGTTTCAAATGCGCAGCAAGCCGCCAATCCAATCGATCTGAAAACCTATAGCGGCATGAAGTGGCGCCTGATCGGCCCCTTCCGCGGTGGACGCGTGCTGGCGGTGACGGGGGTCCCCAGCCAGCCGAATACCTATTATTTCGGCGCTGTGGCCGGCGGCGTCTGGAAAACCACCGACGGTGGCGTATCCTGGGACCCGCTCTTCGATAAACAGACCACCTCTTCCATCGGCAGCATCGCCGTTTCCGACTCCGATCCCAATGTGATCTACGTCGGCACCGGCGAAGCCTGCATCCGCGGCAATATCTCGTTCGGCGACGGCGTCTACCGTTCAAACGACGCCGGCAAAACCTGGGCCAACGTCGGATTGAAAGACACCCGGCACATCGGCAGCGTCATCGTTCACCCCACGAATCCCGATATCGCGTTTGTCGCCGCATTCGGCCACTCCTACGGCGCAAACACGGAACGTGGCATTTTCCGCACCCGCGATGGCGGCAAAACCTGGGAGAAGGTTCTGTACCTCGACGACCGCACCGGCGGCATTGATGTCGTCTTTGACCCGCAAAATCCCCACGTCCTCTTCGCCGCTATGTGGGAAGCCTACCGCACGCCCTGGACCCTCAGCAGCGGAGGCGAAAAGGACGGTCTCTACCGTTCGAACGATGATGGCGCCACCTGGAAGCGCGTCGAGGGCAACGGCCTGCCCGAAGGCCCGCTCGGCCGCATTGGCGTATCCGTTTCCGGAGCCGATTCGAACGTCGTTTACGCGCTCATTGAAGCGAAAAAAGGCGGCCTCTATCGCAGCGACGACGGCGGCACCAACTGGTCTTTGATCAACGACGACCACCGATTCCGCCAACGCGCCTGGTACTTCACGCATGTTTGGGCTGACACCAAGGATTCGAACAAGGTCTATATCGCCAACACCGGTCTCTATCGCTCGATTGACGGCGGCAAATCCTTCGACCGCCTCAACGCCCCTCACGGCGACCATCATGCCCTCTGGATTGCCCCCAACAATCCCAATCGCCTCATCAACGGCAACGACGGCGGCGCCACCATTTCCATTGATGGCGGCAAAAACTGGTCCACGCAAAATAATCAGCCCACCGCGCAGTTCTATCACGTGACTGCCGACAACGACTTCCCCTACCGCATCTATGGCGCGCAGCAGGACAACACGTCCGTTGGCATCGCCACTTCCAGCGATCGTGGCTTTATCGACCGCGCCGACTGGGATCCCGTCGGCGGCGGCGAGAGTGGCTACGTCGCCGTGGACCCGCGCGACTCGCACATCGTTTACGCCGGGTCCTACTTTGGCTACATTTCGCGTCTCGACCGCCGCACCAACCAGGTCCAGAACATCCAGGAGTGGCCGCTCGATCCCGACGGCTACAACGCTTCCGTGCAGAAATACCGCTACACCTGGACCATGCCCATCGTGTTTTCTCCCCACGATCCCAATGTCCTCTATCACTCGTCGCAATTTTTATTTCGTTCGAAGGACGGCGGTCATTCCTGGCAAACCATCAGCCCGGATCTCACCCGCAACGACAAATCGAAGCAGCAGGATTCCGGCGGCCCGATTACCAAAGACCAGGCCAGCATTGAATTCTACGACTTGATCTTCACCGTCGCGGAATCCCCCCAACAAAAAGGTTTGATCTGGGTCGGCACCGACGATGGTTGGATCCAGCTCACGCGCGATGACGGCAAAACTTGGACCAATGTCACTCCCAAGGGTCTCCCCGAATGGGCCATGATCAGCCTCATCGAACCTTCCCCATTCGAAGCGGGCACCGCCTACGCCGCAATTGACGCGCACAAACTCGATAACTCCAAGCCGTATATTTTCAAGACCACCGATTTCGGCAAGACCTGGGCGCAGATCAGTGCGGGACTTCCCGACGGCTCTTATGTGCACGCCGTGCGTGAGGATCCCATGCGCAAGGGTTTGCTCTATGCCGGAACGGAAACCGGCATTTGGGTTTCCTTCGACGACGGTTCGCACTGGCAAACGCTGCAGCTCAATTTGCCGACAACTCCGGTCCACGATCTCCTCATCCACGGCGATGATTTGGTCGTGGCAACGCACGGCCGCTCCTTCTGGGTGCTGGACGACATCGGTCCACTGCGCCAGGCCAGCGCCTCCATCGTTTCCGAAGACGCGCATCTCATCACTCCGCGCGCGGCCACGCGCACGCGCATGGGTCACACCAAACGCCGCCGCTACGCCATCGGCGAAAATCCCCCCGACGGCGCCATCCTTTATTACTACTTGAAGGACGTACCAAAAACTTCCGTGAAACTGGAGCTCCTCGATGCTCAGGGAAGGGTGGTCCGCGCATTCACCAGCGAAGAGAAGAAAACCGAAGGCGCTCCTGAAGAGTGGGAAAGGGATGAAGAAGCTGAGCACATCCCGGCAAAAGCAGGCCTGAATGCATTTACGTGGGACTTGCGTTACGAATCTCCCGCGAAAATCCCGCACGCCATCTACGACGAGGGTGAACCCAGCGGCCCGCTTGTTCTGCCCGGCACGTATCAAGCGCGCCTGACCGCCGGAAGCAAGATCCTCACCGCATCGTTCGAAGTGCGCATGGACCCGCGCGTGAAAACGTCCGCCGAGGACTTGCAAAAGCAATTTGATCTGGTGCTGAAGCTGCGCGACCGCCAGGACGAAATGAACAAAGCCATTCTTGCCATTCGCGATCTTCGCGGCCAGCTGCAAGCGCTTGAAAAGCGCCTCGGTTCGAACGAGCAGGCAAAACCGGTTGTTTCGAACGCCGCCGAGCTGCGTAAGAAAATCAGCGCCATCGAAGAAGAATTAATCCAGGTGAATTCAAAAGCCAGCGAAGACGAACTTAACTATCCGACAAAACTCAACAGCACATTCGCCTACCTGCAAAACGCCGTGGACAGCGCCGACGCCCCGCCCACCGAAGGCGAACTCGGCGTCTACGCCGAACTCGACGCACAGCTCGAGTCCCAGCTTTCGACATGGCGCGAAGTCCTTTCGAAAGACATCCCCGCGCTAAACGACGCAATGCGCAAGAGCAACGTCCCGCTCATCGCGTCAAGCGGCGCCAAATCCAACTAGGCCCGGCGCGATTCTTGCGCGGAGAATCTCTCTTCGTTCTCGTTCGGTTTTTTATTTCTTAAACGCTGCTGCGATCGTCTTCGCCCAATGCGAAAGATGATTCAGCGATTCGGTGTGCGTCGGATCCAGGTGCAGCGGCGTGATGGAAACGGAGCCCGCAAAAATGGCCGCGTAATCCGTGTCCGCTTCAATATCCTTATCAATCTTCTGTTCAAACAGCCAAAAATAACTTCTCCCGCGCGGATCTTTTCCTTCGGTGAGCTGGTTGCGCGAGATCTTCTGCGATTGCCGCGTGAATTTCACGCCGCCGCCCCACGGCTCCGGCACATTCACGTTCAACAAAACTTGATCTGGCAATCCTTCTTTCAGAATAATTTCCGCCGCCGCGCGCGCCACGCGCGCGGAATTTTGAAAATTCACTTCCGTTTTTTTCGAGCACAACGACATCGCCACCGACGGAATATGATGCAGCGCGCCCTCCCGCGCCGCCCCCACCGTTCCCGAGTAGTAGACGTTTTCGCCGAGATTCGCGCCGTGGTTGATTCCGGAAATCACCATATCCGGTTTTTCCGGCAAGAGTTTGTGAAGCGCCACGATCACGCAATCCGCCGGCGTCCCGTCAATGGCCCACTCCCGCTCGCCAATCGGATTGCAAACGATCGGCTGCCGCAACGTCAGCGATTGCGCCGTCCCGCTCTGCTCGCGGCTCGGCGCCACAATACTCACCGTCGCAAATCCTTCGAACGCTGCGGCCAGCATGCGCAGTCCTTCGGCTTGATATCCATCATCGTTCGTTAGGAGAATATGCGGCATCGTTCGAAGGATTGGTTTTTCTCTCTCAAGGTTACTAGTGTACGCGGTTTTCCAGCGGCTAGAGCGCGTTGCGGCGGCTCGGCGTTCGAATCAAAAATGGTCGGGGCGCCCGGATTTGAACCGGGGACCTCACGCACCCCAAGCGTGCGCGCTACCAGACTGCGCTACGCCCCGACCGCTAGGCTGACGACGACGCGGCGAAAAATCGAGAGGGCCGGATCGCAGTAGCAACTGCCACTACAAGGCTATCACCGCCGTTCGAGAAGCGTCAAGAAAGCCCGCAGTGTATCGCGCAAATCGAGCAGCATCTTGCGGCTCAAAAGTTGCGCGGCGCTCCCCGCGGACGTATGGCCTGAAGTGGACTCACTTTCCATCGCTCCTGCGTGTTCCTGCAAATGGCGGCGGGCGCCGGCGATCGTGAATCCTTCGTCGTAAAGCAAGCGTTTGATGCGGAAGACCATGTCCACATCTTCCTGGCGGTACAGGCGCTGGCCGTTGGAATTCTTCACCGGCTGGAGCATCGGGAATTCAGACTCCCAATAACGAAGGACAAATGGTTTTAGCGCCGCCAAGCGGCTTACGTCTCCGATGCGATAGAGCCGCTCCTCGGTGGCGACTTTTGCGGCTGTGCCGTTGTTTGGCATTCGTTGAAAACCCTGCCGGGAGGGGACGCCGCTATCGTAGCAGTTTGCGAGCGATTGCTGTAGAGGGAGGCGTTCATTTGTCACGGTCCGCATCGCCGCCGCTGTTGCGCTTCTCGCGTTTGCGGAGACGCTGGACGAAGCGAACGGGCGTGCCGATGAAATCGAATTTGGCGCGCAATTGATTTTCGAGGAAGCGCTCGTAGCTGAAATGCAGTGGCGCTTTCTGATTGGTAAAAATGAGGAACGTGGGCGGCGCGATTTTTGCTTGCGTGATGTAGTAGATGCGCACGGGGCGCGCTTTCGGAGTGGTGCCGCGCTGCAGGTCCACGTCTTCCTTGAGCCAATGGTTGAGCGCGGGCGTGGCGATGCGGCGGCGGCGCGCGTCCCAACATTGATTGATCAACGGAAAAAGTTTTTCGGCGCGCTCTCCCGTTTTGGCGGAAAGAAAAACAATCGGCGCGTAGCTAAGGAATTTCAATTTTCCGCGAATCATCTTTTCGTAGTCAAACATCAGGCGGCCGGCGTCAAAATTCTCCGGCTTGTGGCGCTCGCCGGGCCTGCGGCTGGCCTTGCCCTTGGCAGTGGCGGCGTCGCGAATGCCTGCATTGCGCGCGGCTTCCACGGCGAGGTCCCATTTATTGATGACGATGACAACCGAGCGGCCGGACTCTTCGGCGTAGCTGGCAATTTGCGCATCGCCCTGGGTGACGCCTTGTTCGCCATCCACGACGAGGAGCGCGACGTCGCAGCGTTCGAGGCCGCGGCGGGCCATCACCACGCTGAGTTTTTCCGCAACGAGCGTGGTCTTGCCCTTGCGCCGGATGCCTGCAGTATCGACGAAGCGGTACATGCGATCTCCGCGCGTGATTTCGGTATCCACGTTATCCATGGTAGTTCCGGGAGTGGGGGAAACGATGGAACGCTCTTCGCCGGCCATGCGATTCAGCAGCGTGGATTTGCCGACGTTGGGCCGACCGATGATGGCCACCTCGATGAGATCCGGTTGTTTTTCTTCCTCTTCGGACTTGACGTCGCGGACTTCCGCGAGAGCCGCGTCGAGAAGATCGTCTACGCCGGTGCCGTGTTCGGCTGCGATGGGGAAGACGGGGACGCCGATGCGGTGGAAGACGGCGGCATTCCCTTCTTGAGACATGGCGTCCACTTTGTTGACGGCGATCACAAATGGTTTGCCGGTGGTGCGCAGGAGGCGCGCGAGCTCCTCGTCGAGCGGGGTGAGGCCGGTCTGGCTATCCACGACCAGAACGAGCAGGGCGGCTTTCTCGATGGCCACGTGCGCCTGGCGCAGGATTTCCTGTGGGATCAGCGCCTTATCGTCAGGGACGATGCCTCCGGTGTCCACGACCTCGAGAGCGCGGCCACGCCATTCGGCCTTGCCGTAGATGCGGTCACGGGTAATGCCCGGCTCGTTGGTGACGATGGAACGCCGAGTACCGGTCAGACGATTGAAAAGCGTGGACTTGCCCACGTTGGGGCGACCGACGATCACCAGGGATGGAAGTTTTTGTGTCATGAGCGAGAGCCGCGGCTGAACGGAGCGAAACCGCAGCGATGGCGCAACATTTAACTGTACAGGATTGGTGCGCAAGCGGAAAGGCGACCCAGACCAAGACTGAACACAATGTGCGTGGTGCGTGCTTGACGCATTTGTCCTCGCGCAGGTAGTGTAATCCTACTTATTTCAAGCAGCGTGGAGCGGCGCTTCCCGGGGGCAGCGCCGGGAGAACTTTTCCTGGGGGATCGAATGAATTCATACGAGAGCATGTGTGAGCGCGCAGCCGGGACTTTGAACGGTGACTGCAAGGCAGCGAACTCGAAGGAGCCACTGATGAACAGGTCCATGCGAAACCTGACCGAGTGCGGGTTGGTGTGCCTTGTGGCGCTGATGCTCGTCTGCGGCCAACCGACAGAGGCACAGACCTTTCGCGGAACAATTCTCGGAACGGTGACGGATTCTTCCGGGCTGCCTGTCGGGGGCGCTACAGTAACGGTGAGGAACACGGACACGGGGCTCATCCGCACGGTAAGTACAACTGACGATGGAAGTTATGCCGCGCCGGAATTGCCCATCGGCACCTACAGCGTGACCGTTGAAAAGAGCGGGTTCAAGAGCGGTGTCGTTTCCGGCATCCGCGTGGAGGTCTCTGCCGAACGCCGCGCCGATGTGGCGTTGCAGCCCGGAGAAATCGCGCAGAGAGTAGAAGTCACTGGGGATACGCTGCCACAGGTGGAATCGACGGAGAACACCCTCGGCGGCATTATCGAGTCCAAGGTGGTAACGAATCTCCCCGTCAACGGGCGCGACTATCAAAAACTCATCTTCCTGGTACCCGGGGTCACCGGGTCGCCGGACCAGATCACGGACTCGCCGGGATCATTCGGGATTTTTTCGGTGAACGGTGCGCGCGGCCGGGCCAACAATTTCCTGCTGGACGGTACGGACATGAACGACGGCTACCGCAACGATCCTTCGATCAACGAAGCGGGAGTCTTCGGAACGCCAGCAACGATTCTGCCGGTCGAAGCGATTGCCGAACTGCGGGTAGCGTCCAATTTCGAGGCGGAATACGGACGCAGCGCGGGCGGCGTGATCAACGTGGTCACCAAGAGCGGCACGAACGAATGGCACGGTACGGCGTTCGAGTTCCTGCGCAACACGGTGCTCAATGCGCGAAACTATTTTGACCCCGTTGGCACCCCCAAGCAGCCATTTAACAACAACCAGTACGGCGGCGCCTTTGGCGGTCCCATCATCCATGACAAGACGTTCTTTTTTCTCGACTATGAAGGGTTTCGCGAGCGAGGCAAGGAGAGCAGCCCCGCCTGCGTGCCGACGGCGGCGGATATCTCCGCTAATGCCCCAACGGCTGGGAATCTGGCCAGCATCAATCCGGTGATTCAGAATCTTTTGAAAATAAATAACGGCCAGGGCCCGTGGCCGCAGCCAACCGACCCGAGCATAGATTGCTACGCGAACGGTGGGACCAACGCGGCGCTGGCTACGCCGTTTACAAATCGTGTGGACAGCGCAATTGTCAAGATCGATCACAATTTTAACAAGGACAACCTGCTCACAGGCCGCTATTACATCGGCGACAGCGACCAGAGCTTTCCCTTGGCGCTCACCGGCGGCGGTTTGCTGCCAACATTCAACACACACACACCGACGCGCGTTCAGCTTATCTCTCTCTCCTATGTCAGCGTGATAAGCCCTTCCGTCGTGAATGAAGCACGGCTTGGGTGGAACCGCTTTGTGGAAGGGTTCTTCCCGGAGGATCGCACGTTCAATCCCTCCTCGATTGGACTGAATACTCTAAGCTCTTCGTTCGGTGGCGCCAATAACGTTCCGTATAACTTTGGCTTGCCTTTCATTACCGTATCGGGCCCAGGCTCAAGCCTGGCCAACATCGGCTCCGACAAAGGCGATCCGCGCCAACGTGTGGACACCAACTGGCACTACATTGACGGCATCTCCTGGAAGGCTGGGAAGCATGACATCAAATTCGGCTACGAATTCCGCCGAACCTCGATTTCACAGATTTTCAATCGCGGCTTCCGTGGAACCCTAAGCTTTTCGAGCCTGAGGGATTTTCTAAGCGGTCTTCCAACCGGCGGGGGATCGCTGCGGGAAGGGAATACGGACCGCAACACGTTTGAGAATTCGTATGCGGGGTATGTTCAGGACAGTTACCGCTGGCGAAGAAATGTGACCTTGAATCTCGGCTTGCGCTACGACTACTACGGCCTGATTCAGGAGAAGAATGGTAACTTTACGAACGTCAACCCGACCACGGGCCAGGGTTTCATTGTTGGCCAGGGACGCCTCTATCAGCCTGACTACAAGAACTGGGCGCCGCGGGTAAGCGCCGCTTGGGACGTGACCGGAAAGGGCAAGACAGTTGTTCGTGCGGGCTACGGTTTTTTCTATGATGCGTTCTCGCAGGACATATTTATGGGGCATCTGCCCTTCAACAGCGGTTTTGATCCCGGACCGGCCTATTCAGGCTTTGGTCCGAACCCGATCTCTTCCGCGAGCGCAATTCAAGGCGTACCTTTCAGTGCGTCCAGTCCTGTGTATGGGTTTCCGTCGGCGATGGGCGATGCGTTCGGAGTGGACCAGAATCTGCGCACGCCGTACATGGAAAACTACAACCTGAATCTCCAGCAGGAACTGACGAGACACATGGTCCTCCAGATTGGCTACGTCGGCTCGCAGGGCCATAAACTTCTGCGGTTCCGCGACATCAATCAGCCGTCTCTGGCGCTCATTCAGCAAACCGACTATGCAGCCTTCCCCAGCGGGTGTCTCTCTCCAACGGGGTCTTGTGTACAGCGATTGCTCGCTGCGACCAGCCCGTTCTTCTACATCAACTATGAAGAAGCCTCGGGCAACTCGATTTACGACTCGCTGCAGACGAGTTGGCGGATCAACGATTGGCACGGGCTTACCTCCACGGTGAACTACACGTGGTCGCATTCGATTGACGATTCGAGCGACGGGGAAGACTACGTGCCCAACGCGGCTCAGCCGGACAACAGCCTTGCTGTCAACCGTTTGAACCGCGGAAACTCAAACTTTGACGTGAGGAACCGCGTCGCGTGGAACTTTATTTACCAATTCCCGAACTCCAAGGGGAATTTGCAGAGGCTGAGGAACGGATGGGGCCTCAATGGCATCGTTACGGTCCAGTCTGGGCAGCCTTTCCAACTAAACTACAATTTTGAAGGTGACTATAACGGAACGGGCGAAGGATTTGCCCGTCCGGACGTCGTAGGTCCCATCGTTTACCATGCGAATGATCCCAATAATTTCCTGAATCTGACGGCTTTTGCCGTGCCTTGCCTACTGTCCGGGGGAACCGCGGACGTCAACTGCCAACTGGTTGCGCCGGGAACCACGACTATCTGCACGACCAGCGGCATCGGGCCGAATTGCATTAATTCCATGCACTTCGGGAACGAAGGCCGGAACTCGCTTCTGGGGCCGCATTTCCGGCAGATGGACTTCTCCGTCTTCAAGAACACCGCGATCACTGAACGGATGAAGCTGGAACTGCGTTTCGAAGCCTACAATCTCTTCAACCACCCGAACTTTGCCAACCCGTATTTGCCGGCCTTCATTGCGGATGCGGCTCAGAACGGAATATTACCGAGCGGCCAATCCGCTGGTGCGCTGCGCTTGACCACCACGGGTGATGTGGGAATTGGCTACCCGTTCCTGGGTAGCGGCGGGCCGCGGAGCTTGCAGGTAGCAGCAAAGATCATCTTCTAAGGTACATTTCGGCAGATTTGGGAGAGAGGCCCGGCGTTGCTCCGGGCCTCCTCTCGTTTTATCTGGGGTATCAGGGCGAAAGACAGGCGGAATCCGGCCCATCCGGAGCTGCTTAGGGGCGGTAGACATTTCTGGTACAGTGCTGCGTACTAGGCCGGCAAAGTCTTTTGGGTGTTACACCTGCGGAGTTTGCAATCTGTAATATTTGCCGGCCTCGGTGCGTACTAGTCTATGGAAACGCTGAGACCAGGCCGGATGAGCGCGCCGGGAATAACGGAACCGACGGAGGTGATAGCCCGTGCCAAGGCCGGCGACGGCGAGGCCTGGGGGCAGCTCTATCACGACTATGCACCGGCAATTTTCCGGTTCTGCCGCCGAGCGCTGCCGACGCGAGAAGACGCCGAAGACGCGACCATGGAAGTTTTCATGAAATTGAAAGGCAAACTGAACCAGTACGACACGACGCGGTCGTTCTCGGCGTGGCTGTACAAGGTTGCAGCAAACCACTGTTGGGATATGCTGCGGCGGCGCAAGATTCGCCAGGACAAGGAAACCGGGGACCTGGAGAATCTGCCGCTGGAGCATCCGGACCCGAGCCAACTGGAAAAGCTGATTGAAGAGAGAAGCAGCGAAGAAGTGCGAAGAGCCCTGGACAAACTGGGAGCGCGGGCGCGCATGGCCCTGGTGATGCGCTATTACTCAGACATGAGTTACGACGAGATTGCCGATGCGCTGGGCGTGCGGCGCGCCTTTGTGGGCGTGGTGCTGCTGCGAGCCCGGCACGAGCTGCGGCAAGCGCTGGAAGGCAACGCGGCGCTGGCGGCGGGAGGAGCTTCATGAGTGAAGTGCCGAAGGACAATGGGAAGCATCTAGATGAAATGACGCTCCTGCTGTATGTCGAGCGGCAACTGGACCGCGCACGGGGAATGGAAGTGTCCGCGCACACGCAGGAATGCGAGACGTGCCGGACGCTGCTGCGCGCGCTGGAGCGCGAATCGCGGCTGCTGACGCGAGCGATGCTGGAGGAAGACGAGCCGCTGCCGTCGCGGCTGGCGCAGTTCCAGGAACGGGCGCGGAAGTCCATGCAATGGATTTGGGGGCTGGTGTTCGGATTGGCGGCCACGGGAGCTTACGCGCTGTATACGAGCTACATCCAGCCGTGGCAGTTGCAACTGGAACAGGCGGGATTTGGCGGGTCCAACTTGCTGGGGCTGCTGATTTTTCAAGGCGCAATGTGGAAAGGGTGGCAATCCGTGATCACACTCCTCGAGGTGCTGGCCATGCTGACGCTGGTGGGACTGGGAGCGGTGTTCTTCCGGCGGCGCATCCGGCGCGGCTCGGCGCTGGCGCTGGTGTTCGCGGGGTTCTGCACAGTGCTGGCGATAGGGCCGGCGGCTTCGGCCACGGAGTTTCGCAAGGGGCAGAGCCCCACGGTGAATAAGGACGAAACCATCAAGGGCGATATTTATATGTCCGGCGAGCGCGTAAAGATCGAAGGCCAGGTGGAGGGCGACGTTTTTGCGGCAGGGAAAGATATTGAAATTGACGGGCACGTGACGGGAGACGTGATCTGTGCTGGAAGGTATTTGCAGGTTCGCGGGACGGTGGACGGCAACGTGCGCTCGGCAGGGAACACCGCAGTGATTTCCGGGAGCGTGGGGAAAAACGTGATGTGGTTCGGCGATGTGGTGACGGTGGAGTCGACGGGAAAAATCGGAGGCAGCGTGACGATGTTTGGCGACACGCTGGCGATTGACGGGCACCTGGGGCGGGACATTCTATTTTTTGGCGGGGGAATAAACCTCAATGGCGGCATAGAAGGCGGCATCCGGGAAAAAGGACACACGCTGATTATCGGCGCGGGTGCGCAAGTGGGCGGGCCGATTCACTTTGAAGGCGAAAAGCCGGCGGAAGTTTCGTCGTCGGCGAAGCTGGCGTCGCCGGTGGAATTCAAGCAGATGGAGAGGAAAAAGGAGTACCGCGACAGCAGCTACTACATCTGGCAGGTGATCTGGGCCGCGGCGTACATCTTGTTCGGGCTGGTGCTGTTCGCGCTGATGCCGAACTTCTCGGAAGAGGTTGTGAAATCCACGGAGCAATATGGGGCGGCGGCGGGGCTGGGGATTCTGGTGGGGTGCGGCCTGCCAATCGCAGCATTGATTGCGTGCATTACGGTGGTGGGATTGTTCATTGGAATCTCAGCGTTCTTTCTGTGGTACGCGGCGTTGCATTTCGGGCAGATTGTGGTGGGCGCGCTGATTGGGCAATGGCTGATGGGGCGCGCGGGGGAGACTTGGCCGTTGATCGGGCGGATGGCGGTGGGGTTTGTGGTGCTGCGGTTGTGCACCATGATTCCGCATGTGGGCTGGGTGTTCAAGTATGGTGCGGCGCTCTGGGGGATTGGAGCGATTTCACTGGTAGTTTACAGGCGTTTGCAGCCGGTGATTGCGCCGGGGATGCCGTCGGGGCCGTTCGCGCCGCCGATGCCTCCGAGCGCGACGATGGGAGGGGCGGTGCCGGCGTGAGGAAAAGTATTCCGTCGTAAGTTGTCCGTTTTTAGCTAAAGAGCGGAAGAGAACAAACGAGAAGACAAGGAATGGCCGCCGGAAACGGGAATTTGTGGCGGAAAACGAGCGGGCTCCGATGAAATCGGAGCCCGTAGCCTTTTGCGGAGGCGGGTAAGGCGAAAATGGAAAGCGGCGGACGGTTAATGTTGGCGGACTTTGGCCGCGTAAAATGGGAATTGCGAAGAGTTGGTTGCGTTTTCGATGAAGAGAGCCCTAAGAGCAACAGGCTTTGTAGTCGAAAGACCAGAGGCATCAGCAACGCCGTCGAAGTTCGTGATGCCATCGACACCAGGGGTGCCGGCGAAGGCCTGGACTTCGGCGGCGCCGGTGGCGGAGAAGTAGGCAGGCAAGCCTGAAATGTCGAACGTGCTGGGAGTCAGAAGCGTGGAAAGAGAGGCCGTAAAGCGGGACCAGCGGAGCGTTACGGTGTCTGAGTTGCAGGAGGCGAGAGTGTTTCCGCTGGCGGCAGTGAAGGTGGTGACGTGAACGGCCACGGCTTGTCCAAGCCGCAAAACGGTTGTGGTGGTGGCGCCGGCGAAGTTGTTAAGGTCTCCCGGTGCGACAATGAGGCCTTTCCTATCAACAAGGAAGGGATTGGGATTTGGCAGATTTACGGTCAGGAAATCTCCGACGTTGAGCGGGCCGATCAGCGTACCGGTGGCGGCATTGAGTTTGTCGGTGGTGAGGATAGTGAACTGCGTTTGGTTGGCGCTGTTAATAGAAGTGACGATCCCCTGGACAGTGTCTTGTTGGGTAGCGAGAAGCGGCTCAATTTCGCGGATGGAGAGAGTTCCATCGGAGTTGAGAACGGCATCCATGCTGGCCACCTGATTGTTCGAGACGCAGGTTGAAAGGCTCTGTTTGGTGGTGATGGGGCAGAGCGTTCCAGAGGGATCGGTGTCGAAATTGGTGGAGGACGTGGCCGCAGCGGTAAGAGTCCCGTTAGAAAGGGAAGTGATGGTGGCATTTTGGCCGCTGAGGGAGACGACGCCTGCGAAATCTTCAATCAAGTCCAGCTGGCCGGCGGCAAGGTTCGAGTTGCTGCGCGGAAGGAGGAACGAAGTGAGGACGTTGGTGGTGCCGGAGTTGTTGAAGTTGACCGTCAGAGTTGTGCCGGTGAGGGTTATCGCGTTGGCGATATTGAAATCAAGGCCAAGGCCGGTGTTGGCGGAGAAAACCTGGGAAAGGTTGTTGATGAGGACAGAGTTAATGGTTCCAGGGTTGAAGGAGCAAATCGCATTGACCGCACAAGCGGGGTTGGTGAGGGCCACACCGGTGTCATTGAGAAAAGTAAGCTGCTGAGCGGAGAGCGCGATGGAGAGACTCGTAATGGTTTCGCTGGGCACATTGGAGAGAGTGCCGAGAAAAGCGGAATCGGATTGCAGCCGCATTAAGTCGAAGGGCGAGGAAGGGGGCGTAAGGGTGAGCGTCGCGGTCGAAGAAGTGACGGTGACACCCAAGATGACAACTTTGAAGCTGAGGATCGAAGGGTGCGCGGGAAGAGTGTCGGCTACTAAGGTGAAACTGAGATTGGCATGGCCGCCGCCACCGCAGTTAACCGTGCAGACGACGCCCTTCGGGCCGCTGCACGAAGAGAGTGTAAGAGCGGCGAGCAAGAGACCGGGAAGAAACAAAGGAGTTTTGCTGCGATTCATGCGGCACCCCACGACAGACAAGTCTGCGCTTAAGCGTCCCTAGAAGCGAAATCTTCCGGAAGCCCCGCCATCGAATGTAGCGCAGGGAGGGAGAGGAAGGAATCGCAAGTAGGCGTGGCGTGTTCAAGTGTTAAATGATGTGGAACAAGGAGGATGCGGAGGCTTGTCGAGGGCGGATGGCTGGCGACGAAGCAGATCGGGAGGGTATGCTATTGTTACTGCTCTCGGCTGCATCGGTGCGGGAATGAAGGCGGTTTATTTGGCGAAACGCGTATCCAATTCGGAGATGGATCCCCCCCTGGCGAAGGAAAAACGAGGTGTGAACGTGCGCGAGGGGAAACGGGCGCCGGTCGAGGACGGTCCCACCGCGATCCGTAAAGCGGCGGAGGCTGGCTTAGAAGCGCCTGCGGGCGGAGTTGCGAAGCCGTCCATGCAGGAGGTGTTTGGACCAGGGGGATTTCTCGAAAAGTGCATGGCGGGGGGATTTGACCGGTCGACGGTCACGTCGGAGTACGAACATCGGCCCGCGCAGTTGGAGATGGCGGAGCTGGTGCACGATGCGTTCGAAACGCATCATCATGCGATTGTGGAGGCGGGAACGGGGACGGGGAAAACGCTGGCCTACCTGCTGCCGGCGATTTGCAGCGGGCGGCGGGTGGTAATTTCGACGGCCACGAAGTCGCTGCAGGAGCAGCTCTACCAGAAAGATATTCCCTTTCTGCAAAAATACTTTGCGCCAAACCTCAAGGTGGCGGTAATGAAAGGGCGCTCGAATTTTCTGTGCCGCGCAAAGCTGCATCAGATGGCCGATCAGCCAATGCTGAAGGGCGTCGAGGAGACCGATTCGCTCCGGCAGATCCGCGATTGGGCGAAGCTTACGGAGACGGGGGATCGCGCGGAGGTGACGTTTCTGCCAGATGACTCCGATTTATGGACGAGGCTAGACGCGCGGCGCGACACCTGCACCGGGAAAAAGTGCGCGGACTTCAACCAGTGTTTCCTGACGGCGATGCAGCACCGGGCCAAAGAGGCCGACCTGATCATTGTGAATCATCATTTGTTTTTTGCGGACCTGGCGCTGAGGCAGGATGACTTTGGGAGCATCCTGCCAGAATACTCGGCGGTGGTGTTCGACGAAGCGCATGAGATGGAGGATGTGGCCAGCGATTATTTCGGGAGGCAGATTTCGAATTTCCGGTTCGAAGAGCTGGCGCGGGACGCGGATCAGACGCTTCGTTTGCTGAACCTTGGGACGCCATCGCTGCTGCGCAAGACGCAGCGGATCCGCGAGCGCAGCCGGGGCTTTTTCGAACTCTTTCCGTCGCGCGATGGACGATTTTCCTTCGCACGGAACGAGCGCGAGGCCTTTCTCGAGCAGCATCGTGAAGCGTACGAGGCGCTGACGGCTTCGCTGAAGGGCCTGGAGACGGAATTCGCGGTGCTCGCGACCAAGCCCGAAGAGCTGACGCGGGTTGCGCGTCGCAGTTTCGAATTGCGGCAGGAGCTGTCGTTTCTATTCGAATCGAACGAAAAGAACTTCGTGTATTGGTACGAGCGCAGAAACAAGGGCGTGTTCCTGACGGCTACGCCGATTGATGTGAGCCAGATTCTGCGGGAGCGGCTGTTCGAACAGTTTGACACCGTCATCCTAACGTCCGCGACGCTCACCGTCGGCGGACGATTCGACTACATTCGGCAGCGGCTGGGGATTGATCACGCGAAAGACCGCGCACTGCCGCCGGAGTTCGATTTTCCAATTCAGGCGCTGCTGTACCTGCCGCGAACCATGCCGGATGTGCGCGACGCCGGATTTCCGGCAAAGGCCGCGGAGGAAATCGCCAAGCTATTGGAACTCAGCCAGGGCCGGGCGTTTTGCCTGTTCACCAGCTATTCGCAGATGAACGATCTGTTCGAACGCCTGCGTCCGCGGGTGCGGTTTCCTTTGCTGCTGCAAGGGACCGCGCCGCGGTCGGTCCTGCTGGAACGCTTCAAGAACACCGAGGCGGCGGTGCTCTTCGCGACGGCGAGCTTTTGGCAAGGTGTGGACGTGCCGGGGGAGCAGCTCTCCTGCGTGATTGTGGACCGGCTGCCATTCGCGGTGCCCAGCGACCCGATCGTGGCGGCTCGCGTGCGTGCGCTGCAGGAAGATGGGCGCAACCCGTTTGCGGAATTCCAGGTGCCGCAGGCGGTCCTGGCGCTGAAGCAGGGATTTGGACGTTTGATTCGAACGAAAACGGACCGTGGCGTGCTGGCGTTGCTCGACACCCGGCTTCAACGCATGCCCTATGGTAAGATTTTCCTGGAGTCGCTGCCGCGCTACGGGACGACCCACGAACTGGCCGCCGTGGCCCGGTTTTTCGATGGGAACGCAGGCCTGGAGCAGCTGCGAAGCAGTACGGCAAGTCCCGCCTGAAGGGCCGTGATCGAGCGAGATTCGCGGCGAACGCCCAGCACGATTTTGGAGAGATATGTTTCAAGTCAGCGTGGAAGAGACATTTTCGGCCGGGCATGCCCTGCGCGGATATAAAGGCAAATGCGAGAACGTGCATGGGCACAATTATCGCGTGCGCGTGACGCTCGAGGGGCCGCAGCTGGATTCGGTAGGGCTCCTTGTGGATTTCACGCAGCTCAAGCAAGTGATTCGCGAGATCATGGGCCGGCTCGACCACCAGTTTATGAACGACCTGGAAGCATTTAAGACGGTAAATCCTTCGGCGGAAAATGTGGCGAAGTATTTTTACGAGGAGGTCACGCGGAAGTTGAAGGATTTGCCCGCCGGTGCGCGAGTTACCGACGTACTTTTGTGGGAAACGGATACGAGCCGGGCGCAGTACCGGCCAGGGGCTTAGTGCTTTTGCAGAACAGGTGAGCGCATGAATAAGTCGTTCTTCATTATTATGATTCCCGCTCTGCTGGTGGCGGCAGGCTACATCGTGGTTCTGCGCTACATGGGATTCGCGCCGGGCTATCCGCGCCTGATCGTCACGATGGCGCTTTTCTTTGGCGCGATCTACTGGCTCTCGCGGCGCAATGCGCGCAAGGTGGATGCCAACCGGCAGTAGCGGGCAGCAACACGCCATGTACATCACGGAAATCTTCAAATCGATTCAAGGCGAAGGCACCCGCGCGGGCTTGCCTTGCGTTTTCGTGCGGCTGACGGGCTGCAATCTGCGATGCACCTGGTGCGACACTGCGTATGCGTTCCATGGCGGGAAGAAAATGAGCGTGGAGGAAGTTCTGGGCCGCGTGGATGAGCTCGCGGGGCGGAGCGAGAAATTGCACGGGTCCGAATCGGCCGTGCCCCTGGTAGAACTGACCGGCGGCGAGCCGCTGCTGCAGGAAGAGGTTTATCCGCTGGCGGAGAAGTTGCTTGCCATGGGTTATGTCGTGATGGTGGAGACGAGCGGGGAACGCTACATTGGAGAGCTCCCGCGCGAGGTGATCAAAATCGTGGATGTGAAGTGTCCGGACTCCGGCGAAGCGGATACCTTCGAAATGCGCAACCTGGAGGCGCTCGGCTAAAAAGATGAAGTGAAATTCGTGCTCTCGACGCGGCGCGATTACGAGTTTGCGCGGGAGTTCACGATGCAACATGGACTGGCGCGGCGAGTGAAGCAGGTATTGTTTTCGCCGGTGTTTGAGGATCCGGCGGGGAAATGGCAAGGTTTGGAGCCGCGCGAGGTGGTTGAATGGATTCTGGCCGATGGTTTGCCGGTGCGGCTGGGGCTGCAGTTGCATAAGTTTATTTGGGATCCGGCGACGAAGGGAGTCTGAAGTAAAGGAAGTAAAGGATGAAGAGCGAAACGGGAGCGTTCGAAGCCGTGAGGGGAACGGATCTGGGGAAAGCGGTGGTGCTGTTGAGTGGTGGGATGGACTCGTGCGTGTGCACGGCGATTGCGCGGGAGCGGCATGGAGCTTCGAATGTGGCACTGCTTCATGCGGGGTACGGACAGCGCACGCAGGAGCGCGAGCGGCGCGCGTTTGAAGGCATTGCGGATTTCTACGGAGTGCGGCAGCGGCTGGTGGTGCAACTTGACCACTTTCGCGCCATCGGCGGGTCCGCGCTCACCGACAAAAACATTTCCGTCCCGGAAAACGAATTGAATGCTCCAGGTCCGGACGGCAGCACGATCCCCGTGACGTACGTTCCGTTTCGCAACGCCCATTTTCTATCGGTGGCGGTGAGCTGGGCAGAAGCGATCGGCGCGGGCGCGATCTACATCGGCGCGGTGGCGGAAGACAGTTCCGGGTATCCCGATTGCCGGCCGGAATATTATCGCGTATTTCAAGAGTTGATCCGCGTGGGCACGCGGCCGGAAACACAGATCGAACTCGTTACGCCAGTGATTACTCTCAAAAAGAGCGAGATTATCCGGCGGGGCATGGAACTTGGAGCGCCTCTGCAGCTGACCTGGTCGTGCTATCAGAATGAAGATGCAGCCTGCGGCACCTGCGATAGCTGCTTGCTGCGTCTGCGCGCGTTCGAAGAAGCAGGAGTGCCGGACCCTATCCCCTACCGGCGAGCTGTTTCCGCATAGCTCTGCCCTTGGAATCTGGGCGGGATGAGAGATAATGGGGCCCACTGCCCAGGGACTCCGGGCGGGGCTCCCCCGTGAAGAAGGAGAATGAAGCATGAAGCGTTTTCATCAGTCGTGGGTGCTCGCCATATTGGTTGTGGCGGCGCTGGCAAGCGTACTTGCGCCAAGTGCAGCGGCCCAGGCCGACGGCGTGATCCGCGGACAGATTATGGATATCGCCGGCAAGCCTTGGGCGGACCTCCCTGTGCAAGCGGTAAGCGATCAGGGCGTGAAGCAAGAGACGAAGACGGACAAAGACGGAAATTACATGTTCCGGAATCTGCGTGCGGGCGTTTACGTCGTCAACGTCATATTGCCAGCCCCCAATCCTCCGTACCCCTCCAACTGCCGGGTAACGAGCGGATCGGAAGCAAGAATTGACCTGAACTTTAAGGACATCGCTTCCAAGCAAGGCGCTGAGTATCAGGAGGCGCAGAAAAAGAATGAAGAGGCGAAAACCAAGTTTGAAGGTCTGAAGCAACACTTCGCGGCGGGCAATACGATTCTCGATCAGGAGAGGGCCGCCAAGGCCGATTTGCAAAAGGCGACTCCCGACCAGCGCGATCCGCTGAAACAGAAGCTGACGAGCCTTTCCGATCAGGCAGCTACTGAATTCAAAGCCGCGCAACAGGCGGCCGGCGAAAAGGACCCCAACCTACACCTGGTTTTCGCAAAACTCGGCGAAGCGTACGACATTGCGAGCCGCAATGACGAAGCGGCGCAAGCCTATCAGCAGGCGATCACTGCCAAGCCGGATGTGCCCGGCTATTACAACAACCTGGGCAACGTGCTGGCGCGCGCGGGAAAGATTGAGGAAGCCAAAGCGGCATACGCGAAGAGCGCGGAACTCGATCCGGCGAACGCGGCGACCGCCTGGCGAAATTTCGGCATCAGCCTGTACAACGCCAATCGCTTGGGTGATGCGGTGGAGCCACTGCAGAAATCCGCCGAACTGGATCCAAAGAATGCGCAGACGTGGTATCTGCTGGGCGCATCGCTGGTTTACAAAATGACGGTGAAAAAAGTCGGAGACAAAGAGGTGCCGGAGTTTGCGCCCGGGACCATTGAGGCGTACCAGAAAGCGATCGATCTCGATCCCAACGGACCGTGGGGCCAGCAGGCCAAACAGGGGCTCGAACAGCTGCAGATGATGGCTCCGGGAATCGACCTGAAAGTGAACGTGAAGAAAAAGAAGTCCTAGGGCGCGGAAACGAGAAGCGGATGATCGGCCGGCCCGCATTCCGGGGCCGGCCTTTTTGCTGTCCGTAGAGACAATCATTGCGCGCGCCACGTGCCCGGGGAATGGAGAGGCCAAGCGGATTCCGGCCTGTAGCGAAGGACGGTAATCCCCGGTAGAATGGTCGACCGGGGATTGGCGTCCTTCCAGCCGAAGCGCAAAAGAGCGCCACACCTCCCCTGAGGAGCCTTGACGATGGTTTCGTTTGTGGATCGCGCTGCCGCACCTGCGCACGTGCTGGTGCGCTTTTTAGAGCAGGAATCCGTGCTGCTCAACCTGGAGACAGAGCGATACTTCGGGCTGGATGAGACCGGCACGCGGATGTGGCAAGTGGTGACGACTTCGCCGAGCATTGATGCGGCGTACCAGGAGCTTCTGGCGGAGTTCGATGTGGAACCGGAATTGCTGCGCGCGAACTTTGTTGAGCTGCTGAGCCGGCTCGTCGATAACGGCTTGCTCGAAGTGCTCCCTGCCGATGTGGGAACGGTTCCGGCGATTTAGCGCCAAGGAGCACCCGGCGCAGAGTCTCTTTCTGCGCGCGATGGTGCTGCTGCCGATGGTGTCGCTGAGCCTGCGATGGCGGGGATTTCGCGCGACGCAGGCAGCGCTGCAGCGATTCGTTTCAAACTCAAATGGAAAAAAAGAATGTTCGAACGCGGACGAGCGCGCGAAGCTGACCGCGCACATGGTGTACGCTGCGGAACGGCACGGGTTGGTTCATCCTACGTGTCTGGCGATGTCGCTGACGCTGTGGTGGTTGCTGGAGCGGCAGGGGATCGAGTCTCATTTGCGCGTTGGCATTCGAAAAGAGAATGGAAACTTTCAGGCGCATGCGTGGGTCGAACGGGATGGGGCGGCGTTGAACGAGCCGGAGGAACATCACCATCACTATGCGGCGTTTGACGCGGCGCTTTCAGCGCTGCCAACGGACGAGGCGTGAAAGAGCTTTGCCGTTCGAACGTATTACCGCGAAGGAGCTGAGAGAATAGCGTAAATGAAAAAGGCCTCCGACCTGGACGGGGGCCTTTTTTTTAAAATGGATCCGAGTTAAATGTTCGTGCGATGGGTAACGATTTTCTTGCTGTGCGCTGTTGGGGCCGGTAATTCGACAATTAGCGAGACTTCGCTCTTGTTGCGCAGAACACCCAGTTTCACGGTCTTGTCTTTTTCCTCATGCTTGGCCGATAGTTTCTCACGCAGATCGCCGACGGAGCGGATGCGCCCGCCATTGAACGAGGTGATGACGTCGCCTGCTTTCAGGCCGGCCTTCTCGGCAGGCGATCCTGGGTTCACTTCACGGACCAGGATGCCTTCGCCATCGGGAGCGCCGAAGAATGTGCCAAGCTGGCCACTGAGATCTTCGGCGTCGATGCCGAGGCGCGGTTGTCCGCCGAGGATCATGGTTCCGTTCCATTCCATGGGCGGAATGTCGGGAATCATCGGGGTGTCTGGCATGCGGAAAGCGAAGGCGCCTGGCGTGGGAGCCATGAATTTGAAACCGTGGCGGCCCTCTTCGGCCTTGCCCAGAGTCGCGCTGACCGTTTGAGAGCGGCCATCGCGCCATACGGTGAGCTGCACCGTGCGTCCGGCGGGAATTTCGCGAATGATGCGGCGAAATTGCGCGGTGCCTTCGACGCGCTGGCCGTTGACTTCGGTGACCACGTCCTTTTCCTTCAAGCCAGCCTTGGCCGCGGGACTGTCCGGGGCAATTTTGCCAAGGAGCACGCCGCGTTCGGCGGGGAGCTTCAGCTCTTTGGCCTTGTCCGTCGTAACCTCGTGGGTTTCGACGCCGAGCCAGCTGGAGCCTTCCTCGTCCATCACGAAGCTCATGTTGCCGGTTTCCACGTTGGGAAGCTGCTCGAGCTGCTGGACGACTTGGTTCTCCTGATCGAGATCCAAGTTGTATTCCGGCGGTGCGGGAGCGATTTCGAGAAGGGCCGATTCGGCCTGCTGCTGGCTCAACCTGGCCTGCAGTTGCGCTTCCAGAGCTGCAATTTTTTGCTGCAACCGCGCGATCGTGGAATCGTCAGGGCTTTGCGAATTTGCAGAGCGGGCGGGCAAGGCGAGCAATGCGAGGCTGAACGCGGCCGTTCCCGCAGTGAGTAGCATCGTTTGTTTCTTCATTTTGTCCCATCCTCCTCTGTGGTTAGACGCGGCAGATGGAAAACGGTCAGACGGTCGAGCGTAGAACGATGACCCGAATGCCGCCGTTCACCGTGCGCAATTGAATCGGAGCGCCGCCGCGGCCTAATTTTCCATGCATCTCGCGCGGGTGCTGCGTACTTTCCATGGCGATGGGGAGTTCGGAGAAAAAGTTTCCGTTCAAACAGCGGGCCTCGAGATCGGCTTGGGTGTCGGAAGGCACGGCGAGGACGAGGGATCCATTTGTGGTTTCGGCGGTCGCGCCGGTTTTTTCGTGGAGACGCGCGAGCTCGAGGCGCACGTTGCCGTTGGTGGTGTGCGCGTGAATGCTCCCGCCGGCCTCGAAGACTTCGATGTCGCCGTTCACGGTGTGGAGATCTTCCACGGCGTCCACGCCGGAGACACGTAAGGTGCCGTTCACGGTGCCGAGATGCTCGACGCGGGCGCTATGCGGAACGTGAACGGTATATACGACGGCCACTTCGACGCCTTCGTTTTGCGGATAGCGCGTGGTGACGGAGACCGCGCTGGGCTTGGCGTCCACCTCAATGAAAACGCGGTCGAGATCGGACTCCTTTTGCTTGGCCGTTTTCACGGCGTGCACTTCAATATCATTGCGGTCCCAACCCTGCACGTCCACGGCTCCATTGACGTTCTGCAATTCGAACGAGCCGCCGGGTTGCAGCGGATAGGATTGATTGAATTCCTTACTGATGGCGTAACTGGGAACAGCCCAAATTGCACCGAAGACCATGACGAACAGAGCAGCCGCGCGGGAAACATGGCGAAGCATAACGTTCCACCCCCTTCGAGTAGGTGCTACGTGCTACAACCGAGACCGAGGAACCCAACGAAATTCGCGCGCTGAGAAGACTGCCGCTCAGTGCAATTGAAAATTAAACGTCACAATCGAGATCACCTCGACGGGCTTGCCGTTCATCCACGCCGGCTTGGCGCGCCACTGGTTGACGGCGGCGATCGCGGCGTCGGCGAGCGCGGGCTCGCCTTCGAGAACCTTCTCGGCTTCGACACTTCCATCCTTTTTCACGTGCACCTGCAGCTTCACGACGCCTTGCAGGCCGGCGCGTTGCGCGAGATTGGGATACGACGGATGAGGATGGGAGATGAGGCGTTTCTGGAAATCGTCCGGCTCCTCGCGGAGGCCACCCGAAAAGGCGATTTCCAATTTGTACAGCCAGGTCTCGAGCCAGTCGCTGTTGTTGAAATTCGGCTCGGGTGCCAGAACGGGATCCGGGCCGATATTGACCATCTTGTATTGATATTCCTCGAGGCGCTGCTTGATGCGTTCTCGCTGCTCACGGATGAGCGATTCGCGGTAGGCGGGATCCGAATCCAAAAACTGGAGGCGGATTTTTCCGGCGGTGGTGCGCAGCTTGAGCGGCTCGCCGCCGCCGTTCAGCATGGCGGTGGCATGGACGGAGCCAGAACCAGAGCCGGCGCCGGGCGCGACCATGATCAGGTGCAGAGCGGGATCTGCTTCGATACGGCGTTCGCCGCCTGTTGCTACCGTCGCGTCAATATTTGCGGAGAGATTTCGTGGGAGAAAAACGATGATGTCGCCGTTTCCGGAAGCGAGTTGCGAAGCGCCTCCCAGGCGCACGGCGCCGCCGGCGGATGCCGGGTCCGGATTAATCCACGCGGTGATTGTGCCGCCGGAGGTGGCCGCTTGCACGGTGCCGGCTACGCGCGTGAGGCAGATGCTGCCGCCGTTGGATTCCACTTGGAGAGGGCCGGAAACGGTCATGACGCGGATGCCGCCGCCGCCGGTCTGGGCATGAACCGAACCGCGCACTTCGCCGAAATCAATCTGGCCACCGCCGGTGTGCACGTCCACGAAGTTACCGGCATGCGCCACGGTGATGTTGCCGCCAACCGTTTCCAGTTGCGCGCGGCCGCCGATCTGCCCGGCTCGAATATGACCGCCGCCGGTGTGCAGGTTGGCATCCCCGGCGATGTTGCCCACGTTGATGTGACCGCCCGCGGTGAATGCGGTGAGGTCGCCGGCAACATCGAGAACCTGGATGTGGCCGCCTTGCGTTTCCAGCTTAGCCAGAGGGTGACCGGAGGAGATGTCGTGAAGATCCCCGATGAGGCCGGTCCGAATATTTCCGCCCTGGGTATGAAGGCTCGCAGTGCCGCCGATGTCCTGGGTTTCGATGTCGCCGGCGTCAGTATTTATCTCGACGCTGTAGCCGCGCGGGATGGTTACTTCAAACTGCACCCAGAACTGCGCGTCGCTCGAACGCGCCGCTTGCGGCGGGAGGGCGCCCGTGATTTCCACGCCGGAATTCGCGGGCTTGGCCTTCAGAGAGTAGTTCTCAAGTAATTGTTGAGCTGCTGGGCCACGGGCATCGGTTTCAATGCGAACGGAGTAACGCACCACAGGCGCCGCACCGGGTTCCAGTTGAAAAACCTTGACGGAGCCAAGATCGGCGGTCAGGCGAAGCGTCAGGCCATCTCGTGTTGGCAACGCGCCGGTGCGGACCACGGAGGCATGCTGCGAGCCCGGGTCACCTGGAAGAGCGGGTTCGATGAAAGCCGGCTCTTTTTCTCCCGCGGCAAAAGCGATCGAAGGAAAAAGCGCGAAGCAAAGGAAAGAAGCCAAGAACGGGAAAGGAAGGATGCGGCGCGCGAAAGAAGACTTTGTTCGTTGGGAGCGGGTACTCATTGCAAGACGGAATCTCTTTCTAAATCAAAAACCATTGCACTTCAACTATTGCACTTCGCGCGGACCAATCTGCCGCAGGGCGGCGGCGCTGCGCAGGCGCACGTAGCGGCTGGGGTCGCGGTGCTGCAACTCCCCCAGCACGCGAATGACTCGATCCATCGATTCGTCCTCCGCTGGCTTGGAGCCTGCCACTGGAACACTTGCGATGACATTGGGCGTGGGGGTTGGCGCCGGCATGTCTATCGCCTCATGATCGAGCGAGCCCACAAGCAAATTGACCGCTTCCACCCGCACTCCCGGGTTGTCATCGTGCTCGAGCGCATCCAGGAACGCCTGGCGGACGGCCTCATCCGCGGCGGCCGGTCGAAGCGATTCCAAGGCCTTAATGCGAACAGCGGGATTGCGGTCGTTGCGCGAGGCGGCGACCAATGCGCGGCGCACTTCCTGATCACCAACTCCGGCCTTCAGGGCGTCCATACAATCGAGGCGCAAACCGGCATCGAAGCGGTCGCTGTTCTCAACGACATAGGTGAGAACGCGGCGCATGTCGCTATCATCCACGTTGCCAGTCAGAACCATGGGTTGTTCGGCGCTAAGCTGCAATTGCACGGTGCCCGGGCCGGAGCCGGTCGAGGAAGGAAAGTTGAAGATGCCGGCAACCGCCATCTTGGAAAGTTGATCTTCGGTGATTTGCGGCTTGGCGAGGACGTTGACCGTTTGAGAGTTGGAGTTGGCGCCGCCGTTCTGCAGGAGGGGAACTACTTGCGCGCCAACGAGGACTCCGAACAGGACCAAAACAGCGCCGCTCCAGGCGGGGCGCAGAGCCATCCAGCGGCGCAGCCAGCCCAAGGGCCGCCAATGTTCCTGAATGGGCGGGGCGGAAAGATCGTCGAGGGACTCGGCAAGTTCGCTGCGGCAGTGTGCAAGAAGGATTCCCGAGGCGTCGAGCTCATCGGCGGCCTGTGGAGAAGCAATCATAGCCTGCTGGAGCTCGTGCTCATCGCCCAATTGCGCGGAGCACTCTTTGCAGCCCGCGAGATGGGCCTCAATCTGTTTGCGTTCTTTTTCGCTCACTTCATCGCAAACATAGAAAACCAGGAGGGGAGCGACGTCTTCGCACTTCCCTTTCTTTTCAAAGGCGCTCATCGGAGAACTCCCAATTCCTGCCGGAGTTTGCGCGTGGCGCGGAACAGCGAATTCTTCACCGTTTCCTCGGTGGTGCCCAGCGCATCGCCGATGGCGCGCAGCTTCAAGCCTTGATAGTGCTTCATTTCGAAAACGATCCGTTCGCGGGGCGAGAGGCGTTCCATAGCGAGAGCGATGCGATTCTTGATTTCCTTGCCGATGAAGCAGCGTTCGGGATCCAACGTGGGACGATGTTCGCGCTGGCGCTCAAAAAAGTCGGTGATACCTTCTTCGCGGACGCCCACGCTCAATTCAGGCGCCTGATCCTCGGGGCGCGCCTGGCGGCGTCGCAAGTGATCGAGGCAGACGTTGGTGACAATGCGGTACAGCCAGGTGTAAAAGCTGCATTCAAAACGGAAGCGATGGAGATTGCGGTAAACCTTGAGGAAAGCTTCCTGGTAGACGTCCCGGGCGTCCTCGGGCCGCTTCATGAGGTTCAGGGCCAAGCGCAGGACATCGCGGTCGAATCGGCGAACCAGTTCCTCGAAAGCGGCACGGTTGCCCGCTTGCGCTTCCGCTACCAGCGCACGCTCGTCGAGGTGGGGCAAAGAGGTCACCGAGGCCAGGGCGGCGTTTATGCTACCCGAGCGACTGTTTTCATCGGCCAAAGCTAAAGCCCATGGGGGAAGCGGCATGTTTCGCTTTCTATTCGAGCACGCAGGCGTTGCCGCTTGTGAAACAACAGTTTAGCTCGAATTCGAGCTCGCGGCCTGACGCAGCGTATCACACGACCACCCAATTTGGACGCACAACAACGCCCCTGGGTAGCACCACTTCCCATGATAACGACGTTGAAGCTGTGGAATTTGTTTCCGAAATATAAGCCCGGGTGACTCTCCGGCAGCGTCTTCCAAAGGCGTAGGGGCCTAAAGATCAGGCCGAGGGCGCTGTACGGCGCGTGCGGGGAGCCAGGAGAGGCCCGGCGAAGAGCAGAAGAAGGGCCAGCAGAACGGCGAAGCCATTCACACGGTAAAACGCATCCGGCTGCGCCAGGAGTTCGCCAGCGCCGCTGACCAAAGAAGTCCCGGCGACAACGAGAAAGCAGCCGAGGAGGTTGAAGCGCATTACGAACTGCACGCCGAAGGCAAGAACTGCCAGTAATATCAGACGTGCCAGGAATTGTTTGGCCAGATCCGCTGGACTGCCCCAACCTCCGCCGACGAGGGCCAGAGCGCCGGAGAGCAGAAGCAAAATGCGAAGCCAGGTTCGACGCACGTGCGCAGCCAGAAAGGCCGCGATCGCTACGACAATGCCAGTCGTGAATAATCCATGGAGTAGCGTCCCCCCTAGGATGGAAGCCGCCGGAACGATGGCGTCAAAATCCTGGCCGAACGTAGCGGGGAGCGACCGGTGGATTGTCGGCCAATAGGTCGAGGCCGTCGCGAGGAGACGTTCCAGCCCGAGGAGCCCGGTGGCTCCGCCGAGGCCGATCCACAGGGCATCGCGGTAGTACTCGGCCGGCATGCGGGCGCTGCCCGGAAGGCGTTCCGCACCGAAGGCGCGCGCGGCAAAATACCAAGCCATGCCGAAGAGCAGGGCGATGCCGCCCATATTGAATAGGGCGCCGAGCAGCGCGCCAACGGCAATTCCGGCAAACATCATTTTGAAGGGAATGGCGGTATTGTACCCATCCAAGAAGATGGCGATGCGATCGCCCAACAGGAAAACGGCTAGATAGCCGCCGAGTCCCCACAACGAAAAGAGCCCGATGCGCCTCCAAGGAATCGCTCGCGCGGCCTCTGATTTCAGATTCTTGAGCAAAGCGATGAGCGCGATGAGGCCCAGGGCGACGAAGAAGAGGATAGGGATCACATAGGTGAGGATGGTTCGAGGAAGCGAGAATTCCTCTTGTTTACGCCGCCAGTCGTCAGGAACCTTGACGTAGGTTCGATAGTTTGTGACTTCGTCGCCCAGCACTTGCACTTCGAGGCGGGCATGCGCGCGATCGGAAGAACTGGAGGCCGACGCCGGTCCGGGATCGAGGGGTTCACTCCGCTGCCAGGTCAGCGTGTGATCGAGGCGATGGGGCTTCTTGTCGGAATTGGATTCCACCAGCGTCCAGTCTTTCAAATCGAGGTTTTTCTCTTCGCGGAGAAATTTCTCTGCGCGCGCCACGGCTTCCTCTTTCGGGAGCGAAGCGCCGGGTGTCTCTTCGGCGAGCGTATGCCGGACGGAGTGGAGCGAGCCTTCGGGCCGCAAGATGACGGCGAACTCCTCGGGCTGGCTGTCGCGGAAATAGCGCACGCGCCAGAGCGGAGCGGGAACGGGACCGGAATAAACGGCATTGACTCCCGTGACGCCGATGCGCTGGCGCAGATATTCATTTGCAACCGGATCGGTGACGTCGTAGAGGACCGTGGCGCGGTAATACGAATTTGGATCGAGGCCACGCTGGCGCAGGATCTGATCGGCACGCGCACGTGCGGTGCGCGCATTCACAGAGAGTTTCAGGTAGTCGCCAATGGACGGCGGCTTCAAGCGCCATGCCAGCGCGCCTCCCGCGAGCAGGCAGACGGCGAGAAAGACAATCATGCGGGGCGCGAGCGCGGCGTAGCTGCTTGTTGCGGCTTCGGAAGCCGCAGGCTCCGGTTCGCTTCTAAAATCAATTCCCGGAGCGGGCTCCGCGCGATTGAGGAGGTCTTCCTCGCTTTCGAACCCGCCACGAGCGACGTAGGAGACGCAGGCAAAGAGCAAGGGCGCGGCGGCAGCGGCGGCCACGACGATGCCCGATATTTTGAAGTACAGACTATTCGAACGAATCAGCAGCAAGCCGACCAGCGACGCATCCACGGTGTAATGCCAAATCAATGTCGCGATGATGCCCCAGCGCAACATCACGATTCCCGCGACGATACCGATGACTCCGATTTCGATGCCGCGGATGTAGGCCGGTTCCTGCGGGTAATTGCTGTGCAGAAAGCCCCAGAGAAACGCCGGCACGATTACGGCAATCCAGCGGGAGCGCGTGACGCGCATGAAAAACGGGACGGCGAAGAGCCGGAACGTGAATTCCTCATTCAGCGAAGCAAGTAAACCAATGGCGGCGCCGGAAATCCACGGGAAGGCGGTATTCACGCTGTCCGAATAGTTCAGCTCTTGTGGCGCCCATGCCCCGCAGTACGTGGCGACCATGTAAAAGGCCACAACAAAACCAATGTGCGCGGCGGCAAGCGACAAACCCACGACGGAGGCAGAGAAGAATTCCTTGGAGCGCAAGCCGCGTCGCGTGAAGACTTGGCCCACGCGGAGGTGGTTCGGCTGAGAGCCGCGGTAGAGCGGCTCCGCTGCCGGCAAGACGAGCGTAATGGTGATTGCCGTCAAGGCCGCAAAAAGCAGGGCGCGCACAATTTGTAGAAAGATAAAGCTGGCGTAGGACTCCGTCGTTTTGTAGCCCGCTCCCCAGAGCGGCCAGTCGTTGAGGGACTGCAGGAACAGCATCCCGGTAGCCAGCAGTCCCAGCTTGATCGCGGGGCCCCAGGTTGTCGTGCCGCTCTTCGTTAGCTGAAGCCCCAGCCACACAGCGGTCCCGAGAATCGCGAGATAAAAAACAACGAATACGATTTCGAGCGTGTTGTTTCCTGAGCGGAGTCTCTCGTAGCTGCGTTCCCAGGCTTCGGGGACTTTCAAGAATTCCTGGCTCTCGCCGATGATGTCGCCTTGCACCTGGACTTTCAGGCGATACGGAGCGTCCTTGGCGCGGAAATCGCGCTTCTCCCAGTTGAATGTCCAATCTATGCGAGCCGGCATCTTCTCTGAATTTGCTTCTTCTGCCAGCAAATCCCAGCCGTTCATTCCCATTCCCAGCCTGCCGACGAGGAAAGTTTGCGCGATGGTCTGCGCGGCCGTGCGATCCAGCGATGCTCCCACCTGCGATTTGGGTAAGACGTGGGTGTAGCCTACGATTTGCCCGGCAGGGCTCACGCGAACGCTGAATTCCTCTTCCTGTTGCGGCTTGAAAAAGCGAACGTCCCAGAACCAGATATTCAGGTCAGAGGACATGAGCCGGTTGGCCTGCTGCAGGCCGAGTTCGCGCTCCAGATACACTTTGGCGTTGTCGTCCACGTCGAAAACGATGGTGGATTTGTAGCCGGCGATGTTTTCGCCGAGGCCGCCGACGAAGTGCCGCGCTCGCGTCAGGGCTTCTTCGCGGGAGACTTTAAAATTGACGGAGGCTTCGGGAAAGGCGCGGAAGAAATATTTATAGGCGAAGAGCGCGCCGAGGATTCCAAGGACGACCCACAGGAGCAGCGCGCGCTTGTCGGAACCCGTAAGACGATTTCCGGCCACCAGGGCCTCCTTCTGGACAAAGGGTGCGGATTCCACACTCTAATGATACGGGTGGCAGGGATGCAAGTTTCGCTCTGCCCGTGAGTTCCCAGCGGCAATGATATAAAGAAGATGCCAATAGCGATGAGCCTCAGCACCGATGTACGCATGATCAAGGGTGTTGGCCCGCAGCGTGCCGAATTGCTCGCGCAGCGCGGGATCCATACGCTGGAGGATCTGCTCGGCTATCTGCCGTTTCGCTACGAAGACCGCATCCATTTTTCAAAAGTAAAGGACATTCAGCCGAACGGCACATACACGCTGCGCGTGCGGGTGATGAGCGGGCAGGCGGTTCGCAGCATGCGCGGGCGCGATGCGATCTACCATTTGCTGGTACAGGACGACGCGGGCGGCTCCCTGCCGTGCAAATTTTTTCACGGAGGGTATCTCGAGGGTCGTTTGAAGCCGGGACAATTGCTCATACTGCATGGCAAGGCGGAGGTGGACAAGCTGCGGCCGGCGCGGCTGGAAATGGTGAATCCGCAGATCGAAGTGCTCAGCAGCGAGGAGATGGATTCGACGGAGGTTGGGAGAATCGTGCCGATCTACGAGGCCATCGGCACATTTGGCTCGCGGCAGATTCGGCGCGCAATGTATGCGGCGGTGCAGCTCATTGATACGAGGATGCCGGATCTTTTGCCCGATGGATTGCGCGTGCGTACTGGTTTTCCTTCGCGGGGTGAAGCGCTCATCCAGACTCATTTTCCCGCGCCGGGGGAAAATCTTGATGCGCTGAATACGTTTCGATCTCCGGCCCAGCAGCGGCTTATTTTCGAGGAGTTTTTCTTGTACCAGCTTAGTCTCGCTCTCGACCGCAGAGCTACGCGCCAGGAAAACGCCATCGCGTTTCGCGTGCGAGCAGACGCGGTGCGCGAAGCGTTGAAACGCATTCTGCCGTTCAAGCCAACGGCGGCGCAGAAGCGCGTTCTTGCGGAAATTGCAGCGGATTTGGAGAAGACCGCGCCAATGAATCGCTTGCTCCAGGGGGATGTAGGGAGCGGGAAGACGATTATTGCGTTGCAGGCGGCGGTGATTGCCATCGAAAACGGCACGCAGGCGGCGTTGATGGCGCCGACGGAAATTCTCGCGGTACAGCATTTTCTTTCGGCACGGCGTTTGCTGAGCAAGGCGGGGTACGGCGTGGAGCTGTTGATCAGCGGGTTGAAGAGTTCGGAGAAAGCCGCGGTGCTTGAGCGCATTCGAACCGGCGCGGCGCAACTGGTCATCGGCACGCACGCGTTGATTGAAGACCATGTGGAATTCGCGAGGCTCGGCTTCGTGGCCATTGATGAGCAGCACCGCTTCGGCGTCTTGCAGCGTAAGCGGTTGATGGATAAAGCGGCTTCGCATGGACACGCGCCACATGTATTGGTGCTCACCGCTACCCCAATTCCGCGCACGCTTTCGCTCACGCTATATGGCGACCTGGACGTTTCCGTTCTCGATGAGCTGCCACCGGGGCGCACGCCGATCTCTACGCGCATGACCACCGAGCCGCATCTCCCGGGCGTCTGGGAATTTCTTCGCCGCGAGGTTGCCTCCGGACATCAGGGCTATGTGGTCTATCCGGTGATTGAGGAATCGAAACTCGAGTTGAAGGCGGCGATGAAGGAATTCGAGCGCCTTTCGAAAGAGGTTTTTCCGAAGCTGAAGCTCGGTCTTTTGCACGGGCGGCTCTCCAGCGAAGAAAAAGACGAGGTCATGCAGCGGTTCCGGAAAAATGAGACGCAGATTCTTGTCGCGACCACCGTCGTGGAAGTGGGCGTGGATGTGCCGAATGCGACGGTGATGGTCATCGAGCATGCGGAGCGCTTCGGACTTTCGCAGCTCCATCAGCTTCGCGGACGCATCGGCCGAGGCGCGGCGCGATCACACTGCATCTTGGTTGCGCCCATGCGCATGACGGACGAGGCGCGCGCGCGTCTCGAAACCATGGTGCGCACGTCCAACGGCTTCGAAATCGCCGAGACAGATCTTCTTTTGCGCGGACCCGGCGAATTCTTTGGCACGCGCCAGTCCGGCGACCTGGGCTTTCACATCGCCAATCCCATTCGCGATCGCGAACTGCTCGAATTGGCGCGGCGCGAAGCCTTCACGCTGTGCGATGACTCCGGGCAAAAGGAGACGCTGCAAGGCATTTTGCGCGCCCTGCCGGGACAATGGCAGCGGCGGTATCATCTGGCGCGCGTCGGCTGACAAAAATTATGCGAGTCATTGCCGGAACGTATCGAAGCCGCATCTTGAAAAGCCTCAAGGGGCTTGCGCTCCGCCCCACGAGCGATCGATTGCGTGAGACCCTGTTCAACGTGCTGAGTCCAAATGTATCCGGCGCGCGCTTCCTCGATCTTTTCGCGGGCACCGGCGCGATTGGCATCGAGGCATTGAGCCGAGGAGCTAAGGAAGTCGTTTTCCTCGAAAACCACGCTCCCGCCGCGAAGCTCATTCGACAAAACCTGGAGTCGCTCGAAATTCGCTCCGGCTTCACGGTGCTCCCCCTGGACGCGCTTCGCGGCCTCGCCATGCTGGCTTCCCGAAAGCGGCCGTCCGAACCCGGCTTCGACTCCATTTTCCTCGATCCTCCTTACGCTGCTGCGGAGGAATACGTCCGCGTGCTAGACTTTCTTGGATCCACGGAACTTCTCGCGCCCGGCGGCATGGTAATCGCCGAGCATCGCCGCAGCTTCAACTTGCGCGAAGAAGCCGGCGCTCTTACCAGGTTTCGAGTTCTCAGACAGGGCGATGCCGCCCTGAGTTTTTACCGCCGCCGCAGCGGCAAACCTGGCGGTGAAAAAAGCTCTGCCGAGTAAACCCCCGCTGGCAGGGTTTCATCTATATTAAGGTGTTTGCGATTGAGGCGCTCGCGCGGCCTCATTGTTGAAACGCTTTTTTGTAGTGGCGGATCTTTATACTAGTTCGTTGGACTCTAGCCTTCTTTTGTAGCGTCCGCTTTAACGCGCCAAACTAGGCGCGCGCGGATTACTCTTGACGAAAGGAAACTCTCTTTGAGCAAGGCCGGCAGGGCATTGGATCTTTTGGGACAGGCTGCCGAGCCCGCGGCTCCTGTGCGCCTGCCAACAGGGCATGAACCAAAGCTGGAAGTCGGCTGGGGAGCTTTTCATCAGGGGATTGGAAGCAGCGTCGCGGCGCTTTTCAGCTGGTCTAGTGTTCGGAAGGATTTTCTGGCCGGCAATTTCTTCAAGGATTGCTGGATCGAGCGGCGAATTCCTCGCCGTGCCTTGCTCGCCGCTGCGTTGTGGCATGTCGTCTTTCTGGTCATGCCTTATCCTCGGCTCCCCGCTTCGGCCCGGCATTCTTCCGCCTTCGACAACACGGAACTTACCTGGTCGGGGACTATCAATGATTTTCCTCTCGTGGAACGCCAGAGCCAGAAGGCCAAGCCCAGTCCGCGTGGCGAACCGGAAAAACCATTGCCGCCGCATGGGGCCGACGCCTTTCATCCACGGCAACGCATCTTTACCGATTCGGCGCACCCAACCCATCCGCGGCAGACGTTGATCAATTCTGCTGCTCCTCTGGAGCCGCCAAAGATTCTTCCGAATCTTCCGAATATTGTGCAATTGCAGCAGGCGGTTGGCCCGGCGCGGCCACGGCTGCAGATTAGCGAAGAAACGCTTGCCAAGTTGCGCCCCAAAGAACGCCGCATTGCACAGGCAAGTGTCGCGCCGCTTCCCGACGTGCCTGCGTTCGAACAAAAACCGGCGGAGATCGCCATGCCCACCTCGCCGAACGCGCCCGCTCGGCCGCACCTCGAATTGAATGCCGGGGCGCCGCCGCGAGTCGCGCCCCAAGCGCGGACGGGAGACGCGGGACCAGCGCCGGAGGTGGGCGCAACGCAGGCCACCAGCGCGAACGGAAATCCCTCAACATTTATCGCGCTCTCCGCAACACCAGCTCCGCCTGCGCCGATCGCGCAGCCTCCTCAGGGAAATCTCTACGCGCACGTTTCGATTTCGCCCGAAGGTAAGCAGCCGGGAGTGCCCGGAGGTTCGCCGAACGGAACCGCAGGCTCGACCGGGGGCGCGGGTGGCGACCACGGAAGCGGCGGCGGAATAGGAACGAGCGACGCCGGCGGCAAGAACGCGCTAGACGTGAGCATCAGCGGAGGAAGTCCACCCGCGAACAACGGAATCTCTGGGCTTGGCGGCTCCACAAAAGTGGGAGCGCCTTCCTTGCGCGCGTTGATGAACAAGCCCGATCCGCGCGCAAAGATCGATGACATTCCGGTGAGAAGCGGGCCGCCGAATTTTGCGGCCCTTCCGCCCGGCGCGCAGCCGGAGCAGATTTTCGCTACCAAAAGGATTTATAAAATGCTTGTGAATATGCCCAACCTGAACAGCGCCACGGGGAGCTGGATTCTGAATTTCTCCGAATTGGGCGTGAACTCCGGTGGGCCGCGGACGACTTCGTCTGACATTTCGGGCCCCGTGCCACTGACGAAGATCGATCCAAAATATCCCCCCGCGTTGATCAACGAGCACGTGGAGGGGGAAGTGGTGCTCTACGCCGTGATTCGACGCGATGGGTCGGTGGACAGCATTCAACTGGTGCGCGGCATTGATGAGCAGCTCGATGCCAACGCCATGACGGCTCTTAGCCAGTGGAAATTCCGCCCGGCGGCCAGACAGGGCGTGTCGGTCGAGCTGGAAGCCATCGTGCACATTCCTTTTCATCCTCGCACGGAGCAGTAGGGAATTATTTCCCCGGGCTGGACTACGAACGTCCCTCGGCGAGCTTCACCAACGCAAAAAGCGCGTGGTTGACTGGTGTAGGAACGCCGAGTTCCGCCCCGCGGCGCGAAACAAAGCCATTGAGGGAATCAATCTCTGTGCGCTTGCCGCGAATCAAGTCCTGCGCAGTGGACGAGAACGCTTCGGCCATTTGCGTGGCGATCTTGAACGCACCCGCGATAGCCATCTTGGGATCTTCCAGCCCCGGCGGATGGATACTCGCAGCGCGCGCGACGGCCAGCACCTCGTCGACAACCGTCTCGACCACTTTGCGCGCCTCGGCGCTCGCAGCAATTTGACCGTATTTCGCGCGGCCCAGCGCGGAAATGGCGTTTAGCGCGCAATTCCAGATGAGCTTGGTCCAGAGCTCCCCTGCGATGTTTTCTGAAATCCGGCACGGCACGTTCGCACGCGCAAACAGCGCTGCGACCCGTTCCGTCTTTTCGTTCTTCGGACCGATTACCAAATCACCGCGACCGACATGTTTCACGCGTCCTGGCTGCGGAACCGACGCGGCCACGTAAACGACGGTTGGAAGCGCTTCGATTGCAGCAGCGGCTCGAATCTGCTCCACATTGTCCACGCCATTTTGCAGACTGAGGACCAGCGCGCCGGGAGCGAGCAAAGGCTCCAGAGCGCGCGCCGTCGTCGCGTTGTCCGTGGTTTTCACGCAGAACAGAACAATTTCCGCGCCGCGTGCCGCGCTCAATTCTGCGGATGCTTCAACGCGCACAGATTCCTGAAACTGCAGCGTGTCGAGGTAGAGGCCATTCTTTGCCACCGCCTCGACAAACGACGGTCGTCCGATCATCCCGACCGGCGCGCCTGCGCGCGCCAGCAGTCCGCCGAAGTAGCCACCCACGGCACCCGCCCCGACCACCGCAATTTTCGGCCATGGCTCGGGTTGCGTCACTGCGTAACCACACTGATGAGCCGGTCGATGTCCCGCTCGGAGTTGTACAAGTGCGGCGAGACGCGAATGTTGCCTTCGCGCAGGCTGACAACAACATTTTCTTTCCGCAGCAAGTTGTAAAGCTCCGTTGTTTTCTCGCGGCTCCGCGCAGCAAAGCATCCATACGGCCCGCGCTTCGTGGCATCCAAAGGGCTCGCCGGGACGCAGCGATCCTTGGGAAGGCGCTCAAACATAAAGTCAATCAATTTCCGGTTGTGCTCCGTGACCAGCTCCGGCCCCATGCGCAGCACAAAATCAACGGAGACGTCCATGGCCGCTAGGTTGAAATTGAAATAACTGGCCCATTCGGAGGCGTCCCAGCGGCTTGCACTTGGCGCGGGCTTCGGATCTTCGAAATTCAACGCCGCGAAATTATGCGAGCCTGCTACCGCCATCCAATAGAACGGTCCTGGACGGATGAGGCCAAGATGTTCGTGCTTGGCCCAGAAGAATCCGGTGCCGAACGGACCAAACAGCCACTTATAGCCGGCGCACACCAGAAAGTCGGCCCCCAGTTGGTGGACATCCATTGGCAGCGCCCCGCAGCATTGGCTGACATCCAGCAGCAGGAGTGCCCCCTGCGCGTGACACGCGGCAGCCACGCGGGCCGCGTCCAGCAGCGAGCCGTCGTCGAAGCGCACCATGCTGACAGAAACGACGCGCGTCCTCGGCGTGATCGCGTCAATCAGGTCGTCGGCGGTGATGAACGGCCCGCGCGGAGAGACAATCTTCAGCTTGATGCCTTCGCGCTCTTCCATCGGTTTCCAGGTCGTGTACTGCAGGGGGAACTCGCGCGCTGCGGTAATCACTTCGTCTCCCGGATTCCACGTTAAGCCATACGCCACCGCGGCCACGCCGGCGCTCGCTCCAGTTGTGACCGCAACCTCTTCGGGCTTGCCGCCGATCAACTTGGCGATGGAGGCGCGGATGCGGTTCGGCACTTCGAAGAACGTGGAGTCCGCCAAGTGGTGCGGATTTTTCTTCGCTTCGAGCGCCGCCTGCACCGCGCGGATGGAAACCTTCGGCATCGGCGACTGTCCCGCCAGATTCAAGTACGTCGCGTCTTCAATCTCGAACCACTCCCGGCGCCAGTCAGTGTGTTGAGAAGGTGTAGCGGTGGCCATACGCGTCTCCTCGCTCGAAAGCGTAAAGAAGTTAGATTCCGGCATGAGCCGCTGGGTACAACGTCCAAATTGGGCGATCGGCCTTCGCTAAAAATGGCCGCGAAGCTCGCGAAAGGAAGGTAGAATCACCAATTTTCCGGAACCCGGCATGACCGGCTCGTGTTCCAGAGTCCAGGTGTGCTGGTGCGGGATGTAGACGGCATTCAATCCAATCTGCATCGCCGGATTGATGTCGCTGCGCGGGCTGTTGCCGATCATCCAGCCGTGCGTCTTAACGATTTTGTGCTTGTGAACCAGCCCGCCATACGTCTGGGGATCTTTTTCCGGCACGATTTCGATAAATTCGAAAAATCCCTGCAAACCGGAACGCTCGACCTTCGCGGCCTGTTCCGCGGGTTCGCCCTTGGTGAACAGAATCAGGCGGTGCCGCTCGGTGAGATACGCCAGCGTCTCCGGCACGCCGTCCAGAATCTTCGGCGGCGTGCGCTCCAGGTCCACCACGCGGCTATGAATCAGCGCCAGCGTTTCACGCTTCACCATTTGATCGGCGAGCTTGATATACGTCTCTTCCAGCGAGCGGCCGAAGCTGCGCACGCCATAGCCGTACTGGCGGATGTTCTTGCGCTCCGTTTCGTTCAAAATATGGCGGATATATGCGCGGGTATAGCCGCAGGGCTCGACGATGGTGATGAAATCTTCGATCAGCTTCTCGAAGAAAACATTGTTCTCCCACAGCGTGTCGTCCGCATCAATGAGCAGAGTATGGCGTCGCATCGAGATTGGCTCTAGGTGATGATTGCGCCGCGGCCGTTGAAATGCCGCTGTGCCCCTCGTTCAGTCTAACAGCCGGATGGCGTCTTCGGCGATGGCAGCAGCTGCACCGGCCCGGCCGAGGCCGCGCGCTGCTTCTTTCATCCGCGCCAGCCGCGTGGAATCGTCGAGCAATCCCGCAATTTTCCAGGCTGCCGCTGGCAGATTGTTGCACCGGATCGCCGCCCCTGCTTCCAGCAAGTGATCGGCATTGCGTTCTTCCTGTCCGGGGATCGGTTCGACCAAGGCCATCGGCAGCGCGCGGGCCAGCGCCTCCGAGGTCGTCAGTCCGCCGGCCTTGCCGACCATCAGGTCCGCCGCGGCCATGAACTGATCCATTTCCGTCGTGAAGCCCACGGGGCAGAGTCGGCGGCTCCTGGTCGGCAAATTTCCCGCGTCCTTGGCCATTTCCTCCAAGCGCTTTCGGATCTTCTCGGATTTTCCCGCGATGGCGACAATTTGCCACGGTCTTTGCAGTGCCAGCAAGTCCTTCACGAGTTGTTCGACTGGGCCGATGCCGTAGCCACCTGCGGCCACCACAATCACCGTAGCCTCCGCGTCCAGCCCAAGGTGTTTACGCGCCGCGGCTCGATCCAATGAATGGGAAAACAACGGGTCGATTGGAATTCCGGTGACCCTCAAGTTTTCCCGCGGCACGCCAATGCGCGCCAGGTATTCCGCCGCTTCGTCAATCGCCAGGTAATAGCGATCCACCGTGCGGGCCAGCCACATCGCGTGGACGTCGTAGTCGGTCACCACGATCGCATGACGCGCGCGCAGTTTCCGTTTGGCGATCAGCCACGCAATGATCTCCGCCGGAAGAAAATGCGTGCACACGCACAAATCCGGCTGAATGCGTTTCAGCAGACGGATCATCGGCGCGGTATTCAGCCGGTCGAGCGCCAGGCGCCTCCGCGGGTGGTGCCACGGCTGATCCGTGCGTTCATAGATCACGCCCATCAGCTCCGGCGCGCGCCGAACCATCGAAATGTAAGTTTTGTCGTAGAGGCGTTGAAAAATTTTGCTGACGTGCTGGAGCACGTCAATGTGTTCCACCACGCAATCGCCACGCGCCGAAAACACCTTTTCCAGCGCTTGCGCGGCGCGCACGTGCCCTGCCCCCGATGATGCCGATAGCAGCAGCACCCGCGGTTTCGTTTTCATGCCGGGAGCATCCCTCTTGTGGAGGACGGCATCAGGAAGCCTTGGGCTGTCCTGCGGCAAGTTTTTCGAGGATTCCGCGCGCCACTTTTTGCAGCTCGCCGAAGCGCGTCAGATAGTCCTGAAAATCGTGGTTCAGCAGCTGCGCGTCCTGAGGGCCAAGTTTGATGCGCAGAATCATATCGCGCAGTTTTACCGGGTGCGGGAGTAGCGCATCTTCCTGCAATTCTTCGAGAGCGATTTTGGCGTCGTAGTGATACATGGCGTCCCCCAGCGACAGAAATCCTTCGAGCGTATTGTACTCAGTTCGAACCACGCCGGGGTGGGTTACTGGATGGCGTGGATGAGGAAAGATGGTTTATGCAGCTGTGGCAGTGGCCGGGATGAATTCGTACCGCGCAATCCTTGCGGCGATACCCGCGCGGCCGTTCTCGCTCGGCTCGACGCGCACGATTTTGCCCTGGCAACGGATGTTCACGTCGCCCGAGCGGGTCACCTGCTCGGGAAGCGTGATCACAAATTCAATTTCGCTGCCGATCTCAAATTGCGCGTCGGCGAGGAAATAAAGTCCCTGGTAGCTGACATCTCGAGTGCTGGCGGCCAGCTCGTGCCCCTTGGCCGCTTGCGGAAAAACACGCAATGGAAGGCTCATCGTGAATCGCCGCGCATCGCGGCGTTCCGCTCCGTCACCCATTCACACCTCCTGGGCTGGCAGCATTCGGCGCAAAGCTAACATCGGCCCCGGCAAACTGCAACGCGAAAAACGTTTATTTTTGTCCTAGTACGAGGTCTTGCCCTTTTAAGTACCTCGGCAACGCAGTTCGAGTTAACCGGCCCCGTAGGAAGTACTGTTACGTCTATAAACAGCCGCGGACACCGCCGCCAGCGTATGCGCCTCCCCGCCCGCCAGCCTTGGAGCACAGCGTTCGGGCAGGATTGCTCTCGATGTCTTTGTTTACCACGGGAACGAAACGTCGTCGCCTCCGACCAGTTCGGTTTTCCTCCACTCGTGCGCTACACTCCAGATTTGCGGCTTTCACATTCATGACTGCGACCCATGACACGCGCAATTTTTTTCTGGAAGGCCCCGCGGGGCGCCTCGAAGCCATTCTCTGGAGGCCGTCCGAAGCTTCGCGTCTGCCGATCGCCACGGTCGTCTGTCATCCGCATCCGCTCTTCGGTGGCACCATGCACAACAAGGTCGTCTATCAAGCGGCCAAGTCGCTGGATGCGTTCGGCCTCCCGGTGCTGCGTTTCAATTTTCGCGGCGCGGGACTCAGCGCCGGCGAACACGATCGCGGCGCCGGCGAGCAGGGCGATGTGGGTGCCGCATTGAATTTTCTAGCCGCGGAATTTCCCGGCGTGCCGCTCCTGGTTGCAGGATTCAGTTTTGGGTCCCTGGTGGGATTGCGCGTCGGATGCGAAGATGCGCGGGTCTCTCACCTGATCGGCCTGGGCATTCCCGTCAATAGTTCGGATTTTTCGTTTTTGCTGCAGTGCCACAAGCCGAAGCTTTTCGTGCACGGCAGTGATGACAAATTCGGCGCGACCGAGAAGGTCAAATCGCTTGTGGCCTCGCTGCCCGGTAGCAATCATCTTGCGGTCGTGGAAGCGGCCGATCATTTCTTCGCCGGCAAACTCGACCAACTGGATCGCGCCATCCACTCATGGCTGATTAAAGAAGTTTCTCGTCCTGGCCATTAGAGACCCTCTGAATTCCGTTTCTTTCTCTGTGAACGCCGCGCTCCCTGTCGCCTCTGTGTTACGTCTTTCTCCTCAAGCCCCTTCGCCGCGCGAGAATAATTTACTGAACTCATCGACCGTTGCCGGAGGCACATTCACCAGCCGCGCGTTGGCCTTCACGTGTTCCACCCGCGACATGCCCACCAGCGCCGTCGTGATCCCCGGCGATGAGCGCACGAACTGCAGCGCGCGCTCCGCGTCGCCCTCCAAACCCAGAGCCTCCGCCACAAACCCCGGTAGATTCCGCGCCACCTGACCTTGCAGCAGCGAAGCGCTGGCGATCAGCGTGATGTCCAGCTCGCCCGCCGCTTCCATGATGGTGCGATCGCGCCCGCGCAGCGCCTGATTGCCGAGCGTCAGCGCCTCCGTCATCGCCAGATTGAAGGGCAGTTGCACGAAGCGGAAGTGGTGCCGGCCCCCCGCAATTTCCTGCGCAATCTGCACGATCTCACCGAGCTGCATGGCATCGCGCGCCCGTGCATCCTGCCGAAAACCGTTCCAGGTGGCCAACCCGTAATACTGGATTTCGCCTGCTTCCACGGCCGATTCGAGAAATGTGAACGCCTCGCGCACGCGGTTCAGAAACTCTTCCTTGCTCACTTCGCTGAGCTGCGTCTCCGGGTTGTGCAGGTAATAGACGTCCACGCACTCGACGCCAAGATTCTTCAAGCTGCGTCCGAGCTGGTTTTTCAGGAATTTTGGCGTCATGCAATGGCTGCCCGCGGCGATGTCCTTTGCACTGAACACTCCCGGCTGGATGTATTCCCGGAAAAAATAGTCGTTCGGGTCGGCGGGCATCGCGCCATCGGGCGTCAGATAACCGCCCTTCGTGCATACCACGATTTCCTCGCGCGGGAAGCCTTTCGCTGCCAACCGCTGGATCGCCGCGCCGATGCTGCGCTCGCTGCGCTGCAATCTGTAATTGATTGCCGCATCGATCACGTTGATGCCGCTTTCCACCGCTGCGACCACCGCTCCCACGTAACTCTCGTCCGTCTTGGCGTCCGGCTGGCCGAGATAGGTGCCGATTCCGATCGAAGAGAGCACCAGCCGTTGCGTTTCTCGAAAGTGGCCTTCCGCGGCGCGCCCTGCAAATTTTTTCGCGTAGCCCGTCGTTCCTTCTTTGGTTGCGGAGTTGCTCATGACGCTCCTTCGGGGGATGGCGTTGTTCCCGTTGCCTCGGGCCTACCAGTTTCGTTTGTCTTCGGGGCCAGAAGCCGCGAACATGCCCGAAGAATCCTACGATAAGGCCAGTCCTTTTCGCGGAAGAAAATCTCGCCTTCGCGGGGGTTGCTGTAGAACCAGCGCGCCACCAGCCAAAGGTGCTCGCCCAGGTCGCCTTGCTCGGACGCCGGTTTCGCTTCGAGGGCCGCCCGGAATATCTGTTCCGCCGAACGGGGCTGGCTGGCGATCTCCGCAAATCGCAGAACGAATGGCTCCGCAAGCCTTCCGCCGTGCACGGGGTAGACGCCGATCGCTTGCTCTTCCGCGGTGCGCTGCAGAATCGCCGCGTCCAGGTCTTGAATCCGCCGCGTGAGTTCCGGCCTGCCGCGCAACGCTTCGTCGAGCTTTTCGATTCGGCTGTGAAACGAAGCAGCGCGTTCGAAATCCATTTGTTCGCTGGCTTGCTCCCGTTCCCTTTCCAAAGTGGTGCGCAGCGACCCGCCGCTCGTTTCCAAAAACCGCACCAGCCGCTGCACCTCCACGTCATACTCTTCTTTCGTGCAGCCCGCAAAGCACGGCGCCAGGCACATTTTCATCTCCGAGTACAGACAGCCGGGAAAGGTCGGGTCGCGCCGGATCTTAATCTGGCACCGGCGCACTTTGAAAAAATCAAGCACCCGCTCCGCGAATGCTTCTGCCGAGCGCCTCGACGCGAATGGGCCGTAGTACGAGCCTCCGGTTGGCAAACCATCTTGATCCACGGGAATTTTGCGCGTCACGTAACAGCGCGGATATGCGTTTCGAAGATTGACTTTCAAAACGGCTGCTGGCCGCATGCGCAAGAGATCGCGATAGCGTTTAGGAAAAATCTGTTTGGCGTGCTGGTAGTAGGTGAGCGTTTGTTCGAACGCCGAGCCGGTCAAGCGATAACGGATGCCTCGCGCAAATTCGCTCAGGTTCAATCGCTTGCTCGTCGGATCGACGGGCCCCAACAGTCTTTGCAGCCGCCGCCGCAAATTCTGCGTGCGAATCAGAAACGGCTCGGCTTTTTCTTCGCGCGGCTCGATCAGGCAAACCGCCGGCAACGCTGGCAGGGCAGAGAAGAAGTTTTCTTCGGCCCCCTTTACGTCGAATTGGAGTCCGCAATCGAGTTCCAGCACGCGCTCAGGATACTACGGGGCGGCTATGACTTCAGTGCCCAGGAGGAAATAACCAATCGCTGAATCTCGCTAGTGCCTTCATAAATTTCAGTGATTCGGGCGTCGCGGTAGTTGCGCTCCACGGGATACTCGCGGCTGTAGCCGTTGCCGCCGTGAATCTGAATCGCTTTATGCGTCACGCGCGTGGCCATTTCACTGGCGAAGAGCTTTGCGATGGCGGCATCCATCGTGAAGCGCGCGCCGCTGTCCTGCTTCCAGGCTGCCTTTCGAATGAGCAGTCGCGCAGCGTCAATTTCCGTGGACATGTCCGCAAGCATAAACTGAATCGCCTGAAATTGCGAAATCGGATGCCCGAACGCCATGCGCTCCTGTGAATACTTCAGCGCCGCTTCGAACGCGCCTTGCGCAATCCCCGTCGCCTGCGCGGCGATGCCGATGCGCCCGCCATCCAGCGTCGAAAGCGCCACTTTATAGCCTTCGCCCTCATTGCCGATGCGATTGCCCACCGGCACTTTGCAATCCGTGAAAATCAATTCGCTGCAAGCGGTGGCGCTGATCCCTAGCTTCTTCTCTTCCTTGCCGACCTTGAATCCCGGCGTCCCTTTTTCCACCACCAGCGCGGTAATGCCTTTTTCACCCTTCGACGGCTCCGTGTTCACATACGCGATTGCCGCGTCCGCCGCGCCGCCGTTGGTGATCCACGCCTTGGTGCCGTTGATCACATAGCTGTCGCCCATTTTCACCGCCTTGGTCTGAAGAGCGGCTGCGTTCGAACCGGCCTGCGGCTCGGTCAACGCATAACATCCAATCTTTTCGCCCCGCGCATACGGCAGCAGAAATTTGTTCTTCTGCTCTTCCGTCCCGAAGCGATGAATCGGATCGCAGTACAGCGAATTCTGAACCGACAAAATCACGCCGGTCGAGGCGCAGCAGCGCGAAATCTCTTCAATCACGATGCTGTAGGCGATGTGATCGAATCCCGCCCCGCCTTCCGAGTCCGGAAGCGCCACCCCCGTCAAACCCAGCTCCGCCGCCTTCTTGAACAGTTCGCGCGGAAAGCGGCCCGTCTCGTCGAGCTCCTTCGCCAGCGGCCGCACCTCGGACTCCGCAAACTCGCGCACGCTCTTCTGCAGCAGTTGTTGCTCTTCCGTCAGCTCGAGATTCACCGTTGCGCACTCTCAGTCAGCCAAGATTGAATTCGAATTTTGTATTCTATCGCGGCTCGCAGGGTTCTGCGAATCAGGCCAGCGTCTTGGAAAGGCGTTCGTACGTGGTTTTCAAATCCTCCGGGTGCACCCGCGTCTCCCCAGTCACCGTCATGAAATTCGCATCGCCGATCCACCGCGGCAAGGCATGCAAGTGCAAATGTCCCACTACCCCCGCGCCAGCAGCACGCCCCAGATTCATCCCCAGGTTCATCCCGTCCGGCTTGTAGTCCGCACGCAACGCCGTCTCCACGCGCCGCGCCAGCCGCATCATCTCGCTCAACGCTTCCGGCTCGCACAAATTCAATTCCGCCACGTGCGCATACGGCACGATCATCACGTGCCCTGAGGTGTAGGGATAGCGATTCAGAATGATGAACGTCTTCGCGCCGCGATAAACGACGAGCGTTTCCGCGTCATCCTTCCGCGCCGCCGCATCGCAAAAAATGCATTCCGGCTGCTTCCCGCTCGTCACTTCCCGCATGTACTGGTAACGCCACGGAGTCCAGATATAGTCCATTACAAGGCGTCCTCATCTCAAAAGCCGCGCGCAAAGCATAACGCAGAACAGGCACACCCGTCGCACAACCGCGCCCATAACCAGAAGGCAGTTGCCGGATCCAACCCCATTTGTTCCGGTGAAATGAAAACGCGTGGCCAGAAAGAGCCCGCGAAGTCAGGCGTGCGGTCCGTCGCCCGCAGCCGAAGCCTGGGCCTCCGCGCTATTCACAAAATCCTTCAGCTCTTTGCTGGGCTTGAAAAACGGAATCTTCTTCGCCGGCACTTCCACTTTCTCGCCGGTTTTCGGATTGCGCCCTACCCGTCCGCGGCGCTGCCGCGTGCGAAAACTCCCAAATCCGCGAATCTCGATCTTGTCACCCTTCTGCAGCGACTCGATGATGCTATCGAAAATCGTTTCGACGATGGTCTCCGATTCCTTGCGCGGAAGCTCCGTGATGCGCAGTACCTCTTCGATGAGGTCGGCCTTGGTCAGTGTCGGTTGCTTGGTCATCGTCGCTTTTGCCTCTTCGCGCAGTCCGAAAAAGACCGCCTCCGCTGGTCAACCGGCCCGCGGTTGCCTTACACGGTGAATCGAAACGGCTTAGAGGGGCTGGCTCTTCGCCGATTTGCCCCCCTTCCTATCACTAAATTGACCCGCAGGTAAATGAAATTGTAGCGCTAGCCCCGGGAGCCTGTTTCTGAGTCTCCTAACGCGCCGAGAGCTTGGACTTCAGCGCGTCCCCAATCGTTGCCGTCGACGAGGACTTCGACGTCGAACGATACTGTTCAATTTCTTTCCGCTCGATCTGTTTCACCGCCGCACGGTAGCTCAATCCGATGCGCCGCGTCTCCGGACTGATTTTGATGATCTTGAAATCGTATTCCTTGCCCGGTTCGAGCGGCCCCGCGCTCTTGAGCGGCCCGGTCGTGGGACGGAAGCTCGAGTGCCCCTCATCGCGGCGTTTGCGCTCTTCGATCTCCGTGTTGTGGCAAAGCGCTTCGATGTTCTCGCCCAATTCGACGAACGCGCCGAACGTGGCGATGCGCGAAACCTTGCCCTTCACGATCTGCCCCACCTTGTGCTGCTTGAACCAGTCGCCCCAGATGTCGTTCACCTGCTTGATGCCCAGCGACACGCGGCGGTTCTCCGGATCGATCTTCAGCACCTTCGCGGTGACTGGCTCGCCCTTCTTGAACACCTCGTGCGGATTCTTGATGCGCTCCGTCCAGCTGACATCGCTGACGTGCACGAGTCCGTCGAAACCATCTTCGATTTCCACGAACGCGCCGAACTCCGCGATGTTGCGCACCTTGCCGGTGACGATTGTGCCCACCGGATATTTTTCCGCAACCAGCAGCCACGGATCCGCCTGCGCCTGCTTGATTCCCAGCGAAACGCGCCGGTCGCTCGGCTTGATGTCCAGCACCACCACGTCCACTTCGTCGCCCACCTTCACCAGCTTCGAAGGGTGCTGGACTTTCTTGTTCCAGCTCATTTCCGAAACGTGTACCAGGCCTTCGATGCCTTGCTCCAGCTCCACGAACACGCCATAGTCCACCACGCCAACGACTTTGCCCTTTACCTTGCCGCCCGCGGGGTACTTTTCCGCGGCGCCCACCCAGGGATCCGGCATCAATTGCTTTAGCCCCAGCGATACGCGCTGTTTTTCCTTGTCGAATTTCAGGATGATGACGTCGAGTTCCTGCTCCGGCTTCACCACGTCCGAAGGATGCTTTACGCGGCCCCAGCTGAGATCCGTCAGGTGCAGCAAGCCGTCAATTCCGCCCAGGTCCACGAACGCGCCGTACTCGGTCACGTTCTTCACGTGCCCGTGCACCACTTGTCCTTCGCTCAGCGTCTCCATCAAGGCAGCGCGCTTCGCGTGCAATTCTTCTTCGAGCAGCGCGCGGCGGCTGACCACCACATTGCCGCGGCGACGGTTCAGCTTCGTAACACGCACCTGCACTTCCGTGCCGGTCAGGTCGTCCAGATTCTGCGCCGGCCGCAAGTCATACTGCGAACCCGGCAGGAACGCGCGCACGCCAATATCCACCACCAGGCCGCCCTTGATGCGATCCACGACTTTACCGGTGATGGTTTCTTTGGCCTTGAACGCCGCGTCAATCTTTTCCCACGTCTTGCGCCGCAGCACTTTCAAGTACGACAGGATCGTGAAGCCGTCCTTGTGCTCTCCGGTGCGTTGCACTTCGATCGTGGCGTTCGGCTCGGGGCGTGGGATTTCCGTGTCCGTGAATTCCGCCGCGGGAATTAGCCCTTCCGTTTTTCCGCCCAGGTCTACGACGACGCCATGCTCCGTGTACGCGACAACCTTGACCTCGATGACCTCGCCGGACGCCGCAGCTTCCTGCTTCTCGTCGTACTCCTCCATCAGCTTGCTCATCTCTTCCGAGCCCGCTGCTTCCTCGGCCGCAGCGGCGGCCTCTGGATCGGCCGCGGGGGCTTCAGAGACAGGCTGCGGCTGCTCGGGTCCCGGCACCACAGGGATGTCCTGCGCGGCATTCGCAGCTTCGGCATGCTCCGCCGCAGCGGCAGCCGTTTGCTCGCTCGCGCTTTCCACCGTTGTGTTGGTTTCAGTGGGTGCACCGTTTGAAGCGTTGTCCGCTTCGGGTGCCGGTGCGGCGGCCGCCGCATTGGTAAGGGTATCGTGGTCGGAAAACATGGTTGTTGGCCTCCGGAAGATTAGTTCGCTAGGCAGCCGCTCTGCGGCCCCCGCATTCAGTCGAAAATATTCCTTGCTGCTGCCCGATCGGGGTTAATGCAAGGAAGTCAACCGCCCTGCGTTTGCTCAATCGTCTGACCGCTGCGCGGCCACACCATTGAATCAACTACCTGACGGTCGCTTAGGGACAAAGATGCTGCGGTCCTCGAAAACGCTGCAACCTGAAAAGGATACTCGCCGCCTCACGCTTGTGTCAATGAATCCGCGATGCTCGGCCTGGCCTCAATTTTGCAGCCCCTTTCAACAACTTGCGTGCCCGCGCCTTCATTGCTGGCGTGCCCGTTCGCACCGCTTGTTCAAGGATTGGCCTCGCCGTTTCTCGTAGAGTGGGCTCTTGCCCGGTGAGGTCAACGAGTGCCTGCATCGCGAACGTCTTCACAATCGAACTGCGGTCTTCGAGGTAATGCAGTAAAGCTGACGCGGCACGTTGCTTCTCCGGCGCGGTCAGTTCAAGTCGCGGCACCATCGACGCCAGGTGCCAGCGCAATTCGATCTGTTCTACCTCCGCTAGCAACCCCAGCAATTCCCGTTTGTGGGGCCTCAATAGTTCTGGACGCTTCACGGTTACTTTTTCAGCGGCATCCGCAGCCCGCATCCGGACCAGCGGGTCTTTGTCCCAAAGGCATCCGACGAGTTCGGCAAAACGCTTTGGCTCCGAGAGGACAAGCTTCGCAATTTGGTTAGCCCTTCCAATCGAACGCCGATCTCCGCCTCGGAGCAGGCCAGTCAGACTTAGGCGACGCATCGATGGGTTCCGGACACCGGACGTAACTGCTTCGTGTTACGCCCGCGCGTGACCTGCTTGCGTTTTTTCCCGGCGAAAATCGGGCGCGGAGACTTCCACCGTGCGGCACATTTCATACAACCTCGAACGCATGCGCGTGCCGATGCGTTGCTCGAGCGCATCTTCGCGTATGGGCGCGATCAACTTGCCACTCGCAAGCCGTGTGGCTTCGCCCTCCGTAGCGGGATTATCGAGATAATTCGTCGTGATGATGGTCGTACGGTTCTCGTTGTAACGGGCGTTCAGGACAATCCCGACAATGTCGCGCACCCAGTCGGAAGGTTTGCTCGCGCCGAGATCGTCCAGCACCAGAATCTCCACCGTTCGAATCGGCTCCAATATCTTCATCTCCGTCGATTCGCTCGCCGGGTTGTAGCTGCCCTGAATCTCCTTCAACAGTTCGCGATAATCGCAAAAAAGTCCCGCGTGTCCGCGGTGAATCAACTCTTTCAAGGCCGCGACCGCCAGATGCGTTTTCCCCACGCCAGAAGGCCCCATGAACAACAATCCTTTTTCGGACGAGCCGGGATATTCGCGCACAAATCCCTGGGTGAATAGCTTTGCTTGCTTCAGCGAATGCGCGTGTTGCTGCGTCCAGGTTTTCCCGTCGGTCAAGTCGGTAACGTAGCTTTCAAAATCGCAGTGCTCGTACCGCTTCGGAATCCGCGCGCGCTCCATCCCCCGCGACGCGCGATCCTGCATTCCGCAGTCGCACGCCACCGCCACGCTGCCCGCCGCGCCGTCCCCTCGCGGCACCAGCTTCCAACCCGTCCCCCTGCAAAGCGTGCAATTTTCCAGAGCCATAGCGACAGCATACGGTTGCGGATGGAACCGGGCAAGCTTTCAACTCTGGGAAAACTGTGGAAGGAACGGCTGCTTCGTTTCTCTGAAACTGGTCCGTGATGGCTATCGCACAGCCCGCGGCGTGGCCCGCACGATCGCATGCCGCGGCGTCCGCTCCCGCGCGTGGGACGCCGCCACCCGTGACAATTCCTGCTGCACAACATGCGCGAACTCGCCCATCTGCCGTTCCATCTCGATCATTTTCTCGCGCATGTTCAAAATGATCTCAATCCCCGCCAGGTTCACGCCCATGTCCCGCGCCAGCGTCAGGATCACGTCCAACCGCTCCAGGTCGGAGTCCGTGTACAGCCGCGTGTTCCCCTGCGAACGCGACGGCTTCAGCAGCCCCACGCGCTCGTACAACCGCAGCGTCTGCGGATGCAGCTTGTAAATCTCCGCCACGGCGCTGATCATGTAGCCCGCCTTGGCCCGTTTTTTGGCTCGCGGTGGCATACGCTCTCTCTTACACTCCCGCCTTCGTGAACAAATCTTTCCGCGGATCCGCCGGCGCCACGGTCTCCAGTTCCTTCATCAAATTCCGCACGCGCTCATCCGTTGGCGGCGGCACAACCACTTGAATCTCGACATACTGGTCGCCGCGTGCCCCGTTCCGTGCGCTGGGCACACCCTTTTCCTTCAGCCGCAGCGTCTTTCCACTGTTCGTTCCCGGCGGAATCCGTACCAGCGCTCGGCCCGGCGAGGGGCGGCCGTCAACAATGGACCCGTCAATCGTTGGCACTTCAATCTTTGCTCCGAGCGTGGCCTCGCTCACCGTCACTGGGATCTTGGTGTACAGATCATCGCCGCGCCGTTCGAAAAATTCATGCGGCTTTACGACCACCCGCAAATATAAATCCCCCGCCGGAGCGCCCATCGTCCCGGAGTTCCCCTTTCCAGGAACCCGCACACGCCCGCCGTTGGCCACACCAGCCGGAATCCGCACGTCAATGCTTTCCGTGCGCCGCACGCGGCCTTCGCCGCCGCAGGTCTTGCACACGGTCCGCAGCTGGCCCGTTCCGCCGCAGCGCGTGCACGGCACATTGAATTTCATTTTGCCCGCGGTCTGTTGAATCGTGCCCGTTCCATGACACGTCGGGCATGTTTGCGGCGAACCCACCGCGCCCGTCCCATGGCATGTCTCGCAGGTATCCAGCCGCGTGATCGAAAGCTTCTTGACCGCGCCCCGCACCGCGTCCCAGAAATCAATCTCGATCTGGTATTCCAGGTCGCCGCCCGGCTCGTGTTCCGGCTCCATCGCCGCGCCTCCGCGGCCGCCGCTGAAGAACTGGCTGAAGAGATCGCGAAAACTCGATCCACCACTGCCGGCTCCGCCCGAACCCCCGCCAAAATCGAATCCGCCAAAATCAAAGTTGACGTCCTGACCATCGCTGGCGGGCGCTCCAGGGCCGCCGGGAGGAATATTGTCGCTATAGAAGCCGTACTGGTCATACATCTGCCGCTTCTTCGAGTCGGACAGTACGTCGTACGCTTCCTGCAGCTGCTTGAATTTTTCTTCCGAGGATTTATCGCCAGGATTCAAATCAGGGTGGTACTTGCGCGCCAGTTTGCGAAACGCCGCACGAATATCCTTCGCGCCCGCTTTCCGCGGCACTCCCAGCAGTTCGTAATAATCTTGTTTCGTTGTCGTTGCCATCTCTTAAGAACTCGTGACCCGTGACTTGTGACCGGTGGCTGAAACGGAAGAACAGGAACGACGAACTTGAGAAACAACCCCAAACTGATCTGCTTTTGGAAATCGTTCCGTCATCTTGAAAACCGCGCCAATGCATGGGCTTTTTGCCAAATCGTAAGATCGAAGCAGCTCTTGATTTTCACCAAAGCCACCAATGACCTGTCACCGCCCAAATTTTGTAGGGGCACTCCATTCCGTGCCCCCAGCGACCAGTCACCTTTAGTTCGGGCGCTTCGACTCGTCCACATCCACGTACTCGGCGTCGATCACGTCGCCAGGCTTCTTCTCCTGCGCGCCGCTCGAACCGGCGGAAGACCCTCCGCCAGACCCTGCGCCTGCAGCACCGGCCTGCGCGGCGTTCGCCGCCTGCGTCGTCTTGTATAGCTCTTCGGCGACCTTGTGGAGCGAACGCTCCAGGTTTTCCGTCGCCGACCGCAGCCGCGCCACACCGCCCTCGTTGAGGGCCTTCTTGGCATCGTCGATCGCCGCTTCGGCCGCTTTCACGTCCGCTTCCGCGATCTTCTCGCGGTTTTCACGGAGCATCTTTTCCGCTTGATAGAGAATGCCGTCCAGGCGATTGCGCGCCTCGACCTCCTCCATCCTCCGGCGATCGTCTTCCGAATGCGATTCCGCTTCCACACGCATCTTTTCGGCTTCTTCTTTAGACAGGCCGCTCGATGCCGTGATGGTGATCTTCTGCTCCTTGCTCGTGGCCTTATCCTTCGCGCTCACGTTCAAGATGCCGTTCGCATCAATGTCGAACGTAACCTCGATCTGCGGCGTTCCGCGTGGAGCAGGCGGAATCCCGTCCAGCTTGAACGTCCCAAGCGAGCGGTTATCCTTGGCGAACTTGCGCTCGCCCTGCAGAACGTGGATTTCCACGCCCGGCTGATTGTCCGCCGCCGTCGAATACGTTTCCACTTTGCGCGTCGGAATCGTCGTGTTGCGCGGGATTTGCACGGTCATCACCCCGCCAAGCGTTTCCACGCCCAGCGAAAGGGGTGTCACGTCCAGCAGCAGAATGTCCTTCACTTCGCCGCCGAGCACCGCGCCCTGAATCGCCGCGCCTACCGCCACGACTTCGTCCGGGTTCACGCCCTTGTGGGGCTCTTTCCCGCCGAAGAAGTTGCGCACCAATTGCTGCACCTTCGGGATACGTGTCGAACCGCCCACCATCACCACTTCCTGGATGTCGTTGGGCGACATCTTCGCGTCCTCCAATGCCTGCTTCACCGGCTTCATGGACCGCTCGAGCAAATCGTTCATCAACTGTTCGAGTCGCGTCCGCGTCAGGTTCTTTTCGAAGTGAATCGGTCCGGCCGCGCCCGCCGTCAGAAATGGCAGGTTGATGGTCGTTTCCATCAGCTGCGAGAGCTCGATCTTGGCCTTTTCCGCCGCTTCCTTCAGGCGTTGCAAGGCCATGCGGTCCTTGCTCAGGTCAATGTTGTTCTCTTTCTTGAACTCGTCGATCATCCAGTCGACGATCCTCTGGTCGATGTCGTCGCCGCCCAGGTGCGTGTCGCCATTGGTCGACTTCACTTCCACCACGCCCGCTCCCACTTCCAGCACGGAAATATCGAACGTGCCGCCGCCAAGGTCGTACACCGCGATGGTTTCGTCGCTCTTCTTGTCCAGCCCGTAGGCCAGGGCTGCCGCCGTCGGCTCGTTGATGATGCGCACCACTTCCAGGCCGGCGATTTCGCCTGCCTGCTTGGTGGCCTGCCGCTGCGCGTCGTTGAAATACGCCGGCACGGTGATTACTGCCTTCGTGACCTTTTCGCCGAGGAAATCTTCCGCCGCCGACTTCAATTTCGTCAGAATCATCGCGGAAATCTCCGGCGGGCTATACGCCTTGCCTGAAATCTCCACGCGCGCATCCTGATGCGGTCCAGCGATGACTTTGTAAGGCACGCGCCGCGTTTCTTCGCCAACTTCATCGAATCGCCGGCCCATAAAGCGCTTGATCGAATACACGGTGTTCTCGGGATTCGTCACCGCTTGACGCTTGGCCACTTGTCCGACGAGCCGCTCGCCCGTCTTCGTGATGGCTACCACGGACGGCGTCGTCCGCGCCCCTTCCTGGTTGGGGATCACCACTGGTTCGCCGCCCTGCATCACGGCCACCACCGAGTTCGTTGTTCCCAGGTCAATTCCAATAATCTTGCTCATAACTGCCCTTCCTCCCTAATACCTTCAAATCGTTTCGCCCACTTGCAACTTCCCTTGGACCAGAGCGAGTCCTGCTCCTACAATCGGCTCCAAGCCCAATCCGAGGTGCAGTATACAAGTTGAGTGTATGCTTGTCAAGTTTTCTTATAACGCACACAACCCATTTCTTTTCCAGACGTTACCACCTCCCATTGCCTCTTTCGACCCCTTTAAACTCTTCCTTGACCCTTGATAATCTCTCCGTCATACTATCTCTCGGTAACTTTAGATGGCCGGGTAGACCGTTGGTTTCAACCCCTCGCGTAGAAACTCTATCCAGCCTATGCAGCACCTTTAGAGTCAGCCGTGCGTAAGTGTTGATTCTAAATAAGTTGAACTATTTAAGAATCGACACTCGAACACGTACAAGTAGCCGTGGCTGGGTTTGATTGCATGAGTCAAACCCGACCGCCATTTGCTGAACACGATATGCCAAACTTGCCTTGTGCGCGGAGCCAGCGAATCCCGACGGGAAACCTGTGGTAGTCTGACGGTGACGGTGCACGAGATACCTCAATCGGAGGTTGGAGGGCTGCGTGAGTCGTAGAATCATTCTTGCCGTGGTTGGTGTCCTTGCCTTGGCCGCCATTGGACTTCAGATGGGTCATGGCCTTTCTCCCGCACTTGCCGCACGCTTCAATGTTGACAAGGCACCTGTCTCGGCTGCTTCCTCAGAACCCCTCTCGCCGTCCAAGGAACTCGCAACGACACCGGTATCTCTGGCCCCGGCCGGGTTGCCGGATGCGCGTGAGAACAGCCCGGAGTCGAAGGGCCCGGCTCCCCTCCCGGCCGTGGCACAGGCCCCCGATGTCACCGACATTGACCCGCACAAGGCTTTTGGCTCGAAAAATGCCCCCGTCACCATGGAAGTCTTCAGCGACTTCCAGTGCCCCGCCTGCAAGACGCTTTACATCAGCACCAACCGGCAGCTCATGGACAATTACGTCAGCACCGGCAAGGTCTATCTGATCCATCGCGATTTTCCCCTGCCGATGCACGCGTATTCCCGCATTGCCGCACGCTATGCCCGCGCCGCCGCACAGATCGGAAAATTTGAGCCGGTCGAACAGGTCCTCTTCCAGAATCAAGAAAAGTGGGAACAGACAGGCGACGTGGATGGCACGGTCGCCGGCGTTCTGTCCGCCGCGGAAACGGCCAAGGTCCGCGCGCTCGTGAAGGGCGGCACGCTCGACGCCGCCATTGACAAGGATTCCGCGCTCGGCCAGAGCTATCGCGTCAGCCAGACCCCCACGACCGTCTTCCATTCCAAAGGCCAGACCTACCCCTTTGCCGGCGTCATGACCTACGACATGCTCAAACAATTTCTAGACCAGTTGCTCTCGCAAAAATGATCAACGCGCATACTGGAATTCGGCCTACCGTGGAACTGGCGCTTCTGCTGCTCTGTTGGGTCTTCATCCTTTGGTCCCATGGGAGGCGCGGGCGGGTCGGCAACGTCATTATTCTTGATATGGCTCCCGTGGTTGTGCTGGCCATCGGGCTAAGAAAGACGCTAATCAATTCGCCTGCTGAGTCAGAGCGCCAACGACGGCGTTCTGACCAACTCCTTCTCCAATGATGCAAAGTAGCCCATTTACCTTTGGCCGCGCGGTTATCTGGATCGGCCGCCTCGTTCTGGGCGGAGTTTTTGTTTACGCAGGATTCTCCAAGCTCATCCTGCCGAACACGCATCTTTGGCCGATGTTCATTCTGAAATTTTCGATCACCATGAATATCTCTAGCTTCGCGCAACAAGTGGAATCCTACAAAATAATCTCCCCCGAGGCGTCGCAAGTGGTTGCGCATACTTTGCCGTTCGTGGAAATCGTGTTGGGCTTGCTGCTGCTGATTGGCTGGCGCTTGCGAATCTGGGCCACGGCCATCACCGCGATCATGGTAGGGTTCCTGGCCGCCGTGACCCGCGCGTATCTCCTGCACATGGACATCAATTGCGGGTGCTTCGGCACACCGGAGAAGCTCACCGGCATGACCGTGGTCCGCGACGGCGCTCTCACGGCGCTCGCGCTGCTCATGACTATCTTCGCGTTCCGGGAAGCCCGCGAGCCTCACCCCTGGGCCGCTCCGGAGAAGCAAGCCACTTAGGTTCTATGTGCATAACGAACGATTCCGTAATCCCAAAGGAAGCGAAGGATATCTCTTTCTCTTCTTCCGTTTTCAACTTTGGACTGTCGACGGCAGACCTTCTTCCATGAAATCTCTCGCCGAATACCTCGACCTCGCCGCGCAAACGCACGGCCATTTGTGCGCCGGCCAGGTTCTCGGCGTGCGCCTGGCCATGCTCGGCTTGCGCGAACTGGGCATCGACGATCCAATCGCCGAGCGCAAGCGCCTCGTCACCTATGTCGAAATCGACCGCTGTGTCACCGACGCCGTAGCGGTCGTCGCCAATTGCCGCCTCGGCAAGCGCGCCCTCAAGTTTCGCGACTGGGGCAAAGTTGCCGCCACCTTTGTTGATCTGAAAAGCGGCCGCGCCGTGCGCATCGCCGCGAAAGAATCTTCCAAGCAAGCCGCCCGCGAACTGTTTCCCGAACTCGAAAAAGAGGCCGGCCAGCAAAAAGCCTACGCGCAGCTTTCCGACGAAATTCTTTTCGACAAGCAATGGGTGAAAGTGGAAGTTCGGCCGGAAGATTTGCCCGGCTTCAAAGGCCCGCGCGTCGTCTGCGCGCAATGCGGCGAAGGCATCAACTTCAAACGCGAAATCGTAAAGGACGGCCGCACCCTCTGCCGTTCCTGCGCCGGCGAAAAATACTACGAAACAGTATCCTCATAGTTCGAAGCGGGACATCCGACTTCTGCGCTAAAATTATCGTTCGACCATGAGCCTGCCACCCATCACGCTGCGGTTGCGCGGCTTCAAGCTGATTGACCGCGTCGCGCTGGCGTTTCTTCTGCTCTGCTCGATTGCGCTGGGCGCGGCTTGCGGATTGCTCTTCGTTTACGCGAGCGACCTGCCGGAAATTCGTGCGCTAGAAACCTACCGCCCCGACGTGGTCACCGAGGTCTATGCCGATGACGGCCAGCTCGCCGGCAGCTTCGCCATCCAGCGCCGCATCCTGATGACCTACGAGCAGTGCCCTAAGGTTCTCTACCATGCGGTCACTGCCATCGAGGACCAGCACTTCGAAGAGCACTGGGGTGTCGACTTCCCGCGCATGTTTAGCGCCGCATTCCGAAACGTCATCAAGCGCCGCATCACCGGCGGCGCCAGCACCATCACCATGCAACTGGCCGGCAATCTTTTCCTCGACCGCAGCGATCGCAGCTTTCGCCGCAAGATGCAGGAGATCCTGCTCGCGCTGCAAATCGAGCGCCGCTACACCAAGCCGCAGATTTTCACCATGTACGGCAACCAAGTGTATCTCGCGCACGGCAACTACGGTTTCGCCGCCGCCGCACAGTTTTATTTCGGCAAACCCGTCACCGACCTGAAGCTCCAGGAAGCGGCGTTGCTCGCCGGCATGGTCAATGGGCCGAAGTTTTCTCCCATTTCGAATCCGGAGGCCGCGCTTGCGCGCCGCAATCTTGTTCTGCATCGCATGGAAGAAGAAGGGAAAATCTCGCCCACGGAAGAAGCCGCCGCCAGAAAATCGCCGCTTGGCCTGCACATCCAATATCCGCGCAACGACCTCGCGCCTTACTTCTTCGAAGATATTCGCAAGTATCTGGAATCCACCTACGGTACCGAAGCCGTTCACGAGCGCGGCCTGCGTGTATACACCACGCTGAACATCAAGATGCAGCGCATCGCCAACCAATCGCTCCGCGACGGCCTGCACAGTTACGAGCGCCGTCACGGCTGGAAGGGCAATTTGCCCAACGTCCTGCGGGACAATCTCGGCAAGCTGGACACCTACGAAGACGACGACTGGCGCCATCCGATCGAGAAGGGAAGCTATGTCACCGGGCTCGTTCTCTCCGTGGACGAGAAAAACGCGGTCGTCAAGATTGGCACCTATCGCGCGATTCTTTCTCCCGGCGACTTCGCTTGGACCGGCCGCAAGAAGCCCGCGGATGTATTAAAGATCGGCGACCTTGCGCAATTCTCCATTCAGGAACTGCGCGACAACACCGCACGCGTTCAACTCGAGCAGCAGCCCGGCCCGCAAGGCGCGTTCATGGCCATCGACAATCCCACCGGCGAAATCAAAGCCATGGTGGGCGGATACAGTTTTGAGGATTCCAAATTCAACCGCGCCACGCAGGCCGTCCGGCAAGTCGGCAGCTCCTTCAAGGTGTACGTCTACGCCGATGCGCTCGAAAGAGGCTCCACGCCCTTCGACACCATCGTTGATCTGCCCTTCACTACCATGAGTGGCGGACAGGTCTATTCTCCGCGCAACTACGACGAAAAATTCGAAGGCACCATCACGCTGCGCCGCGCGCTTGCAGGATCGCGCAATGTGCCCGCCGTGAAGCTCGCGGAAAAAGTCGGTATCAGCACTGTCGTGGATATGGCCAAGCGCTTCGGCATCACCACGCCGCTCCCGCCGTATCTACCGCTGGCCCTTGGCGCAGCGGATATGAAGCTGGAGGAGCACGTCTCCGCATTCACCGTTTTTCCGAATGATGGCATCCGCATTGATCCGCACATGATTCGCCGCGTCACCAGCTACGACGGCGCGCTCCTCGAGGAAGCGCATCCGGAAGTGCACGATGTCCTTTCGCCGGACGTCGCTCGTACCATGACCGCCATGCTCGAGGAAGTCATTCAGTTCGGAACCGGCATCCAGGCCAAAGCGCTGGGCCGGCCCGCCGCGGGCAAGACCGGCACCACGCAGGATTACACCGATGCCTGGTTCGTCGGATTTACGCCGCAAATCACCTCGGGGGTGTGGGTCGGCTTCGACGACAAACAAATCTCGCTCGGAAAAAAGGAAACCGGCGCGCGCGCGGCGCTGCCCATCTGGCTGGAATTCATGCAAGGCGCACTTGCCGGTATGCCCCCACTGGACTTCCCCAACGTAGTTCCGCTCGAGCAGCAAGTCGGCGAGCACCACGTCAACGTAGACACCCCCGACACGGCCCCCACGGAGGACGAACCCGCCGCACCAAAGGAAAAGCCGCCAGCCGTCTCACCCCCGACGAAAACCGGCGCGGGGGCCACGACCGGCGTACCACCGCTTTGATGAGCAGGGTCTCTTGTGAGCCTGACCCTAATCTAGATGTCAGGGCCGGACGAATTTTAGAGCCGGCCAATACAGGAACCCATAAATCTCCAGCTGTTATGTACAGTTATCGGAAGTCCATTCATGCATGTAAGACGCGCTAGGGGTTGCCATTACGCAAATCGCTTCATTTTATGTAACTTAAAGGTTGATGTTTTCTTGTTCGCTGTAGGAAATATAATTGCACTATCATTCGACCATCAAGTTCTGTGGACCTGAGCGAAAGTAGCGCGACCTTCGCTTGATGACGGCGGCTGGGGATAGGGCAAAACGAAGCAAGTTTCGCCGTCGCAATCTCTCCAGAAAAAAAAGTAGACGCGGCTGGTTCCAAGCGTTCGCTGGAGCCTTGGCGGATTTGTGTGCCTTCGCGCGACACGATTCTCAACAAGGTATTCCGAAGCAAACGCGAATTTTAATGAATTGAATTTTCTGGAGGAATTAAATGCTGAGGAGTGTTCCACGTTTTTTGGTGGCAATTTTCTTGAGTTGGCTTTTGGCAATTCCCGCATTTGCCGATTTGACCGGCGATGTACAGGGCACGGTAACGGATGCCAGCGGGGCGCGTGTAGCGGAAGCCAAAGTAACGATTAAAAACATCGGCACCGGGGCAACGCGCACGGTCACGACCGGTTCCGGAGGAGAGTTTTCCATTCCGCAGCTCGAGATCGGCGATCATCTGGTGACTGTGGAAAAAGATGGATTCAAGTCGTTCGCGCAGCAGGTGATGGTCCGGAGCGGCGAAAAGACGCGAGTCGATGCGGTGATGCAACTGGGCAACGTCACGGAGTCCGTGACGGTCGAGTCGAGCGCCACGCCGACGCTGGACCTTGCCACCGCGCAGGTAAGTGACTCGATCAGCGAGCAGGTGGCCTTGGCGCTGCCGAATCAAGCTCGCGATCCCGTCGTTTACGCCACGCTTTCTCCCGGAACAGTGCCAGTCACAAAGGATAATACCTTCCTTGGAGCGGGCAGCTTCAACTCCAACGGTTCGCGCGGACGCGCCAACAACATCACGCTCGACGGCGTCACTGGAACGGACATCTCCACGACGGGTGAAGGCGGCGGATTGGTTTTGGTCCAGGACGCGGTTTCGGAAGTGAAAGTCATCACCAACAACTTCGACGCCGAATTCGGCCGCAATTCCGGCTCGCAGGTCCAGATCCTCACAAAGAGTGGAACGAACGCTTATCACGGTTCGGCCTTCTGGTATTACCAGAACAACGATCTCGGCAATGCGCGGGATTTCTTCGACCAGACGGGAAGCCCAGCCCCCATTAATCAGAATCAGGGCGGGGGAACGTTCGGCGCCCCGATCTACAAGGACCACACCTTCTTCTACGGGAGCGGGGAAGTAGACCGGACGCGGGGCGCAGGTGCAACTGCCATTGCAACGGTCTTGACGCCGATGCAGGCTGCGGCGATCACGGACCCGACGACCCTTGCGCTGTTCAAGGCCAATGGTTCCCCTACTTCGCCGACCGGGACATTGTCCAACAGCTCTCCCAACGAATTGAACGGCGACATCTGGACGCTGCGGATTGACCAGTTGCTCCGCGGCGGGAAAGACACCCTCAGCGTGAAGTATGGCCAAAACCCACTGCAAGCAATCAACCCTGGTGACACGTTCATCGGTACGAATCTCGCTGGATTTGGCGCTTCAACGACGTCCACCGCGCGAACGCTTACGTTCGGGTACACTTCGGTGTTGCGAAGCAACCTGACGAACCAGTTCCGTTTTGCGTTCGGCAGAAACAACCCGGATTTTCCGATCAGCAGTCCCTTTGCGCCGGGGCCACAAATTCAGATTTCGGGCTTCGACAATTTTGGAACTTCGGACATTCTTCCGCAAGGCCGGACCCAGAATACGTTTCAGTACCTGGACACAGTTTCCTGGGTGAAGGGCCGCCACACGTTTAAAGTCGGGGCGGACTTCAATCGCTACCAGTCGCCGAGCACGTCGGATTTCTTCACGCGTGGACAAATCAGTTTCGCGAGCTTGGCAGACTTCCAGGACGGCAATTCCTCGGGCTTCTTCCAGCAAGTCGGAAACTTCACGCGGCACAACTTCGCGCTAGACGCGTTTTTGTTCGCGCAGGATGACTTCCGGCTGACCGATACTCTGACACTGAACCTGGGCTTCCGCCTGGAGTCGTCGGGAGGAGTTTCGGAAGGGGCCAACCTCCTTTCCAATCTTGATCCGAATAACCATACCCCCATCGGCGTTCTTGGGACTGGGCCGCTCGGCGGAGTTGATATCGGCGGAGACGCCTTCCACCGCAATTGGAATCCTGCGCCCAGGCTCGGCTTCGCGTGGAACCCGAGGCGCGGCAAAATTGTGGTTCGCGGAGGCTATGGCATCGCGTACGATTTCATCTACCAGAATCCAATCTCCAACGTGCAGTTTTCCGCGCCCTTCATTAACAGCGTGTCCATTCCCGGTGGAGGTTTCACCGGTGGCAACACGCTGGCAGCCTTGGTGGCAGGAACGGCGCCGGCACAGAAGCAGGCGATCGCGGCTCTCGGGTCCTTCAATCCAGCGCAAACCGACTTCGGTGCGCTGTCTCCCGTGGAGCAGAACCTGAAGAATCCGCGCAATCAGCAGTGGGATGCCGGCGTGGAGTATCAGTTGACGTCTGACACCGTAGTGAAAGCTACGTACGTTGGCGCGCATAGCGATCACCTGCAAGTGAGCGTGCCTATAAATCTAGTCGCCCCGCAGAATCGCCCGGCCCCTGCAACCAGCCTGGCGGACCAGAATGCGCGTCAAACGCAGTTTGCCGCCGCGTTCAGCAATGAAATCGGCGGAACATTCGGGCCTGAGAACAACCTGATTGATCCACGCTTTGACAGCGTCACCCAAGTGCAAAGCACCGGGACCTCCAGTTACAACTCTCTGCAACTCGAGGGCATCCGCCGGTTCAAGAATGGGTTGACCTTCAACGCCAATTACACCTGGGCCCACAGTTTAGACGATGTGTCTGATGCGCTAAACGTACTGGTAAACGACAGCGCAAACCTGCTGGACGCAACCAAACCGCTGTCATTCCAACGATCGAACTCGCAATTCGATATCCGCAACCGCTTCGTGCTGTCTTACAACTACGAACTTCCGTTCGCCAAGGGCTTTCACGGCTGGAAGAAGTACGTGCTGGATGGTTGGAGCCACAGCGCGATTTTCTCCGCTCAATCGGGCCTCCCGGCCACCGTCTACGCCGCGCCGATCAAAGTCTGCTCTGTTACCCCTGACCCGATGACGGGCTGCCCCACCGCTGACGTTGTGGGCATTAATGACACCCTGTTGAATGGCACCATAAGTCCAGCCGCCGGCGTGGCGAGCACCCCGCTGAATGGTAATGCCAGCCAGTTGCACCCGGTCCCATTTGGCACGCCGCAAACGGGCACTTTACCGGTCAGCGAGCCCTTGATTGGACAGGACGGCACCAGCGGCCGCAACAACTTGCGTTTGGCGGGGCTGACCGACTTGGACGTGGCCTTCGGCAAACAATTCAAGGTTATGGAAGGCAAGACGCTCCAGCTTCGCTGGGAGATCTTCAACACCTTGAACCACCCGAATTTTGCGGGCTACGTCAACCAGTTCTCCTCGGCGAACTTCAACACGTATACGACCACCGCGACCAACATGCGGCAAATGCAGCTCAGCGCCAGATTCATCTTCTGAGCGATCGCCGTTTCGAACAACACAAACAATCACTAGGGGGGCCGCAAGGCTCCCCTATTTTTCTTTGCGGAGGCTTTAAATTAGCGGAATGGATCCCACCCACCTGGAACCAGAAGTTGACCAGACCCATCTTCCCGGACCAACTGCACTTCGTGATTGCGGGTGATCTCGCCGATGGGGGTCAGCCGCACACCCTGGAATGACTTCGGGATGCGGCTCATCGAGCGACGTGGCACGGTGAAGAGCAGCTCATAGTCGTCGCCGCCGTGCAACGCCAGTCGAACGGGATCAATCCCCCGCTTGAGGTCGGTGACCGAAAGATTTGGCATTGGAATTCTGTCCAGGTGCACGCGCGCACCCACGCTGCTCGCGCGGCACAGACGTGACAAATCGCTCGAGAGTCCATCGGACAGGTCCATCATCGCGGTAGCCATGCGCTTCACCGCCAACCATTGGCCCAGCGCCAGACGCGGTTCAGGATAAAGGTGTTTTTTTGTTAGGGGGTCCGTGTCATTCAAAGGCCCCCTACGCCGTTTCAGGGTTCGGAGTCCGCATTCCGCTTCGCCCAGCCGTCCGCTGACATAAATGGCGTCCCCGGGCCGAGCTCCCGAGCGAAGGACCGCGCGGCCGGCGCGAGCGTCACCTACGACAGTGACATTGATAAGGATCTCTTCACGCTTCGTGGTATCCCCGCCCGCAAGAGCGCATTCAAACGCGCGTGACGCCTGCCGCAATCCCTTCAGGAAACGATCCAGCCACTCTCCTATGTGCGACTTAGGAAGCGCCAGACTTAAAAGGAAACAGCGTGGCGCACCGCCCATCGCGGCAACATCGCTGACGGCCCTCGCCAGGCATTTCCAACCCACAGCCTGGGGAGGATGCTTGTCCCGCAGGAAGTGCGTCCCTTCGAGGAACCAGTCGCAGGTCAGGATTGCCTCACGCCCGGGCTTTGGCCGAAATAGCGCCGCGTCATCGCCAATTCCCAGCGCGATAGAACCTTCAGTCAACCTGTGCGCCGGGACCTTCGCCATGCCGATGATCCGGCGCAGGATAGAATCCTCGCTCTGAAGTCCGTGTTTCATCGGCCTATGCGAACGCTCCCATCCACTCTCCGGGGACAGTATATCTCCGGAAACTGAGGGCAAACGTTTGAACCGGGGCATCGGTAATTGGACCATCCCTCCCCGCACAGGCTTCGTGCCCCTGTCCTTTCGGACAGTGTGCAGGTTTGCACAGGCTGGCCTTCAGACAGCAAAATACAGGGTTGACGCCCAGCGCTACAGAATTTAGTATGGCGAAGGTCGCGAACCGTGTCTCACGGTTCAGCATTGGAACAAGTCCGTGTTTCAGCCCGGGCTCCAGGGTGTACCTGGGTGACACCATGTCGATGGCTTGAGGGCCCTTACGTTTATGCGGGGTAAGAGCTACACGTTCTTTATCGCCTCAACTCCGGGGAAGCTCCGGAAAGTCATCGTTCCCGCTTATGTGCTCCACGGGATCGCCGTCTTGGCTCTCATTGGCAGCATTACCGTAACCGCCGCCGTTGGTTCCTACTCTCGCATGTTGTGGAAGGTCGGCAATTACAACGCTCTTCGCCACGACCAGGAAACCCTCAAGAAGCAGTACCGCCAGCTCCAGAGCACCGTCGACGACACCAACCAGCGCCTGGATTCACTGCAGTCTCTCGCCACCGAAGTTGCCATGACCTACGGGGTGCTGCGTTATCATCCCGCCGCTTTCGACCAAAGCGACAATCCGATTGATGCACAGGATGCGTTCGACCGCTCCGTCGAGCAGTACACGTTTTTGAAGCGCAACGCCGCGGTGATCGCGGTGTCGAGCAGCGGGCTGCATTTGTTGTCGCCCATGAGTTTTGCGGATTCCAGCTATACGCCGTCCATCTGGCCGGTCATGGGCCACATCACGGATAGTTTTGGCGAACGCTTGGACCCATTCAGTGGAGAGGGTGCGTTCCACACCGGCGTTGACGTGGCCTCCGACTACGGGGCTCCGGTTCATGCCACCGCCGACGGCATCATCACCATCGCGGAAAACCACGCCGGCTACGGCCGCCTGGTGGTGATTGATCACGGCTTCGGCATCACCACGTGGTACGCGCATCTTTCCGCGTTCACTGCGGTCGTTGGCTCACGTGTCAAGCGCGGAGAGGTCGTCGGCTATACCGGCATCAGTGGCCGTTCCACGGGCCCGCACGTTCACTACGAAGTGCGCATGAATAACGCGCCCATCAATCCCTGGCGCTACATGAAGTCCACTCCTGCGGGAGACTAAACCCTAGCTTGGATATTTCGAGTGTGCAGTGGCGAGCCCGGGCTCGCCGATTTTTTTGTCGCGCAGATCGCGACGATATCCCTCGGTCCCTTTCCCTACGTATGGCCTTTCCTTGTCGGGGTGGACTTGCCTGGAACCGGTTTCTCCGGAAGGCCCGGAACCGCTGGTGAAACGGTACGTGCCGTTTCTAAAAACTTCGGCGTAATCTCAAACACCAGCCGGACCGATTTGGTCTCCCCCCGATCTAGTTTTGAGACGTCCCCGCTCTTCAACAATTCCAAGTAGGCCTCCCGCGCCGCCGGATCCAACTTTTGCCGGGTCTTGGCGTCATTCAATCCTGCTTGTGCCAGCGCCAGGACGCCGTTCAACAGATCCGCGAGCTGCCGGGCGGTCCCATCGGCCGCGCATTCTCCGTCGGCAACCACGCGCAGAAGTTCGTTCTCCGGCTTTCCGGCCACGGTGATCCATAGAAGTTGATCGAGCAAAGACGAAAGTTGCGGCGATCGCAACCCGCCGGGCGCCTGCGCGGCCAGCGCCGCGCCGGCTGCCGCGTTTTGGCGGATCACGGCAAAGACCGGTGATCCCCCCAGCCGTTCAAATCGCACGCGCCATTCCGCGGTGTCCTCGTTGCGTTTCTTGGCGTTCAGAAAGAGATTGAGATCCGTGTCGTCGGTTAGAGCGATGCGGTCCTTCCGAAGAAACGTGAACGACAGTTTCTTCGCGCTTCCGCTCATGGCCACGGAAAAAATCTCGCGCCCGTTGTTGTTCGAAACACTTCCGGATTTCGCTGCATAGGCAGAGATCTTTTGTTTGTCGAACGTTCCATCTACAATGGCGAACCGAGTGGACTCTGGCTCCCGTTTTATCGAAGCAATCGCAATGCGATCCAGATCGCGCTCGTAATCAAATCCTGTTTGCTTGAGAAATTCCGCATAGTCTGCGTCGGCGTGCGGTTTCGGCGCCCAGGCAAACAGCTCGGCGAAAAATGGCGCGCGCCGTAGTTCATCGAAATCTGCGAACAAGACGGCGCTACTCTCCGCCGGCATCAACGCGAGCAATTCGTCGCGTGCGGTTCCGCTCTGGGCGCCCCATTTCTGATACGCAAGGAACGCGGCCGCGCCAAGAACGACGGCCAGTACTGCCAACCCGATTCCTCCACGTTTGTTCCGAGTCATGGCTGTATCCAGAAGCATCGAATCGAAAGGATGATTCTCCCATCGGAGCGCAATCCGCGGCACGAAAATTGTGGCTGAAAACCGAATTCTGGAAGGTGCGCCCGCACCCGATTCATTGAGATCCGGATCGAAAGCGTGGGGTTTGTGCTAAAATGCAGAAAGGAAAGCAGATAATAATTGCCCAGGTGGTTACAGGGACCTCAAGTTTTCCACAGAGCTGGCCCCTCACGTGCTCCAAATTTTGCAACTCCCCCTTGCAATTCTTATACCTCTTTGCTATCCTTACCCGGTTTGAGCGGCGCTGGCGTAGCTCAGCTGGTAGAGCATCTGATTTGTAATCAGAGGGTCGGGGGTTCAATTCCCTCCGCCAGCTCCACCACTGAGTCGGCAGGGGAGCGAGGCGGAGCGAATCCTGGAAGTAAAAATAAACGGGCTGGTGTCTCTTGACACGAGTCCTTTTTGTGTTTTCGCTTGGACGTCTGCAAGTTGTTGAAGGATAAGTTCGGGACTCGTGGTTCGCGTCCCAAAATGTTTTCCGGGACGGGTGGGTGAGCGGTTAAAACCAGCAGACTGTAA